>ENA-UOJR01002428-UOJR01002428.1-human-gut-metagenome-genome-assembly--contig:-C115P-NODE-2428-length-13230-cov-4.227552_pt1 | contig 13230 bp, 9 predicted proteins | sample MGYA00242354_ERZ723901 | MGnify/ENA metagenome assembly ERZ723901
TGACGAGTTCGAGGCCGCCAGCCGCCTGCGGGAGACCGTAGCCATTATCACCCGGCTGGAGGAGGTACGGGAGAAGAAGGAAAGCATCTTCAACCGCCCCATCGGCCTGAAGATCAAGGAAAAGGAGCTGGCTCTGATCTGCTCCCAGTTCGCCATTATCCTCTCCGCAGGTATGTCCATTCAGCACTGTGTGGAGATGGTGGCGGCCCAGACCAAGAACCGCCACATTCGCCAGATGCTGGAGAAGGTGGCCGAGGAGGTGGGCGCAGGCTACTCCATGGCCCAGAGCTTTGAAAACAACGCCCCCTATCTGCCCAAGACCTTTATCGAGACGGTCCGGGCCGGAGAACAGTCCGGCACGCTGGAGGAGTGCTTCCAGCGGCTGCACCGGTACTATGATAAATCCGCCAAGACCAAGGCCAAGGTGGTCAGCACCCTGACCTACCCCGCCATGGTCATTGTGGTGGCCATCGTCGTGTTTATTATCATCATCGCCGTGGCCGTCCCGGCCTTCAACGATGTCTTTGCCGAGATGGACACCCAGCTGCCGGGCATCACCCGTGTGCTGCTGGCCACCAGCGACTTCTTCGTGGGCTGGTGGTGGCTGCTTCTGCTGATCGCCGCCGGGCTGGGCATCGCCTATATGGTGGCCCGCCGCTCTGTTCAGGGCCGGAAGGCCATCGCCGCATGGAGCCTCACCAAGGCCCCCCTCCACCGGCTCCACAGCCTCAGCGCCGCCGCACAGTTCGCCCACAGCATGGCCACCATGCTGACGGCCGGTCTGCCGGTCCCCAAGGCTCTGGATGTGACCGGCAACGTGATCAGCAACTACACCTTCGCACTGGCCGTGCAGGAGGTGAAGCAGAAGGTGGAGCGTGGCCGCACCATTTCCGAGAGCATGGGGCAGATCGAGTACTTCCCCAAAATGCTGACGGAGATGGTGGGCGTAGGCGAGCAGTCCGGCTCGCTGGAGGAGACGCTGGACGTCATCGGTGAATACTTTGACAACGAGGTGGAGGTCACCACCGCCCGCCTGCTGTCGGTGCTGGAGCCCATCATCACCATCGCTCTGGCGGTGATCGTGGTGGTGCTGCTGCTGGCGGTGTATCTGCCGCTGTTCACCCTCTACGGCGGAATGTAAGGCCGCCGCACCCAAATTCGTATCCTATCCGTATAACAACCCTGTACGGATCAAGATAAAAACCGCAAAAAATAGCAAAAAATAATAGGAGATGTAGAACTATGCTGAAGAAACTGCAGAACAAGAAGGGCTTCACTCTGATGGAGATGCTGATCGTCGTCGCCATCATCGCTGTGCTGGTGGCCATCGCCATCCCCGTGTTCAACGGTGCCCTGACCAAGTCCAAGGAGGCCGCTGACGTGGCCAATGTCCGTGCGACCTATGCCGAGTGGCAGACCGCTATGCTCACCGAGAACACCAAGGCTCCCGCTGATAAGGATGCTTTCCTGAAGGGTCCCGCTGGCACCGATACCCTGACCCTGAACTATCTTGACAAGCTGACCGTCGCCAACGGCACCATCACCTACACCGCTTCTAAGCTGACCGATGCCGCCAACGCCGACAGCAAGACCTTCACCTGGACTCTGGGTACGCCCGAGATCAACTGACATTCTCTTGTCACATTCACACGCAACAGCTCCCGCACCGGCCCGGCCGGGCCGGTGCGGGGCGACCCGTCTCTCATCGGGCGGGGATGGCCGTGGGTTGGCGTCCCTCCCCGCTCCGTGAGAGCAGTCCCATCTAAAGGAGAGCCTTCCCCATGCTGTATGCCGATCCCTTCCTAACTGTTTACTGCTGCCTGCTGGCCGCCCTGCTGGGTGCGTGCATGGGCAGCTTTCTGAACTGTGCAGCCTGGCGCATCGTCCATGGGGAGAGCGTGCTGCGTGGCCGGTCCCACTGCGACGCCTGCGGCCATGTGCTGACGGTGCGGGACCTGATCCCGGTGGTCAGCTATCTGGCCGCCCACGGACGCTGCCGCTACTGCGGGGCCAAGCTCTCCCGGCGTCACGTTCTGGCCGAGGCCGTCTCGGCGCTGGTGTTCGTGACGCTGCTGCTGCATTATGATATTTCGCTCCAAGCTCTCGAAGGCTGGTGCGTGGCCAGCATCCTGCTGGTCTGCTCCTTTGCGGATTTGGAGGGGTACATCATCCCCGACCGTTTTATAGCGGTCGGCGTTGTGCTATTTATCATCACTCTTTTCTTCGCTCCCCAGCCGCTCCGGCGGGCGCTGGACGGCGCCATCGGCGGTCTGGCGGTGGCGGGGTGCGTGCTGCTTCTGGTGCTGGGAATGGAGAAGCTGCTGGGCCGTGAGGCCATGGGCGGCGGCGACATCAAGCTCCTGTTCCTGACGGGGCTGTTTTTGGGCTGGAAGCGGAACCTTCTGTGTCTGGTGGCGGCCTGCGTCATCGGCATCGTGTGGGGACTCCTGCAAAAAAAACGGGACGGCGGCGAGGCCATCCCGTGGAGCCCCAGCATCGCCCTTGGCGCTTGGCTGACGGCGCTGTGCGGCCAACAGATCATCGACTGGTATCTGGGGCTGCTGTAATTCTTGAAAGTGAGGACGAGCATTTTGGAAAAGATCGTTGGCTTTGACATCGGTGAGAGCAGCGTCAAGCTGGTATATTTCGCCGGTGCGGACCTGAAAAAGGCCGTCACGGCGGAGCTGCCGGACAACATGGTCTCCGGTTCGAGGATTTTGTCCATGGACGCCATGGCGGACTTCCTGCGCCAGACGGCCAAAAGTAACGGCATCCCCCTGACCCATGCGGCGCTGGTGCTGCCCTCCACGGAGGTGTTCACCCGTGAGCTGGTGATGCCCGCCATGACGGAGCAGCAGCTGCTGTATAACCTGCCCTATGAGTTCCGGGACTATTTGACGGAGGAGAAGAACAAGTACTTCTTCGACTATTCCATGCGGGAGGTGCTGCGGGACGAGTCCGGCCAGCCCACGGAGATGAATCTGCTGGCCTGCGCCACCCTGAAGGGCACCGTGGAGAGCTATCGGACCATGCTGCGCCGGGCGGGCTTCCGCCTGCGGGTGCTGACCCCCAGCGAGTGCGCTTACAGCGCCGTGCTGCAGGCCTACTACCGCCGCACCCAGCAGGAGGGCCATGACCTGTGCGTGGTAAATCTGGGCCACAGCGCCACCTTCCTGTATATCTACCGGGGCGGCCACTTCGCCAGCCGCCGGGAGATCGAGGTGGGGATGTCCGATCTGGAGCATCTGGTGGCCGATCAGTGCAGCGTGGACGTCCACGTGGCTCACGAGTATGTGCGCCAGAACTACAACCATGTGCTGGAGTCGGAGCAGGCCCGTGAGCTGTATGGCCGCATCGCCGTGGAGGTGGTGAAGGCCGTGAACTTCTTCAACTACAACAACCGGGAGCGGGAGCTGACGCAGCTGTGCCTGTGCGGCGGCGGCAGCGCCATTCAGCCGCTGTACGACACCATCGCCGATACCACCGGCATGACGCTGCACACCTCCGCCGAGCTGCTGGGCCAGCGGATGTCCACCGAGGAGCCGTGGATGTACCTGCGGGCCATCGGCGGCGTGGATCTTGGCATCAAGGGGGGCCTGCAATAATGGCAGAAAAGATGAAAAAGGGGCCTTCGGAGGCCGGTCGCAAGACCCTCAAATGCCCCCATAAGCAGGGCATCAATCTGAATATGCGGGAACAGAAGGGCAATCCCCGTCTGACCCTGCTGGTGGGCTGTCTGGCCATCGTCATTCTGGCAGGCTGCGTGGCCAAGTTCGGCGTCATCGACCAGTACCGCCGGCTGGATGCGGCGCAGGCCGCCTACGCCTCCGTTCACACGGAGTATACCCAGATGCAGGAGCTGCTGAAGGGCTACGACCGTCTGCTGATGGAATACCGCACCTACTCCATGGAGTGGGCCACCGACGGCAGCGAGGACAACGGCACTCTGGTGGACCGCCAGAAGGCGCTGGATCTGCTGGAGCAGGAGATGCTGTCCCGTGGACGGCTGGTATCGCTGCAGGTATCCGGCAACAAGATGATAGTGGCCATGTCCGGCATGAGTCTGGATCAGATCTCCCGGATGTTTGACGTGATCCAGCAGTCCCCCATCGTCAGCAATGTGGAGCTGAATCTGGCCTCCACGGAGGACGGCAACGTCTCCACCATTCTGGACTTCACCGTCCGCATCACCCTACGCAGCGCAGAGGAGGCAGACAAATGAACCGGGAATTGACAAGACGGGAAAAGACCCTGCTGCTGGTGCTGATCGTGGTGGTGCTGGTGGCGGGCTACTGTAAGCTGATCCTCATCCCCATCAACGATCAGATATCCAGTTATCGGCTGAACATGGAGGCCGAGCAGACGGAGCTGGACGCCAATCAGGGGAAAATGGCCCAGATGCAGAAGATGCAGAAGGCCATCGACGAGATCAAGGCGGCGGGCGAGAAGCGCACCATCCCCCAGTACGACAACAGCGGCAAGCTGATGATCGAGCTCCATGAGATCATGAGCGACACGCTGGACTATTCGCTGGACTGCTCTGCGGGTACCGTGCAGCAGGACTATATCATGCTGCGGCCCATCGTCATGACCTTCCGGACCTCCACCTATGCGCAGGCCCGGCAGATCGTGGATCGGCTGTGCTCCAGCGAGAACATGAGCCAGATCTCCGATATGAATATGAACACCTATACCGAGGGCCGCAACAGCGGCACCGTGGAGACCACGCTGGTCATCACCTACTTCGAGATCATGTCCTGAGGATGCCGTGGGGCGGGGAGCTTTTTCTATGACTGAGAGAAAACTACAACGGAATAGACGGGGCTTCACGCTGACGGAGGTGCTGCTGGCGCTGGCCATCCTCATCATCCTGCTGGCGCTGGCCATGATCCCCATCAGCCGCCACCAGCGCAACATCCGCCAGACGGAGCTGGATTCCAAGGCGGAGACCATCTATCTGGCGGCTCAGAACCGCCTCTCCCAGCTGCAGGCCAGCGGCCGCAGCGACGAGTACGGCAAGGACCGGGCCACGGCCCTGAACAACATCCCCTGGGACGCCGAGCAGGATAAGTACACCACCAGTACTCTGTACTACGTCACCTCCGCCGCCAAAAGCACCGACACCTCCGCCGCCGGGAGCATCCTGCCCCGTGAGCAGGTGGAGGCGGAGCTGTGGGACGCCAACTGGGTCATCGAGTATGACCCCGGCAGCGGCAGTGTTTACGCCGTGTTTTACAGCGAAAAACCCATGCAGTACAGCTTCGACGCCTTCAACCCCCTGCGCTCACGGGACCGCCGGGTACAGGAGGGGGCTACCGTGGGCTACTACGGCGGCGACAGCGTCCAGAGCGAGGACACCGGCAAGCTGACCCCCAAGATGGAGATCATCAACAAGGAGCGTCTGCTGCTGAAGGTCACCTGTGACACGCCCCGTGACCCCCTGCACTTCTATGTGACGGTGACGGACGCACAGGGCCACTCCACCGGGCGGATGGAGCTCACCGGCTCCGAAGTCAACGTCTCCTACCGCACCTATACCGTCACCATGGTGCTGGACGACCTGACGGAGGGCAAGCGCTTCTCCCAGCAGCGCCGCTTCCGGCAGCTGACCCCCGGCTCCGACCTGACCCTGAAGGTGGAGGTAGAGAGCGACAGCCGTCTGGTGGACTCCGTCACCGGCAAGCTCACCACCAACAGTCTCTTTGCCGAGGTCCGGGACGGCGGCACCACCGCCGTGGGCACCTATGCCCGGCATCTTCAAAATCTGGACGCCGGCGCCGGTCTGCCCACCGCCATCACACGGGCGCTGCAGGAGCAGGATATCCAGTTCGTCAACACCGGCATGGACGACGGCTGGGACAGCTGCTATCCGGGTCGGAGGTTCACCCCCATCTATAACGAGAACCTCGCCTATTACGACAGCACCGTCGCCGTAGGCACCCAGTCCTATCACCCTGTGATCTATGAGCTGCCGGTGGATACCGACGGCGACGGCGGCCTGTTCGAGAGCTTCCGGGGCACCTTGCGAAACATCCGTCTGTGCGGTGCCGAGATCAGCGCCGGCGGCAATGCCGGCGGTCTGACTGGCTCCCTCCGGGGCGGAACCACAATTGAGGGCTGTCAGGTCTACCTGAGCCCCACCCGTGACAAGCTCCGCAGCAAAAACGACCAGGATATCTGGATCAGCGGCGCCACCGCCGGTGGTCTGGTGGGCCGCTGTGGTTATGACCTCACCGTCCGCAACAGCTTCGCCTCCACGGTGCTGGAGGGCGGACGCTGCGCCGGCGGTCTGGTGGGCTACATCAGCGGCACCCGCACCGTCTATGCGGAGCACTCCTACGCCGACTGCTACCTCTACGCCTCCGGCACCACCGGCGGCCTCATCGGCAGCTGCATCGGCACAGCGGACATCACCCTGCGGGACTGCTACACCGCCGGCTTCCAGGAGGCCGACGTCATGGCGGGTCTGGTGGGCGGTGAGTTGTCCTACGGCGACGTCATCGACACCTGTTACAGCGCCAGCGCCCGGCTGAACGGCAGTGAAAAACTCACCTACTCCACCGCCAAGCCTGCGGATGTCACCACCGGCAAGCCCGATATCACCAGCACCTACTATATGTCCCACGGCGACCACGACATGGACGGCACGGTCTTTGCCGACTCTGAGCAGTGGAGCGGCCGCAACCGGGCCGACGCCATCGAGAAGTACCTCAACGACGCCTTCACCGCTGAGACCGGCGGCAGCGACACCGTGGCCTATAACCTGGTGGACGGCATGGGCTTGGGCGCTTACTCCTATCCCCGTCTGATGGGACTGACCCACTACGGCGACTGGCAGGCTCAGTTCGAGGCCGGTACACTGGTGTACTACGAGGTCTATTCCGACGGCAGCTACGGCTTCCGTGGCGCCAACAAGTCCACCGTCAAAACCACCGGCACGGTGGCGGGCGACGGCTACGGCATGGTGTACAGCACGCTGCCGGAGCAGGATCTGACGGTGCGCTATTCGCTGGGGGGCCGGGAGGTCACCTCTACCCTGTACCGTGCCAACGCCATCGACATGGGCGGGGGCTACTACCTGCTGCCCCTGCCCCGGACACTGGTGAACACCACCGAGGTATCCACGGACTTCTACCGCCGGGTGCAGGTGGAGGACACCACCTACTACTTCAATCCCCATTTCACCTGCTGGGTATCGGAGGGCTCCGAGGCCCCGGAGGCCCCCAGCGAGATCGGCATCCGCACGGCCCGGCAGCTGAATAACCTGAGCCTGTACTATGAGCAGTACAGCCCCCTGCTGGCCAAGGACACCACCCTCCAGCAGGAGCGCAGCATCGACTACTCCGGCTACGACTGGGCGAACTACGGCCGTAGCGGCGCCGCCGTCACCAGCCAGCAGCCCATCGGCAGCAGTGCCGTCGTCCCCTTTACCCACATCTATGACGGCGGCACCTATCCCATCGCCGCTGTGCCGCTTCAGAGTCCCAACGGCGGCGACTACGCCGGACTCTTCGGCCTGAATCAGGGTAGTCTGCGGAATGTGGTGCTCACCACCGGGGAACAGGACTACTCCGTGACCCTGCAGGGCATCCTGCGCCTGCGTACCGCCTATGTCGGCGCTCTGGCAGGCCGCAACGACGGCACCATCTACAACTGCGCTGCGGCGGGCTACTCCGTCACAGCCCACGCCTATCAGGGCAGCGTCCTGTATATGGGCGGCTTCGTGGGCTATAACGCCGGGACCATCCGCTCCGGCAGCGTCAGCACTCCCTCTCTCACCGCCAGCAGCAACTATGCCCGTCTGCTGATGGGCGGCTTCACCGGCGGCAACAGCGGTCTGGTGAGCCAGAGTTACGCCATGGCCAGCGTGGAGGTGCTCCAGATCCGTGGCGGCGGCGTGGCCCTCAGCGGCTTCGCCGGGGAGAACATCGGCTCGATCCGCAGCAGCTACTGCGCCACGGCCCTTACCTCCCCCGGTGCCGATACCTACGGCTTCGCCCCGGCCACCGGCAGCACCTCCGGCTGCTGCTATCTCAGCGGCGGTACCTATCGCTTCGTGGGACAGGTCCATCTATATGATTACAGCGACCAGTCCGGCGCACGGGCTGTCAATGAGCAGGGGCTGAAGGCCCTGACCCTCACCGGCTTCTCCTCCGCCGATGCCAGCCACACCTATCACCACAGCAAAACCCTGAACACCGACGGGCAGGCTTATCCCTATCCCACCAGTTTCACCGGCCACGGCAGCCCCGTCCACTACGGCGACTGGGTGACCCCCGCCGATCTGGGTACGCTGGGCATGGTGTACTGGGAGCACGAGGAGGGCGGCAGTAACCCCGGCTATCACTTCTCATACATCGGCTTTGAAAACGGCGTCCGCAAGGACGGCAGCAGCCTCTGCACCGCCCACGACGACGGCGGCAAGATCACCGCCTACGGCTACGGCTACTACTGGTCCAAGGGCGAGACGGAGCCCCTGCTGGAGACCCAGCGCATCGCTCTGGACGGCCGCAACACCGAGGCGGCGGCGGAGCTGGAGAAGCAGATGCCTCCGTTCAGCTTCGTCACCTATCAGACCTCCGACACCGGTCTGCGGCTCCTCAGCGGCACCACCGGCAACGGCTACTGGTTCCTGTCTCAGGGGGATGTGTGGTTCACCTACACCGTCAGTCCCTTCTTCGCAGATTCCTACGCCGTCACCGCCGTCAGCACCGGCATTACCGGCGGCACCACCGGCGTGGAGCCCGGCACGGATGCCCTGCCCTATCAGGTGCGGTCCGTGGAGCAGCTGCAATACATCAACTGGAGCTACTACGACGATCAGGGCAGCTCCACCCGTGACGTGACGGGCAGCGGGAGTATGTACAAGTACTACCCCTATCTGCAATATAGCCGTGTCACCTGGGGCTACCAGAGCAAGGAGGATGCCATTGCCGGCGACTCCACCGGCGGCACCCGTCCCATCCGCACCTGGAAGCAGAGCCATGACCTCAACGGCCAGAGCCTGGCGGACCCCACGGATGCCTCCCTGAATTACAGCTTCCATCCCATCGCCGGCTCTGTCTACGACAGCGGCAGCAGCACCGACTACCGTATGGTGCTGTACAACTGGTTCGGCAGCAAGTACGACGGCCAGAGCTACTACATCAAGAACGTGAACATCGACTCCTACTGCTACAACGTGGGCCTCTTCGGCACCACCGCCGGCGCAGAGATCGCGAACATCGTCCTTTATAGTGACAACGGCGCCGTCATCCAGCGCAATACCGATCCCACGCCCTCCAGCGGCACCCGGACGGTGCGCCAGTATTCCACCTCCTACGCCTTGGGCGGTCTGGTGGGCATCGCCTATGACTACAACAGCAGCATGGGCAACGGCAGCATCACCAACTGCGCCATCGCCGGCTACACTGTGGCCGACAACAGCCGTAACAAGCAGCATCTGGGTGAGGCCGCCATCGGCGGGCTGGTGGGTGTCTCCAGCGTCAACCTCAACAAGTGTTCCGCCGTGGTGGATCTGCAGATCAACTGCACCCACGTCGATACCAACGGCTACATGAACGCCGCCCGCTACGGCAACTATGTGCGTGTAGGCGGTCTGGCCGGCGGTGTGCGCTTTGCGGTAACGGACTGCTACACCGGCGGTACCATCACCGTTGGGAAGGAGACCCTGAAGGAGCGTGTCCCCGTGGGCAGCAGCAACAATGTCTTTGCCGACGGCAGCTCTGCCGTCCGGGTCAAGATGAATTCCGGCGGTGTCTCCGGCCCCGATACCTATGTCTATATCGGCGGTATGGGCGGCAGCGGCTTCTCCGCCAGCTTCACCAACTTTGTCAATCGCGTCGACAGTTCGGATGGTCAGCCCACTTTCAATAACTGCTACACCTACATGGAGTTCCCGGACATGGAGGGTACCATCACCGGCATCTCCCTTATGGGCAGTATTGCCGACCGAGCCGGTGCCAGCACCAATGCAAAGCTCTATATCAATAACTGCTACTACCTCAACAGCAGCAAGAACAGCATTTCTTTCGACGATCTGCCCAAATACTACGGCAAGGGTAATTCCGGAAGCAACTCCCTGAGCGGGCTGCTGCGTACAGAAGCGGCACGGGGAAAAATGCTCAACGGCGATCTCAGCTACCTCCGTAATTACGGCTGGAACAGTGGTTCCAACACGTATAGCATCAAGGGCCTGACGGGCCTGACCTATGAGCAGATGTCCCAGCGCACCGGTGCCAGCATCGTCACCCAGAACAACGGCACCGGCACTGCACAGTGCTACGATAGCTTCGCCGCCGCTCTGGGCAGCAGCTTTGCGTGGGTCACTACCAAGGAAAACGGTGCCGAGGTCCACGGCAAATACAGCTTCCCCGGCAGCGACGAGGCCCTGCAGGGTCAGGACTTCCCCTTCCCCACCGTGCTGGTGCAGGATAACGTCTTTGGCCGGGCCCGTCTGCACTACGGCTGGTGGCCGTCATCCGGCCTCTACTGGAGCAAGGGCTTGCTGACGCTGGACATGATCACCGACTACGATGCCGCCGGCGGTGAATCCGCTGTGACGCTGGATCTGCGGTTCGAGGGCACGGATCCCGGCACGGAGCTCCCCACCCTGTCCTATACCAAGGACGGCATCGTCACTGCCGAGCTTCAGCCGGACGGCACGGGCCACTACAAGGTCCGCATCGTGGGACAGGCCATCGGCTCCACCGAGATCATCGCCACACTGGGGGATTACACCGCCCGTCTGGCAGTGGACGTCACCGCCAAGCTCTCCATCTCCGTGGATCAACTCTCCGTAGAGCAGTATGTAGGCGAGAGTACTACCCTCACCCTCACCGCACGGGACGGTACCGGCCAAGTGCTCACCGGCGTCAAATGGGACGTGGTCAGCGGCTCTGACCGGGTGGTCACGCTATCCCCGGTGAGTCGGGATCAGCAGGTCACCGTCACCGGTAAGGGCGAGGGCGAGGAGACTCTGCTGGTGCAGGCCGGTGTCACCGTGGGCCAGCGCACCTTCACCAGTGAGCTGCGCCTCACCGCCACCATCCATATGCAGGGCGTTCTGGGCATCGCCCATGTGGGCGATGGAGACGCCGTGTATCGTCAGGGCATCCTGAATCGGGACGCCACCGACTGGGATACCCCTCTCGGCCCCGCCGAGGGCGATGTCCCCGATCACGAGGGTCTGTACCTATACAGCCGTGGCAAGGCGGCGGACTTCCGGTACTTCACCGTAACGGCCCTTACCGTTCTGGATAGCACCGGCACTTCCCACGATATGCTCTCCACCGCCGATGAGGACTACCGGGTCACCGTAGGCGACGTGGTGGCCGCCCAGCAGGACGGCGACTTCAGCTATCGCCCCATCACCATCCACGGACGGCAGCAGGAGACAGTCACCCTGCAGGTGACCCTCACCGACACCCGCACCGGCCGGCCCTATACGCTGGATATCCCCTATACCCTGACGGCGGAGGATACGCAGATCACCGCCACCTTCGTGGTGGGCCGCCTGCGGCTGGAGAAGGCCGTTCCCTTCGGCCAGCCCGCCGCCGGCTTCCTCCCCACGGAGGAGGAGCGTGTCTCGGCGCTCCGGCCCGTTGTGGGCTGGACCCCCAGTCCCGACCTGCCCCTGTTCCAGGATACCACCTTTGAACCCATCTATCAGGATACGGAGGAGCCCGGTCTGCTCCGCTGGCGCTGGACCCGATAACCGTTTTGCAGAAAGGAGGCCATTGGAATGAAAAAGTGTACAGACCGGAAGGGCGTCACCATTCTGATGGCCCTCCTCCTGCTGCTGGTGGCCAGCATGGTCAGCGTAGTGATCCTTACGGCAGCCACTACCGCCGCCCGGCACATCTCCAACGACCGCCAGAGCCAGCAGGCCTATCTCACCGTCAGCTCCGCTGCGGAGCTGCTGCGGGACGATATCCTCTCCTCCGGCTATGAGCAGAAGGTCACCCGCCGCCCCACTGCCACCGGCAGCTATATCGAGCGGACGGAGGTGACCCAGACCCCGCAGGGGGCCATGAAGGTCTGGCTGGAGCGGGGCATCGAGGCCGTGGGCCGTGGCATCGCCTATACCGACGTCATCACCCTCACCCCGGATGCTGCCAGCGGTCTGGACGCCGTACAGGCGGAGTTCACCATGACCCCCACCTACGACATCACCGTGACCCTTTCTCTGGCGGACAGCAGTCAGGGCAACTGCCTTATGACCCTCACCCTCAGCGGTGAGCGGAAGCAGCAGGTCACCACCGTCACCACCGAGACGGGACAGACCACCGTTACCACCACCACCGTCTCTTGGGACACCCCGCTCATTGAAAAGGGGGTCACCGGATGAAAAAGCTGAAGAACCAGAAGGGCGAAACTCTGGTGGAGACTCTGGTGTCCCTGCTGATCATCGTGCTGGTGTTCGTCTTTCTGACGGTCTCCGCCGTGGCAGCCGCCAAGATCAACGCCAAGATCCGGGACACCGACGTCTCCTTCCGGTACAGCGATGCCCAGTCCGAGGGCAACGCCCAGCTGCGCCTCTCCGGCCGCAGCGGCCAGACCGGCAGCACCTCGGTGGAGGTCTATCAGGAGAACGGCTACCGCTACTATGTGTCGGAGGATACGCCATGAGAAAACTCCGTGACCGGCGGGGCATCACCCTGACCGAGATGCTGTGTACGGTGCTGATCGTGCTGCTGCTGACGGCGCTGCTGGTAGTGGGCATCCGCTTTGCCGGCAAGACCTATACGGAGTCCATGCGGCTGTCGGAGGCGCAGGAGCTTTGCTCCACCCTCACCAGCGTCATCAGCGACAAGCTGCGCTTCTGCGGCACCGTGACGCAGGATGAAAACGGCGGCCTGACGCAGATCTTCATCCAAAACGTGGGCAGCGTGGAGGGTAAGGGCGATGCCTTTCAGATCGGTGAAGACGGCCAGCTATCGCTGGGCGATCGTCACCTGCTGGGCTCCGCCTCCTACCCCAAGGGTCTGCAGGTAACAGCCTTTACCCTGCGCTACGATGCCTCCACCGACATTTTCTCCGTCACCCTGGAGATCGGGGACCGCTCCCGGCAAACCCTGTCCCAGACCTCCTTCGAGGTCAAGCGCATCAATCGCACCGTGACCTGATGCGCCCACGGCCCGCAAGCGGTAAGCGGCCAAATGCAGATATAAAAAACTAACCCCCTCGGCCATAACCGTGGGGGTCGTTTCTGTCTTATTTGGTTTTTTC
>ENA-UOJR01002444-UOJR01002444.1-human-gut-metagenome-genome-assembly--contig:-C115P-NODE-2444-length-13127-cov-8.976438_pt1 | contig 13127 bp, 7 predicted proteins | sample MGYA00242354_ERZ723901 | MGnify/ENA metagenome assembly ERZ723901
TAAATTATTTAGACATAACCTTGAAAACAGACGAAAAATTCTTTTCTCTGGGCATCCCGGCACCGGAAAAACGATGACGGCATCAATAATAGCGAATGAATTGCACTTGCCAATATATGTAGTACTAATGGATAAAATAGTTACGAAATACATGGGAGAAACGAGTGCTAAATTACGACAAATATTCGACTATATAGAAGATGTTCCTGCCGTTTATCTTTTTGATGAGTTTGATGCAATCGGAGGACAACGAGGAAAGGATAATGATGTTGGCGAGATGCGTCGAGTATTAAATTCATTTTTACAGTTTATTGAGAGAGACCATTCTGATAGTTTAATTATTGCTGCAACTAACAATTTGGAATTATTAGATCAGGCGTTATTTAGACGTTTTGATGACGTAATTCATTATCAGCTTCCAAGCGATCTTGAAAAAGTGCAGTTGCTTAAAAACCGATTAAATGGAAATCTTTCACAAAAAGAAATTGATACGATTTTGCCGGAATTAGCTTCTTTAAGTCATGCAGAAATAAATCAAGCATGTTTAGACGCAATTAAAGAATCCGTAATAAATGAGGTTAAAATATCATCCAGCTTGGTTGTAAAGACAATCCAAGAAAGGAAATCGGCTTACAACTTAAAATAATAGCACATGAATAAATACGAGCATATTATTGTCCCTGAATCGATAAAAAGGGCTATTAAATATTCTCCCAGAGGTAGTGGTGGTGGCGGTCTCTCTATACCTATGCGCAATCGACAAGAGCATGCAGAATATTTACAAAGGAAATTTGATGCTGCCAGAGCAGATGACACAAATGTTAAGCAGCAAATGACAGCAATTTCTTTACCTGCGAGAAGTGGGACTTATATCGAATTTGCAGGTGCGCCTGCCTATGACTTAGTATCAAAGAGTTTAGAAGATCAAAAAGCGGGCATCCGATTGTTAAATATTCGGCAGGTAAAAACGGAAGATAATCAGGAACAGTCTTTTGCAACCATCTACATTCCTCATGGAAAAGAAAATAAACTTTTAGAAAAGTTGCATAAATATGCGACGGAAGAGTTGCGTAATGGGAAACCTAAAAACGATGCTCTTTTCCGAAGTATCGAAAATATTAATATAGCTCTTCTAAAAGCATTATGGACTGATAAGCGTGAAGAGTTTCCAACTGATCGCAATGATTGGTATGAGATCTGGATCAGAATTTCCGCAGCCGAAGATATTGGAACTCAGCAGAACAAATTTATAGATTCTCTACGAATTCTCGATATTCGTTTCAAAGAAGATTCAATTTTAACATTTCCCGAAAGGACTGTATTTTTAGTATATGCAAACAAAGATTCTCTGACTAAATTATTAGGCTGTTCAGACCAATTAGCAGAATTGCGAAGTGGACGTGTATTGACAGGATTTCTATTTGATGAGTATAGAGGCGAACAACAAGAATGGGTAGAAGATTTAAGGGAACGAACTCAAATTAACCATAACTCAGATTCTGTTGTCTGTGTATTAGATTCAGGTGTAAATAATGGGCATCCTCTTTTGGAACCTATTATTCCTGAAAGGAATTGTGGTTCTGTTGTCGGAGAAGGTATTGCAGACAGGGATGGGCATGGTACAAAAATGTGCGGAACCGTCATTTATGGCGATATGTCTTCTTGCCTTGCCAGCACCCAGAAAATACAAATTGACAACCAAGTTGGTTCTATTAAATTGTATCCGCATGACCGCCCTAATCCCAAAGAAGCATGGGGATTTTTGACTGAACAAGCAGTTTCAATATCTGAAATTATATTTCCTCGAAAAAACGTCTGCTATTGCATGGCAATAACGGCAGAAGATAGTGAGCAAGGAAAACCGACATCTTGGTCAGGAGCAGTCGATTCAATTGCATACAATAATGGTAAGGCAGGCCGCTTATTTATGGTTTCCGCTGGAAATATTAAGGATATAAATAATTTGGATAAAGAAATTATTGCTGATTATCCAAACAGTCATAGCCTTCGACAAATACAGAATCCTGCTCAAGCTTGGAATAGTTTAACCATTGGGGCTTTTACCGATATAGTAGCAATAGATAGTCCTGATTTGAGAAACTATGATCGTGTTGCACCAAGAGGAGGAATTAGTCCCTTTTCTCGAACATCATCACTATGGGAAAAAGGTGCATTAATTAAACCAGAAGTTATGTTTGAGGGAGGGAATTTATATAAAACCAATGACCCCCAATTTCCATTTGATTCTCATCAAGATTTAGAATTGATGACAGCGAATAAGAATTACCAAGTAAGTGGTTACTTTGATACTATTAATGCAACAAGTGCAGCGACGGCGTTAGCTTCAAACTTTGCAGGTAAATTACAAGCTCGGTATCCTCATTTATGGGCAGAAAGCATTCGCGGATTAATTGTTCATTCTGCAAAGTGGACAAGATGTATGGAAATGCAATTTCCAGTAAGAAACAGAGGCGATATGGAGCGAAGATTGCGTCATTGTGGTTATGGTGTACCATCAGAAGAAAGAGCGTTTTATAGTACTGAAAATGGGTTAACGTATGTTGCCCAAGAAATAATACAGCCCTTTATCAAGGAACGAGGAGATGCTTCTCCCAAAATGAATGAAATGCATTTTTTTGAGCTGCCTTGGCCTCGTGAGATTTTAGAGCAACTTGCAGAAACGAATGTCACAATGCGAGTAACCTTATCATATTTTATCGAACCTGCACCCGGAGAGATAGGCTGGAAAGATAAATACAGATATGCATCATGCGGATTGCGTTTTGATGTAAATAAAGAAGACGAAGATCAAACGACATTTCAATCAAGAATTAATAAATTGATTGAAGCTGAAGAAAACGAAGAACGTGGCAAGAATGATTCTACCAGATGGTTAATCGGATCGGACAATAGAAATAAAGGATCTATACATTCTGATGAATTAAATCTTACTGCTGCTCAATTAGCCACATGTAACTTGATTGCTGTATATCCAATTGGAGGATGGTGGAAAACACGGACTAATTTGAAACAATATAATAATAAGCTACGGTATTCTTTGATTGTATCTTTGGATACGCCTGCCGAAAATATAGATTTATACAATGTCGTTAAAACAAAGATAGAAACTATGATCAACATTCCGGTTGAAGTCGAAATTCCTATAAACTAACGATTTATAAAATACAAATGTAGTTAAGTGCGCTCGTAGAATAACACAAGGCTTTCCCTTAATAGAACAGAAAGCCTTGTGTGTAAAATTGATTTATAAGATTATTTGATATAGTGAAATTTTACCTATTATATTTGCATAGAGTTGTTTGAAGTAGTGCAAAACGGGGCAATCCGAAGCAGTTGCTATTTTGCTTAATCATTCCTATCGTATTTTGGAGCCTGAATCTATGGCTTATCTTCAATGACTTATCCCAAATCTGCATTTTTTAGGCTAAAATATGTCATTTCCCGTCACTCCGCGCCTCTTCCCGCCAGAAGGGGCGCGTTTGGTGTTATGAACTGGAAAAGGTCTTATCTTGCCGGCGGATTTTCACCATTCATTCAATTTACTCATTTAATATTGGCATTATGGCAAGAGAACAGGAAAAGCTATCGAAGGACGTGCTGGCCGTCCTCGACAAAAAGACGAACGATCTGCGTCTGGTCAGCGAAATGAACGAGCAAACGGGAGAGTTCAACACCGTGAGCACGGCTCCGGGCGATCGGCGCAGAGCCCTTTCGTTCGACAGCCGAACGGTTTTAGGAACCTTTTTCGAGAACCTTCGCAACCAATACGGACGCCCGTCCGACCTGGGCTGAAGTTTCTTTCGGATCGGTACCGAAAAACTCGACCGAGCCCTCGATTCCATCATCCAAGTCCGCGAAGGCAAGGATCAGGATGGCTCCCTGGCCAAAGAGGTCTCCAACTACGAACTCAACAACGAGGGGCGTATCGCCAAGTTCGCTGACCGTTATAAGTTCGAGGAACGGGAACTTCCGTGGGATCAGATTCAGGCGTTGGGTCTGAACAAAGAAATCCTGCTGGAGAATCAAAGCATGGGCGACATCCTCAAGGGACGTATCCCCAACAAACTGGTACCGCTAAAACACAAGGTGGACGGCCGCTGGGTCGATCTGGGCCTCGGTACGATTTCACCGATCCGCGACGATGCGGGCAATGTCCAACTCCGTATCTTCACACGTCTGGACGAGCCGCAGTACAAAATATCGCCGTATAAGGAGCTTTTCACGGACAAGGAGATCGAGCGTCTTGAAACCGACGGGCATCTGGGTTCCACCAAGAAAATGAAAGATTTTACCTCGGGCCGCGAGTGCGAGTGTTATGTCAGCGTCCATGAGGCGACGAACCGCCTGACGACGCTTCCGGTCGATGCGCTGACGCTCCCCACCCGAATCTACGGCAAAGAGATCGGCGACGACATCGAGGCGCTGCGCTCCGGCAAGGAGATCTTCGTCGAAGACATCCACCTCAAGGACGGTCGGGTCATCTCGGGCCATGCACGCGTGGACGCCAACCGCGGAGACGTGGTGTTCCGCAACGACAATAATCCGCATCTGCGCATCCACGATACGGTTTTCGGAGTCAAGGTAAGTGCAGACATTCAGGCGAAGCTGGCCAACCACGAGGTCGTCTTCATCCCCGGCATGAAAGTCGGCGGCAAGACGATCAGCACCGACCTTCGTTACAGCGACACGGGCCGGCCCCTGTTCGGCAACAACGCCCGCAATTACCGTTCGCGTCTGGGCGAGGAGAACCCGCGTCCGCGCCAGCGCGTCCGCCGGCGTCTTCCGTCGCTTCCCGGCGCACAACCCAAAGGCATGAAAATCGGTTAGCCATTATGAAACGACACGTAGAAGAGAAAGAGTTGCCGTACTTCGCGGCAACTCTTACCGCTTATTTGCGCGAAAGCCATCCTGAACTGCTCCCCGACAAACACTTCATCGCCGAGCGGAGCGACCATGCGGCCCAGACCTATGAACGTGCCGTTCGCAACGGCAACAGCGTCTACGAGGCTCTGGAACTCTCGAACGCCGTTCTGTACCAAGACCTGCGTTTTTCGAAATACGATGCGATCTTCGAGGTCGTATTGGAATGGTTCCCGGAGGTCGCAGCCCGGCAGCGCACCGCTTTCTGTCTGAAACTGCTTCCCGTCTGCGAAGAGGTGTTCGAGATGTACGACCTGACCGACGACTTCGAGAGCAGCCCGTCCTATAAAAATCTTCTATTGGAACTCACCGGACTCATCCAAACCCACATCGAACTGCATGGCATACAATAAAAGAAAACATCTGGAGGCGAATATCGCCGCCCTGCGTATCGCTTTCGCATCACCGGCAGTACTGTCCCCACAGCAGCGAGATGCCCTGGCTGCGTACAGCGGCTTCGGAGCGTTGAAATGCGTCTTGCAGCCGGCCGCTGCGGACGACGACCTCACGCAATGAAAGACAGACCGGGAACTCTTCCCGCAGGTGAGGGAACTGCACGAACTGCTGCGCCATTATGCCGGCAGCGAACAGCGGTATAAAGACCTCGTGCAGAGCATGCGCAATTCTACGCTGACGGCATTCTACACTCCGCCGGCCATCGTGCGTGCGCTCGCCGAGACGCTCCGGGATGCTGGCGTCGTTCCCCGGCGGTTGCTCGACCCCAGCGCCGGGGCCGGGATTTTCCCTTCGTCGTTCCGGGAGACCGCCGACGGCGAAGTCGAAATCCTCTCTTTCGAGAAAGACCTGCTGACCGGACAAGTGCTCTCCACACTGGCCCGGGAACGAGAGCAGGTCATTATCGACGGTTTCCAAACCATCGAAACGGCCTATGACAGTTATTTCGACGTGGTAACGTCCAATATTCCCTTCGGTGATACCCGGATCTTCGACGCATCCTTTCGGAAGAGCGACGACCCGGTTCGACGGCAAGCGCTCAAGGCCGTTCACAACTATTTCTTCATCAGGGGTCTGGATACGCTCCGCGAAGGCGGTATTCTGGCGTTCGTCACCTCGGCGGGCGTCATGGACGCTCCCGGCAACGAACCCGTCCGTCGCTATCTGATGGAGCATGCGCGGCTGGTTTCGGCCGTGCGGCTGCCGAACAACCTCTTTACGGAGTATGCCGGCACGGAAGTGGCCAGCGATCTCATCGTCCTTCAGAAATGGAGCGAAAAGCGGGAGCTTACCCCCGACGAGCAACGCTTCGTCAGTTCGTCCGAGATCGGCAACGGAATTTACCTGAACGACTACCACCGGGATTTCAAGCACGCGATCCATACGACGGTTACGCATGAAAAAAGTCTCTATGGACAATCCGCTCTCGTACTGCACTACGACGGAGGCCCGGAACGGATCGCCGAGCGGCTGCGCGGAATCCTCGCAAATGATTTCGCAGCCCGCCTCGACACCGAACGATATACGCAATATCTCCGTCCGCTCCATATTCCGCAGGCGCAAACCGTGCCGCCGACCGCCCGGAGGCAAAATCGGGTCGCGGCTCCGCAATCCGTGGCGCCACCGGAGCTGGCATCCGTTGCACCGGCTCCGGAAGTACCGGCTCCGGCCGCATCGCTTTTCGGCAGCGCTGCCGCCGTTCCGATCGCCCGCCGTCCGCTGGGACAGCGGCGGGCCGGGCGCAGAACGGATACGACCGGCATGTCCGATCTCTTCACGCAGGGAAATCTGTTCACACAACCGGCGGAGGCAGCGGATGCCCCGGCAGCAATCACTGCGCCGGCTTCGGAGAATAAAGATCCGCGGCCCTTTACCGGCACGATGCTTCCGCACTACAAAGAGCGGTCGTTGGTTCTGTTCGAAGGGCAGGTCGGACGTCTGGGCGGCCTGACACGACAGGGCTGCACGTTCCATCCCGAAGAGCTGGGAACCTTGTCCCGATACCGGGCCGAACGCTATATCCCGCTGCGGGATACCTACCAACTGCTCTACCGGCTCGAAATGCAGAACGAGATCGAATACAAGGGCCTGCGGCGCAAACTCAACAGATGTTACGAGAACTTCACGGCTCTGTTGGGCGATCTGAACAAGAAGGAGAATGCCGCCTTCATCCTGAACGATCCCGGCGGGCGGGAGGTGCTGGGGCTCGAACGTTTCGTCGAAGGCCGAAAACAGCTCTCCGACATCCTCCGACGCCCCGTATCGTTCGACCCTAACGAGATCAAACACGTCGATACGGCGGCCGAAGCGCTGGCTGCCTCGCTCAACAAGTTCGGACGGGTGGAGTTTCCCTATATGGAGTCGCTCGCATCGCGTTCCCGGCAAGAGCTGACCGACGAGCTGGGCGATCGCATTTTCTACAATCCGATGGTCAAGGGGTATGAAATCCGCGAACGGCTCGCGGCAGGGAATGTCGTCGCCAAAGCCGAATGAATCGAAAATTACCTCAAGGAGAACCCCGACGACGATGCCAGCCGCCGTTCGCTCGCGCTGCTTCGTGAGGCCGCACCCAAACGCATCGAGTTCGAGGAGCTGGATTTCAACCTCGGCGAGCGATGGATACCGACCGATATTTACGAAGGCTTCTGCGAGCATTTCTTTCAGGTGCCCGTATCGGTAAGCTATTCGGCGAAGATGGATGCCTTCGGCATCGAGAACCACGGGTACAGCCCTCTGATCTCCCAGAAATACGTCGTCAAAGGAGACTTCGAGGTCTACGACGGTATGGATCTGCTGCATCATGCCATGCTCAACACGCTGCCCAACATCAACAAGGACGGCGGCAAGGACGAACACGGCAAGACCATCCGGATTCCCGACTTCGAGGCCCGGCAGAAGGCCGACACGCTCATCACCGAAATCCGGCAGGCGTTCGTCGAATGGCTGCATGCGCAGCCCGACGATTTCAAGGAGCGGCTGACCGATCTCTACAACCGCAAATTCAACTGTTATGTCCGTCCACGCTACGACGGCAGCCACCAGCAGTTTCCGGGGCTCGACCTGCGGGGGCTGGGCATCGAAGACCTGTATCCCAGCCAAAAGGATGCGATCTGGATGATCAAGCAGAACGGCGGCGGCATCTGCGACCACGAGGTCGGTACGGGCAAGACGCTTATCATGTGCGTCGCAGCGTATGAGATGCATCGTTTGGGACTGGCCCGCAAGCCGATGATCATCGGTATCAAGGCCAACATCCACGAAATCGCCCGAACCTTCCGCACGGCCTATCCCAATGCCCGTCTGCTCTATCCCGGCAAGGAGGACTTCACGCCGGAGAACCGCCTGCGGATCTTCAGCGACATCAAGAACAATAACTGGGACTGCATCATCCTTACGCACGAACAGTTCGGCAAGATACCCCAGTCGGCCGAGGTGCAGCGGCAGATTCTCCGGCAGGAGATGGACGACATAGATGAAAATCTGGCGTCCTACGAAAAACAGGGCGGACATGTGGACGGCTGGATTCTGCGCGGTCTGGAGAAGCGCAAAGAGAATCTGGATGCCAAGCTTCACGAGTTGCAGGAGACAATCGACGCGCAAAAGGACGATACGGTAGATTTTCAGCAGATGGGAATAGACCATCTGTTCGTCGATGAATCGCACAACTTCAAGAATCTGATGTTCAACACCCGCCACAGCCGCGTGTCGGGACTGGGAAATACCGATGGCAGTAAGAAGGCCACGAACCTGCTGTACGCCATCCGCACCATTCAGCAACGCACGGGGCGCGATCTCGGCGCGACGTTCCTTTCGGGAACGACCATCGCCAATTCCCTGACGGAACTGTATCTGCTGTTCAAGTATCTGCGTCCCAAAGAGCTGGAGCGACAGGACATTCCCTGCTTCGATGCGTGGGCCGCGGTATTCGCGCAGAAAACATCGGAGTTCGAGTTTTCGGTGACCAACGAAGTGATCTCCAAAGAGCGTTTCCGCTATTTCATCAAGGTTCCGGAGCTGGCCATGTTCTACAACGAGATTACCGACTACCGCACGGCCGCAGACGTGGGAATAGACCGTCCCGAGCTGGACGAGGAGTTATGCCAGATACCTATGACCGACGATCAGCAGGCGTTTTTGGACAAACTGGTGCTCTTCGCCAAGACGGGAGATCCCGAACATATCGGACGCGCCGACCTGAGCGACGGGGAGGTCAAAGCCCTGATGCTGTTAGTGACGATGTACTCCAACAAGCTCTCGCTCGACATGCGGCTGATAAGTCCCGCGTATGCGGATTCACCGGGCAACAAGGCCAGCCGCAGTGCCGCCAACATCGCTGAATACTACCGGCGATACGAAGATCAGAAAGGCACGCAGATGGTCTTTTGCGATCTCTCGACCTATAAACCCGGCATTTGGAACGTCTATTCGGAGATCAAACGCAAACTGGTCGAAGACCACGGTATTCCGGCGCAGGAGATCCGCTTCGTACAGGAAGCCGCGAGCGACAAGGTGCGGCAGGCGATGTTCGACGCCATGAACGAAGGGAAAATCCGGGTGCTCTTCGGCTCGACGCAGAAACTCGGAACGGGAGTCAATGCCCAGCAACGGATCGTCTGCATGCACCACCTCGACATTCCGTGGCGGCCGATGGATCTGGAACAGCGCAATGGCCGCGGCGCACGGAAAGGCAACATAGTCGCCAAGGAGTATGCCGGCAATAAAGTCAAAGCCTATGTCTATGCCGTTCTACGCACGCTCGATGCCTACAAATTGAATCTGCTGCACAACAAACAGCAGTTCATCGATCAGCTCAAGCGCAACCGGTTAGGTGCGCGGCGGCTGGACGAGGGCGCCATCAGCGAGGATTCGGGGATGAACTTCGCGGAGTGGATGGCCGTGGTGTCGGGAAATACCGACCTGCTGCAAAAGGCCAAGCTCGAAGGCAGGATCGCGGCGCTGGAGAGCGAGCAGACAATCTTCATGCGCACCCGGCACGAGGCGCAGAGCCAACTGCAACGCTACACGGCGGAGATCGGACGACGGGATGCGATGCTCGAACGTCTGAAACGCGACTGGGACTATATCAACGAGGTGGCACCGCCGGACGCCAAAGGCAAGCGGGCCAATCCCCTGCGGATCGACGGCGTGGAATCCGCGGATATTGTCGCCCATGGTAAACGCCTCGTGGAGATCTACCGCACCGTAAATACCGGCGACGATTACCAGAAAATCGGCACGCTGTTCGATTTCCGCATTCTCGTCCGCACCGAGCGAATGCAGAAAGACGGGCTGGCGCTTACGGTCAATAAATTCATGGTCGAAGGGTTGGACGGCATCAAGTACACGTTCAACAACGGGCATCTGGCTGCGGAGCCGAAAACCGCGGCGACGAACTTCATCCGGGCGCTCGACACGATACCGTCACTGATGGCGACCTACGAGAAAGAGAAAAAGCAATTCACCCGCGACATTCCGACCTTCGAGCAACAGATCGCAGCCGTATGGCCCAAAGAGGAGGAGTTGAAGCGGCTCAAGGCCGAGGCAGAGTCACTGACTCGGAAGATTCAACTCGACATCGCACAGAAGCAGCAGGAGATGCAGGCGAAAACAGCAGATAACGGCAATGGGCTGAAGATCGAAAACGCGGAGGTGGTGGACGAGGTCGTCAGACCGTCGAAGGCAGAGCCGCTTTCTGCGGCATCCGGGAACCAAGAAGAACCGCCGGAAGAACGGGAGCACGTCGTGCCTCCGCCCGAATCGGACTTTATTCGCAATCATATTCTTCTCGTGCGGCCCGCGACGAACGTGAAGGCCAAAGGGCCGAAATTATAAAAAAACGAGGCTGTCTAAAATTTGTTAGGCAGCCTCGTTGAATTTGATTGGTTATTCCCGATCAATCGTAATCGCCGTATCCGGCACTGCCTGTTCCATTGTCTGATAGAAAATACGCTTACTCTCCTGCATGTCTTTCAGATTGATGAAATCCAGTACATTGTAGTATTGTTTGCCATCCTGATCCTCGACGGGACAGAGTTTCCCGCGACGTTTGTATTTCTCGACGAAATCCGGATCGAGTCGGATGAGCTGGCAGACTTCCTCCTGCGTCATCGAAAGAGAAATACGACGCTCCCGGCAGACATGCTGCAATACGAGGAGCATGTTCGAGGCTTTCATGTGGCTGCGAACGAGCAGAGCGAATTTGCTTCGCTCGATAAGAATCATCTTTTTCATTGTATATTTCCTTTAATCATTATAAATTTGAGTAATTAAGACATCAGAGTATGGAATAAGTCCGAGTTTTCATTGGTCTTCGAGACCGGAAGTCATGTTCCGACCCCATACTCTTTACATCAGAATCCGGATAGTTCGTAAGGTGTCCGAACCCGCATTCGCAATGAAGGACCAAGATGTAACAGATGTCATTAGACGTAAACAACAAACGGCCATGAGGTACATTGGGATCGATGTGAGCAAAGCTACGTTTGTGGTGGCTTACTCCTCTGACAAAGGAGGAGAAATCCGTACTTTTAACAACACGACCACCGGGATCAAGCAGTTTATCGGTGCTCTTCCCAAAGACAGCAGTATCCACTGTGTCATGGAAGCGACCGGGAACTACAGCGCAATGCTGCTGTACCTGCTCAATGTCGCCGGGATTGCTGTCAGCATGGAGAATCCGCTGAAGATAAAGAACTTCGCCAGAGCCATGCTCTCCACGGTCAAGACTGACAAGATCGACGCTCGGCTCATAGCTCTCTACGGAGAGAAGATGAATCCGCAACCTTTCAAGATACAGGGAGAGGCTATCCTGCGGCTCCGGCAGAAGAGAACGGTCATACGTCAACTTACCAAGCAGATTACGGCCATGTCGAACCTTCGAGGCTCCCTCGCATGCCTGCCTGTTCCGGACAAAGGAGCGACTCATACCGTAGACGAAACGATCGAGTTCCTTGAAAAGAGGCGTGACAGGCTTCAATCGGAACTCACGGATCTTGTCGAAGTCGAGTTCAGCCGACAACTCGCACTGCTGACGACCATCAAAGGCATAGGCATAACGCTCGCCACGGCACTCATCATCACTACCGGAGGCTTCACTTACTTCCAGAATGCCAAACAGGTGTCCCGGTATCTCGGTATCTGTCCTACTTACGAACAATCCGGAACTTCGGTAAACATCAGAGGACACATCAACCGAAACGGAGATGCATATACCAGAGGATTTCTCTATGTGGCTGCATGGACTGCCAGCAGGTTCAATACTAAATGTGGGGAAACATACACGCGGCTCCGGCAGAACGGGAAGCCTGGAAAACTCGCCATGATCGCTGTCGCAAACAAGCTCGTCAGACAGGCTTTTGCCGTTGTCACCCATGATAAAGAGTATGTCGACGGATTCGTCTCCAACAGACCTTAGCATGAACAATCTTCCGATATGTTTACTCTTTTTCCGCATTTTTTAATATAGTTCGTGACTTCTTTACTTTATTGGTTGATGTGGTGTTGGGTTCATTCCGGAGGGCTTCGAGAACGCGCGATCTGCTGTAATAGATTTTGCCGCCGTGCTTGACATAAGGGATCGTGCCGTCGCTTCGACGACGGGAGAGGGTACGGTCGGACATCCGGGTAAGCATGCGGACTGCCGGAGTGTCGATCAGGTCATCGGGTAAAGGTCGAGAATTGTTTTGGATGAGTAGTTCGAGACGATTGAATCGTCGCAATACCAGACGTAACAAACGCAGAGTCGGATTACCTTTCAATGGCTTCATTACAATGATCGTTGGTTAGACGATGCAATGATAGGAAACATTCCGATAGTAATAATTTAGTTAAAACAGGCAACTAAATAATCAACCCGCTCGTAGCACAAAAAAGCATATCCAACTCGGATATGCTTAAATAGTACTTAATGCTTTTATATTCGTTAATTTGCTTATGTAGAATATTTTAACTATCTTTGTCGTGAGTTCTTGGATATATTGTATAAGGGTGCAACAAAATGTAAGACTTCCGTCACCAATTCGTAACCCTTGCTCTTTTCAATAAAAATACCGTTCTGATTTACAGAACGGTATCTCGAAAACAGTCAGCCCATCGCGCAGGGAGGTTTTGCTTTCACCGGAGCGCAGTTCCGGTCCGGGTGGCCCTCGTTCGCTGTCGGGTCGGCTATTTTACGTACTTGTCGAGCCAGCCGAAGAATTCGCGGTTCCAGACCAGCGAGTTCTGGGGCTTGA
>ENA-UOJR01002446-UOJR01002446.1-human-gut-metagenome-genome-assembly--contig:-C115P-NODE-2446-length-13123-cov-5.946511_pt1 | contig 13123 bp, 13 predicted proteins | sample MGYA00242354_ERZ723901 | MGnify/ENA metagenome assembly ERZ723901
GGCCCGTTCCGAGCTCGAGGCGAACCCCGGGCTCACTCGCGGCTCTGAGCTCATCTCCGCGCCTTCCCTCACCTACTTGGTGGGGGTGCACCCGTATGGCGCCCCCGACTACAGCGACGCCATCCATGCCCAGGTGGAGGCGGCGCTCGCCGACCCGCTGTGCGCGGGCGTGGGCGAGATCGGCCTCGACTACCACTTCGACGCCGTCGACGACATCGAGGCGGCCCCGCATGACCTGCAGATGGAGGTCATGTCCCGTCAGCTCGAACTCGCCGTCGAGCGCGACGTGCCCGTCGAGCTGCACATTCGCAATGACAATGAGGACGAATCGCGCGAGGCCCACGCCGATGCGCTGCGCGTGCTCGAGCGGGTGGGCACGCCCCGGGCCGGGTGCGTGCTCCACTGCTTTGGCGAGGATGCGGACACGATGATGCGCTTTGTGGAGCTCGGATGCCATATCGCCTTTGGCGGCGCGGCGACCTTCAAGCGCAACGACGCCGTGCGTGAGGCCTTCGCCACCTGCCCGCTCGACCGGCTGCTGCTCGAGACGGATTGCCCCTACATGGCGCCCGAGCCCATCCGCGGCCTCGAGTGCGAACCGGCGATGATCGCCCAGACGGCCGACATGCTCGCGTACGACCGCGCCGACCGCACCGGTGAGCTGCCCGTCGACATCGCGCGCGCCCTGCACGCGAACGCGCGGGCGCTCTTTGGGTAGAAGGTCAATCGATGTCAGATCTTGATGCAAGGAGTTTCTCTGTGAGCAAGAAGCGGGAACTGACGGAAGAGGAGCGCGCCGCGCGCGAGGCGGATGACGCCCGCGCCATGGAGACCGCTCGCGAGCTGCGCGCGCGCCGCGAGGCCGCGCAGGGCCCCGCACCCATCGACAACAAGCTCCATCGCGAGCTGCCGCTCGCCCATGTGGCGTACGCGCTGCTCGGCGTCACGGTGGTTGCGTACCTGGCGTCGCGGCTGGGGGCGAGGTTGGGCAACTCCGGCCTCGAGACGATGGCGAGCGTCGCCACCACGCTGCTGTTCCTCGCCACGTTCGTGACGTGGTTCATCTCGCGCCATCAGGCCAAGAAGCTCACGCGGGCACGCGATGGCGTCGACGAGGGGAGCGCACGGTGAACTGCTCGGTTAGGCGCGCCCTGGTCGAAGTGGGCGTGATGTCGCTGTCGTGCGCCCTGGCGAACGTGCTCGTGGACGTCATCATGATGACCGCCCCCGCGGAAAGCGCCGGATGGCTCGCCGCGGTCCTCTCAGTGGTCTCGATCGCCCTGCCCATCCTGCTGGTGGTGGCGGAGGTCCGCGCATGGCTGGCGATCACGCGCGCCGGCAAAGATGTCTTCGGGTTCAGCGGCAAGGTGGTCCTGGGCGCCGCGCTGTGGTTCGGCGGCTCCCTCCCTGCGGGCATCGTGGCGTTCGTGCGAGCGCTGCTGTTGGGCTCGGTGGCATCCGTCGCCCCCATGTTCCTGGTGCAGGCGGGAATCGCGCTGGTGTGCATCGCGTCGAGCGCGCCGCGCGTGGCAAAGGTGCTCTAGCCGCGGGCGCGCCCGATGCGGACCGTCGGGGTTATTCCTCGCGGTCGAACTCCTCGTCGGCCTCCAGCGGTCGGCCGGAATAGTTGAGGTGCCCGGTCACCGCGGCCATGTCCCCCGTCTCGATAAACCGCGCGGCCGTTTGTTGGTAATCGTCCAGCGCGCGTTCGAACAGCGCGGGGAAGCTCTCCGAGCTTTTCTCTTGGGTGAAGGGATCGACCCACTCGCCGCAGGCGAGGTTGCCGGCCCCTGCCGGGGGCTCGGTCGTCACGCGGTGGGCGAGGGCCTGCAGGAGCGAGTAGTCGTTCACGAGCCCCTCGAGGCGCGCGAGGGCGTCCGAGCGCACGGATCCCGCCGGCTCGATCATGCGATAGGCGAGCTGCATGTCGGCCACGGCGCCGCCGTACTCGTTGGCGCCCACGGACATGCCGTACACGCTATTCGCCACAAAGCTCATGAGGGCGCCCGCCACCTTGTCGATGCGCGCGTTGGTGACGAGCTCGCCGGCGGGCGGATAATCCGCCACGGTGGCCCCGTCGCGCTTGAGCTGGAGCATCAGGATGTCCAGGTCGCTCTCTATGACGGCGTGGACCTGGCTGCCGGCCCCGGTGAGGTCGTCGTCGGTCTCCTGGATGGCCCACTGCTGAGCGTAGACGAAGGGGTGCGCATTGCGGTCGAGCACATAGTGGGAGAGCAGACCGAGCGTCCAGGCGCGTCCCACTCCGGCGTCTGCCGGCTGCAGGTGCGTGACGCCGTCGCGCAATGCCGCGAGCTGCCGGGACATGCGGCTGCGGTGCATGACGCGCGCGAGCTCCATGCAGGTTCCCATATGGGGCGTGCGAAACCGGAAGAAAAACGGGTCGGGTCCCTGGTTGGCGAGTAGGAAGGCTGTGCGCTCGTCCTCGGAGGCTATGATGCCCTCGGGAAGGCGCTCGATGCTCTCCTCGCCGAAGAGACGATGGGTGATCAATGCGGGCATGGGGCCTCCTTAATAAACGTGACGTCTGTCGCTCATTATTCCCAGTTGCGCTTCGTTCTCACATACCAAAATGCGCGCATGCCGCATGACCGCGCGGTACCGCCGGGGCGGGCTCGAGACCGTGCGGGCGGATGCCCGGAAACGGTATTGAAATGGTTTTGAAATCGACATCATTGAACGTAGCTGGGGCGATGGGGTATAAAAAACATTTGTTTGCAAGAGAATAAGGGGGGAATGCATGGCCAATATGATCGAGATCCGCGGCCTGAACAAGTATTTCGGCGACCTGCATGTCCTTAAGGACATCGACCTCACGGTCGAGGAAGGCGAGAAAGTCGTCATCATCGGCCCGTCCGGATCCGGCAAATCCACGCTCATTCGCTGCGTGGATTACCTTGAGGAGCCCACCAGCGGCGAGGTGGTCATCGACGGCACGCCGCTCACCAAGAAGAACCATCTGGAGATGGCCCGTACGTACAGCTCCATGGTGTTTCAGCAGTTCAACCTGTACCCCAATATGACGGTGCTGGGCAATCTCACGCTCGCCCCCATCAAGCTGCAGAAGAAGTCCAAGGAGGAGGCCACGCAGGCCGCCATGGCCGCGCTCACGCGCGTGGGGCTGGCGCACAAGGCCGGCGAGTACCCGCAGAACCTCTCCGGCGGCCAGCAGCAGCGCGTGGCCATCGCCCGCGCGCTGTGCACCAAGCAGCCCATCATCCTGTTCGACGAGCCCACGAGCGCGCTCGACCCCGAGATGGTCCAGGAGGTGCTCGATGTCATGATCGAGCTCGCGCAGGAGAACATCACCATGATCTGCGTGACGCACGAGATGGGCTTCGCGCGCCAGGTCGCCGACCGCGTGATCTTCATGGATGACGGCCGCATCCTGGAGGAGGGCACGCCCGACCACTTCTTCGAGAACCCCACCAACCCGCGCTGTCGCGACTTCCTCGCGAAGATCTTGCACTAGGGCGGGGGTTTGCATATGACGAAGAGTCTGAACGGCGCCCGGCGCATCGCCGGACCGCGGCGCGCCCGCGTGGACGTGCCATCCCCCCTCGGCCTGGATGCGGGCTGCCTGAGCCGTCGTGCGCTGTTGTGCGGCATCGCCGCCACGGCGTCTCTGGTCGGCGCGAGCGCCCTGGCCGGTTGCGGAGCATCCGGCGGGGCGGCGGATTCGGCATCCGGCGGCGACGGCGGGTCCAAGATCGCGGCGATCAAGGCGCGCGGCGTGCTGAACGCCGGCGTCAAGAAGGACGTTCCCGGATACGGCTATTACGATCCCGCCGCCCGCAGCTACGCGGGCATGGAGATCGACCTGTGCCACCAGGTCGCGGCGTCCATCTTCGGCGTGAGTTACGAGGAGGCGCGCGAGCGCGAGCTCGTGGCGTTCACCGACGTCACGCCCAAGACGCGCGGTCCGCTCATCGACAACGACCAGCTCGACGTGGTGTGCGCCACCTACACCATCACCCCGGAGCGCTTGGAGAGCTGGGACTTCTCCACGCCGTATCGCACCGACTACGTGGGGCTCATGGTCAAGAAGCGCAGCGGCTTCACGCGCATCGCCGACCTGGACGGGCGCATCATCGGCGTGAGCCAGGGCGCCACCACACAGGGCCTCATCGAGCAGATGCTCGCCGACGAGGGCATCGACGCCGCGCCGGAGTTCCTGGCGTTCTCGGGTTACCCGATCATCAAAAGCTCGCTCGACGCGGGCAACATCGACTGCTTCGCCATGGACCGCTCCACGCTCGCCGGATATATGAACGAGACGGTCGAGCTGCTCCAGCCCGAGGTCAAGTTCGGTGAGCAGAATTACGGCATCGCCACCAAGAAGGGCAGCGACCTGTCGGTCGCGGTCGACCAGTGCGTGCGCGATTGCGCGGCGAGCGGTTGGCTCGACGCCGAGATCGAGAAGTGGGGGCTGGTGTAAATGCTCGAAGGACTTCTGGACCCCCGGCGCTGGGCGCTGACGTTCGCCAACATGGGGCCGTTTTGGGAGGGCTTCGGCGTGACCCTCAAGGTCGTGGCCGCGGGCCTCGCCCTCGCCCTGCTGCTGGGCACGCTGCTCGGCGTGCTTTCCACCACGCGTTCGCGCATCCTCCGCGGGATCTCGCGCGTGTACGTCGAGTTCTACCAGAACACCCCGTTGCCCGTGCAAGTGCTGTTCATGTACATGGCCGGCCCGCAGTTCCTGCAGGCCCTGACGGGCGCCGCGCAGCCCGTCCGCATCGCGCCGTTCGCGCTGGGCGCCCTCGGCGTGGGCCTGTACCATGCGGCGTACGTGGCCGAGGTCATCCGCACCGGAATCGAGGCCGTGCCGCGCGGCCAGATGGAGGCGGCGCAGAGCCAGGGCTTCTCGCGCATCCAGACGTATGCCTACATCGTGCTGCCCCAGACGTTCAAGATCATCCTACCTCCCCTGTGCAACCAAGCCCTCAACCTGGTCAAGAACACCTCGGTGCTCGCGCTCGTGGCCGGTGGCGACCTCATGTACCGCTCCGACAACTTCGTGAGCCTCTACGGGTACCTGCAGGGTTACATCGTCTGCTGCCTCATGTACTTCATCATCTGCTTCCCGCTGGCCATGCTCGGCCAATGGCTCGAGCGCCGCAGCAAGGAGCGCCCGCGCGCCAAGGTCATTCCCGGCGTGACGGACGTCCCCGCTCCGGCAGCTGGAAAGGAGGCGTAAGCGATGGAGATCTTCAACGCCGCGAACCTCGCCTACGTGCTGGGCGGCTTTGCCAAGACCATTGAGATATCGGCGCTGTCCATCATCTGCTCGGTCATCTTGGGCACGGTCCTCGCGCTCGTCAAAAGCTACGGCCCGCGCCCGCTGCGCTGGTTGGTGAGCGCTTATATCGAGCTGTTCCGATGCACGCCCAACCTGCTGTGGATCCTCTTCATCTACTTCACGGTTCAGGGCATCGACGTGCTCATCTCGACGCTTGCGTTCACCCTGTTCACGAGTGCCGTCATGGCGGAGATCGTGCGCGCGGGCCTGAACGCCGTGCCGGCGGGCCAGTTCGAGGCGGCGCGCAGCCAGGGCTTTGGATTCTTCGCCACCATGCGCTACATCATCTTGCCGCAGACCTTCCGCACCATCACGCCGGCGCTCTTCGGCCAGTGCACCACGGTCATCAAGGACAGCTCCTATCTCTCGGGCATCAACGTGGCCGAGTTCATGTACACCACCAACGTCGTCATGGCGCATGCGGTGTCGCTCGGTCAGGTGCTCATGCTGTATGGGTTCGTGTTCGCACTGTACTTCGCGCTGAACTTTGGGATCTCGCTGCTGGTGCGCCGCTACCAGCGCAGGGCCATCGCGGCGTAAATCGACCGACTTCGTTATGGGGAGGTACATATGGGGTTCCTGAAAGACCTGCATGAGCGTCGCGTCGCCGCTGAGCAGGAGGCGCGCGTCGGCCAGCCGGTCGTGATCACCATCGCGCGCGATTACGGCGCCGAGGGCCACGAGATCGGCAAGATGCTCTCCGTTGAGCTGGGCATTCCGCTGTACGACAACGAGCTGCTCGTCCGTTCCGCCACGCGTTCCGGCGAGGCGCTCGACAAGGTCGCCGAGTACGATGAGCGCATGGCCGCGGAGTTCATGGCGTTCCTGCCCGACCGCGCCGATGCGCGCACCGTCTCCGACAAGCTGTTCAAGTCCATGGCGCAGGTCATCGTGGACCTTGCCGCCACGAGGAGCTGTATCATCGAGGGCCGCCTGTCCGACTATCTTCTTCGCCACAATCCCAACCACATCGCCGTGTTGGTCACCGCGCCTTTCGACGAGCGCGTGGAGATCGTTCGCGCCAAGCGCGGGTTGGACAGGCGGGCAGGCGCGAAGTTGGTCCGCGAGATGCAGCGCGGTCGCGAGGCGTTCTACAAGCGCTATTCCGCGGGCACGTGGAAGATGACCGACGGAAAGGACCTGGTGGTCAACCGTGCGAAGCTGGGGCGCGAGGGCTGCGTGGACGTGATCGCCGCCGCCTACCGCGCCAAGTTGCGCGAGATCGACCGGGTGAAGTCGCTCGGAGAATAGTTTTCGCCATTCGGAAACTCACATGATGCGGGTCCTGCGGGGCCCGCATCGCAAAACGGGGATTTGAATGCGCGGATTTCTGGTTCGATGCATCGGCTAGAACCTAAGTCATTTGGACTTAGATTTGATGACTATGTGACGCTTAAAAAATATGACTCGAATTGAATAGTTGGGTGCCGTCGGGGCATAACCAGAGTGTCAAACAAAGACACGCGCCCCATTGAGCGCGTGCAAGCGCGGACGTCCCGCCCGCGCACATCACGAAGGAGTGATTGAGTATGGCCATGGTTCCGTATCGTCAGGGTTACAGCGTTCTTCCGGTTTCCAATTCCCTGTTCGACATCTTCGACGACATGATGGACATCCCGCGCACCGCCCTCGCCTCCAAGGCCTTCCCGGTCGACGTGGAGGACAAGGGCGACGCCTATGAGGTCAAGGCGTACCTCACCGGCGTCACCAAGGACGATCTGGACGTCGAGCTCAATGAGGGCCGTCTTTCCATCTCGGTCAGCGTTGAGGAGAAGGAGGAGGACAAGAACAAGAACTACCTCCAGCGCGAGTTCACCGCCTACAGCGCGACCCGCGGCGTGTACCTCAAGGACGCTGCGAGCGAGGGCCTGTCCGCGACGTTCGCCGACGGCGTGCTCACGGTCTGCGTGCCCAAGTTCGTCGAGAAGAAGAACGTCACCAAGATCGCGATCGACTAGCGGATCGCCTTCATCGATATCGCACCGGTGCGTGATGCGCGCCGGCCGGCCCGGGTCGTTGAGGCGGCCCGGGCCTTTTCATGGCGGTCCCGTGCCGAGTATGGCGTCATCCTGTGGCCCGCGTTCTGGCTGCATATGGGTTTACATGCCGGGTATCGTGACTCACAGGACACGACTGCAAAGGATGGATCCATGAGCAAGCTCTACTTCAACGGCGAGTTCCTCCCCATGACGGGCGAGGGCGACACGTTCGAGGCCCTCGTCGAGGAGGGCGGGCGCATCGTCTTCACCGGCGGACTCGACGAGGCGCACGCCTTCGCGTCGGATGCCGATGACGTCGACCTCGCGGGCGCTTGCCTCATGCCGGGCCTCATCGACCCGCACAGTCATATAGCCGGGTCGAATCAATATGTGGTCGCGGCGCAGCTCGACGCGTGCCGGAGTTTCGATGGCATCGTCGAGGCCATGCGGGTGTTCGCGGAGAGGAACGCGATCGGCCCGGACAGCGTGATCATGGGCGTGGGGTATGACCAGAACGCGCTCATCGAGGGGCGCCATCCCGACCGCCACGTGCTCGACCGGGTCTCCACTGAGGTGCCCTGCCTGGCCGTCCACGCATCGAGCCATCTGCTGGTCGCCAATACAAAGCTGCTGGAGCTCGCGGGCATCACGGCGCAGACGCCGGATCCCGAGGGCGCCCGATACGGTCGCGAGGCGGATGGCGCGACGCCGGACGGCTTCTGCGAGGAGCCCAACGCGATGTGGCCCGTCTTCGGCCAGGTGCAGCCGCGCCAGAAGTTCGACATGGACCAGCTGATCGTCCAGATGCAGGACGTCTACCTGGAGCACGGCATCACGACGTGCCAGGAGGGCGCGACCACGGCGGCCTACGCCGCGCTCTTCGCCGGCATGGCGAAGAGGGGCCTGCTCAAGATGGACGTGGTGAGCTATCCCATGCACGGCGAGGACGTCGATGCGATTCTGGCCGAGCATGCGGAGTTCGACGGGCCGGAATACACGGGGCACTTCAGGTTCGGCGGGCTCAAGATGTTCCTCGACGGCTCGCCTCAGGGGCGGACCGCCTGGATGAGCGAGCCCTATAGCCCCGGTGACGAGGGCGAGGGCTATTGCGGCTACGGCACCATATCGGACGAGGACGCGTACGCCTACATGCGCAAGGCGATAGACGGCGGCCGCCAGCTTCTCGCGCACACCAACGGCGACGCCGCGGCCGACCAATACCTGCGCGTCTACGCCCGCGCGCTTGCCGACTCGCCCAACCCGCGCAAGCGCGAGCTCAGGCCGGTCATGGTCCATTGCCAGACGGTTCGCCGCGACCAGTATGAGCGGATGGGGGCGCTCAACATGATCCCCACCATCTTCACCAATCACATCTGGTATTGGGGAGACGTCCACTTGAGGAACTTCGGCGAAAGCCGCGGCGGGCGCATCTCGGCCGTACGCGACGCGCTCGATTACGGCCTGCACCCTACCTTTCACACGGATTGCCCGGTGCTGCGCCCCAACTTGTTCGAGAGCGTCTGGTGCGCCGTGCGCCGCGTCACCAAGGACGGGGTGCAGTTGGACGAGAATCAGAAGATCGGCGTGTACGAGGGCCTGGAGTGCATCACCAGGAACGGCGCGCACCAATACGGCGAGGAGGCCCTCAAGGGCACACTCGAACCCGGCAAGCTGGCCGATTTCTGCGTGGTGGAGCGCAACCCCCTTGCGATCGATGTCGACGACCGTCGCGACCTGCGGGTCTTGGCGACCATCAAGGAGGGGCGGGCCGTCTGGCGCGCCTAGGCGCGTGCGCCCGGTTTAGCAAATGGAGATGGGGCGGTTCTGCCCGGCGGCGCGAATGCGCAGGCTGGGCATGCCGTCGCCACGCGCGAGGGTGGCGCTCGATCCCAGCTCGTTGTCCAGGTCGGCGCCCAGGGCCTCGGCGAGGGCGCGGACTGCCAGGCTGGGGCGGTTGTTCTCCTGCGAGATGTGCATGGCGACGACGTGCTCGGTCCGATCGCCCGCGAGCTCGCGCAGCGCATCTGCGGCCTGCGCGTTCGAGAGGTGGCCGCGTTCCGAGATGATGCGGTCTTGCAGATGGCGCGGGTAGGAGCCGGTGCGCAGCATGGGCACGTCGTGGTTGCTCTCGAGGGCGAGGATGCGCACGTCGGACAGCAGCCGCATTGCGCCGGGCGGCAGAATGCCGGTGTCGGTGGCGTAGCCAATCGAGTCGCCCTGGCAGTCAAAGCGAAAGCCCACGGGGTTCACGACGTCGTGGGAGGTGGGGAACGTCCTCACCCTCACGCCGGCGACTTGGAGTTCGTCGCCGGGCATGAAGGACTCGAACGGCAGGCAGGCGAGATACTTGCGCGCGTCGGCCGTGCCGGCGCTCGCGTAGAGGGGTCCGTCGAAGCGTTTGACCCAGACCGAGACGCCGCTTACGTGGTCGCTGTGCTCGTGGGTGAGCATGAGGGCGCGGACGTCGGCCTCGTCGAGTCCCAGGTCGTGCATGCGCGAGAGGACCTCGCGACGCGAGAAGCCGTCATCGATCATGATGAGACCCTGCGGCCCCTCGACGAGGGCGCAGTTGCCGCGCGATCCGCTTCCGAGGATGTGCAGGCGAAGGGCGGTGGTGGCTGTCGCGTGGTTCATGGCGTCTCGGGCTCCTCGCAGATACAATGCGTACAGACGGATATGGCGGAAGGGGTGGGACATGCCCACGGTTTCCCAACGATACGGCGCGCGGCGCGGATCGGCCGCGGGCGCTCCGGGCGCGGCGCGCTCGGGCGAGCTGGGCGCGCCGGTGGTTCTCATGGTATCAGGAGGAGCGGACTCAACCGCGCTGCTGCTCATGGCATGTACGGGCGCGCTCGACATAGACGACGGCCGCGGCCGCGCACGCATCGCCCGCGAGCGGTTGCACGTCCTCCACGTGAACCATCACCTGCGCGGCGCGGCGTCCGACGGCGACGAGGCGTTCGTGCGGGACCTTTGCGCGCGCCTGGGGGTGCCCTTGTGCGTGGAGCATGCGAGCTTCGCCGATCTGGACGGGCGCAATCTGGAGGGGGCTGCGCGCGAGGTGCGATACGCGGCGGCGCGCAGGTACGTGCGCGAGCTCTCCGCGGAGAGCGGGACGCCGCGCTCGGCGGCGCGCATCCTGACGGCGCACACCTCGAGCGACCGTGCGGAGACCTTTTTCATGAACGCGATCAAGGGCTCGGGGCCGGCGGGCCTGTCGAGCATACCCCGGCGTCGGAACATCATCGTCAGGCCGCTGCTCGACCGGACGCACGGCGAGCTCGTGCGCTACCTGGAGGTGGCGGGGCAGCCGTGGCGCGAGGACGAGAGCAACCGAGACACGAGCTTTCTGAGGAACTTCGTGCGGCACCGCCTCATGCCCGTGGCGATGGAGCGCAACCCCAACGTGGCGCGCAGCGTGGGCGCGGCGTGCGACATCCTGGGAGACGAGGACGCCTTCATGTCGCAGCTGGCCGCAACGGCCCTGCGCGGTTGTGTGCGGCGTCGTGCGGAGGGGCTCGTGGTGCTCGACGCCGCCCGCCTCGCCGCCGCGGAGGTCGCCATCGCCCGGCGGATGATCCGCCTGGCCGTGCGAGAGCTCGACGAGGACGCGCGGCTTGAGATGCGCCACGTGGAGGCGACCCTCGCGTGCGTGGCGGCTGGGGAGGGCTCGGTGACGCTTCCCGCCGGGATCGACGCGCGCATCGAGTTCGGCACGCTCGCCCTGAGGACGTCCGCGGAGCGCGAGGGCGCTGCGATCGGATGGCTCGCGGTTCCCGGCGGCCTGCGGGTCGCGGGGGGAGCCGTGCTGGAGGCGACGCTGGTCGAGGTGCCTGCGGGAACCGACCCCGTGGCGCTCGCGCGCTCGGCGAACGACGCGTCGACGGTGCTCATAGACGCCGCCGCGCTCGGGTACGCGGCGCACAGCCTGCCCAACCTGCGCGAGGACCAGCGCTGGGGCGTCACCGCCGCGACCAGCCCCGACCGCGGGGCGCTGCGGCTTTGGGTGGACGTCCCGTCCGCGGGCGACATGCTCTGCCCGTTCGGCATGCGGGGCCGCAGCAAGAAGCTCTCCGACTTGCTCAATGAGGCGCGGGTCCCGATCGCCGAGCGCGCGCTCACGCCCGTGGTTCGCACCTCGCCGGGAGGGGCGATCGTGTGGGTGCCGCCCATTCGCCTGGACGACCGCTTTAAATGCACGGCCACCAGCGAGCTCCTGGTAAAATTGACGTTTCGTCCCATTGCGGACGTGCGGTGACCTGCAAAAGGGTATGCTGCAATCTGAATATACGGGCAACGAAAGGGAAGTCATGGAAACGCTTCATCCGGATGTTGAGGAAATCCTGTTCAGCGAGGAGGACATCAAGGGCATCGTCAAGCGCCTCGGCGAACAGATCACCAAGGATTACCAGGGCAAGGACCTCGTCCTCATCGCCGTCCTGCGCGGCGCCGTGGTCTTCATGGGCGACCTCATGCGCGCCATCGACACCAAGTGCGCCATCGACTTCATGGCCGTCTCCAGTTACGGTGACGGCGCGAAGTCCTCGGGCGTCGTGCGCATCATCAAGGACCTCGATATCGACATCAAGGGCCGTGACGTCCTGATCGTGGAGGACATCCTCGATTCCGGCCTCACCCTCAAGTACCTGATGGCCAACCTGTCCAGCCGCAAGCCCGCCTCCCTTGAGGTGTGCACCTTCCTGTGGAAGGACGTGGAGGGCAAGCAGGCCGCCATCGACCCCAAGTACGTGGGCACGCACTGCCCGGACGCGTTCGTGGTCGGCTACGGCCTCGATTTCGCGGAGCGCTACCGCAACCTCCCGTACGTGGGCGTGCTCAAGCCGGAGGTTTACGCATAGCATGATCGACTGCACAAGCGCCGTCGAGCGCGCGCAGGGCACCGTCGTCCTCCACGCGGAGGGCGACGGGTCCGGCACGGGCGACGGCCGCCCCACGCCCCCGACCGGGGCGGGCAACCAGGGTGGCGCCGGGATGCCGGGCAACCAGGGCGGGCGCCCCGGCGGCCCCTCCCGCACGCGCCTCATCTACTTCGCCTTCGCCTGCATCCTGCTCGGCTACGTCTTTTGGAACCTGGGCGGGGCGACGCAGCAGGGCGGCAAGCCCGTGACTCTCGCCACCAGCGAGTTCGTTGCCGCGGTCGAGTCCGGCCGCGTCGAAGAGGCCACCTATACCGTGATCGACGGCACGGTGCGCGGCGAGTATTGGCCCAAGGGTGAGAAGCGCTCCAAGGACAACCTCAAGGAGTTCACCTCGACCTACGTGGGCTCCGACTCGCTCGCCGAGCTCATGGCGGCGCATCCCAATACCACGTACCGGGTGGACACCGAGGATCCCGACATGCTCATGGACCTCCTGCTCGCCATCCTTCCCACCGGCCTGCTCATCTTCGTGATGTTCTACTTCATGCGCCAGATGACGGGCGCCAACAACAAGGCCATGCAGTTCGGCAAGACCGACGCCAGGACCACCGAGGCGACGCGGCCCAACGTCAAGTTCAAGGACGTCGCCGGCATCGACGAGGCGGTCGAGGAGCTCGAGGAGGTCCGTGATTTCCTTGCCGACCCCGAGCGCTTCCGCAAGCTGGGCGCCAAGATCCCGCGCGGCGTGCTGCTGGTGGGTCCTCCCGGCACGGGCAAGACGCTTCTCGCCAAGGCCGTTGCCGGTGAGGCGGGCGTTCCGTTCTTCACCATCTCCGGCTCCGAGTTTGTCGAGATGTTCGTGGGCGTGGGCGCCTCCCGCGTGCGCGACCTGTTCAAGAACGCCAAGGAGCAGTCGCCCTCGATCATCTTCATCGACGAGATCGACG
>ENA-UOJR01002448-UOJR01002448.1-human-gut-metagenome-genome-assembly--contig:-C115P-NODE-2448-length-13116-cov-8.997473_pt1 | contig 13116 bp, 12 predicted proteins | sample MGYA00242354_ERZ723901 | MGnify/ENA metagenome assembly ERZ723901
ACACACACACACAGATAGTTTTAGAGAAATAAGAAAAGGCGAAAAAGCCTTTATTAATGATATAAAAATATTAATAAAAAAGATGACAGACTATAAAAATAGCCTGTCATTTTTGCGTGCAAAATAAACTGTTAGAAAAAATTTTTTATAGACTATAACAAGAATAAAAAATAAATCTATTATTAATTTTTGAATTATAAATTTTTAAGTAGAAAAGGGAAGTGCATATTATGAGAAACAAAGGTGTAACACTAATATCATTAGTAGTGACGATAGTAGTATTATTAATACTAGCAGGAATAACAATAGGAACAATATTTAATGATAATGGAATAATAAAGAAAGCTCAAGAAGCAGCAAATGCAACAGAAGAGGCAGCAAAAAATGACCAAGCAGCAATAAACGGACTTTTAAACGAAATGGATAGCATAATAAACGGAATAGGTGGAGGAAATGTACCAGTAATAGGAAGTATAAACGGAAAGATAACATGGAGTACAGGTTCAGCAACACTAACATTAACAGCAGATGTAGAAGGAGTAACAATACAATATAGAAAAAATAGTGAAAGTAATTGGACAAATTACACAAGTGCAGTACCAAGTTTGTTACATGGAGATAAAGTATATGCAAGAGGAATAAAAGGTGGAGAAACAGTAATAAATGAAAAAGAATTTAAAATACAAGATACAATAGCACCAACAGTAACAATAGCAAATGCAAGTAGTACAACAAATAGCATAAGTGCAACAGCCACAGCAACAGACAATGAAGCAGGAATGGGCTCAAATCCACAATACACATTTTATATAAAGAAAACAGCAGAAGCAGATAGCACATATACACAAATAGGAAGTAGTACAAGCACAAGTGTAACGAAAGGAGAATTAGAACAAAACACATCATATACAATAAAAGTAGAAGTAGCAGATGTAGCAGGAAATAAAGGACAAGCAACAAAAGAAATAACAACAGGAAAAATAGCAGATGCAGGAGAAGGACTAACAAATGGAGCAATAATAGCAAGCAGCCCAGTATGGAGTAATGGAACAGCAAGTATAACACTATCAACAAGCTCAGGATTAACAATACAATACCAAAAAGGCGGAATAAGTGGAAGTTGGACAACAGGAACAAATGTAACAGGATTACACCATAGAGACACAGTATTTGCAAGATTAACAGATGGAAAAAACTATGGAGGAGAGGCAAGTATAACAATACTAGATACAGTTGCTCCACAAGATGCAGGAATAAGTTTAAGTGGAACAAGTACAACAACAGCAGGAAGTGTAACAGCAAAAGTAACACTAAAAGATAATGAAAGTGGAGTAAACGTCACAGCAAGTAAATGGGTATATAACACAAACTCAGGCAATATAGGAACAAACGAAAGCAGTTATAATAATAATTTTAGTAGTAACGGACAGACAATAACATTAAAAGCGACAACACCAGGAACATATTATTTACATGTATTAACAGTAGATAATGCAGGAAATAAAAAGGAAACAATAAGTAATGCGGTGACAGTAAAAAAAGAATTAGTAGCAGATGGAAGTTATAATGATGAAAAAGGAGTAAACACACCAAAACTAGGAACAGGAATGACACCAATAAAATGGAATGGAAGTAGTTGGGTAAATACAACAGGGAATGACCCAGATTGGTATGATTATGCAGCAAAGAAATGGGCAAATGCGAAGACGTCAGATGGAAGTATGTGGGTATGGATACCAAGGTATGCATATAGTATAACAAGTGGATATCATAGCAGTAGTACAGGAAATATAGAAGTAGAATTTATGAAAGGGTTAACAAATGAAACAAGTACGGGAAGAAAGAGCTTTGATAACGTAAGTGGACAAGGGAAATGGAATATCCATCCAGCATTTAACTATGGGCAAACAGTAAGTGGAATATGGGTAGCAAAATTCGAAGCAAGTAGAAGTAATGCAACAAGTAGTAATGCAGGAAGTAATAATACAATAAAGATACAATCAGGAGTACAAAGTTGGAGAAGTATAACAGTAAATGATATATATACAAACTGCTTAAATTACAATAAAACATTAAATAGCCATATGATGAAAAACGATGAGTGGGGAGCAGTAGCATATTTAAGTAAGAGTAAATATGGAAAGCAAAACAAAGAAGTATGGATAAATAATAGTAGTAATTTCATAACAGGTTCAGCAGGAAATAGCACAAATGCTAATGCAGATACAGGAACAACAAATGATTATACAAGTGCGCAAGGAGTAAAGGCAAGTACAACAGGAACGGTGCATGGAGTATATGATATGAGCGGAGGAGCATGGGAATATATAGCGGCATATGTAAACAATGGACATGATAACTTAACAAAACATGGAGCAAGTTTAGCAAATAGTAATGATGCAAAAACGAAGAACGTGTATAGTACAGGAAGTTCAGATAGCTATGAAAATAACTACAATGCAAACTCAGGAAAATACGGAGATGTAGTATATGAGACGAGTGAGAACGGTAACGCAAGCAATAGTTCATGGTACGACGATTACTCTTACTTTCCTAACAGGAGCTCTCCTTTCTTCTCACGCGGAGGCTGTTACAATAGTGATGCAAGTGCAGGCGTGTTCTGTTTCTACCGCAACTATGGTGATAGCGACAGCCTTTTTTCGTTCCGTCCGGTCTTGGTCGCACTTTAGGATGTGGGGAATGTCCAAAATTTTGTGTAATTTGAAAAAGGGACTGTAAATAGTTTTGTACATGCTATCCATAAATATCTTCAAAACACTTGACAAATGAGTGAAAATGTTGTAAAGTATATTAGCATTACAAAAGTAGTGCTAATATTTTTTGTACTTAGGAAGTGATAATGTGGAAGAAAAAGTTAAGCTAAGTATGTTATGCCAAATATATGGCAAAATGCTAACTAAAAAGCAATATGAAATAATAAATGACTATTGCAATAACGATTTATCACTATCTGAAATAGCAGAAAATAATAGTATTACTAGGCAAGCAGTAAGAGATATAATTATGAAAGGGGAAAAGAAACTTTTCGAATTAGAAGAAAAGCTGGCATTTATGGAAAAGACAATGATACAGGAAAAACAGATTCAAGAAATATTAACAGAACTAAGCAAAATAGAAAATACATCATCAGACAAAAAAATAGCAAAAATTTTAAACCATATTAGCAAAGAATTAAGTTGTTTAGTTTAAAAAACATATTAGGAGGAAAAAGTTATGGCTTTTGAAGGATTATCTGCTAAGCTTCAAGAAGTTACAAGAAAATTAAGAGGCAAGGCAAGAATTACAGAATCAGATTTAAAAGAAATTTTAAGAGAAGTAAAACTTGCATTATTAGAGGCAGACGTAAACTATAAAATAGTAAAAGACTTTATAGCTACAATTCAAGAAAAAGCTTTAGGACAGGATGTGTTAAAATCTTTAACTCCAGGCCAACAAGTTGTTAAAATAGTAAAAGACGAGTTGGTAAATTTATTAGGTGGAGTTGAAAGCAAGGTAAACTTTACACCAAATCCTCCAACAATAATTATGTTAGTAGGTCTTCAAGGGTCTGGTAAAACAACGACAGCAGGAAAACTTGCTAATTTATTTAGAAAAGAGGGTAAAAAACCATTACTTGTTGCGTGCGATGTTTATAGACCAGCAGCTATTAAGCAATTACAAGTAGTAGGAAGTCAACTAAACATACCAGTATTTGCAAATGAAAACTCAAAAGATGTTGTGCATATTGCAAAACAAGCAATAAATACAGCTATAAGCAAATTAAATGACGTAGTAATACTAGATACAGCAGGTAGACTTCATATAGATGAAGAACTTATGGATGAACTTAAAAATGTAAAAATTTCTGTGAAACCACACGAAATTTTGTTAGTTGTAGATAGTATGACAGGTCAAGATGCTGTAAATGTAGCAACAGCATTTAACGAAAATTTGGGGATAGATGGAGTTGTACTTACAAAATTAGATGGTGACACTCGTGGTGGTGCAGCGCTTTCTGTCAAAAAGGTTACAGGAAAACCAATAAAATTTGCAGCAACTGGTGAAAAATTAAGTGATATAGAAGTATTCCATCCAGAAAGAATGGCAAGTAGAATTCTTGGAATGGGTGATGTACTTTCAATAATAGAAAAAGCAGAAGAAGCATTTGACTTGGAAGAAGCTGAAAAAATAGAAAAGCAGCTTAAGAAAAGAGAGTTTGACTTAGATGACTATTTAGTACAATTAAGGCAAGTAAAGAAAATGGGGTCTTTCTCATCTATTTTAAAGATGATACCAGGAATGGGTCAAATTAAGAACTTAAAAGTAGATGACAATGAGTTTAATAGAATAGAAGCAATTATATGTTCTATGACTGCAAAAGAAAGAAGAAACCCAAAACTTTTAAATGGTAGCAGAAGGTTAAGAATTGCAAAAGGTAGTGGAACAACAGTACAAGAAATAAATAAATTCATGCAAACCTTTGAAACAACGCAAAAAATGATGAAGAAGTTACAAACAGATAAAGGCAGTATGAAAAAGTTAATGAAGGGTATTAACCCAGAAGATTTAAAAAACTTAAAATTTTAGATTTTAATTTTTTATTTTTATATAGATAGTATTTTTAGGGAGGTGAACTTAAATGGTAAAAATAAGATTACAAAGACAAGGTGCAAAAAAAGCTCCATTTTATCATATAGTTGTTGCAGATTCTAGAACATCAAGAGATGGAAAGATTATTGAAAAAATAGGAACATATGACCCAATGACAGATCCTTCTACAATAGTTCTTGACAAAGAAAAAGTAGAAAAATGGATTAAAAATGGTGCAAAACCAACAGACTCAGTAAAATCTTTAATAGAAAGAGCAAAATAATAGTGTTTGAAAGAAAGGCAAAAAAATGAAAGAAATATTAAATGTTATTTTAAATAACCTTGTAGACAATAAAGAAGATATAGAAATAGTAGTAACAGAAAAAGAAAATCATATAAATTTTAGTGTAAAAGTTGCTTCTACAGATATGGGAAAAATTATTGGAAGACAAGGAAAAACAGCAAAATCAATTAGAACACTTATGAAATCGCTAGCATCAAAGGAAAAGAAAACTGTAAGTATAGAATTTTCTGAAAAATAAAGGAGTATTATGAAGCAAGAGTATTTTGAAATTGGACAAATTGTAAATACCTTTGGAATTAAAGGAATAGTTAAAGTAAATGCTTATACAGATGATCCTTTAGAATTTGCGAACCTAAAAACAATTTTAATAGAGAAAAATAAGAAACTATTAGAATTTGAAATAGAAGAAGCAAAGCTTCATAAAAATCAAGTATTGCTTAAAATAAAAGGAATAGATGATATAAATGAAGCAGAAAAGTACAGAGGGTGTTTTATAAAAATTCCAAGAGAGAAAGCAAAAAAGCTTCCAAAAGATACTTATTTTATAGCAGATTTAATAGGATTACAAGTTTATACTGACAGTGGAGAATTACTTGGAAAAGTAGATGATATTTATAATTCTGGTTCAGCAGATATTTATGTTGTAAAAGACGAACTAGGAAAACAAATACTTTTACCAGGAATTAAAGACGTTATAAAACAAATTGATGTAGATAATGAAAAAATAATAGTTCACTTAATAGATGGTTTAATATAGGGAGGCAAGATGAAGTTTAGTGTTCTTACTCTTTTCCCAGATATGTTTTCACCTTTAAAACAAAGCATTATAGGAAAAGCAATAGAAGATAAAAAAATAGAACTGAACTTAATAAATATAAGAGACTTTTCAAAAGATAAGCACAAGAAGGTAGATGATACACCATATGGTGGAGGAGCTGGAATGTTAATTAAAGGATATGTTGTCTATGATGCTTATGAACATATAAAAGATGAAAAGGCTAAAGTTATATTTTTATCTCCTCAAGGAAAAACATTAAACCAAAATAAAGTAAAAGAACTAGCAACAGAAGAACATATTATACTATTATGTGGACATTATGAGGGAATTGACCAAAGAGTTATTGATGAAATAGTTGATGAAGAAATATCAATTGGAGATTATGTTCTAACAGGTGGAGAGTTACCTGCAATGGTATTAATAGATAGTGTAAGCAGATATGTAGAAGGAGTATTAAGTAAAGATTCCATAAAAGAAGAGTCATTTACTAATAACTTATTAGAATATCCACAATACACTAGACCAGAAATATTTCACGGAATTAAAGTGCCAGAAGTCTTACTATCGGGGCACCATGAGAACATAAAAAAGTGGAGAGAAGAGCAATCACTTAAAAATACTCTTCAAAAAAGACCAAATTTATTAAAAAGAAAGGAGGATATTCAATAATGGATATCATAAAATCAATAGAACATGAACAACTAAAAGATAAGATACCAGATTTGAAAGTTGGTGATACAGTAAGAGTACACCAAAAAATTAAAGAAGGTAACAGAGAAAGAATTCAAGTTTTTGAAGGAATTATTATAAAAAAACAAGGTGGAGGATTAAACGCTACATTTACAGTAAGAAAAATAGCTTATGGTGTTGGAGTTGAAAAAACATTTTTAATTCACTCACCATTAGTAGAAAAAGTAGAAGTAGTAAGAGTTGGTAAAGCAAGAAGAGCAAAACTATATTACTTAAGAGACAGAATTGGTAAAGCAGCTAAGACAAAAGAAGATATAGGTGCTAGAATTGAAACTAACGAAATTAGTGTAAAAGAAACTGTAGAAGCACCTGTTTCTGAAGAAGTTGCAACACCAGTAGAAGATAGCAAAGAAGAAGCACCAGCTGTAAAAGAGGAAACTCCAGTTGTTGAAGAAGTTGTAGATACAGTTAAAGAAGAAAAAGTTGAAACTGTAAAAGAAACTTCAGAAGAAAAAGAAAGTAAATAATATTTAAAGAAATAATTAAAATAAGAAATACGAAAATAAACTTTGTTATATCAAATAGCAAGGTTTATTTTTTTGTTGGGGTATTTTCTTATTCTATTACTTAAGACATTATCACATTTTTTCATATACATAAAATAATTAAGAATTTTTATCTATTTTTTTTATTTTTAATGTGATATAATGAGGTCGAAAAAAGTAGAATAATAAAGGGAGCAGAAAATGTCAAATTTTGTACACTTACATATACATAGTGAATATAGTTTACTTGATGGAGCAAATAGAATAAAAGATTTACCAATTAGAGCAAAAGAGTTAGGAATGGATGCCATAGCTCTTACTGACCATGGTTCAATGTTTGGAACAATAGATTTTTACAAAGCATGTAAAGCAAATGGAATAAAACCAATAATTGGATGTGAAGTGTACGTGGCACCAAGAAGTAGGAAAGATAAAGATCCTAATTTAGATGCTAGATACAATCATTTAATTTTACTTGCTAAAAATAATGATGGATATAAAAACTTAGCTAAGCTTGTATCACTAGGGTATACAGAGGGATTTTATTATAAGCCACGAATAGATAAGGAAGCATTAGAACAATATCACGAAAATTTAATATGCTGTAGTGCGTGCCTAGCGGGTGAAGTAAATCAAGCAATATTAAAGAATAATATGGAAGAAGCAAAAAAAGTTGCTTTATGGTTTAAAAAATTATTTGGAGAAGATTATTACTTAGAAATACAAAATAATGGAATAAAAGAACAGGTATTAGTAAATCAAAAGCTAATAGAATTATCTAGAGAGCTAGATATACCACTTGTTGCAACAAATGATGCTCATTACTTGAAAAGAGAAGATGCATACAATCATGAAGTACTATTATGCATACAAACAGGAAAGAAAATGTCTGATGAAGACAGAATGAAATTTGAAACAGACGAATTATATGTAAAATCTCCAGAAGAAATGAGTGATTATTTTAAAAATGTCCCAGAAGCAATAGAAAATACTGTTAAAATTGCAGAAAAGTGTAATGTAGAGTTTGAATTTGGACATACAATTTTACCTAACTACGATGTTCCAGAAGAATTTGAGACACACTATGATTATTTAAAAAAGTTATGTGATGATGGAATAAAAAATAGGTATGGCGAAAATCCAACTAAAGAAATATTAGAAAGAGCAGAATTTGAAATGAATGTTATAAACCAAATGGGATATGTAGATTACTTTTTAATTGTTTGGGATTATATACATTATGCAAAAACTCATAATATTCCAGTTGGACCTGGACGTGGTTCTGGAGCAGGTTCCATTGTAGCATATGCAATAGAAATAACAGACATTGACCCAATAAAGTATGGATTGATTTTTGAAAGATTTTTAAATCCAGAAAGAATAAGTATGCCCGATTTTGATGTTGACTTTTGCTATGAAAAAAGAGACCAAGTTATAGACTATGTTTGTAGAAAATATGGTCATGACCATGTGTCTCAAATTATTACATTTGGAACTATGTCTGCAAGGATGGTAATACGCGATGTGGGAAGAGTTTTAGATGTACCATATGCAGAAACAGATAAAATAGCAAAAATGGTTCCAAACGAATTGCATATAACAATAAAAAAAGCAATGGAACAAAATAGAGAATTAAGAGATTTATACGAACAAAACTCAGACATGAAAAAAATGCTAGATATTGCTATGGCTTTAGAAGGAATGCCAAGACAGGCGTCAACACATGCATGTGGAATTGTTATTACAAAAGACCCGGTTGTAGATTATGTTCCACTTTACAGAAGAGATGATATAATTTCAACACAATATATAATGACAACATTGGAAGAGCTAGGGCTTTTGAAAATGGACTTTTTAGGACTTAGAACTCTTACTGTTATTCAAGACACAATAGAGCTAGTTAAAGCAAATAGAGGCATAGATGTAGAATTTGACAAAGATATGAATGATTCTAAAGTATATAAATTATGGCAAGATGGAAACAGTGTTGGAATATTCCAATTTGAAAGTCAAGGTATGACTAACTTTATGAAGGAATTAAAACCAGACTGCTTAGAAGATATTATAGCTGGGGTTTCATTATATAGACCTGGACCAATGGATCAAATACCAAGGTATATCGCAAATAAAAAAGATCCAGAACATGCTGTATATACACATCCTGCATTAAAACCAATATTAGAGGTTACATATGGTTGTATGGTATATCAAGAACAAGTTATGCAAATAGTTAGAGACTTGGCAGGGTATTCTTTAGGTAGAGCAGACCTAGTAAGACGTGCCATGGGAAAGAAAAAACTAGACGTAATGGCAAAAGAAAGAGAAAATTTTATACATGGGCAAGTAGATGAAAACGGAAATATAATTATAAAAGGTTGTGTAAGAAACGGTATAGATGAGAAATCTGCAAATAAAATATTTGATGAGATGGCAGAATTTGCAAAATATGCATTTAATAAGTCACATGCAGCATGTTATGCAGTAGTTGCTTATAGAACAGCTTATTTAAAGGCATATTATCCTGTAGAATTTATGGCTGCAATGCTTAATAGTTTTTTAGGAAATTTAGATAAAATACCAGCATACACAGAAGAATGTAAAAGACTAAATATACAAATTTTAAAACCAGATATAAATAAAAGTTATACTAAATTTACTGTAGATGGAGACAAAATAAGATTTGGACTGGGAAGCGTTAAAAATGTTGGTACATCAGCTGTTGATGAAATAGTAGCAGAAAGAGATAGAAATGGACAATTTAAAGATTTTACAGATTTTTGTGAAAGAATACAAGAAACAAATGTAAATAAAAAATGTATAGAAAGTTTAATAAAAGCAGGTGCATTTGATGAATTTAATGAAACTAGAAGAACATTAATGGAGTCATTTGAAAGCATTTTGGACACCATAACAAGCAGTAACAAAAAAGAACTTGAAGGTCAAGTTAATATGTTTGATTTAGGTGGTAGTGATTCAAAAGAAATGAAATATACATTTAAAGAATTTCCGGAATATAGTAGAAAAGAGCTTTTATTTATGGAAAAAGAAATGCTTGGACTATATATTTCAGGTCATCCATTAGATAATATAAGACATCAAATAGAAATGCAAACAAATATAAATTCTTTTCAAATGAGACAAATGGAAAATACAGATGAGATTGGAGATGAAATTAGACAAGAAATAAAAGATGGGCAGATGGTAAAATATGCAGGAATAATTACAAAAATAAAGAAAAAGTATACAAAAAATAATAAACTTATGGCATTTCTAACAGTGGAAGACTTATATGGACCAACAGAAATAATATTGTTTGAAAGTGCATATCAAAATTGTGCTAATGTACTAATGGAAGATAATATTGTTTTGGTAAATGGGAGATTGAGTGTAAGAGAAGACGAGGAAACAAAAATAGTTGCAAATCAGATAACAGAATTTGCAACAAAAAAGAAAAGTATATTTATATTAGATGTTACCTCATTAGATGAAAAAACAAAAGTAAAACTAAAGGGAGCAATAAAATTTTTTACTGGAGATAGAAATAATATGCCTTTGGAAATTATAAATAATACTGTAAAAAGTATGGCAGGAGGAATATATATAACACCAGAAATTCTTAAGGAATTTCAAGAATTAATAGGTACAGAAAATGCCAAAGTAGAGGAGGTGGAATAAAGGTGAATTTAAATTACAACGATGCAGAACAAAAAAATGAATATGTTACTAAAAAGACATTTGTTATTACAACTGTAATATTATCTATAGCATTAATAATTGTAACAATCTTTTTACTATTTTACTTTAACAGTAAACTACAAAAAACAGTAGAAAGTTTAGAAATAAAAGATGATTTAACATTAATACAAAAGGAAGATAATAGCTGGATAAATAATGTAAATGTTGAGTAAATTATAGTAAGCATAGAATAAATTTGAAAAATATTGACAGTATACATAATATATGATAAAATGTTGTCGGATTAAAAAGGAGGGATTTTATGATGAAACATAAAAAGATTTCGATTGTTTTTAATTCATTATTAATCATAGCACTTCTACTAATGATGAGTCCAAGAATGCTAGCATACACAATCCCAGCAGTAGAAAATTTAAAAGTTGAATATACTGATGGAACAGCAAACTTAAGCTGGTCAAGTGTAACAAATGCTGATGGATATGAAGTTTTTGTTAATATTCCAGGTTATGGTTATGCTAATATTGGTTCAGTATCTGAAAATAAAGTTTCTGTAATAGGAATTTCAGAAGACACAGCATATTCTGTAAAAGTAAGAGCTTATGAATATGTAAATAACATAAAAGAAGTTGGAAACTTTTCTAATGAAGTAGACTTTGATACAAACAAAGAAGCGGATTTAGATAGAGTAACAGGTGTAAAAGTAGAAACAACAGGAAATATTGCAAAAGTAGAATGGAATGCTGTTTCAGAAGCAACTGGTTATGAGGTATATGTAGACATACCAAATTATGGATTTTTAAAAATTGGTAATGCAACAACAAATTCAGCAGTATTAATGGGATTCCAAACAAATGGAAAATATGCTGTAAAAATAAGAGCTTTTAAAGGAACAAATGGAAAAGATGGTTATGGAGAATTTTCGTCATCAAAAACATTTTATATAAATAGTGAAGACCTAGATGATGACAAAAAAGAAGAATTAGACCAAGTTAAAGATTTAGAATATAACTTAGAAAAAGATAAAGTATATTTAAATTGGTCTAAAGTAAAAGATGCAGACGAATATATTGTTTATATATCAATAAATGGTGGTAACTACAGTGAAATAGGAAGAGTTACAGGAAGAGAAGCAACAATAAATGATTTAAGAGAAAATACTACATATAAAGTAAAAATCGCAGCATATAATAAACATGATGATGTTTATGGAAAAGAGTCTAATGTTATAACTTTTAAAACAGACAAAAGTTTTGAAGAAGAAATAGAATTAGACAAGGTAAGAAATTTATCTGTAGATATAGATGGAAATAGAGCTTATTTAGATTGGTCTAAAGTAAAAGATGCAGACAAATATGAAATTTATTTATCTAAAAATGGAAAAGCATATAGTTTAGCAGGAACAGTAACAAAAAATAGTGCAACAATTTCAGATTTAGACTATAACACATCATATAAAGTAAAAGTAAGAGCATATAATGAAAAATATGATGAATATGGTACATATTCAGACATAAAAAGTTTTAAAACAGAAGAAGATGACACAATAGAAGTTGGAAAAGTAAAAAATATAGATATAGATGTAAATGGAAACAGAGTAGATTTAGATTGGTCAAAAGTAACTAATGCAGATGAATATGAAGTTTATTTATCTAAAAATAGTGGATCTTATGACTTAATTGGTACAGTAAAAAATAATAATGCAACAATTTCTAATCTATCATATAATACATCATATAAAATAAAAATAAGAGCATATAATAAAAAATATGATGAATATGGTGCATATTCAGATATAGAAAGCTTTAAGACAGAAAAAAATAATAGTAGTATAAACAACGAAGAAGTTGGAAAAGTAAAAAATGTAAATGCAAGTGTAACAGGAAGTACAGTATATTTATCTTGGAAATCTGTACCAGGTGCAGTAAAATATGAAATACAATTTACAGTACCAGGATACGGAGGAGCTACATCAATATGGTCAGAAGGACCAGGCAGAACAATTTCTGGATTAACAAATAAAACATCAAATTATACAGCAAGAGTAAGAGCATATAAATATGTAGATGGACGTTTAGTGCCAGGAGAATATTCAGATGTAGTTAGATTTAAAGGAAAATAAAATATTTTTATTAAAAAGCTTGATATTTATATAAATATAGGATATAATAGTTAAAGCATAAGAGTTTAAGAAGAGTGGGAACAAATCCCACTCTTTAGTCTTAATAGGAGGAATTTGTAAATGCCTAAAATAGAGGAAAATGTAGAAACCCTAATTATGCCAATTATAGAAGATTTGGGATATATTTTATATGATGTACAATATGTAAAAGAAGCAAAAGATTATTATCTTAGAGTTTTTATTGATAAAAAAGAAGGAATATCTTTAGAAGATTGTGAAAAAGTAAACAATGCAATAACATAAAAATTGGAAGAAAAAAATTATAAAAAAGATCAAAATTTTTTAGAAATAACTACACCAAGAATTCAAAGAATATTTAGAAAAGAAAAACAGG
>ENA-UOJR01002449-UOJR01002449.1-human-gut-metagenome-genome-assembly--contig:-C115P-NODE-2449-length-13105-cov-5.549195_pt1 | contig 13105 bp, 11 predicted proteins | sample MGYA00242354_ERZ723901 | MGnify/ENA metagenome assembly ERZ723901
AGACAGAGGCCTCTCACGCCTTTAACATCGGTTCGAATCCGGTACGGGTCACCAAGTTCAAACTCCACCGTTTGGTGGGATGATTTAGCTCCATCTTTATGATGGAGATACTTTTTTCGATAGGAGGCCCCCATGGCAAAGCAATCCATCCGTCTCTCCGACCATTTCACGTATGGCAAGCTGCTGCGCTTCACGCTTCCGTCTATCTGCATGATGGTCTTCACCTCCATCTACGGCGTGGTGGACGGTCTGTTCGTATCCAATTTCGTGGGCAAAACGCCCTTTGCCGCCGTAAACCTGGTCATGCCCTTCGTGATGATCCTGGGCGGCATGGGCTTTATGATCGGCACCGGCGGCACCGCCCTGGTGTCCAAGCTGCTGGGCGAGGGCAAGCAGGACGAAGCCCACCGCACCTTCTCCATGCTGGTACTGTTCACACTGCTGTTGGGCGCAGTGCTGTCCGCCGTGGGCATCCTCACCATGCCCGCCGTGTCCCGTCTGCTGGGCGCGTCTGACGCCATGATGGCCGACTGCATTCTCTATGGCCGCATCGTCACTGGCTTCACCTTCGCCTTCATGCTGCAAAATGTGTTCCTGAGCTTCTTCATCGCCGCCGAAAAGCCCCGCCTGGGCCTTTTCGTCACCGTGGCCGCCGGCATCACCAACATGGTCCTGGACGCGCTCTTCATCGCCGTTTTTAACTGGGGCGTGGCCGGCGCGGCCATCGCCACCGGCCTGAGCCAGTGTGTGGGCGGCGTACTGCCCCTGATCTACTTCCTGCGGCCCAACACCAGCCTGCTGCGCCTGCGGCCCGCCGCCCTGCGTCTGCGCCCCATTCTCCAGTCCTGCGGCAACGGCTCCTCCGAGCTGATGAGCAACATCTCCTCCTCCCTGGTGGGTATGCTCTACAATTTCCAGCTCATGCGCCTGATCGGCGAGGACGGCGTCTCCGCCTACGGCGTGCTGATGTACGTCCAGTTCATCTTCGTAGCCATCTTCATCGGCTACTCCATCGGCAGCGCGCCGGTGGTCAGCTTCCACTACGGCGCGCAGCACCACAGTGAGCTGAAAAATCTCCTGCGGAAAAGCGTCCTGCTGATGGCCATCGGCGGCGTGACCCTGACGGTCCTGGCCCGTGTGCTGGCCGCCCCCTTGTCCCGGCTGTTTGTGGGCTACGATGCCAGCCTCTACGCTCTGACCACCCATGCCTTCCGGCTGTTCTGCTGGTCGTTCCTACTGGCAGGCTTCAACATCTTTGCCTCCGGCTTCTTCACCGCCCTGAACAACGGTGCCGTCTCCGCTGCCATCTCCTTCCTGCGGACGCTTGTATTCCAAGCCGGCTCCGTCGTCGTCCTGCCCATACTTCTGGGCGTGGACGGTATCTGGTGGGCCATCACCGCCGCCGAGATCTTTGCCTTTATCATCTCCGGCGTCTTCCTGGTGCTCAAGCGGAATAAGTACCACTATATGTGAGCGTTTTCCCCTTGCAATCACATAAACATAGTGCTATACTATGTTTACTAATATAAGGGAGGTCTTCCCATGCTCGTATCTACCAAAGGCCGCTACGCCCTCCGGGTCATGCTGGAGCTGGCTCAGGACGACAGCGCCGCCTATCTCCCCCTGCCCGCCATTGCCGAACGGCAGGGCATCTCTGAAAAATATCTGGAGAGCATCATTTCCGTGCTGTCCAAGGCCGGCCTGGTGGATGGCCTTCGTGGCAAGGGCGGCGGCTACCGCCTGAACCGCCCCGCCGCTGACTACTCTGTGGGCCAGATCCTGCGGCTGACCGAGGGCTCTCTGGCCCCCGTCACCTGTCTGGAGGGTGACGAGAACACCTGCCCCCGCGCCGGTCACTGCACCACGCTCCCCATGTGGGAAAAGCTGGACACCATCATCAACGACTATCTGGACAGCGTCTCCCTGGCCGATCTCCTGACGCAGACCGACGGCAACGCTCTCTGAAAATGCATCGAAAAACCTCCCGGACCACACAGTCCGGGAGGTTTTTGTTTTTCAGGTCCGACTCAGCCCTTGTGCTCCGTCTTGGCCGTATCCGTCTTGCTGGCAGTGTCGGTCTTATTGGCAGCAGCATCCTCCACCGCGGAGACATTCGCGGCAGCGGCCGCGGCGTCTGCCGCTGCCTTGTCCTGGATGCGGTCCGCCGGGATACCGGCAGCCTCGGCCTCACCGCGGGTCATGGTGATGGGCGCGGCGGAGTCCTCCACCAGCTTTGCCATCAGCAGATAGCGGTGATGATCGTCGCCGTTCTTGCACACGGACAGCACCACCACCTTGTCGCCCGCCTGGGGCAGGTTGGTCTTGTCCACGTTCACGCAGCCCTCGGCACTGTAAAAGGCGTTCTGGTTGGTGTCGCTCTTGTACTTAGGATCGCTGGCCGCCTTGCCCAGCGCCTCAAAGAATGCGTTAAACACCTTCTCGTCCTTGAAGTCGTGGTAGTACAGGATGTGGCTGGTATCATAGGGGATGCATGCGAAGAACTTATAGGTCAGCTGACGGCCCGGCTGATAGATGTACATCACGGCGTTGTCGTCGAACTTCAGCGTCTCGCCGTAGCTCTGCAAACCGCCGAACATGGTCCGGTTGGCCATGTTGTGGCCGTAGATCACCGTCATGGGGTCGCTGAGGTCAGACTTGTTGTAGTACGCCTGGATGTACAGCGAGCCGGCCTTGTTGGTCTTGCCGTCCAAATCGCGCTGCAGGTAGTAATCGTCGTCATACCCGGTGCTGCTCTTAGTGGACTTGGGACTCTGCGCCAGATAGTGGCCCTTGCTGATGGCGCACTGGGTGGCGTTGGGGATCTGGATGAACCCGAACACGTCCGGGTACTTCTTCTCATCGAAGCTGACGCCGTCCGGCAGCTGGATGGGCTCCGGCTCCACGATGACCTCATCCTTGGGGTCCGGTTCCGGTTCCTTCTGCTCGCCGCAACCCACCAGCACGGCAGAGCCCAGTGTCAGCAGCGCCATCACAAGCGCCATTCGGCGTAAAAAGTACTTCTTCATCTTCTCCATTGCTGCTCCTTCCCGCGGCTCCTCTCTTCCTCTCGAGCCGCTGCGGCGTGTCCGCCGCATCGCAATATACTTTGATATGATACCATACAGTGCCCCTGATTGCAAGCACTTTTCCCCTATCCGACCCTTATGCCAGCGTCATGCCGTACTGGCCCAGCAGCTTCTCGAACCGCTGCCGCTGCGCCGGTGTCATGCGGGCCGTATACTGCGCCGCCAACGCCTGGGCCAGATCGCCGTTGCCCCGCTTCAGATAGTTCACCACAGCCCGCTGCAGGCTCTCCGCCGCCGTAGAGCTCAGGCTCTCGCCCCTGCTGCCGGTATCTCCACTATCTGTAAGACGGACGCCGGAGGCGGAAAGTTTCCTCTCCTGCTCCGCTTTGTCGGAAAAATGTGCCAGCAGCGCCTGATACAGCTTCTGGTCCTGACTGCCCGCGTCCTCATACGCCGCCTGAGCCGCCTCCAGCTGCTTCTGCCAGTCACCACGCGCCTCCTGCCAGCGGTCATAGTCCGCCTTTTCCTGCGCGTCCAGCATACTGTACTGGTTCTGCAAAGCCTTGCCCTCCTGCTGATACTCCGCCAGCGCCGCCTGCCGCAGCTCCGGCACCAGCGCTGCCAGCTCCTGCAAATAGCCGTTGTACGCCTGCTGCCCCGCGCTCTGGGCGTAGCTGGAGGCATACCCGCCGGTCAGGGCCGCCGCCTTGCCCAGCGTGTCCTCCATGGCCGCCGCGCCGCGGGCGGCATACAGTCTGGCATACCGCTGGTACGACTCGTCCTCCTCCGGATCGTAGTCGAAGGCCTCCCGCCCCGCGATCTGGTCATACAGGGTCTGCAAACGCTCCTCGAACCGGGACCGGTACGCCTCCGGCTCCAGCGCCGCCACGCTGTCCCGGTAGGCCTGCGCCGCCGTCACCTCGTCCGACGGCGTATAGCCCCTCTCCAGCTCCTGCAGACGCCGCGCCGTGCCCGCCGTGACCTCCGCCCTGGGTGCCGCCGCCTCTGCTGCCGCAGCGGCCTGCGCCGCCTGCTCCGCCGCCGTAGGCGCGGACAGCAGGCTCCCCCACGTCTCATCGCCGGCAATACCGTCCACCATCGTCAGTCCGTTCTTCTTCTGATAGTTCCGTACCGCGGCTCTCGTCTTCTTGCCGAAGATACCATCCTGGTCCAGACTATACCCCCGCTTGTTCAATTCATTCTGCAGCTGCCGCACCGCGCTGCCCTGTGAACCGTACGCCACCATCGTATACGTCGATGCCATGCCTCTCTCCTCCTCGTCATGTCGTGCGCCGCCAGCCATACACGCCGGCGATGCCTGTCTCCACGCTCTCCCACGCTGCTCCTGCCGGTGTCTCCGGCGCCGCAGGGCTGTCTGTCAGGCGCACGCTGCCCATCGGGAACAGCATCGCCTCCACTGTCTGTCCGTTCACCGTCAGCGCACCGGATACCGCCACATCCCCATAAAACACCGCCGGCCACACGCACTCCAACGCCTCCTGCTCCGCATATTTGCCGAAGGCCGCGCCCATTCCGCCGGCGCGCAGATGCAGCGTCACCCGGCTGGTGGCCGCCGTATACCGCACCATCCGCACGTTGCCCACCGTATCCTCCGCGCTCAGCTCCACCTCATAGGAGGTCCCGCTGTCCAGCCCGCCGCCCAGCAGCTGCTCCGCCCCCGGCAGCAGCGCTGTATAGCCGCTCCACGCGCCGCCCATAGGTCGGAAGCGCGCCCGCAGGACCACCGTATTGTGCCCCTGCACATCGGCGCACTGTGCCGCGCACTTTACCTTCAGATACGCCCCGTCGTCCTTCTCTGTGCCGTCCGCGGCGCACCGCGCCGCCATGGACGCTGTAATGGCCGGCGGATAATAAGCCGCCACCGTCACCGCCTCGCCTGTCGCCGTCGCCGACCGTCCCCGGCTGTCCGTCACCGTGACCGTGGGCCGCAGCGTCCCGCTGATGCCGATGACCGCCGTCGTCCCGGCAGTGCCGGTCAGCTCCTGCCCCGCAAAGCGGAACTGCACCGACCGCACGGACGCGCCGCCCTGTGCCGCCGCCGTCGCCGCATACCGTATCCGGCTGACGCCCTGCACACACAGGCCCCAGCTCTCCGCTGCCGTACCGTCGTTTACCACCTCCGTGGTCAGCGCCGCCGTGGGCCGCATGGTCTCCGGCACATACGCCGTGAACGCCGCGCTCAGACTCCCCACCGGCGTACCGCCGCTGTACACCTTTACCGTCACCGTCCCGGTGCCGTGCGTCGTCTCCGGCAGCTCCCCGGCCAGCGACTCCGGCACCGTCCACTGGTACACCACGCGCCCCGCGCTGCTGCTCACCGTCCGCAGCGCGCCGCTGCTCAGCGTTCCGGAGGCCGCCCCCAGCACATAGCTGAACGTAAAGCTGTACCCATACCCGGGCCGCGTCAGCGTCAGCGTCCCCGTCTGTCCGATCACCGCGTCTCCCGCCGTCAGCGAGAAATCTCCAATGTCCTCCACGCGCTCCACCGGCAGCGCATAGCCGTAGCTGTCGTCTCTGGCAGACCCGGAGCCGCTGTACAGCCGTATCCCCAGCGGCGCGGTGCCCACTGCTCCTGCCACTGTTACCCAGCCGCTGTCGTACTCGATCGCGCTGCTCCACCGGCTGGGCGATGCCGCCTTCAGCGTATGCCCGCTGCACACACTTCCGCCGTCCACCGTCACCGACAAGTAGATAGGATATCCAAAATACGATGCCCCTGTCAGCGGCGCCACCGTCACATAGATCCTGTACTGCATCGCGCTGCCGCTGCGCCGGCTGTCATAGCCAAAGCTGACGCCGATCTTCGGCACGCCGCCCCACTGGATGCTGTCCAACGCCGTATAGCTCACACACTCACCCTCCGATCCACCGGAAGGCCAGTCCGCCCTCCGCCGCCTCCATGCTCCACTGTCCTACATCGATCCCGCCCCGCACCGTAATGTTCGTGATGTACAGCCGGTTGTTGGACACATAGGCCACCTCCGTGGCATCCTGCCAGAAGGACAGCCGCGTGGCGGTGAACACCGCGCGAAAGTTGTTCTGCTCCACCACCTTCTCGCCGTCCACCTCTCTGCACGTCAGGTCCTGTCCCACAGCCACGCCATACACCGGCGCGGCCCCGTCGTAGTACACGATACCCGTGCGGATATACCCCTCCGTGTCCAGCTTATAGTGCGCAAAGGCCGCGTCCACCTTCTCCACGTTGGCCTGCAGGTCGGAGAAAAAGCTGTAATACTGCGTCACCGCCTCCGGTGCCGCCTCCAGCTGGGCGCTGAGCTTCGCCACATAGCTGCCGAAGTCCGAGCTCGCCACATATTCCTCCTCCAGCTTCGCCGTCAGCGCCGCCGTGGTCTTCTGTACCTGGTCCGCCGTCTTCAGGATCATGCTCCGCAGCGTCTCATACTGCCCGTCCGCCGTCTCCGATGCCGCCGTGCCCAAGCGCCCGTTGGCCTGCCGCCGGGCGGATGCCTCTCCGGCCCCGCCGCCCAGTGCCTCCAGCTGTCCCAGCGCCAGGTTGAGCTGCTGGGCCATCTGCACCAGATACGCATACTGCTGCGTCACCTGCTCCTGCACCGATCCCGCCGGTGCCATCGGCAGGGCAAGCACGCTCATGGCCCGTCACTTCCCTTCTCATACACCGCTGCCGCGCTGTACACCCGGCACGGCCCATCCCCGGCCAGCTTCAGCCGCAGGTGTCCGCACCGCCGGGGCCGCACCTGCAGCACCGCGCCGCGGGTCTGCCCCACCTCGCCGGAGACACCGCCCACCTGTTCCCAGACGTTGTCCCCGTCATAGCAGACGTACGCCTTCACTGTGCTCCCGGCCGCCGTCTTCAGCCGCAGCTCCAGCCGCGAGAGATACTTGTGCTCCGGCGTGTACAGCCCCAGGTCGCCGCTTTCGGCGCTCCAGGAGAACCCCGTCTCCGCCGTTCCCAATGTACCGCTTGTATCCAGCAGCCGTCCGTCGCTGCACAGTACCGTCATCTCCCCGTTCCACCGGGCGAAGGCCACCGCCGCCGTATCGTCCTGTCGGTGCCACAGCCGCTTCTGCGTGTCGTACACCAGCAGCTCCGTCTCTCCCGCCGCGTCCACGGCGGACAGCCAGTACCGGCCGCTTTCCCCGCCGGCCACGCCGCCGGTATACCGCTTGTCGCCCAGCGCCCGGGATACGCACACCGGCATACTTCCGTCAAAGGCGTACACCCCGTCGTTCCCCAGATAGTACACCACACCGTCCGCCACGGCCACGGTCCTTTCCGCGCCCTTCCGCACGCCGCTGCACGGCACCGTCACGATCTGGTGCCCGCCGCCCGCCGCCGGATAGATGCGCTCCATGCAGTTCTCCTTGAAGAACACCACGCCGCCCATGCAGGCCGCCGCCCCGGTAAAGGGTCCGTCCGAGCCTCTGGCGGCGGCGTAGCTGTCGGTGCTCAGCCCCGCAAAGCTGTTCCAGTTGCGGAAATCTCCCAGCGCGCAGGCGTATATCTCGTTCACCGCCTGTCCATCCACGATGCCGTATTTGCACCCCCACAGCCGGTTGCCCTGCTCCACCACAAAGTCCATCTCCGGCATCAGCCGCATCACCGTCACCGCCGCCGTCTGACTGTCCAGTGTCCGGCACAGCGCCGGCACCAGCACCCAGTCGTCCTCCGCCGCCTGCAATACGTGCAGGCCGTTCAGCTCCGCCGCGCCGCAGCCTGCCACCGTCACGCCGTCCCCGGCGCGGAAGCCCAGTCCCACGCCCACAGCGGCGATCTTTGTGTACACCTCCGTCAGCGCCGTCCATGTGCTGCCGTCATACCGCCGCATCACGCTCTCCGATCGCTCCGTGTCCAGCCACAGATCCCCTGTCCGGGGCTCCTGGGGCGCCTCCGTACCCGCCGCGTAGCTGCCTAGGCTCTCCCCCGTCCCGTCGCACAGGGTGAACGTCACCTCTCCCGTGGTGGCCCGCACATTCTCCATGCTTCCGAAGTCCGTCAGATTCTGGGTATTGATGTACTTCTTGTCCGGAAAGATCAGCAGATACGCCCCCATGCTCACCAGCTGCTTCCGGCTGTCCGTCAGCACCAACCCCGTTTTCGCGCCGTTCACATACAGCGCCGTGCCGTCCACCCAGAACAATCCGTCCTTCTCCGTCATGCCGTTGGGCTTCGCCAGCTGCGTCACCGTCCGCCGCAGGGGCCGCGTCTCCAGCGCCGGATACCCGCTGCTCCACAGGTTCTCCATCTGCTCCAGGCTCCCCGCGCCGCTGCCCGGACGGCGGTCCAGTCCCCCGAACTGCTCTACGCCTGCCCGCTGCTGCGCCGCCGCCTTCAGCTTGGGTAAATACATCTCCGCCGCCCCCTTGCCGCACAGCCGCAGCGCCGCAGCGCCGCCCTCCGGCGCCGCCGTCCTGGCCCGGTAGTCCCGATAGGTCAGAAACGCGTTGTTCCACAGGCCCGCCGCGCTGTTGTACCGCGCCGTCTCCCCGTTGGCATAGTGCACCTGCGCCTCCACATAGTGCCGGTACAGCTCGTCAAAGGGCGGCGCCGCCGTCAGTTCCGTCTCCTCGGTCAGCACCGGCAGTTCCCCCGTCTCCCGGCACAGCTCCCGCCGCACAAAGCCCTCCGCCTGGGCCAGCCACCGCAGCTTCTCCGCGCGCGCATACCCATTGGGCAGCAGCGCGTCCACCCGGTCCAGCACCTGTTTTGCCGTCGTCCTTGCCATGGCCGTCACCTCAGGATGCTCTCTCGTCCACATAGCGCCGGGCCGCCTCCGCCATCATGGCGGCGTTTTCCAGCACCTCCGCCACGCACACCGGCACACGCACCTCCACGCCGCGCATGATCTTCCAGCTCCGTCCGTTGACGGACACGATGACAAAATTCTCCTCCTGCTTTCTGCCCCTGGGCAGCAGCACCGTTGTCATTTTTTCCTTCATCTCGCCCTTCTCCTTTCCTCATGTAAGACCTCGCCCCGCCGTCCGCCCGCGTTCCGCAGGGGGCGGTGGCCTCGGCGTCCCGTCAGCGCGGCGTGGCCGCGCTGACGGCGGCATTTCCCGCAGGGGCGGACGACCCGTCCGCCCCTGCTTCACGCTCCCTCAGTTCGCCTTGTCCTCGTCCGAATAGCTGCTGCCGCACTCCACGCGCACCATGTACTCGTCGTACAGGATAGCCGCGGCGTGTACGCCCTTCCAGCCCACGCTGGAGCGCTGGTCCAGCGGGTCGGCGGTGCCGGAGCTGCCGCGGGGCTTCACGATGACCTCCGTGCCCTCGCTCAGGTCCACCACGCCATAGGCGCCCTTGCCCAGGAACAGACAGCCGTACACGGCGCAGCCCTGCTTGCCGCCCTCACCGGGGTAGATGACCTCCTTGTCGCCCACGGTGACGGTCTTGTCCAGCACCAGCTTCGCGTCGGTGTTGCTCACCACCTGGCAGCGGGTGCCGCCCAGCACCACATAGCGGCCCGCCAGTGCGCCGGCAGCCACGGTGCCGCCGTTGAAGGTCACGTCGGTGCTGGCCATAACGTTGCCGTTCACCTTCAGCGTGCGGCTGTCGGCGGCCAGATCCTCGCCGCGATAGATCTTCGCCTCCGTGGTCTCCACGAAGCGCACGCCGTGCAGCTCACCGATCTCGCCGGAGAACAGCTCCGTGGCCCCGGCATACTGGTGGGCGGCGATCCACGCCTCGTCCTGGCGCAGGTCAAAGGCCACGCTGGGGTGGATGATGCACACATACTTGCCGTCAAAGGTGGGGGCGTTCATCTTCTTCAGCTGGGTCGCCGCCTTGGCCACCAGCTCGCTGGTCATGCGGCAGTCCTTGTCCAGCGTCATGCGGCTGGTCACGTCGGTCTTGGTGCCGTCGCTGCCGATCTTGGGCGCGTAGATCACCTGCTTGCCCTGCTGGATCTCGTTTCGGGTCACCGTGTCCAGCGTCAGGCCCATATTGCTGCCGTGGCGGTCAGTGATCTCCAGCACCACATCGTCGATGGCCGTCAGGTCCAGCATATCCGACACGGTGGTGTAGTCGCCGTACTGCGCCAGCTCCTTGGTGATGTAGCTGACGGAGATACCGCTGCCGTCGGGCGTCACACCCTCGGTCAGGGGCTTCAGCGCCTTGTCAAAGGCGCCGAACTTACGCCACTCCACGGTCTTGCCGCCACCGGCAGGCAGGCCCTTTGTGGCCGCGAACTGGTTGTGCACCAGCTGCGGTTTGGCGTTCTCCAGCAGCTCCATGCCATAGTAGGTCTTCATCTCCGCGCTCAGGCCCGCTGTGGTCTGGGTGTTCTCCGCAAACATCTGCAAATTCATCTCCATGTTTTCTCTCCCTTTCTAAAATCTGATCTTCTCTCCATCCTGTACTCTCTTCCGTATCGCCGCCAGCTCCGCACCGCTGAGCCCCCTCGGGTCCCAGCGGCTGACGCTCCTGCGCCGTCCGCCGTTCTCCGCCACGCGGCTTCCGCCGCTGGCGATGGCCTGGGCCATCTGCTGCCGCGCCCGGATCACCGCGAATTCCATCGCGGCCTGCAGCTGCGCCTCCTGCTCCCGCTGCCGCGCCGTCTCCGCCGCGGCCGCCATCTCCCGCAGCCTCTCGTTCTCCTGCCGCAGTCCCCGCAGCCGTCCGTCCAGTATCCGCCGCACTCGTGCGTCGAATTCCCCCTTGTACCGGCCGCGTATCAGCGTCTCGAAGTCCTCTTCCCCGCCGGGTACCCCCTGTTCCCCGGCAGGTGCCTGCTGCTCCCCGGCGTCGGGAGCCATTCCGCCCGTCTCCTCCGCAGTCTCCTGCGCCGTCGTTTGCAGCGCGGGCCTCCGCCCTCGCCTCCCCGGGGTAGGGGCCGGCCCCACGTCCCCCCGGCCGGGGTGTTGGTGGGGCAGCGGCGCCAGCCCGCACCGCACCAGCGCGAACTCCCGGGCACAGTCCCCTGTCCCCGCGATCTCCGCGTATCCCGGCGCGCTTTGGAACCGTTCCAGCCGCCCTGTCTCCCGCAATCTCCCCGCCAGCGCGTACACCAGCGCGGACGCCGCCGCGCATACGATGTCCTTCCCATACTCGCCATACCCGGCGTGGCCCCGCACCGTAAGGTGCGCGCCGCCGCAGCTGGCCCGTATCATCTGGGCCGTACCGCCTGCCGCGTGGCCTGCCGCTGCCGCGTCACCGCGTCGCTGCTACGGCGCACCGCCGCCTTTCCGCCGCTGCTCGCCCGGTTGTCCAGGTCCCGTTCCAGCGCCTCTGCCAGATGGGTCCCCTGGCTCTTGTCCAGCAGCGTCACCGCCCGCCGCAGCGCCTCTGTCAGCCACGCCTTCTGGTCCGTCTCCTTCTGTCCCTGCCGGATGACCTCCGCCAGCGTGTCCTTGCTGCGGAACTGCATCAGCTCCAGGCACCGCAGCGCCTGCTCTGCCATATCGCTGCGGAAGAACCCCATCTGAAACAGCTGCAGGGCCAGCTGGTTGTACTCCATGGTCTGGTACGGCGTCTCGTCCTGTGCCATCACCTCCAGGTCGAACTCCGGCACGCGATAGCCCCCGGTCAGCAGCGCCCTGGGCCGCAGCCCCCCGTTGCCGTAGGCGACGAACGCCCCGCCGTCCCGGCCCAGCAGCCGGAACTGCCGCGGCACGTCGTAAAACTGCCGGATCAGCTCAATGCACAGCGTCACCACCTGTGAAAACGCCTCATACCCGTCGTCGATCATATTCCGCGACAGCTTGCCGCCCGCCTCCTGCAAAGCCGCAATAGCCGTGGCCGCCGTCACGCCGCCAGCGGTGCCGCCGCTCATCACGTCCCGGTTGCCCGCCGTCTCCTTCATCTCCGCGATCTTGTTCTGCAGCACCGCCACATACACGCTGTCCAGCGCCGGCACCCGGATCGGCGCGATGGAGTCCGCGCCCAGGTTTCCGTTGGTGTGTACGAAGGGCCTCGTCCAGTCGGCATACTCGTTCTCGTTCACCGCGCCGTCCGCCCGGATGAAAAACCGCGGCGTCGCCGCCGCCAGCGTGTTTTTCAGAATAGCCTGGTTCATCAGGTCGATCTGCTTCTGCGCCGACTTGCACAGATCCACATACCCATACCCGCAGGGCGTCCCCTCCTCGGGAAACAGCGTATCGAACACGAACGGATACTTCCCGTGGTCGTACCAGCCCCGCGCCGCCATCTCCGGGTCGTTCTCCGTGGCATACAGCACATTCTCCCCCACGAACTTGCAGTACTGCAGCACCTGCCGTCCCTCACGCTCCGTGTGGTAGTACCAGTCCACCACCAGCGACTGCTCCGACGTGTCCACCTTGTCGTCGAACAGATACCGGCTCACCTGCGCGCCGCCGCGCCCCAGCTTCCCCTCCAGCTCCGGCCACCTCCGCACCAGATGGTTGTTGGGCACCAGCTCCGTGCAGAAAAAGTGCTCCGACTCCTGTATGTCCGTGACCCCCGGCTCCCAAAACAGGTTCAGCACGTCCATGCTGCGGATGCTCACGTCGCCCAGCCCGTGCAGCTTTTCGTTGTCCCAGAACACGCCGTACACGGCGCACCCGGACTTCAGCTTGTCCCACCACGCCTTGGAATACGTCCGCCTGAACCGGTCGTTTTTCAGCAGCACCGGCAGGATACGGCTCAGCGTCTCTGCCTCCTGCCGGTCTCCCGGCTCCCGGGGCAGCACCGTCGGCTCCGGATAGCAGTCCATGGCGTCCGCGTGCTTGCTGAGGATGCAGTTCACCAGCCAGCCGCTGGCCGGCCGCACGTCCTCCGGATTGCCGCCCTCGCCCGCCTTCTCCATCTGCTCCCAGTGCCGCAGCTTCCAGAACTGCTCGTTGTCGATGATGCGCCTGTCCAGATTTTGCTTGCCCGCGCGATAGCGCCGCAGCACCTCCGCCGCGGCCCGTACCGCCTCCGCCCCGATCTTCACCGGAGCACCGGCGTCCCGCGCGGTCCTTGTCTCCTGCTCCATCCGAGCACCTCCCTTTCATGTTCTGTCCCTGCCCCCGCCCAGCCCGAAAGTTGCCCGCAAACGTGCCACACCCCAAATTTTTTTTGCCAGCCGTACCCCCAAAAAAAGCGCAAAAAAAGAAAGCCCGTACGGGGGTTAGTTTTT
>ENA-UOJR01002461-UOJR01002461.1-human-gut-metagenome-genome-assembly--contig:-C115P-NODE-2461-length-13077-cov-6.401474_pt1 | contig 13077 bp, 9 predicted proteins | sample MGYA00242354_ERZ723901 | MGnify/ENA metagenome assembly ERZ723901
CGCCGCGGAAGTTCAGGAAGACCACGTAGCCGGCGAAGGCGAGCGCGATCAGCGTGGGGAACAGGTAGACGTCGGCACCGAGAATCGTGTAGAGCTTGACGGCGCGCAGCCACTCGAGGCCGGGCAGGCTGCCGAACATGTCAGACACGAGCGTGGAGATGGCGATGGCCTCCCACGGGCACAGGATACCGTTGCCCAGGGCCAGGAACCAGCCGGTGATGTAGGACGCCGTGTGACCGAAGGTGCGATCGACGTACTCGACGATACCGCCGGAAACCGGGATGGCGGCCGTAAGCTCGCCAAACACCGCTCCAATGGGCACCAAAGCGATAGCGCCCAAGAGGAATGCGATCATAGCGGGGACCGGGCCGCCGCCGACGACCATCCAGTCGCCGACCTGAAGGACCCAGCCGGTACCGATGATGGCGCCGAAGCCAATGGTGAAGAAGTTCCACAGCGACAACGTCTTTTTCATACCGCCCTGCTCAGCAGCTGCAGTAGTGGTGTCCGCCATAGCACGCCTCCTTTCTTTGTTTGGGGCCCGATCATCCGAATCTGAGCCCACCCCTCTGCGCACGGTCGTGTTCGTGCGCCTTTTCCACGCTTGCAGGATATTGCCGCACATTGCGCGTTTTCTGTTCTTGTCGACGTTCGGAATTGCCCTGCGGACGAGCGGTCGCGATTATGGGACGAGCGGCAATTGCGCACCCCGCATCCTCCCCCGCTCCGCGGCGCACCCGCAAATGCCCCTTGGTCACCTGCTAAAATACAATCCACTGTGCACGCAAGCCTTGGAGGACGGCAATATGGATATCGACGACCGCGATGACCTCCAGCGGCGCTCCGCTCGCCTGAGCTCCTATCGCGCTGCCGATCGGCCCGCCTACCGCGCCCCGTCGCGCGAGCCGTATCGCACCCCCACGTCGGGCGCATACCGTCCCTCACCTCAGGCGCAGCACCGCTCCCCCGCCGACCGCGGGCGCGAGATGCCGCTGGGCGTCAATGAACGCCGTCGCGGCACCGGATCGGGCCGGCCCTCGGATGGCAGGGGCCCTATGGCGACATCCCCGCACGCGGGGGCGCGCAGCGCGGTCCCCATCGCGGGGGCGCGCGCGGCGGCTCCCCGGCGCGCTCGACCCGTCCCGCACAGGGCGGACCGTCGCGAAACGGACGCCCGGAAGTCCGCGGAGCCCAAGGCGCCCGCACGCCCCAGGGCAGGCGAGGCCCTCAACCCAATCGCGCCCCATACGGCGCGCGCAACCGCGCTCAGGGCCGACCCCCGCAATACATGAGCGGAGGCTCGCGGCGCAACGCGTACCCTTACGTGCATTCCAGCCGGATCTTCACGCGCAACAGGCCCGTCGACCTCCTGCGCGAACCCCGCGTCATCATCGCGCTCGTCGCGCTTCTCGTTGTCGGCCTGGGCACGTTCGGCATCGTCTCCACCATGCAAAAGCGCGAGGCCGAGATCATCGCTCAGGAGCAGGCCGCAGCGGAAAAGAAGCGCCTGGCCGCGCAGGTGGTCCATCCGTCCAAGCTCGGGATGACGGCCCTGCCCGCCTCGACGCCCAAATCTGAGTGGAAGCAGGGCACCATGCCCCACCTCTATCAGATCGACCCCGTGTGGTCCAACAAGCCGTACGCCGGCGGCACCGTGCGCGCCAACGCATGCGGGCCCACCTCCATGGCCATGGTCTACGCATGCCTGACGGGCAGGACCGACATGGACCCGGCGGCCATGTCGGCCTTTGCCGACCAGAACAACTTCGCCCCCACCGGCGCCACCGAGTGGGCGTTCATGACCCAGGGCGCGAACATGCTCGGCATCAACTCCGCGCAGATCCATCCCACACGATCCGACGTGGAGAATGCGCTCTCGAACGGCCGCCCGGTCATCTGCAGCGTGTACCCCGGCGATTTCACCAGCGTTGGCCACTTCATCGTGCTGCGGAGCATAGACGAGCGCGGCATGGTCGAGGTATTCGACCCCAACAGCCCGTTCAACAGCGCCCGTCTCTGGAAAATCCAACAGCTCCTCCAGCAGGCCAACGCCTGCTGGTCGTTCTGGCTGTAAAGCGTGCACGATTCAATATGAAAAAGGACGCCCCGGGGCAGTAGCCGGGGCGTCCAAAGGAGAGGGAGGCTATGTGGAAGGCCGTCCGCCCGCCGTCGTGTAAAAGCGGAATCGATCGGACGGCCAACAGGGAGACACAAGCCAAAAGACACCGCACCCGAACGTTGGCATCCGGGTGCGGTGCACGTCAGGTGCAGACCGTCAATTAGCCGGTGATGCGGGTACCGGAGAGACCGGCCATGGTCTCGGCGGCCTTGTCGAGAGCACCGATGATGCAGGTGCGGCCCTTGCGGGAGCGCGCGAACTTGATGGCGGCGCGGACCTTGGGCTCCATGGAGCCCTTGCCGAACTGACCCTCATCGGCGAGCTTCTCGGCCTCGTCGGCGGTGAGCTCCTCGAGCTCCTCCTGGTTGGGCTTGCCGAAGTTGATGGCGACGTGCTCGACGGCGGTCAGCAGGAACAGGACGTCGGCGGAGCAGTCCTCGGCGAGGAGTTCGCCGCCCATGTCCTTGTCGATGACGGCGGCCACGCCCTTGTAGCAGCCCTTGTTCTCGTAGTCGCGGACGACGGGGATGCCGCCGCCACCGCAGGCGATGACGATGAACTCGTTATCGAGCAGGTTGAGGATGGAGTCGGCCTCGACGATCTTCTTGGGCTCCGGGGAGGCCACGACGCGACGCCAGCCACGGCCGGAGTCCTCGACGAAGGTCATCTCGGGGTTCTCGGCCATGATCTCCTTGGCCTGCTCCTCGGTGTAGAAGGGGCCGATCGGCTTGGTCGGGTTGGCGAACGCGGGATCGTCGGGATCGCACTCGATCTGGGTGACGACGGTGGCGGCGTGCCAACGCTTATAGCGCTTGTGCATCTCGCGGCCGATGCCCTGCTGCAGGTGATAGCCGATGTAACCCTGGGACATGGCGCCGCACTCGGGCAGGTCCATGGAGGGGGTGCCGATGGCGTCGTGGGCGGCGGCGAAGGCGTTCTGGATCATGCCGACCTGCGGGCCGTTGCCGTGGGTGATGATGATCTCATTGCCCTGCTCGATGAGGCCCAGGAGGGCGTGGGCGGCGTTGCCGACCTTCTCGATCTGCTCTTCAGGGGTGTTGCCGAGGGCATTGCCGCCGAGGGCGACGACGATGCGGTCGGGCTTGCCGAGGGGCTTGGACATATCTGCCTCTTTCCTTCTCGTTTGGCAGGTGACAAATATTCACCCGCAGACGTACTTTATGCAATATACCCTCCCAAGCGCAGTCGGACCATATTGTTCTCGACTGTCTTGGTGAACGGACGATTATTGGCGATAAACGTAATATGCCAAGTACAACGGCATAGTTTGACCACAATGCTCAAACGATTTGCCGCGTATGTCTATCTGCATATCATTCCTGCCAATTCATCTTGTCTATGCATCTCCATACAAGATTTTGAGCGATTATGCGCTCCTTTTATCGCGGTGGAGTGCACAGGCGGCGGCCCGGTTGCCGCCTGGGGCACGGGGCCGTCGAAAACGGGACGGCCCCGTACAGGCTATGCCCGTGGACCGGAGTCCAGCAGCACATCCCGATCGATTCCGTCGGGCTCGCTCGCCGCGACCATGAGGGCGCAGTACACGTCGGAGTCGACGTTCAGGATGGTGCGGATTGCACCGACGGGATACGTGAGCCCCGCGAAGATGCCGATGCTCGAGAGCGGAAGCCCGAGCTGCGGCACGATCATGGTCAACGACACGAGGTCGGCACCGGGCGCGACCGCGTTGGCCAGGGACAGCAGCGTTGAGATGATGGTGAGGTACACGAAGTCGAACCCCTCGAATCCCACACCGTAGATCTGGGCGATCGTGATCGCCGTAATCGCCAGATGAATGGACGCGCCGTTGGAGTTGAGCGGCATGCCCAGGGGAAGGACCAGGTCCGCGATGTCATCGCGGATGCCAAGGCGGTTCTTCGCATCATCCATCTCGACCGGGAGGGTCACCGCGGAGGAGATGGTCGCGAGCGCCATGACGGACATGCGCCACATCTTGCGGATCAGCAGCATCGGGCTGACACGGCAGACCGTGCACACCACGATGTTCCAGAGCACGAGGAACGCGACGACGGTGCCACCCAGGACGATCAGGTACTTGAGCAGCGGTATGAGCACCTCTGGACCGAGCTTGCCCACCATCGCGGACACATAGCAGAAAATACCGATGGGGGCGGCCTTCATGACGCCGCGAATGATGCTGAGCAACAGCTGGCCGAACTCGACGACGAAGTCGTACACGAGGCACTCGCCATCGCGCGAATTGCGCCAGAAGCTGACCACCAGACCGAGCGCGACCGCGAAGACGATGCAGGGCACCATCGCGCCGGCGCTCATGGATGAGACGACGTTGTTGCCGAAAAAGCCGAGGAGCGTGTCCTGCACGGTGACAGCACCGGTGCCCGCACCCTCAAAGCTCGCGCTCTCCACCAGCGCGGTGCCGGCAAGGCCGGCGCCCGGCTGAAAAATCGTGGCCACGGCGACCGCGAAAGCAGAAGCGAGCACGGAGGAACCGGCGAACCAGGCAATGCCCTTAAGACCGATCCCGGACAGGTCGCGCGCGGTCAGACCGCCCACGGCCTCGATGATGACGCACATGACAAACGGGACGATGCCCATCTGCACCAAACGGAAAAAGATATCGCCGATGAACTGGATCTCGCCCATGGCCGGGCCTGCGATCGCACCGACGAGAACTCCGGCGACCATGGCGATCGCCATGGCAAGCGTCGCGTTATAGCGGCGCTTCTTGGTGGCCGGGGCTGAAGACTCTTTCATAGGATCACGGATTCCTAAAGAGGGGGAGTCGAACGCTCCCCCCTCGACGAGGTTCACACGTTACGCCTGGACCTTGTCCTCAAAGACATCGTGGTCGATACCCTTGTCGCCGGCGACGAGCAACGCGGCGAAGACGTCTCCGTCGACGTTGAGGATGGTGCGGATGGCACCCGTGGGGTACTCAAGACCGGCGAAGATGCCGATGGCGGCCATGGGCAGGTTCAGGGCGGGAACGATCATCGTGAGAGAGACCAGGGAAGCGCCCGGGGACACGGCGTTAGCCAGGGACAGCAGGAAGGCGATGACCCAAACGGTGAGGAGCTCGGGGCCGGCGAAGGTGATGCCGTAAATCTGGGCGATCGTGATGGCGGTAACGGCGAGGTGAATGGCAGCACCGTTGGAGTTCAGCGGCATACCGAGGGGCAGCAGCAGGTCGGAGACCTCGGCGTCGCAGCCGATCTTGTTCTTGGTGTCCTCCATGGCGGTGGGAAGGGTGACCGCGGAGGAGATGGTGCCAAGGGCGAGGGCGGACATGGGCCACATCTTCTTGATGAGCTTGACCGGGTTGAGACGGCAGCGCACCGAGACGAGCAGGAAGTAGAGCACGAACATCACGACGGTGGCGAGGGCCATCACGCCCAGGTACTTGACGAGCGGGATGAGCACCTCCGCGCCCAGGGAGCCGACCATGGAAGAGACGTAGCAGAAGATGCCGATCGGGGCGATGCCCATGACGGCGCGGATGATGTTGAGCAGCAGGGAGGCGAGCTCGCTCATGAAGTCGTACACGAGGCACTTGCCGTCATGGGCGTTGCGCCAGAAGGAGATGGCCAGGCCGAGGGCGATTGCGAAGACGATGCACTGGACCATGGAACCGGCGCCCATGGAGGAGACGATGTTGTTGCCAAAGAAGCTCAGGAGCGTGTCCTGGAAGGTGACGACGGACGCCTCACCCTCGAACACCGCATCCTGGACCAGGGCGGTCTCACCCAGGCCGGCGCCAGGCTGGAGGACAAGCGAGAGGCCGAGGGCGATGCCCGCCGCGACGAAGGACGAGGCGGCGAAGATGCCGATGCCCTTGAGGCCCACGCCGGAGAGCGACTGAGGAGTCAGGCCGCCCACGGCGACGATGATGGTGCACATGACGAACGGCACGATGCCCATCTGGACGAGGCGGAAGAAGATGTCGCCGATGAACTGGATCTGAGCCATCGCGGGGCCGCCCACGACGCCGGCGACAACGCCGACGACCATGGAGAGCACGATGAGATTCGTGATATTGACTTTCTTTTTCTTAGTCTCAGCCATGCTAATCCCTTTCAGATTACATGTTGATATAACCAAATGCCGCGCCGAAGCCCAGAAGGCCGTCGGCGCCCGAGGTGTGCCCCATCGAGAGGATCGTCTCGAGCCGTCCCGAGATCTCCTCCGTCCCGCCCTTCTCGATCGAGGCGAGAAGCTCGATGTAGTCTTCGTTCGCATACCCGGCACACATGGCGCGCAGGTACGCCTCAGACACCGCGGTGGTCTTTCCGGGGAGCACATCGAGCAACATGCTCGTGTACCCGCCCCAGGCATCGCAACCCAACGCACCGTGGCGCCAAAGGTAGCACAGGCCGCAACCGAAACCGCAGAGCACGTCGTCACCAGAGGGGGTGAGACCCAGCCCGCGGCCCAGCAGATGCTCGATGGAGCTGCCGGCACCCCTGAAGGCGGCATCGATACGGGCGCGGGGAACGCGCGCACCCACCCGCCCGGCACCCCACGCCGCGCGGCGGACCGCCGAGAGGCGCGCCAACCCGGCCAGTGACCTGGCGGCGCGCTCATCCCACGGCAACCCGATGCGTGCGGGGAGGCTGAGCTCGGAGAGCTCCCGACACACCAGGATGTCCGTCTCCCCTTCCGGCGCCACGGTTGCCATGGGCACCGACAGGCACCGGATGGGAGCGGAAATCAAGTCGATCTCGACGACATCGCCGCGGCCGTACAGGCGAAGAACGCCGTTGCGGGCCATGGCGCGGTCGCCGGGCTCGACGAGATTGACGAGAGCGGACGCCCCCTGTTCGGCAACCGTGATTCCCAGGCAGGAGAGCGGCGCCTCAGCCGAGCCGATGTGCAGCAGGAACCCGTCGAGCATGACGTTCAGGCTCGTGCGGAACACGCTGTGCACGGCTCCCGTCGCCTTGAACGCATCGAGGTTCACGGCGGCGTAATCGCTGATGTAGAGGGCGTCCAATTTCACAAGGCGCCTCGCTTACTCGATGCCGAGCTTGGCGCAGTAGGCCTCGAGAGCCTTCTCGAAGCAGGCGAGCGGGGCGCGGACGGTGCCGGCGCCGACCTGGCCGATGCCGGCCTCCTTGTGGGCGATGCCGGTGTTGATGATCGGCGTGATGCCGGTCTCGACGACCTTGCGGATATCGATGCCAAGGCAGGCGCCCTTGAAGTCCCACGTGGGGATGGCCCAGTTGGGGTTATGGGTGACGCAGATCTTCTCCATCTCGTTGGAGATGTTCAGGGCGTCCTCGAAGCCGCCGGCGCCGACGAAGCGGGTGACGCCGGGGGCCGCGACCATCGCCATGCCACCAACGCCCACGGTCTCGCAGATCGCGGAGTCGCCGTTGTCCGGGCAGCCGTCCTCGGCGGTGAAGCCCGTGAAGTACAGGCCCACCGGAGTGTTGACGGGGGCCACGAACCACTCGTCGCCGAGGCCGGAGACGCGGACGCCGAACTCGTAGCCGTTGCGGGTCATCGTGGAGACCACGCAGCCCTCGACGTCCTTGCGGACGTAATCCACGATCGCCTTGCCGGTGGCCATCATGACGTTCAGGAAGAACTGGTCGGTGTCGGCCAGGAACTGGATGACGCGCTGCTTGGCGTCCTCGCTCGCGTCGGTCTTGACGATGAGCGGCGCGACCTCCTTGAGGAAGTTGAGCGTGGCGGCCATGTTGCGCTGGTGGAACTCGTCGCCCTGGGTGATGGCGCGGGCCATCAGGACGTTGAGGTTGATGCCGCCGTCAGACAGCTTGAGGGCCTTGGCGAGCACCGGGCCGAGCTCGTCGGCCATCCAGTGCAGGCGGTCGACGACCTCCTGGCTGTAGGCACCGAAGCGCAGGACCTTGCCGATGCCCTCGTTCATGGTGCAGTAGGCGACGGTGTCGTCGGCGAGGTTGCGGACGACCATGACGGCCATGTTGGCGGAGGTGATGCCGCCCATGGGACCGACCGCGTGGCAGTGGTGGCAGGGGATGAACTCGACCTCGCCGGCGGAGAGCATGGCGACGGCCTCTTCCTCGGTCTCGGCCCAACCCTCGAAGAGGGCGGCGCCGATGCAGGAACCCCTCATCGGGCCCTGCATGTTCTCCCAGCAGATCGGGGGACCGGCATGGAGCAGGGTCTTCTGGGCGCGATTGAGCTCGGGGATGACCGTCTTGGCGGGCACGACGTCCACCAGGACCGGCTGGGACTCCTTGAAGCGCTCGCAGATGCGGGCGTTGGCCTCGTCGATCCCCTCGATCTTCTCAAGCTCGTTGAGCAGGTGGATCATGCGCTTGTTACCGCCGGCCTTGGGCTTCCAGGTGTACTGGACGCTCTCGGCGCCGTAGGCGCGCAGCGGGTCGTTGAAGCTCTCCACGCCCACGTTGATCACGCGGGGCTTGCTGGTGAGGAGCTCCATGACGGCCTCGGAGGGCTCGGGCAGGGGGCTGTCGTCCTTGACCTCGTAGGGCACGACCTCGCGGTCGGCCTCGGTGAAGTCGACGCCCTTGAAGGCCAGCGCGGCGCGGACGGCCATAGCGTTGCTGGGCTCCATGATGGCACCGGCGTCCTCGAGCAGCTTGACGGAGCGGTCGTAGTCCTGCGGGTCGTTGTGGGTTCCCACCACGGTGCCCACAAAATGGACGTCGCGGCCGTCAGCCTTGGCGGACTCGATGCACTCGGCGATCACCGGGGCGAGCTCGGCAGCCATGTCGGGATGGCAGCCATAGCCCAGGACGCAGTCGAAGACGATGACGCCCGTGGTGGCCTTGGAGGCGTAATCGCGCATCATGCGGATGCGGACCTCGGGGTCGATCATGGGATGAGGACGGCCCTGGGTGTACACGTCGTCACCGAGGTCGATGACGTCGTAGCCGCCATGGCGCAGCATGTAGCCGTCCTCCTTGATGATGGAGCCGAGCTCGAGGGCCTCGGTGATCATCATCGCGGCCTCGCCGGCCAGGGTGCCGCCGGAGTACAGGCCGATGACGGTCTTGTCCTGCGCCAGCGGGGTCTCGACGGTCACGTCGAGCGGCTCGAGGTAGTTCTTCTTGACGGCATCGCCGTTGGCGAGGTCGACGGCGATGCGGGCGGCCTCCTCGAGGGTGTGGGCCAGGTGCACCTTGCCCAGATGGGCCTCGGGCTTCTCGCCGATGAAGATGGCGACGACCGGCTTCTCGCACTTCTCGAGCAGATCGACGACCTCGTCGCGGACGGCGGGCGCCGGCGGCTTGGAGATGACGCAGATGACGTCGGTGGGATCGTGGTGCTCAAGGGCGACGATGGCGTCCTTGACGGTCACGGCGCCGACCTTCTCGTTGAGGTCGCGGCCACCGGTTCCGATGGCGTGCACGCAGCCGCCACCCAGGCGGTCGATCATGCAGGTGACCTCCTGGATACCGGTGCCGGAGGCGCCCACGATGCCGATGTTGCCGGGGTTGATGACGTTGGTGAAGGCCACGGGCACGGAGGAGACCACGCCGGTTCCGCAGTCGGGGCCCATGAAGAGCAGGCCCTTCTCGTGAGCCTTCTGCTTGAGGCGGACCTCATCCTCCAGTGGCACGTTGTCGGTGAAGGAGAAGACGTTCAGGCCCAGGTCGAGGGCGCGCTCAAGCTCGGGCGCGGCGTACTCGCCGGGGATGGAGAACAGGGCCATGTTGGCCTCGGGGAGCATAGCCATGGCCTCTTCCCAGCTGGTGGCCTCGGCGGGCGCGCCGGCGGCCTCCTTCTTGGTGGAGAGGTCGGCGAGGAAGGTCTCGGTCTCGGCCAAGACGACGTCCATAATGCCCTCGTCCTCGGTCTCGACCACGATGACCATGTCGCTCGGGGCGGCCGCCTCGGCCTCGGCGGTCAACAGACCTGCGGCGCGATAGATGTCCTTGTTGGCATCGGTGCCCATCATGATCTGGCTCTGGATCACGCCCTCAAGCGTGTTGATCTTGTTGGTCAGCAGCATCAGGTTGATTGAATCCTGATAGGAGTTTTGCTTGACCACGGTCTTCAGCATAGGTTCCTCCTTGATTGCGGTTTGCCTTGCAAAAAAGCTCTTCCGTTCGAAAACGGACCGCGCTGCATTCCCGGGCTGCAGCGGCCTTCTCGCGCTGCATAAAATTGAAGCATGGGCAAAATGGGAATACATTTCCCTTACGGATAAGGTTTGTACCGTTTTTTTGACCTTTCGGGGCATGCCACAAGACGAAAAGCTCGATAGGCTTTCAAGTAAACTGAAGGAGTTGGCATGAATGTTCGCGAAGCCCTATTGCTGCCGTCCTTCGCGGAAGCGAAGGTCATAGCCGGTGCCGGCGGTCTCGACAACGAATTGTCGAGCGCCATGGTGCTCGAGGCGGCCGACATAGAGAACTGGGGCAAGAGCGGGCAGCTCATCATCACGAGCTTCTTTGCGCTCCAGGAGCTCTCCGAGAACGAGGTGGCCCAGTTCTTCCACACCATGAGCGTCATCGGCATAGCGGCCATGGCATTCAAGCCCGAGCGCCTACTGCCCAACGCGCCCCAAAACGTCATCGCGCTCTGCGAGGATTTCGGCGTGCCGCTCATCGAGCTGAGCCCATCGGTCAAATACGAGTCCATCATGCTCGACGTGCTCGGACACGTCCTCGACTCGAACCTGACCCTCCTCAACCGCTTTTACGACGCCCACAAGCACACCATGGCGCTCGCCCTCAAGCAGCCGTCCATCCCCTATATCCTCAACACGCTCAAAAACACCTTGCGCATGGACGTCAGCTACCTGGACACCACGCGCGACCGCAGGCTCGGGACCGATCCTGCCCGCACGTGCTTCGACGCGTACTCGCTCATCAGGCGCGAGCCCAAGCCATTCCAAACACATGCGTACTTCGACGCGATGCTCTTCTTCAACCGGACCGCCCCGCAAGAGGAGGACGGCGATCGGCCCGCGGGCGAGGACCGCGCGGAAAAGGCGCTCGCCGTGCGCATACCGAGCTCGGATGGCGTCGACTATTACCTGCTCGTGCACGAATCCGACGTGGAGCTCACCCCGCTCGACACCATGACCATAGAGAACATCGTCGGGCTCCTCCAGATGAAGATCCTCGAGCAAAACGCGATCAAGCAGAAGCTCTTCATCCAGAACAACAACGCGGTCCACGACCTGCTCCTCGAGCGATACGGAACGCCCGAGCGGATCAACTCCGCCCTCACCGTCCTGGGCATCGACGAGTTTCCCTTCTACGAGGTGCTCTTTGTCCATGTGAGCCTTGTGGACCCCGCGGACATCGACCGCCTGGATGAGCTTCAACAGGCCGTTAGGCGCAGGATTCGCTCCGCGTACCCCGGAATCGTCTACTTTGTGAACAACGACCGCCTCGTGTTCCTCCACAACTTCCGCAGCCCGCTCACGCGGTTCAACCTCGACCTTATCCAGGACATCCTGGATAAGCTGCACACCTCATCCACTCTGCCGCTCTTCAAGCACCTCGTCGCGCTGAGCAGCACGGTCGACCGCTATGCGCTCGGCCAGGCGAACACCGAGGTGCTCAATGTCTACAGGCTGTTCAACGGCTCCACAAGCAGCAACCGCGCCATCCGGTTCGAGGACCTGGGCGTCTACAAGCTCATGCTCATGGCCGACGACCTCTCGCAGCTCGCAGAGTACATGGACCCGCGCGTGGTCGATCTTGCCAAGAAGCAGCCAGAGCTGCTCAGCACCCTCATCTGCCTGTGCGAGAACGGCATGGACTTCTCCAAGACCGGCGAGCAGCTGTTCATCCACCCCAAGACCGTCCGCTATCGCGTGGAGCGCGCGCGGAAGGTCTACGGCATCGACGTCAAGGACCCCGATGACTTCCTGCAGGTCATGCTCACCAACAAGATCATGGCCCTGGGCAGGGAGAGCTGAGACTCCCTTCTAGGCCGGGCGTTCCCCCACCGCCCGGCCACCCCCCATGCCGTACCGCGCGAAGCACGCGCACGCATACACATGAGAAAGGCGCGAACGTGAACCTGGACGACCTCCTTACCATCCACCATCCGCTCGCCGCGCGCGACCGCCACATCGCCGTGTTCTACCTGCACGGCGGCGGACTGCTCTATGGGGAGCGCGACGACCTTCCGCAGCCCTATATCCGCCAGCTCACCGACGCGGGCTACACGCTCATCTGCGCGGACTATCCCCTGGCGCCGGAGTCCCCCCTGCCCCAGATCGTCGACGCTGCCTTCGAGACCTGGCGGGCAGCGGTGGCCGAGCCGCAGGCCGCCGGGGAATACAGGGCGCACTTCCTGTTCGGCCGATCGGCGGGCGCGCATCTCTCGCTCCTGCTTGCACGCAAGATTGGACGCCGCGCGGACATGCCGCAACCGGCGGGCATATTGGATTTCTACGGCTATCACACCATCGCCGACGCCGCCTTCTCCCAACCGGCGAAAGCCTACGCGCGTCTGCCCGAAGTTGCTCGCTCACAAGTTGATAAGTTCGCGGGCGACGGCTCCCGAATGGTGACCACGGGGCCGAAGCCCCTGCGCTACGCGCTCTACGTGCACGCGCGGCAGCACGAGGGGGCCTGGCTCGACCTCATGGGCCTGGGCGGCGATGACCCGACCCGCTCCCCCGACGCCTGGTCCCTCACCGATGACGAGGTGGCGCAGCTGCCGCCGCTGTTCATCACCGCCAGCAGCGGGGACGAAGACGTCCCGTTCCGCTTGTCAAAGGCGCTCTCGCGCATGGCCCCGCGTGCGGTCATGAAGCCCGTGTACTACCTCCCCCACGACTTCGACCGCGATGTGAGCGATCCCGCGGGAGCCAAGGCGTACACCCAGGCGATCGAGTGGATGGACGCGACCGCGGGCTGACACGACCGCGGGCTGACGCGACCGCGGGCTGACGCGACCGCGGGCTGACGCGATCGCGGGCTCCCGAACGCCCCGCATGGACAAGCGGCCCCCGGCGCACTCGAGTTGGCGCCGGGGGC
>ENA-UOJR01002474-UOJR01002474.1-human-gut-metagenome-genome-assembly--contig:-C115P-NODE-2474-length-13032-cov-7.183941_pt1 | contig 13032 bp, 9 predicted proteins | sample MGYA00242354_ERZ723901 | MGnify/ENA metagenome assembly ERZ723901
GGACACGCTGCGGGAGAGTGTGCTGAAAAACCGCTTTGCCATGGAGCGTTTCTGCTATGAACACGGCGGGAAAATCAGCGGCGGCTGGACACAAAACTACGGTTACATCGTTGAAACGGAGCGTTACCGCTACTGCCTCACTGTGCGTCCTGTTGCGCTTTGCCCCGCGCTGTGGTATACTGCACATAGCTATCCCCACATCGCCTTCATAAAGGAGGACTGCCTGTGTCTACTATGTTGGAGCGCCGCTACCGGCGGCAGCACCTGAACTGTGTGCGGCACATCACCCTGGACCCCAAGGGCCGGGGCGTGGTGCGTATCCACATGATCCCACCCCGTGAGGACGCGGAAAACGCGCCCTTTCTGCTGCTGCTCAACGGCAGCAAGCTGGTGCCCCTGAACCTGAGCTGGGCCATCCTGCTCTCCTGTTTCATGGACCGGCTGGAGCCCTTCGCCGGGCTGGAGATCACCGAGAGCGACTGGAGCGCCATGGCCGCCGGCGCGGTGGCCCGGACCCATAAGGTCTACCCCTTCACGCCCAAGGAGCGTCTGGCGGAGGACCTGCAAATCATGATAGAGTCCCTGGTGGCCATCGCCCGGGGGCAGGAGCCGGAGGCGGAGGTCGCGCCGCTGACGCTGGGCGAGTACGCCCCCGAGATGACCGCGCCCCACCGTATGGACCTGATGGTCAGCGCCATGACCCGTGACGGCGCGTGGCACTGCAACCAGAAGTGTCTGCACTGCTATGCGGCGGGACAGCCCCTGTCCGACACACCGGAGTTGACCACCGCCCAGTGGAAAGAGATTTTGACGAAACTGCGCGCGGCCAATATCCCCCAGGTGACGTTCACCGGCGGCGAGCCCACCCTGCGCGCCGATCTGGTGGAGCTGGTGGATGCCGCCCAGTGGTTCGTCACCCGGCTGAACACCAACGGCCGCCTGCTGACGCCCATGCTGTGCCAAAAGCTGTATGACGCCAGCCTGGACAGTGTGCAGGTGACGCTCTACAGCCATGATAGGGACATTCACAACGCCCTGGTAGGTGCCGACGGCTTTGATGACACCGTGGCGGGCATCCGTGCCGCTGTGGCGGCGGGGCTGTCCGTGTCCGTGAACACGCCCCTGTGTAGCCTGAATACCGCCTATGACGAGATGCTGCGCTTCGTCCACGGTCTGGGCGTCCGCTATGTGACCTGCTCCGGGCTGATCCCCTCCGGCGGCGCGGTGGGCGATGAGAGCCGGGCCACGGCGCTGACCGAGCAGCAGCTCACCGACGTGCTGACAAAGGCCGTGGCGGTGACGGAGGAGCTGGAAATGGAACTGGACTTCACCAGCCCCGGCTGGCTGAAGGAGGAGACGCTGCGCGCCCTGGGCCTGACCCTGGTGCCCAGCTGCGGCGCCTGCCTCAGCAATATGGCCGTCGCCCCGGACGGCGGCGTGATCCCCTGCCAGAGCTGGCTCAGCAGCCAACCCCTGGGGAACATCCTCGCCGACGACTGGGACAAGATCTGGCAGAGTGAGCGCTGCGCGGCCATCCGGGCCAAGAGCGCCAAAATGGAGCAGCTGTGCCAACTGCGTGAAAGCAACCGGGAGGAGGGCACCCTATGCTGAAGAAACTGCACGTTCTGCTGCTTGTCTTACTGGCGGCGGTTTGCTTTACCGCCACCGCATGGGCAGATTACGACTACATCGAGCAGTACGGCGTTATGGTGACGCCCAACACGGAGGATGGCAGCCTGCTTATCACCGTGAAGCTGGAGTGGACGCCGCTGGAGGAGCTGCCCTACGGTCAGGAACTGAAGATCGGCGTACCCAACGGCTCCATCCGGGACGTGGCGGCACTGACGGACAACATCGAGCGGTTGGACTTCGACAACAGCTATATGTATGTCTATCTTGACCGCGCCTACGAGGCGAACGAGACGTTTTCCTTCGCCTACTCGTGGGTGCAGGAGTATATGTATCAGCTCAGCACCAACGGCGTTATTGAGGACTATGACAATGTTCGCTACGACTATGTGAACTACGACTACACCGCCGGGTGGTTCGACGAGGCCAGGATCGGCCAGATGACCCTCATCTGGAACGACCCCGCCGGGCTGACCGGCGATTTCACCGAGGGCACGGTCAGCGGCGCTGACAGCGTGACGGTGCAGGACGGCATGACCATCACCGCCTCCGATCTGGACTACGGCTACAAAATGAACGTACAGGTGCGCTACACCGACTGGCCCACCCAGCTGTCGGAGGAATACAGTGCCGACAATCTCCCCTCCGACTACGACCACTATGTGTACGTGCCATGCGAGCATTTTGAGGACGACACCGGTGATGCCATCGTCGGCATGATGGTGATGATCTTCGTGGTGATGTTCATCCTCGTGCTGATCTCCGCCGCCCGCCGGGGCGACGGCTACGCTGGCGGCTTCGGCACCCGGTATGTGTTCGTCAACCACCTGTGGTACCCCGCCGGGCCGGACGGCAGGCCCCGTCCCGGCAGCGTGGGCACCAAAACAAAGCCCAGACCGCCCAGAAGAGGTGGCGGCGGCTTCGGCGGCGGAAGCCGGGGCGGCGGCTTTGGCGGCGGCGGTTTCGGCGGCGGCAGCCACTGTGCCTGCGCCAGCAGCTGCGCCTGTGCGTGCGCCTGTGCCTGTGCCGGCGGCGGCCGCGCCGGCTGCTCGGCCAAGAACCTCTACGGCGTGGGCCTGGACGAAACACTGTCCGAAAAGCTCTGATACAAAAAACATCCCCCGACCGGGGGATGTTTTTTGCTTACGAGTATTGGAAACCTCTGCCCGGCTCCTTGAACTCCGCCACACGTTTGTTAAAGCTGGCGAAGGCCGCGTCCTCGAAGGCCAGCGTGTCCTCGGCGCCCATCTGTCGCAGCAGCCACTTGCACAGCGGAGGATTTAGAATCAGCAGCGGGCCGATCAGCGCCGTGGCGTACAGCCCGCCCCGGCAAAAGCCCTCCGGCTTCGACTCCGGCGTGCGGCCCACGCCCCGCACGGTGTCAAACCAGCCCTCCGCCTCCGCTGCGTCGTAGTGGAAGCCGAACAGGCTCTTGAAGCCGACGACTTCCATGCTGTCAAAGGTGCCCAGGAAGAAGCTGTTGTGCCGATTCATCATGGTGTACCGCACCCGTCCGGGCAGAATGCCCAGCCCCTCTATGGTGTCGGCGCTGTCGCTTTCTATGGCGACGGAAAACACGTCCGGCGCGTTGCCGGTCAGCAGGATCAGCTGTCCCGCGTCCGCCCTTGCGGCGATGTCCGCGGAATAGGGCCGCAGGGCGTCCGCCGCCAGACGCAGCCCCTGCTCCGTGGTACTGCCCATATAGACCAGCGCCACATCCTCCGTGAGGAACCGGGGTTTGCTGTGCAGGTCCGTCTCTATGATCTCCAGCGCCGGGCAGCAGCGCTTCAGATAGTAGATGTTCTGCAGATCGCCGTACAGGTTGCAGACCTCCGGAAACAGAATTTCCGCCTTCATTGCGCGCCCTCCTTTGTCAGCAGCTTTTCCTTCAGCTTTTCCCTGACCCGGAAGGCCAGGGGCGTGCCGTCCACGCCGTAGAGCAGATACACGTCGTCGCCGGGGGTCAGCGGCAGCAGCTCTAGGGCGGCGAACTCGTCCTCGGCCAGCCGTATCTTCTGCCGGGGGATGCCCGCCAGCAGCAGCCGCAGCTGGTAGTCATAGGCCCGCGGCCCGGCGCAGACCAGGCACGTCACATCGTCACTGTTCAGGAATTCAAAATCTGTGTCGTACATCCAGCTGGGGTTCTCCGACCAGCTTTTGGCCACGCCCAGGCAGTTCATCATCAGCAGCAGTTCCTTCTTCCCCGGCTTGGACCGGATATAGTCGAAGTTGCGGGAGCAGGCCAGAGCGTTCTTGTCCTTGGACATCTGCATAATGACCTTCACGCCGCCGATATCCTCCTCGGACAGCCGGCTGGCGGGGATCTTCACCTCCGCCATGCGGCGGGCGATGGTGCCGTGGTCATAGCCCAGCTGCCGCAGGGCGGCGATGACCGTCACCGTGTTGTAGATGTTGTGCAGGCTGTCGGTGATGAGGGTGTACGGGTATTCCTGCCCCGCCTCCCGTATGCACATGGTGTGGGCGGCGGTGTCCACCTTTGTGGCCAGATAGTCGCAGTCGGGGGAGTGGAAGCCGCAGCTCTCGCACACGGCCCGGCCGATGTGGTGGTAGCGGCGGTATTCATACCGCAGCTTCCCGGCGCATCGGGGGCAGATACGCATATCGTTCAGCAGGTTCTCGCATTCCGTCACGTCGGTGGGCAGCCGGTCGATGCCGAAATATACCCGCTGGTTCTCCGGCGCCACCGTGCAGGAGATCAGGTCGTCGGCGTTGAGGATCAGTCTGCTCTCCTTAGGCAGGGACCGGGTCAGGATGTCCGCGATGTAGCCCGGATGGGCGTTCCGCATGATGGAGTCCCGGAACAGGTTGGTGATGACGATGTGCTCCGGCTTCACATAGGGATAGATCCTGGGCGCGGAGCGCTCGTCGATCTCCAGGATCGCCAGGTCGTACTCCGGCCTGATCCGGCCCAGCAGGCCGCAGCCCTTCAGCAGCGCCGTGCTGACGCCGGAGATGATGTTGCTGCCCGCCCGGTTGCTGAGTACGGTCTTGCCCTCGGCGGTGAGCACGTCGTTCAGCATATTGGCCACGGTGGTCTTGCCGTTGGTGCCGGTGACGGCTATGATGTGCTCCGGCTTGCCGATATACTTCAAAAAGTCCGGACACAGCTTCACCGCCAGACTGCCGGGAAAGTCCGTGCCGTTGTGGCGGGTGATCTTCAGCGCCGGGATGGACAGCTTTGCCATCCACAGCGCAAACAGGAACCGCAGTTTACCCATTGTCATTCCTCCAGAGCGATGGCGCGGCAGGAGCAGCCATCGGCATTCTCAAATTTCAGGGGCAGCGTAACGAACGTGAAGCGTCGGCCCAGCAGCTTGTCCAGCCCCTTGAGGTTCTCGGTGTTCACAAAGTCCGCGCCCAGCAGTGTCATGTGGTTGGGAAAATCCACGCTGTCGCAGGGGTCCAGCGAGATGGTGTCCTCGCCCACGCCCTTCAGCGGCAGGCCGGCCAGATATGCCGCCGCCTCCGCCGTCAGGCAGGGAAAGCCCTCATAGTAGCCCGGCGTGCCCCACTTCTTGTCCCAGCCGGTGCAGAACAGCACGAAGTCCGCGCCGTTCAGGTCATAGCTCTGCAGCAGGGACAGAGTAATGGCGCGCTGCCCCCGGCAGTCCACCACCACGGCGGGACCGGCGAACTTCGCCGCGTCATAGCGGTCCAGCGCCGTACCGTCACAGAGCATATGGGCCGGGGCGTCCATGTGGGTGCCGGTATGGGAGAACATATGCAGCAGCGTCTCCCGGTAGCCGCACTGGTCGATCGTGCAGGCGGTGGTCAGCCGGGGCTGCTCCGTGCCGGGATACACCGGCATATCGTTCCGTATGGTGTGGGTCAGCTCATGTGCCGTCATGCGTCCGCCTCCTTGTCGTGTGTCTGCAGCCAGATCAGCAGCGCCGCCACATCCGCCGGTGACACGCCGGATACCCGCCCGGCCTGCCCCACGTTCAGGGGCCGCAGTGCGCTGAGCTTCTCCCGCGCCTCCAGCCGCAGACCCTGAATGTGGTCGTAGTCCATATCCGGCGGCAGCTTCCGGCGCTCCAGCTTCTCAAACTCCGCCACCTGCCGTTGCTGGCGCTGGATATAGCCATCATATTTCACGGTGATCTCCACCTGCTCCCGCACCTCCGCGGGCAGGTCGGGTCGATTTGCGTCGAATTCTGTCAGGTCCGCGTAGGTCAGCTGGGGCCGCCGCAGCAGATCGATCAGGCGGCAGCCGCTGTCCACGGCGGCGGTGCCCCGTTCTGTTAGCAGGGCGTTCAGCTCCGGCGTGCCGGGTATGCCCGTGCGCTCCAGCCGCCGTATCTCCTTTGCCACGGCCTCGTACTTGGCCTCCACCGCCGCCAGCCGTTCATCGCTGACCAGCCCCAGCTCGTGCCCGATAGGGCACAGCCGCGCATCGGCGTTGTCCTGCCGCAGCAGCAGCCGGTATTCCGACCGACTGGTCATCATGCGGTACGGCTCCTCGGTGCCCTTGGTCACCAGGTCGTCGATCAGTGTGCCGATATAGCTCTCGCTCCGCTTGAGCACCAGCGGCTCCCGGCCCTGCAATTTCAGCGCCGCGTTCACGCCGGCCACAAAGCCCTGCACCGCCGCCTCCTCATAGCCGGAGGAGCCGTTGAACTGCCCCGCGCCGTACAGGCCGGGCACCGCCTTTACCTCCAGCGTGGGCAGTAGCGCCAGCGGGTCGATGCAGTCGTACTCAATGGCGTAGGCCGGCCGCATCATCACCGCCTGCTCCAGCCCCGGCACCGTGTGCAGCATCTCCAGCTGCACCTCCTCCGGCATAGAGGACGAAAAGCCCTGCACATACAGCTCCTCGGTGTCCAGCCCCATAGGCTCGATAAACAGCTGGTGCCGGGGCTTGTCCGCAAAGCGCACCACCTTCGTCTCGATGGACGGGCAGTACCGGGGGCCGATGCCCTCGATAACGCCGGAGTAAATGGGACTGCGGTCCAGATTTTCCCGTATGATCCGGTGCGTCTCCTCGTTGGTGTAGGTCAGGTAGCACACCGCCCGGTTTTCCGGCACGTCCTTTGTCTCAAAGCTGAAGGGCAGCGGATCCGGGTCGCCCTCCTGCAGCTCCATTTTGCTGAAGTCCACGCTGCCCCGGTGTATCCGCGGCGGCGTGCCGGTCTTGAACCGCCGCAGGGGCAGCCCCAGTGCCCGCAGGCTGTCCGTCAGGGCGTTGGCCGGGTGCAGGCCGTCCGGCCCGGAGGCCTCAATGCACTCGCCCACGATGGTCTGCCCGGTCAGATACGTGCCCGTGCACAGAATGACCGCCCGGGCGCCCAGCACCGCGCCGGTGCGGAGCACCACAGCGGCGGCATGGCCGTTCCCGTCGCAGCGTATCTCCGTCACCTCCGCCTGCCGCAGCGTCAGCCCCGGCTGCAATTCCAGCGTGTGCTTCATTACCTGCTGGTATTTCCGCCGGTCCGCCTGGGCCCGCAGGGACCACACGGCGGGACCCTTGCCCCGGTTCAGCATCCGATACTGGATGCAGGCCCTGTCCGCCGCCCGGGGCATCTCGCCGCCCAGGGCGTCCAGCTCCCGGACCAGGTGGCCCTTGCCGGTGCCGCCGATGGCCGGGTTGCAGGGCATATTCCCCACCGCGTCAAGGCTCACCGTCAGGCAGACGGTCTTCATGCCCATCCGGGCCGCCGCCAGGGCAGCCTCGATGCCCGCGTGCCCCGCGCCGATGACGGCCACATCATAGTCGCCGCCGTGAAACTCTCTCATCAGGTGCTCACCTCACCACATAAGACTGCTTGAACACTTTATTATACTATACAGCACACAACAGCGCAAGAGTGTTACACAGAAATAACTCATAGGTATTGTGCAATGTGCAATAAAAGTTTACAAAAGCTTTATACAGAATATCCAATTTTGCCCTTGTTATCCGGGCTGCCGCGGCATATAATAACACTGTAAAACGGAAGAAAGGAGCGTGATATCACCATGACGACAACTTGGATCTGGGGTGACCTGGATGACATGATCTTTGCCGACAGCGACTGGGAAGTGAGCCAGCGGTAAGGCATACCGATGAGGAAACCACGCGAAAGCGTGGTGATTTGCTTTTTTATGGGTGTTTTTCGACAGAAAACGCCTCCTGCACATAGATCGCAAAGCCTGATCCCCGCGCAGCAAAGATGAAAAGAGACGGCCAATGCCGTCTCTTATTTGTTATTTTCGGTTGCTCTTAATGAGATATTCGTGATACCTTAACGATATCTTAGCGTTACCTTAGCGACAATGTATGTTATAATAGCGTCATCAAAAGGAGGGGAGGGCGGCTATGACCGGTAAACAAGCCCGCCGGAGACAGTTGCTGCGGACCATTGGCCTGCGCTTTTCCGGCATGGATGTGCTGAAAGCACTGGGACTCTACCTGGTAGCCGTTATGTGCTGTCTGCTGCTTCGCAGCTTCGATATGCACAACGACACCAGCTACGTAGCCATGATCTTTCTGCTGGATGTGTTCCTTACCGCCTACTGGACGGACGGCTATCTGCTGGGCATCATCATGGCAGTGGTGGGGATGTTCAGCGTGGACATCATCTTTACCTACCCCTTCTGGCATATCAGCTTTACGCTGACGGGCTTTCCGCTGACGTTCCTGGTGATGATGACCATCTCCATCCTGACCGCCACCGTTACCAGCCGGGCCAAGCAGACCGAGCAGGTGCGCCGGGAGGCCGACCGCGAAAAGATGTATGCCGACCTGCTGCGCGCCGTGTCTCACGACATCCGCACGCCGCTGACCGGTATCGTGGGCGCCACCAACGTTCTGCTGGAGCAGGACGGCGGACTGACGCAGGAGCAGCGCCAGCAGCTGCTGCGATCCACCAACGAGGACGCCCAGTGGCTCATCCGCATTGTAGAGAATTTGCTGTCCATCACACGCATAAGCTCTGAGGAGGCTAAGGTCAAGAAAGAGCCGGAGCCGGCGGAGGAGGTCATCGAGTCCGCCGTGGCCAAGACCCACAAGCACTACCCGGAGGTGGATATCCGTGTCCATCTGCCGGCTGAGCTGATGATGGTGCCCATGGATCCCCTGCTGATGGAGCAGGTACTGGTGAACCTGATGGAGAACGCCGTCATCCACGGCGAGACCCACCATATCGACGTGACCCTGTCCAGCGAGGGTAACTGCGCGGTGTTCACTGTGGCGGACGACGGCCGCGGCATTCCCCAGCACCTGCTGCCCCGGCTGTTCGACGGCTCCGCCCGCAGCGACCGCAGCAGTGACGGCAAGCGCAGCATGGGAATTGGTCTGTCCGTGTGCCGCACCATTGTGCTGGCCCACGGCGGTGTGATACGGGGAGACAACAGACAGGAGGGCGGCGCGGTATTTACCGTGACCCTGCCCATGAAAGGAGAAAACGATGAAGATTAAAGACAAAGTCCTGATCGTGGAGGATGAGCAGTCCATCAGCAACTTTATCTCCATGATCCTCACCGCCAACGGCTTCGACACCATCATTGTCCGCACCGGCGAGGAGGCCCTGACCATGATCGCCTCCCATTGCCCGGACATGATCGTCCTGGACCTGGGCCTGCCCGACATGGACGGCATGGAGGTGCTGAAATCTGTCCGCAAGTGGTCCAATCTGCCGGTGGTGGTGGTTTCTGCCCGCAACCACGAGCACGACAAGGTGGAGGCCCTGGATTACGGCGCCGACGACTATCTGGTCAAGCCCTTCGGCACCTCCGAACTGCTGGCCCGCATCCGCACCGCCATCCGCCACACCCGCACCACCCTTTCCAACACCCAGATCGCCCAGTCCGGCAAGTTCGTCACCGGCGATCTGACCATCGACTATGATAAGCACCAGGTGCTGATGAACGGCGAGAACGCCGGATTGACCGTCAATGAGTACAAGATCGTGGCCCTGCTGGGCAAGTACGCCGGCAAGGTCCTGACCTACGACTTCATTATCCGGGAGCTGTGGGGCCCCAAGGCCAAGACCGACAATCAGATCCTCCGGGTAAATATGGCCAACATCCGCCGCAAGATCGAGCCTACCCCCGGCAACCCCCAGTATATTTTCACCGAGGTGGGCGTCGGCTACCGTATGCGCGAGGGAGACTGATACATACCGAGAAGAAAAGACCGCCTGCGGGCGGTCTTTTTCATATGCGGGGCGTTTCTTTTGGGGAAAATATCTGCCGACACGAACCGACGCTTTACGGAAATTTTATAATGTACGGATAAAGAAAAACCGCATTTCCGCTGTCACCGTGTTAAGAAACGCCTGCCTGTATTTACAGGGCGGTTTTTTCGCAGTAAGATACAAACACGCCCGCCGCGGCGCGGCGGGGGAAACTTGTAAGGAGAGAAAACAATGGAAGAAAGAAAAGGCTTTGGATCCAATTTCGGATTCCTGATGGCCGCGGTCGGCTCGGCGGTCGGCCTGGGCAACATCTGGGGCTTCCCCAATAAGATGGGCGCCTGCGGCGGCTTCACGTTCCTCATCATTTACCTCATTTTGGCTGTTTGCTGCGGCTTCATCGTCATGGTGGGCGAGCTGGCCATTGGTCGTAAGACAGGCAAGGGCGCTGTGGCAGCATATAAGGCCCTTAGCAAGAAGTTCAGCTGGATGGGCTGGATGGGCATCCTGTCCGCGTTCTTCATCCTGTTCTTCTACTGCGCTCTGGGCGGCTACTGCATTAAGTATGTGGTGCTCAATGTAGGCGACCTGTTCGGCGCGGGCTTTGGCGCCAGTGCCATCGCCGCCGCATCGGCGGACGCGGCCAGCGCCTCTCTGGGCGACGCGGTGTTCGGCGCCTTCATGTCCAGCACCACCGAGGCCATTATCTATGGCTTGATTTTCGTGGTGCTGACTATGCTTATCGTTCTCGGCGGCGTCGGCGGCGGCATCGAGAAGGTCTGCTCCGTGGGTATGCCTGCCCTGTTCGTGGCTCTGCTGATCTGCATCATCCGCGCCTGCACGCTGGACGGTGTGGACACCACCGTGCAGGTGCTCCAGGCGGACGGCTCCCTGGTGGAGCACGTGATCCACGGCAGCGCCCTGGATGGCCTGAAGTACATGTTTGCCCCCGGCTGGGCTACTGAAAATGGATACTATGTTCCCGCCTCCGCCGTCATCGATGGCGTGAAAATGTCCGCGGTGGAGATCAACGGCGTCATGCAGCGCATCGTGACCTTCAAGCAGGAGACACCCGACGTCCTGACCGTGCTGGCTACCGCCGGCGGCCAGATGTTCTTCTCCCTGTCCCTGGGTATGGGCGCCATGATCACCTACGGCTCCTATCTGCAGAAGAAGGAGAACATCCAGAAGAACGCGCTGCTGATCGTGGTCATGGATACGATGGTGGCTCTGATGGCCGGCCTGTGCGTGCTGCCCGGTCGCTTCGCTCTGGATCCCTCCGGCGCAGTGGGTGGCCCGTCCCTGCTGTTCGTCACCATGCAGAACGTGTTTAGCCGCATGGGCGGCCTCGGCCCCATCTTCGGCATCCTGTTCTATCTGCTGGTGGTCTTTGCCGCTATCTCCTCCTCTATCTCCCTGCTGGAGGTCATCGTGGCTCACTTTGTGGATAAGGCCCGCGACGAGGGCAAGGGCGACAAGCGCAAGAGCTATACCCTCATCGCCGCCGCCTGTGTGGGCCTGGGCTGCATCCTGGTCTGCGCTGACCGTCTGGGTGCCAGCAGCTTCTCGCCTGCGGAATTGCTGAACATTGCAAATCCCAAGACCTGGGCTGCCGACTGGCTGGACTTCTGGGATGCGCTGTCCGAGGGCGTTATGATGCCGCTGGGCGCGCTGCTGATGTCTCTGATGATCGGCTGGGAGATCGGCCCCGAGTTCGTCAAGGAAGAGACGGAACAGTCCGGTCATGTCATGGGCAGCTACAGCTTCTTCAAGGTCTGCGTCAAGTTCATCACGCCGCTGATCATGGTCCTCATCCTGTACGGTCAGATAAAGGAATTCTTCCTGTAAAGTCTCTTGACGAATTGTTAATAAACAAACGCTTACTTAACAGAGGGGATGCCGGTGCCACCGCACCGGCGTCTCTTTTTGCGTCCGCGGACCCGGAAAGACTTGTGCCGCCTGCCGTAAAAAGCACACGATGCTGTGTTTGCCACCCGGTTTCTCTTGTAAAAACGACGAAAACGGAGTTCACAATTTGTTAAAATAATGGAATATGACGTTAAGAACTTGACAATAACTTGGCGTGACGGTATGATACAGGAGGTTGGCGGGGCAGATACGCTGTTTCGCCGGCTGATGGTATTCACCACCAATTTGTGAGGAGGTAAATCACACACATGGAAAAGAAAAGCACCAAAATAGCGTATTTCGTAGCGCTGGGTGTTTTCATTGTCCTGCTGGTCATCCTGGGGATCCAGTTTAAGGGCAAGGAAAACCCCGTCTTCGTCGGCGACGGCGCGTTCTACACCACCGGCGACGGCGTGTTCCTGGATGGCATCCAGCGGACCGTGGACGACAGCGAGGGCTCTAAGTATGCGCTGGACGGCTCCTACTATGTGAGCCCCGAGGCCGGCACCTACTTCGAGCTGTCTGAGGATGGCAACACCATCGTCGGCGCCGACGGTACCGAGTACGTCAAGTCCGAAGAGAAGTCCAAGGACGTCAACGGCGTGGAGTACACCACCTATGAGGAGAAGGTCTACTCCGAGACTCCGTTTGCCGGCACCTTCTGGTCCCTGCTGCCCCCCATCGTGGCCATCGTGCTGGCCCTGATCAGCAAGGAAGTGTATTCCTCTCTGTTCCTGGGCTGCCTGGTCGGCGCACTGCTGTACACCCAGTTCGCTCCCTGGGACACCATCGTGACCCTGGTGGGTGCCGATTACGGTATCATCTCCGTGCTGGCTGACGGCGGCAACATGGGTATTATCGTGTTCCTGGTCACCCTGGGCATCATGGTGGACCTGATGAACAAGGGCGGCGGCTCCGAGGCCTTCGGCCGCTGGGCCAAGAAGACTGTTCACACCCGTTGCGGTGCGCAGCTGCTGACCATGCTGCTGGGCGTGCTGATCTTCGTGGACGACTACTTCAACTGCCTGACCGTGGGCGCCGTTATGCGTCCCGTCACCGAGTCCCACAAGATCTCCCGTGCCAAGCTTGCCTATGTCATTGACTCCACTGCGGCACCCGTCTGCATGATCGCCCCGGTGTCCTCCTGGGCCGCCGCCGTTTCCGGCTACGTGCAGTCCCCCAGCATCAACGGCATTGAGCTGTTCCTGAAGCAGATTCCCTGGAACTACTACTGCCTGCTGACCCTGCTGATGATCGTCATCATCTCCGTGCTGAACATTGACTATGGCTCCATGCTGACCCATGAGTACAACGCCCAGGTCAAGGACGACCTGTTCACCACCCCCGAGCGTCCCTTCGCCGG
>ENA-UOJR01002476-UOJR01002476.1-human-gut-metagenome-genome-assembly--contig:-C115P-NODE-2476-length-13028-cov-7.359362_pt1 | contig 13028 bp, 8 predicted proteins | sample MGYA00242354_ERZ723901 | MGnify/ENA metagenome assembly ERZ723901
CTTACTGGAGACGGAGTATACTTTCCACGATAAATGCGGTCGGTTAACTCTTGTGGATACCAAAGTCCGTTCTGTTCGTTGTAGATGTACTTCTCCATTTTGTAATCCTCCAATGTGATTGATTTTACCCACAATTCAATCATTCCGGCTGATTACAAAAGCCGAAGGAGGCCACTTCCTTATGAAGTGCCTCCTTCCGGCCAGTGGTTTTTTCGTAATAAATTAAAAATCGGTAAGTTTCGACAGAAACTTACCGATTTTTGGTCCGAGTGACTGGATTCGAACCAGCGGCCTCTTGAACCCCATTCAAGCGCGATACCAAACTTCGCTACACCCGGATTTCATTTTGCCTAGATATCATAGCACATCCGGACGAAATTTGCAAGCACTATTTTGGCTTTTTTCGGATTTTTCGCGGGGACGGTCAGACGACGGCAGCGGGCTGCGGGTCGGCGGGCCGGGCGTTCAGATTTTTGCGCGCGGTAGAGAGCATGAGCTTGATGCGGTTGAGCTGGTTGACCTCGGATGCGCCGGGGTCATAGTCCACGGCGACGATATTGGCCTCGGGATAGGCGCGGCGCAGGGACTTGATGACGCCCTTGCCGACGACGTGGTTCGGCAGGCAGGCGAAGGGCTGAATGCAGACGATGTTCGGTACACCGCTGCGGACGAGCTCGACCATTTCGCCGGTGAGGAACCAGCCCTCGCCGTACTGGTTGCCAAGGGAGAGGAAGGGCTTTGCCAGCTCGGCGACGTCCGCGATCTCCATAGGCGGTTCAAAGCGGCGGCTGGCCTGCAGCGCGTCGAGCACCGGGCGGCGCAGGTAACGAATGGCCTTGACGCCGAGCTGGCCGACAAGCGCGCCGCCCAGGCTCCCGCCGAGGAACTCGTGCTTGTAGCCGCCGTTGTAGACGCAGTAATTCATGAAGTCCATGAGGTCCGGCACGACGGCCTCCGCACCCTCGCGCTCGAGCAGGTCGACGAGGTGGTTGTTGGCAAGCGGCATGTATTTGACGAGAATTTCGCCCACGACGCCGATGCGCGGCTTGCGGAGCGTCTCGTCCAGCGGGAGCGCATCGAAATCCTCGACGATCTCGCGGCAGAGGCGGCGGTAGTCCCGCCCGGCGTGACTGCCGGTGAGCGAGGCGACGCAGCGGTCGCGCCACTTGGCGTGCAGGGCGTTCGCGCTGCCGGGGACCTTTTCATACGGCCGTACGCGGTACAGGCAGCGCATGAGCAGGTCGCCGTAGACGAGCGAGCGGAACGCATCCATCAGCAGGCCGGGGGAGGCGCGGAAGCCCGGATTCTTTTCCATGCCGTTGGCATTGATGGAGATGACGGGGATGTGGCCGAGCCCGGCCTTTTCCAGCGCGCGGCGAATGAAGCCGACATAGTTGCTGGCGCGGCAGCAGCCGCCGGTCTGCGTCATAGCGACGGCGAGATGATCTGTGTCGTATTTTCCGGACAGAATGGCGCTCATGATCTGGCCGACGACCGTGATGGAGGGGAAGCAGGCGTCGTTATTGACGTATTTCAGGCCCGTGTCGATGGCGCTGCGGTTGTCGTTGCCGAGAATTTCGATGTGATAGCCGTATTTGCGGAACGTCGGGCCGAGCAGATCGAAGTGGATGGGGGACATCTGCGGCGCGAGGATGGTCCAGCGCTCGCGGCGCATCTGCTCCGTGAAGACGGCACGCTCATAGCGGACGGGACCTGCCGTGGGGAGAATGCCCTGCCGGGCGCGCAGGTCCATGGCGGCGATGAGGCTGCGGATGCGGATGCGCGCCGCGCCGAGATTCGAGACCTCGTCGATCTTCAGAACGGTGTAGAGACGGTTGCTCTTCTCCAGAATTTCCGCGACCTGGTCCGTCGTGACGGCGTCGAGCCCGCAGCCGAAGGAGTTGAGCTGGACGAGCTCGAGCTCCGGCCGGGTGCGGACGAACTCCGCCGCCGTATAGAGGCGGGAGTGATAGACCCACTGGTCGTTTGCGCGCAGCGGCCGGGCAGGCGTGAAGTCGATGGGAAGAGAATCCTCGGTCAGCACGGCCAGATCGTAGGAGGCGATGAGCTCCGGGATGCCGTGGTTGATCTCCGGGTCGACGTGGTACGGGCGGCCCGCCAGCACGATGCCGCGGCCGTGATTCTGCTCGATCCACGCGAGCGCCGCCGCGCCCTGCGCGCGGATGTCGGCCTTTGCGTGCTGCTGCTCGAGCCATGCGGCATGGACGGCGGCACGGGTCTCCGAGGCGGAAATGCCCCACGTCTCTTTGCAGAAGTCAGCCAGGCGCTTCGCGGCGGTCTTCTCGTCCGTAAAGGCGAGGAAGGGGCGCAGATAGGTCACACCGTCCTCGCCGATGGCGTCGACGTTATTTTTAAGATTTTCGGGGTAGGAGACGACGATGGGACAGTTGAAGTGGTTCTGTGCGCCGGGCGTCTCCTGATGCTCATAGAACACGCACGGGTGGAAGATGGTCCTGACACCGTGGTCGATGAGCCACTGCACATGGCCGTGGGCCAGCTTCGCGGGATAGCACTCCGACTCTGAGGGGATGGACTCCATGCCCAGCTCATAGATCTTGCGCGTGGAGCGCGGCGAGAGCAGGACGGAAAAGCCGAGCTGGCGGAAGAATGTTGCCCAGAACGGATAATTCTCATAGAGATTCAGCACGCGCGGGATACCGATGCGGCCGCGCGGCGCGTCCTTCTCCGGCAGCGGGGGATAGTCGAACATGCGCTTGAGCTTATAGGCCATGACATTCGGCGCACGGTTCTCCTTCGGCGTGCCGCCGAGGCCCTTTTCGCAGCGGTTGCCGGTGACGTGGCGCTGGCCGTTCGAGAATTCATTGATGGTCAGCATGCAGCGGTTGCCGCAGCCGGAGCAGCGCGTGGCCTGCGTCGTATATTGCAGCTTCAGAATGTCCGCGATGGGGAGCATGGTCGATCGCTGCCCCGTCCAGCGGTCGCGGGCGATCAGGGCCGCGCCGAACGCGCCCATGATGCCTGCGATATCCGGGCAGGTGGCCTCGACGCCCGCGATGCGCTCAAAGGCGCGCAGCACGGCCTGATTGTAGAACGTGCCGCCCTGCACGACGATATGGCGGCCCATGTCGCGGGCATCGGCGAGCTTGATGACCTTATACAGCGCGTTTTTGATGACGGAGTAGGCGAGGCCAGCGGAGATATCCTGCACGGTCGCGCCCTCCTTCTGCGCCTGCTTGACGTTGGAGTTCATGAACACGGTGCAGCGCGTGCCAAGATCGATGGGATGGGCGGCAAACAGCGCCTCCTGCGCGAAAACCGCGGCGGTGTAGCCGAGGGAATTGGCGAAATTTTCGATAAATGAGCCGCAGCCGGACGAGCAGGCCTCATTGAGCAGAATGGAATCCACGGAGTGATTGCGAATGCGGATGCACTTCATATCCTGCCCGCCGATGTCCAGAATGCAGTCGACGTCCGGGTCGAAGAAGGCAGCGGCCTCATAGTGCGCGATGGTCTCGACCTCGCCGTCATCGAGCAGGAAGGCGGACTTCAGCAGCGTCTCGCCGTAGCCGGTCGAGCAGGAGCGCGCGATCTCCGCGCCCGGCGGGAGCTGTTCACCGAGCAGGCGCATGGCGTGCATGGCCGTCTGCACCGGTGAGCCCTGATTGTTGGCGTAAAACGACCACAGCAGCGCGCCGTCCTCGTCGATGAGGGCAAGCTTCGTCGTGGTGGAGCCTGCGTCGATACCGAGGAAGCACCGGCCGGGATGAAGCGCTACCTTATGAACCTGCGCGCGGTCATGGCGAGCGCGGAAGGCGTCATATTCTGCGCGGTCCGCAAACAGCGGCGGCAGACGCTTGAGTTCGAAGGCCATCTGTACGCCGGAGCGCAGCTTTGCGGCAAGCGCTGCGGCATCTGCCGGCTCGGCATCGCCCGCCTCGAGGGCAGCGCCCATGGCAGCAAACAGATGGGAGTTGTCGGGATCGACGATATTCTCCGGCGTCAGGTGCAGCGTGCGGATGAAGGCCTTTTTGAGCTCCGGCAGGAAGTGCAGCGGGCCGCCGAGGAAGGCGACGCAGCCGCGGATGGGCTTGCCGCAGGCAAGGCCGGAGATGGTCTGGTTGACGACGGCCTGAAAAATGGAGGCCGCCAGATCGGGCAGCGTTGCGCCCTCGTTGATGAGGGGCTGGATGTCCGACTTGGCGAACACGCCGCAGCGCGCGGCGATGGGATAGAGCTCGCGATAGTCCGCCGCGGCGCGGTTCAGACCCTCGGCATCCGTCTGCAGGAGCGCGGCCATCTGGTCGATGAACGAGCCAGTGCCGCCTGCGCAGACGCCGTTCATGCGCTCCTCCAGCCCGCCGCGGAAGTAGATGATCTTGGCATCCTCGCCGCCCAGCTCAATGGCGACGTCCGTCTGCGGGGCGACAGCCTGCAGGCTGGAGGCCACGGCGACGACCTCCTGTACAAAGCCGATGTTCAGGGCCTTGCCGAGGTTGATGGCGCCGGAGCCGGTGATCTTCAGGCGCAGGTCGCAGGGGCCGAGCTTTGCGCAGGCGTCCTCCAGCAGCTCGGCAAGTGTTTCCTGCGTGTGCGCACAGTGGCGGCGATAATCGCCATAGCACAGGACGCCGCATTCGTCCAGAATAACGAGCTTTGCGGTGGTTGAGCCGATGTCGATGCCCGCCCGATAGCAGTGTTTCATAACGGGTACCCTCACATGTGTTTTTCTAAACAATAAGTATATCATAAAGCGGCGTGAAAATCAAATGTCGGAACTGTGAAGGATTTGAAAACAAATGACCGTCCTACACGAAAAACGCTTTTCAAAACTGCCGGAATGTGGTATGCTATGCACAGATTCCAGATCATGAGGTGGGCTTCATGCCATCAACTTATGCGCACCGCTGCTTCGGCGGGCAGGTGCTTGCGGCGCTGCCGCAGGAAATGCAGTCGCTGCTCTGGCCGGAGCAGAATCTGTTTTCCATTGGGCTGCATGGCCCGGATATTCTGTTCTTTGACCATCCGCTGCTCGGGCGCGTCAGCCGCCTCGGCCACCGGATGCACAAACAAAGCGGCGCGGCCTTCTTCCGCCCCGCAGGGGAGAAGCTGGCCGCACTGGAGTTTCCGGCGCCGGAAACGGCGTATCTCTATGGGTTTTTGTGCCACTTTGCGCTGGACCGCGCCTGCCACGGCTACATTGCCGAGCAGATCGCGCGCAGCGGCGTGGCCCACACGGAGATCGAGGTCGAATTTGACCGCAGCTTGTTGGTACAGGCTGGACTGGACCCGATCCGCACGAGCCTGACTGGCCACCTGCATGCCTCGGCGCGCAGCGCGGCCGTGATGGCGGAGCTGCTGCCGGATGAGCTGACGCCCCGGCAGACGGAGCAGGCGATCCGGACGTTCCTGTGGGGCAACGCGCTGTTCCTTGCGCCGGGCCGTGCCAAGCGCACGGCGCTGTATGCCGGCATGCACCTTGCCGGCGCGTATCACGGTCTGCACGGCATGATCGTGAACTACGAGCCGAACCCGAAGTGCGCCGAGAGCAATCTGGTCTTGCAGCGCCTGTTTGACGAGGCCGTGCCGCAGGCGGTTACGCTCATCACGGAGTATCTGCCCTGCATCCGCGGGGAGCTGCCGTGGAGCGGCCTCTACGACTACACGTTCGGCGGGGTGCGGGTTTAGTTCTGCGGGAACACGACGGTCAGCAGCATCTTGAAGTCCTCGGCGGCATAGACCGCGTGGGGCTTCCCGGCGGGCATGACGATGCTCTCGCCCGCGGAGCAGAAATGCTCTCTGCCGTCGATGGTAAAGCGGCCGCGGCCCTCGAGCACGAGCACCATTGCGTCGCCGCCGGAGGCGTGTGTACTGATCTCCTCGCCCTTGGAGAAGGCGAACAGCGTGATGCTGACGGCGTCATTCTGGGCAAGCGTCTTGCTGACGATCTGCCCGGCCTCGGCCTCGACCTGCTGTGCAAGCGGGAGCACCTGCTCCTGCGCGATGTTTTTCAGAATAGCCATAATGATCCTCCTTCCGGCCGCGCGTTTGCATGACCCTGTTACCAGATAGCATACCCCAAATCCAAGAGAAAGTATGTTGGAATACCAACAGAGGAAGAAAGAATGAAGGATGCTGCGTTGCTGGCCTCGCCGCTGTTCCGCGGGGCAACATCGGAGGAGATCGCGGCCATGCTGCCCTGCCTCGGCGCGTCGCCCCGGCGCTTTGCACGCGGGGAACGCATCCTGCGGGCGGGGGAGCCCACGCGATATATGGGACTGGTGCTCACCGGGAGCGTTCTGGTCGAGCACACGGACCTGCAGGGAGCGGTCACGCTGCTCGGGCGCGCGGAGCCCGGCGACCTGTTTGCGGAGGCCTATGCCTGTGCACCGGACGAGCTGCTGCTTGTCGACGTTGTGGCCAGTGAGGCCTGCGAGGTGCTGTTTCTTGATGCAAAGCGCATCCTGACGCAGTGCACGAACGCCTGCGAGCACCACAGCCGCATCATTCGCAATCTCGTCCGGACGCTGGCGCAGAAAAATCTGGCGCTTTCCCGGCGCAGCCTGCACACCGGCCCGCGTACCATCCGCGCACGGCTGCTGTCGTACCTCGGCGAGCAGGCGCAGCGGGCGGGGAGCCGCAGCTTCACGATCCCGTTCGACCGCCAGCAGCTTGCCGATTATCTGAATGTGGAACGCAGCGCGCTGTCCAATGAGCTGTCCAAAATGCAGCGGGACGGCCTGCTGACCTGCCGCCGGAGCAGCTTCTGCCTGCTTTGCGAATTTTGATATTTAGAAGGAGTGCTTTTCTTGATGAGAAAGAATTTTGGCGCACATGCAAGCATTTATCCGCAGCCGGTGTTCATTCTGGCTGCCTATGGCGAGGACGGCACGCCCTGCGCCATGAACGCCGCCTGGGGCGGCATCAGCGATGATCAGGAGCTGTCGTTCTGCGTCAGTCCGTCGCACCGCACGGTGAAGGACCTATTGACCCGCGGCGCGTTTACCGTCAGCATGGGCACGGCGGAGCAGGTTGTTGCCTGCGACTATGTCGGGCTGGTGTCCGGCAACCAGGTGCCGGACAAGTTCGCCCGCGCCGGCTTCCATGCCACAAAGTCCGAATTCGTCGACGCGCCCTGCATCGATGAGCTGCCCATCGCCGTTTCCTGCCGCGTCGTGAGCTATGACCCCGAGAGCTGCCGCCTCGTCGGCGAGATCGTGAATGTCAGCGTGGACGAGGCCTATCTCACGCCGGAGGGCAAGGTCGACGTGGACAAGGTCGCGCCCATCACCTATGATTCGTTCAACAAGACCTATGTCCGCCTCGGCGCGGTCGTCGGCCGCGCGTTTCACGACGGCGCTGCCTTAAAATAACCGGTAAAAAGCATCCGGACCTGCTGCCAAAAAAAGCAGCAGGCCCGGAATTTTTTCGGGATCATTCCAACTCAGAGATTGTGGACGCGCAGGGCGCGGATGGCGTTGAGCACGGCGAGGATCATCACGCCGACGTCGGCGAAGATGGCGGCCCACATGTTCGTGATACCGGCGGCCGTCAGGGCAAGGCAGGCAAATTTCACGATGAGGGAGAACACGATGTTCTGCCGCACGATGCCGATGCACTTGCGCGAGATGCGGATGGCCTTGGCGATCTGCAGGGGATCGTCGTCCATCAGCACAACGTCCGCGGCTTCGATGGCGGCGTCGCTGCCCATGGCACCCATGGCGATGCCGATGTCCGCGCGGGTCAGGACGGGCGCGTCGTTGATGCCGTCGCCGACAAAGGCGAGATTGTCCTTCGGGGCCTTTTCTGCCAGCAGCTTTTCGACCTCGGCGACCTTGTCGCCCGGCAGAAGCTCGCTGCGGACCTCGTCGACGCCCAGCTCGCCTGCGACCTGCTCGGCTACGCGGCGCGCGTCGCCCGTGAGCATGACGGTCTTGGAGACGCCGGACTTCTTGAGGCGGGCAATGGCCTCGGCGGAGTGCGGCTTGATGATATCGGAGATGACGATATGCCCGGCGTAGACGCCGTCGATGGCCATGTGGATGATCGTGCCGACGCAGTGGCAGTCGTGGTATTCGATGCCGAGCTTCTGCATGAGCTTGGCGTTGCCTGCAGCGACGCTGTGGCCGTCAACGGTCGCCGTGATGCCGTGGCCGCTGATCTCTTCGATACCTGTAACGCGGCTGCGGTCAATGGCCTTGCCGTAGGCCTTCTGCAGGCTCTTGCTGATGGGATGGGACGAGGCGCACTCGGCCAGCGCGGCATATTCCAGCACCTTATTGGCGTCCAGCTCGTTGTGGTGGACGGCCGTGACCTCAAACACGCCCTGCGTCAGGGTGCCGGTCTTGTCAAACACGACGACCTTCGTTGCGGCAAGGGCCTCCAGATAGTTTGAGCCCTTGATGAGGATGCCCTCCTTGCTTGCGCCGCCGATGCCGGCAAAGAAGCTCAGGGGAATGCTGATGACAAGGGCGCACGGGCAGCTCACGACGAGGAAGGTCAGCGCGCGGTAGACCCAGTCGACCCACTGGGCGCTTGCGCCGAAGGCCATGCGCAGCAGCGGAACGGCAACGCCCAGCAGCACCGCGCCGATGCACACGGCGGGCGTGTAGATGCGGGCAAAGCGGGAGATGAACGCCTCGGAGCGGGACTTGCGGGAGCTGGCGTTCTCCACAAGGTCAAGAATTTTCGAGACCGTGGATTCGCCGAAGGCCTTTGTGGTACGAATTTTCAGAACGCCGCTCATGTTGATGCAGCCGCTGATGATCTCGTCGCCCTCGGCAACATCGCGGGGGAGGCTCTCGCCCGTCAGGGCGCTGGTGTTCAGGGTGGAATTGCCGCTGACGACGACGCCGTCCAGCGGGACCTTTTCGCCGGGCTGCACGACGATGATGCTGCCGACGGTGACCTCATCCGGGTCGACCTGCTCGAGCTTGCCGTCCTTTTCAATGTTGGCATAATCGGGGCGGATGTCCATCAGCGCGCTGATGTTGCGGCGGCTCTTGCCGACGGCGTAGCTCTGGAACAGCTCGCCGATCTGGTAGAACAGCATAACGGAGATGCCCTCGACGTAGTCGCCGCTCTTCGTCCAGACGGCGAGGAAGAACGCGCCGAGCGTGGCGATAGCCATCAGGAAGCACTCGTCGAAGGCGCGGCCGTGGATGATGCCGATGCCTGCCTTGCGGAGGATATCGTAGCCGATGACGAGGTAGGCGGCCACATAGGCCAGGAGCTGCCAGATACCGGTCAGGGGAAGGAATGCAAGCGCGATGAGCATGACTGCCGTGATCGCGATGCGAAGGAGCATTTTTTTCTGTTTCTTATTCATGCTCGCGTCTCCTTTCTTTCTTTTTCCATTTTTCAGAAGGGAAGGGGAACTCGAAATCAATCTGCAAGAGTGGACGGCGAGAGACTTTTTTGTCAAGGCGAGGTTTGGAAGGTGCAGTTGTACTTTGTGTACCACAAACCTTCCAAACCGATGGATTGGCGAAAAAGCTCCGTCATCCACCGCCGCAGATCGATTTAGAGGTCACCCCAAAGGAAAAGGCAGCGTATCTTGCGATGCGCCGCCGGGAGGGTCAAAGCTCGATCTCGCAGTCCGGCTCGACCTTCTTGCAGGCCTTGAGAACGCGCTTCATGACATCCTTGGGATCGGCGCCTTCGGCGAACTCCACGATCATCTTCTGGGTCATGAAATTCACGGTCGCGTCGGCGACGCCCTCGGTCTTCTTTGTGGCCTGCTCCATCAGGTTCGCGCAGTTTGCGCAGTCGACTTCGATCGGATACGTCTTCTTCATGATAAAAACCTCCTGAAAATTTTCCTTGCGCGCCAGCGGCGCTCCGGAAGGAATGAGTATTGGAACGATTCAATGCTTGCTTAATCGTTGTGACTGTAGTATACTGGATGCGAACTCAAAATGCAAGCGGTTTGGCCGACTTATTTCGGAACGGGCGAACGGAATTTCCAAAACGGAGAACGGAGAACGGAGAGAGACTATGGCAGAATTTCAGCTTCCCCACGACCACGGGGCGTCGTTTCAGGCGGCAAGCCTGCATCAGGAGGTCATGCAGGTGGCGCATTTTGCGGCTGCTGCCGAGGTGTTCAAGCAGCTCAGCGACCCGACGCGCGTGCGCATTTTCTGGCTGCTCAGCCATCAGGAGGCATGCGTCATCAATCTGGCCGCCATGCTGGAGATGTCCAGCCCGGCCGTGTCGCACCATCTGCGCTCCCTGACGGAGAGCGGCCTGCTCGTCAGCCGCCGCGACGGCAAGGAGGTCTATTACCGCGCGGCAGACACGGAGGAGAGCCGTCTGCTGCACGAGATCGTCGAGCGCGTCATGGAGATCGCCTGCCCGGAGAAGGCCGTGGACTTTCAGGCCTCGCAGGAGGAGATCATCCGCCGCGTGCACACCTATCTCACGGAGCATCTTTCCGAGCGCATCACGATCGAGGCGCTGTCGCGCGAGTTTCTGATGAATACAACGACGCTGAAAAGCGCCTTCAAGCGCGTTTACGGCTCGTCCATCGCGCAGCATATGAAGCAGCACCGCATGGAGGCGGCCGCCGCACGCCTGACGCAGACGCAGGACGACATCGCGGCCATTGCCAAGGCCGTCGGCTATGAGAGCCAGAGCCGCTTCACCGAGGCATTCCGCGAGGTCTACGGCGAGGTGCCGACGGAGTATCGCAAGCGCCGCTGCCGCACGGCGGAAAACGGCGCGGCCTGCTGCAGCTGCGGCAAATGCGGGAAATAAGACGAAGGGCAGGGCCAAGCGACCCTGCCTGCTATTTCAGAAAGGTTTCCTCAGTTGTCATTGCGAGGAGGCGCAGCCGACGCGGCGATCTCGCAGTACCCGGCCGGATCACAGGAAAGCCCCGGCGAAAATGCAGCCGGCTGCGTGAGATTGCCACGGGCGCAAGCGCCCTCGCAATGACACGTCAGGGGAGTGCCGTGGCGCACCAGCGCCCTTACGCGGTTGAATTGCTCCTATCTGAACTGCAAGCCCATATCAGCCCTCTTCCGCAGGCTGCCAGCGGCAGCGGTCGATGGCGACGCGGCCGTCCTGTGTGAACGGGACGCCCTCGGCCTCCAGCATGGCGCGGCGCAGCGGGGCATATTCCCCGCCTGCGATCGTGCCGTCCTCGCGGATGACACGCTGCCACGGCAGTTCGTCCGGGCAGCGGCGCATGGCCCAGCCGACCTGCCGCGCGGCCAGCGGGGCGCCGAGCATACGGGCCAGCTGGCCGTAGGATGCGACAAAGCCGGGTGGGATCTGCGCGACGAGCGCATAGACGGAGGCAAAAAACGACGGTGCTTCCGCCATGGTCAGCGGCCCTTCCGGTGGAAGAGCTTTTCCCAGAGCGAGCGCTTTTCCTGCGGGGCGGCGGCGCTCTGCTGCTGCGCAGCTTCGACGGCGCGCTTCATGAGCAGGACCTGCGCGCAGACCGGCTCGTAGGCAGGCGGCTTTTTCGTATACGTTCCGTCCGGCAGCAGGACGCGCGCTTTGACGGTGTCCGCCAGCATGGCGTCCAGAATTTCGTGGAGCCTGCGGCGAATCTCCGGGCTGCGGATGGGGCAGGCGATCTCCACGCGGCGGACGGTGTTGCGCGTCATCATGTCGGCAGACGAGATATAGACGTGCTCCTGCTCGCCGCGGCCGAAGCAGAAGATGCGGGAATGCTCCAGAAAGCGGCCAACGATGCTCGTGACGGTGATGTTGTCCGTATAGCCCGGTACGCCGGGGGCTAGGCAGCAGATGCCGCGGATGATGAGCTCGACGCGGACGCCCGCCTGCGAGGCGCGCGACAGGGCGTGGATGACGTCGATATCCGTCAGAGAATTGAACTTCATCAGAATGTAGCCGTTTGGGCCGAGGGCCGTCTGTTCCTCGATGCGCGCGAGGATCGGCTTCTTCAGCTGGTGCGGTGCAACGAGCAGCGTGCCGTAGCTGCCCTCAAGGTTGCCGAGCGCCATATTGCTGAAGAAGGCCGCGGCGTCCGCTCCGATATTCTGGTCTGCCGTAACGAGCGAGACATCCGTATACTGCTTTGCGGTCTTCTCGTTATAATTGCCTGTGCCGATCTGCGTGACGTGGCGCAGTGCGCCGCGCTCCCGCAGAGTGATGAGGCAGATCTTGGAATGAACCTTGTAGTCCTCAAAGCCATAGAGCACCTTGCAGCCCGCTTCCTCCAGCCGCTCGGACCAGTCGATGTTGTTCTGCTCGTCAAAGCGGGCGCGCAGCTCGATGAGGACGGTTACGTCCTTGCCGTTTTCGGCAGCGGCGCAGAGATAGTCCACGAGCTTGGCCTTGCGGGCCAGCCGATAGATCGTGATGCGGATGGACAGAACGTCCGGCGCATTGGCCGCCTCGCGCACCATCTGCAGGAACGGCTCCATGGATTCATAGGGATAGGACAGGAACAGGTCACGCTTCAGCGCGGCGCGAAGCAGGCTCTGGCCCGGCAGCAGCATGGCGGGCTGCTGCGGCGTGAAGGGCGGGGCGGACAGGGCGGCGCGGCGGGCCTCCGGCAGATGCTCGCCGAGCGAGAAGGCGTAGTCCATGCGCAGCGGCGCCTCGCAGGAGACGAAGATCTGTTCGCCGGAGATATCGAAGCGCTTGCGGAACAGCTCGGCAAAGTGCCCGCTGATGGGCGCGGAAAGCTCCACGCGCACGACGCACAGCCGCCTGCGCTCCCGCAGCAGCTTTTCCATCTTAGCGCGCAGGTCGATCTCGCGGCCGTCCGGCGCGAACGGCTCGTCGTCCGGGTTGATGTCCGCATTGCGCGTGACGCAGAACACGACCTTTTCGAGCGTGCTGTACATCTCAAACACGCTGTCTGCGTAAAACAGCAGGACCTCCTCGAGCGGAACGTAGCGGCAAATGCCATTCTGCTCCGGCAGGAACAGCAGCTCCGGCACGGAGGGCGGCATGGGGATAAGACCCCAGAATTCCGATTTTTTCCGCGACAGCCGCACACCGACGTGCAGCGTCTTGCTGGCAAGATGGGGGAAGGGATGCTGTGCGTCGTCGATCTGCGGCGAGAGAAG
>ENA-UOJR01002478-UOJR01002478.1-human-gut-metagenome-genome-assembly--contig:-C115P-NODE-2478-length-13020-cov-11.907212_pt1 | contig 13020 bp, 11 predicted proteins | sample MGYA00242354_ERZ723901 | MGnify/ENA metagenome assembly ERZ723901
CTAAACTTCTGCTAGGATGTCTGAAGAAATTTGCGCAAAACTATTGACAGTACCTAGGAATGATGCAATAATATTCTTGTCTAGGAGATTGGTTAAGAAAAGTAAAGCAGTAATTGTATTAAAAAAATAAACCTACAATACCGAAAATAATGACAGAGAGAGGAATGCTGGTGTACAATGATTGATAAAGAAATGTTGTTAAAAAAACGAATAGAATTAAATCATTTGGATGATTATAACAATGTTAAACATATTGTTTTTGGCGTTGATAGTAATTATATAAAATACGCAGCTGTTACGATGCTGTCAATAGTAAATTACAATCAAACTACTAAAATAGTCTTTCATGTTTTTTGTGATGAAATTACTACTGAAGATTTAGATAAATTAAAGCGTATAACAGAGGAAAATATGCAAATCTCTATAATTGTTTACTATTTATCTAATGATATCATATTGGAATTTATCAATATATTATAGAGCAATAGCTCCGTATGTTTTACACGGAAAAATAAAAAGAGCATTATATTTAGATGCAGATATTCTTTGCTTAGGCAATTTAAACGATTTATTTATTATGAATCTGCCTAGTGTTGTTGGTGTTGTTGAAGATGGATTAGGCAGAAAATCTAAGAAAAAGTTATTATTAGGTTTGGGGATTCCTTCTCATGAAAATTATTTTAATTCCGGCGTGATGCTTATAGATATAGATAGGTATGTTGAAGAAGACATTTTAACGAAATTTATTGATTGTATAAATAAAAATGCTGATAAACTGAAAATGTACGATCAAGATGCTTTTAATATAATATTGGGTAAAGAAGTTTACTATTTAGATAAAATTTATAATTTACAAACTTTTATGCCGGTAGAAAATAAAAAGATAGTGTTTCTTCATTTTATCGGTTCGCTAAAGCCATGGTTTTTAAATGTAAATCGCCTAGGCAGTGATAAGTGGAAGGAGTTTTATCAAAAATCTCCCTGGTGCAATATACAATTAACTGATAAGCAAAATTTAGAATTTCACGATTATCGAATGATTAGCAAATACCTGTGGAGAAATGAAGAGTATCAGGATTCTATCATATGGTATCTCAAATACTTGAAAAAAAAATTGGGGTGTTAAATTAGTTTTGATGTAAGCTTTTATAGCGAGCGTATTGAAGAATACGAGTATTAGAAGTATTTATATTGCAGCATAGGAGAAATTTTAACATAGAAATAACAGCAAGAAAATTCATTAAATTTTATGAGTAACTTGTAGAAACAACTAATAGGAGACGATTTTTGATGGATTTGTCTAATGTAAACAATATACAAAAAATAATGGCGATAGCAATGGGGATAGCTTTGTGCCTGCAAAGGTTATCAATGGCAATCGGCAGTATATGTTGGGGTGTAGCAATAGCTTGTTTCTTGTATTTGCTGTTTGCTGCATATAAAATGGGTACTTTAAAAGCAAAGATTGAAGCTTATAAACCATATTATAAGGTGATTTTGCTGATGTGGTTATGCTTTTTACCGACGGTCATTTTTGCGCCTGATTTAAAAACATCTATAAAAACATTTATTGAAATGTGGATATATCGTTTGATGCCGTTTTTTATGGTGACTTTGTTTTTGCAAAACAAAAAATATCTGGCAAAAATTGCAGTTGCTTTTATTATTGCAACAAGCTTGGATAGTTTGGTTGCATTAGCGCAGGTTCTTTTGGGAATGACCAGTAGAGGTTGGGGATTTGGCGGCCATATGCTGAATCTGGCATCATTGCTTTGTATAATGATACCAATGCTCTTGATTATAATTATGGATGATAGCTTTTCTATAAAAGCTAAAAATATAGCTAAAGCTGCAATTTTATGTTGTGTATTAGGCTTGATAGCCGGTAAGAGCAGAGGTGCTTGGTTGACTTTGACTATTGTTTTGCCGCTCGTCTCATTTAGATATATTTTTAAGAGCAAAAAAAATCTTACGATTGCACTGGCGATAGTTTTGATTATTGTTGGTTCTATTGCTTCTTCTCAAGAATATAGGCAAAGAGCAATGTCTATCTCCAATATAACCACGGATATTTCTAATGCGGATAGAATTAGAGTATGGGAATCTGCATTTTATATGATAAAAGATAACCCAATTGCAGGTGTTGGCTTAGGCGAGTTTAGAAAGATATATAATTCAGGATATAGAACAAAAGAAACTGTTCAAGATATGGTGCATTCTCACAATAATATAATTCAAATATGGGCTGAAACAGGAACAATTGGTATATTTGGCTTTTTGTATATGTCTTTGTACATTTTGATAGCAAATTTTAGAGAATGGTGTGTAAGCAAAAGTCCTTATTCGTTGATGATATGGGGCTCATGGTTTGGATTTATGATCTTTGGCATGTTTGACTTAATTATTGACCATGCTGCTATTACTAAGGTTTGGTGGTTTGTGTTAGCAATGCTCCTTTATTTAAAAAATTGTAAGAAAGATAATGGAGTACAGGGGTAAAAAATCAGTATAGCGGAATTCTGGTTGTATGATGACTTTGGATAAAGAAGTTTGTGCATACGGTGGAATTCCGCAAAATTCTTTAGCTATACTTTTTTTGAGTTTTGTTACGTTATGTTTTAGTGTGGCCAATTTAAGGTTTAATCTTTTTCAATTGTGTTGATGTCAGTCTATAGATTAACATTTGATCGTAGATATTTGATGCATGTGAATATCGTATGTTGACTAGATTTGTAGGCTAGGTGTATAATTTTTATAGACAATAAAGGAGTAAATGAATCATAAGACAATATAAAACAACAACAATTAAATATAACAAAAATTCATTCAATGGTTGCTGCGATAACAACTATTATTCTTAAAGGGAGCATGGATGTGTATAAGAATAACCAAAAAATCGTTTTAATTTTTTTATTTGTATTGCTGGATTATCTGGCGATTGTGGCAGCGGAGCAGAGCGCAGTTTTTTTGCGCAATTTTTTCTTTAACGCAACAAGTTTGCATATTTCCTGGTTGAATTTCTGGGTAGTATTCCCAGTTCTTTATATGGTATTTTTTAATATGCGTCAGCTTTACAGCCGACGGATGCCTTTTTACAAAGAGGTTGAGCAGATTTTTCATTCCTGCCTGTATGGTACGGCAGCATTGGTATTTGTGCTTTATGTAGCGCAAATTGCGGAAAGGACCAGCAGGCTTTTTGTATTGCTTTTTGCCGTTTTGGTTTTCCTGTTTATTGCTATCCTGCGTTATGCAACTAAGAAGTACCTGATAAAAAAACAGCTGTTGCAGATTCCGGTGCTGATTATAGGCGCCGGCAAAACGGCAGAGCTGCTTGCGCAGGCAATTAGCAGTGACGTTGGCATGGGTTATAAGATTGTCGGCCTGTTAGAGGATAACAAGGTACAGCATGGTATTTTGGACCGATATCCGGTATTGGGAGGCTTTGCTGATGCCGAAAAGGTTATTGCCCAAACCGGTGTGAAGCGCGTGTTTATTGCTGCGCCGGGCTTGCGGGATGAGGCTTTGGGTTTGCTGATTTACCGAATTCAGCCTTTAGTGGAAAACATCGGTGTAATACCGAACTTTGTTGGTATACCGACTGGCGGTTTGGAAATAGAGAGCCTGTTTAATGAGAAGCTGGTTGTGCTGCGCTTGAAGAATAATTTGGCAAGACCGTTTAACAGAATGCTGAAAACTGTATTTGACTATACGCTGACAATTATCGGTACAATTGCAATTTCGCCGATTTTACTGTTTATTGCTATTTGGATTTATAAGGACAGCCCAGGTCCTGTAATCTTTAAGCATACCCGTATCGGTAAGGACGGCAAGCCGTTTCCTTGCTACAAATTCCGCAGTATGTGTGTGGATGCCAAAGAAAAGCTGGCAGAGCTTTTGGCTAATGATCCTGCGGCGCGTGAAGAATGGGAACGTGATTTTAAGCTTAAAAATGACCCGCGTATTACAAAAAGCGGTGCTTTCCTGCGCAAGACCAGCCTTGATGAGCTGCCGCAGATTTTCAATGTGCTGAAGGGTGAAATGAGCCTTGTCGGACCAAGGCCTATTATTCAGGAGGAGCTGGAGCGTTACGGCGAATATGTGGGCGATTACCTTATGGTGAAGCCCGGTATTACCGGCATGTGGCAGGTGAGCGGACGCAGTGATATCGAATATCGCGAGCGCGTGCTGCTTGACAGCTGGTATGTGCGCAATTGGAGCGTGTGGATTGATATTGTGATGCTGTTTAAGACTTTTGCTGTTGTGGCGATGAGAAAGGGTGCGTATTGATGAAGTATGATTATCTGGTAGTTGGCAGTGGCTTGTTTGGTGCTGTTTTTGCACACCAGGCAAAGGAAAAAGGCAAAAAAGTGCTTGTGATAGACAAGCGCCCTAACATTGCCGGTAATGTTTATACAAAAGAAATAGAAGGTATTAACGTGCATATCTATGGTGCGCATATTTTCCACACAAATTTGAAGCATGTGTGGGATTATGTTACCAAGTTTGCCGAATTCAACCGTTTTACTAATTCGCCTGTAGCTAATTATCATGGCGAGCTTTACAGTTTGCCTTTTAACATGTATACGTTTAATAAAATGTGGGGCGTGGTAACACCTGAGGAGGCTGCTGCGAAGATTGAAGCACAGAAGCAGGAAGCTGGTATTACGGAACCGAAGAATCTGGAAGAACAGGCGATTTCTCTTGTTGGTACAGATATTTACGAAAAGCTTATTAAAGGCTATACGGAAAAACAATGGGGCAGACCTTGTACGGAGTTGCCTGCATTTATTATCAAGCGTTTGCCTGTACGTCTGACATTTGATAATAACTATTTTAACGCTTTATACCAAGGCATCCCTGTTGGTGGTTATACAAAGATGGTTGCCAACATGCTGGATGGTATTGAAGTGCGCTTGGGTGTTGATTATCTGCAAAATAAGGCTGAATTAGATACTTTGGCTGATAAGGTTGTCTATACCGGTCCGATTGATGCTTACTTTGATTATAAGCTGGGCAACCTGGAATATCGCAGTGTGCGTTTTGAAAATGAAGTGTTGGATATACCTAACTTCCAAGGCAATGCTGCAGTTAATTACACGGATAGAGAAACCCCTTGGACACGCATTATCGAGCATAAATGGTTTGAGTTCGGTAAAGATGCAGAAGGTAACAATTTGCCGAAAACTGTTATCAGCCGTGAATATAGCAGTGAATGGAAGCCGGGGGATGAACCTTATTATCCTGTCAATGATGAGAAGAACGGTAAGCTTTATGCAGAGTATAAAGAACTTGCTGATGCAGAAGACAAGGTTATTTTTGGCGGTCGCTTGGGCGAGTATAAGTATTATGATATGGATGCTGTAATTGATAGTGCGTTGAAATTGGCGGAAAGGGAATTGTGCTAAATTGAATAACAGAATTGAGTGGATAGATGCCTTAAAGGGATTTGCGATATTGACTGTCGTCATAGGACATTGCGTTACTGACTGTATTAGTTCTAGAACATTTCCTGAACATGCATATTTTTTGCAAGCGCTTAATGATTTTATTTATTCATTTCATATGCCACTTTTTTTCATGATTAGTGGTTATGTGTTTTTTTTAACAAAAAGCTATAGAAAGTACAAGACTAAGGTTTTAGATTTTACAATGATTTATGTTATATGGTGTGTGTTTACATGGGTGTCTAAGTTTTTTATGGCCAAGGATGTCAACAATCCAGTTAATGTAATAGATTTGATTAGTATTATCTATAAGCCAATCATGGTGTATTGGTACTTATATGTATTGATTTTTATGTATATTATTGTTTCGTACATGAAGTGGCATGAAGTTAATATTGGGCTATTAGTTTGTGCTTCGATTGTTGCAGTTGTTACTAAAATTGCGCATTTTGATATTGGAATAATAAATAATATTGCTTACTATTTATACTTTTTTTCTCGTTGGCGGAATACTTTATCAAAAGAATGTAATTGATAAAATACAAAAAAAGTATCTTATTTTAGGAATTAGTTTAATCATAGTAAATAGCTTGCTGTATTTATGCTTCCAACAAACAAATCATACATATATTTCTATAAAAGGGTTTGTTTTAGCCAATTTAGTTTCTGTTGTTTGTTTTAAGATATTTACAGAAATTAAACATAAAAATAGTTTTCTTGCTATTTTAGGAACTAATACATTACAGATATATGTAATGCATTGCTTTTTTACAGGTGGACTGAGAATACTGTTTAAGCACATCGGTATATCTAATATTACTCTATACTTTATCCTTGGAATTCTTTTAGGTGTTGTAGTGCCGATTATTTGCGCTAAAATATGTAGTAAATCTCCTTATCTGAATTTTGTTTTTGAACCATTGGGTAGTTTAAGAAAAATAGGAGTTGTAAAAAATTAATGGATATTAAAATCTTAGTTGCAACACATAAGGCATATTGGATGCCTGAAGATGATGTTTACATGCCAGTGCATGTAGGTAGGGAAGGAAAACAGGATTTAGGCTTTACCGGTGATAATACCGGTGATAATATTTCGCTTAAAAATGCTAATTACTGCGAGTTGACAGGCCTTTATTGGGCTTGGAAGAATTTACAGTGTGATTATATTGGCTTGTGCCATTATCGCAGATATTTTGCCAATTCTCATCATGGAAGTGATTTAGATGCTAAAAAAGCAGCGATTTTCCATAAGGCGGATTATGAAAAATTGCTGCAGAGCTATGATGTTATTTTGCCTAAAAAGCGTAATTATTATATTGAAACTGTGCGCAGCCAATATGAGCATGCGCATAATAAGCGCGATTTAGACGAGGTGGAACGGATAATTGCTGAGCGCTATCCGGAGTATAGCGATGCTTTTGCCAAGGTGATGGGCAGGACTAAGCTGCATATTTTGAATATGTTTGCCATGAAGAAGGAGCTCTTTGACGAGTATTGTGAATGGCTTTTTGACATTCTTTTCGAATTGGAGAAGAGAATCGATATAAGCAGCTATAACCAGTATGAAGCTAGAGTGTTTGGCTTTTTGAGTGAAAGGCTTTTTAACGTGTGGTTAGAAAAGAAACAACTGAATGTTGCGGAAGCAGATGTTGTTTTTTTGGAGAAGATTAACTGGCTTGATAAAGGCTGGAAGTTTTTAAAACGTAAATTTATTTAGCTAAATTATTTGGAGTGTAGATATGATTCAATTTGATTTTCTTAGATTAAAATCTGCTGAAAAAATAATAGAGCAAATTAAAGCTTATCCAATAGTTTCATTTGATATTTTTGATACGCTCTTGAAGCGTGATGTACTTAATCCAACTGATGTATTTAAAATCGTTGGGAATATGCATGATGATAAAGATTTTTTCGAGAAAAGAATTAAAGCGGAAAGTCTCGCTCGGCAGAATATAGCTTCAGAAGAAATATCATTGGATGATATTTATGAAATTTTAGGAGATAAGTATAGTACTTATAAGTTTAGCGAGTTAACAGTTGAACAAAGCATTTTAAAAATCAATCCACTTATATACAAAGTATATAAGTGGTGCAGACAACAAGGAAAAATAATATTAGTGACATCTGATATGTATTTGCCAGCTAGTTTTTTAAAAGCAATTCTTCGTTTTAATAATATTGAGTATGATTTTTGCTATATTTCTAGTGAATATGGCTATCAAAAGGTTTCAGGAAATTTATTTAAAAAAGAATTGACAGATTTGGGAATATCGTCAAAAGAAATAGTACATATAGGTGACTCACTAAAAGGAGATTATTTAGGAGCATATAAAGCTGGAATAAAAGGAATTTTAATACCTAAGAAGATAAACTTTACAAAGCTAGTTGATATTACCAAGAAACAGCAACAATTACAATTCAATACATTTATTAATAATAACTTAAAAAATGAAGACAATATATATTATCAGTTAGGTTATGCTTATTTTGGGCCTGTACTCTTTGGCTTTTCGAAATGGCTACACAATATGGCAAAAGGAAGAAAGGTTTTTTTCTTTGCACGAGATGGCTATTTAGTTCAAATATTATATAAAAATCTTTATCCTAATGATGAAAATGAATATATATATTTATCAAGAAGATCGTTATCGGTTCCCCTTCTTTGGAAACATAGTGAATGGGGAGAATTTAATAAATGTATTACATTGACTCGATATTTTACTGTTCAGACTTTCATAGAACGCTTAGGTTTACCTGCTGAAAATTATCTTGATCAAATAAAAGAGTGTGGATTAACATTAGATACTCAACTAAAGGAAAAAAATTTTTTGTATAATAGTAAACTTAAACGCTTATACGATTCTATAAAGCAAGATATAATTAAAAATTCTAAAGAAGAATTCAATGCTTTAGCAGTATACTTCCATGAAAAAGAATTTTATGGAGATCTAGTAATAATGGACATTGGATGGAACGGAAGTATGCAAAAATATCTTATCGAAATAATGGAGATTTTGAATAGAAATGTCAAAATAACAGGGTGCTATTTTGGTATGCGGAAAAAAATACTAAATAATGAAGCTTATGGATATTTTTATGATAGCCGAAACATGAAATTAGAACCAAAAATATCTTTTATGCAGGGACTTTTTGAAAGCTTCTTCTTATCACAAGAAGGCTCAACCAAGAGGTATTTCTTAAGAGAAGGGCGTGCTTTTGTGGAATGTTATTCTCCAGAATATAAGCGTGAAGATAAAGAATATCAAGCTTTTAAGGATATACAAAAAGGAGCACATGATTTTTGCATCAATTATTCTAAAAGTTATGTATCAAAAAATATTGATTTTTCTGCTTTAAAATACAGTGGAAATTTAATACAATTTGGTACAGATCCTTCTTTGTCAGAAACTTTTCTTTTTGGTGATTTTCGCTTTTATGATACCAATGTAGTATATTTGGCAAAACCAGAAAAAGTATCTTACTATTTAACTCACCCTAAAAATTTCTTGAGGGATTTTTCGTACTCTGTGTGGAAGGCTGCTTTTTTTAAAAGGTTACTAAAATTAAATTTTCCTTATTTTAAAATCTATTTATTAACAAAATTGTTTCTAAAATAAGTATATTGGAGGCCTTATGGTTAAAGTATTAGAAGTTAATGTTGATGATAATGGCTATGGTGGTGTATATGCTTTTGCCCTTAATTTGATAGAGAATATTAACCGTGAATTTCAAGTAGATATATGTTCTTTTGAGAGATTTGAGTCTAAAGATAATATTGGATATATTGAAAGCTTTGGAGGAAAAGTTAGATATTGCGGTCATTATGGTGGAGTGATTAGAAAAAACATCAATTGCCTAAAAAATCTTTATAAATTAATAAAATATCAAGACTATGACGTGATTCATGTTCATTCAGATGTAGCATACAAATTGTTTCTTTATGCTTTAATGAGTAAGCTTGGAGGAGCAAAAAAAGTACTCATTCATTCACATAGCACTGGAGTAGATGGAAAACATAGGCACATAAAAAAAGTTTTACATAGCATAGCAAAAAACTTTTTAAAATATGTAGCAGATAAATTTTTGGCTTGTTCAGATAAAGCTGGCAGGTGGATGTACACTGATGATAGCAATTTTACTGTTGTAAAAAATGGAATAAAAGTAGAAAATTTTTCTTATAATAAAGAATTGCGTGCAGGTATTCGAAAAGAATTAAATTTAGAGAATAATTTAGTTATTGGCCATATAGGACGATTTTGTTACCAAAAAAATCAGCTGTTTTTAATTGACATATTTAAGCAACTAAAAAAACAAAATCCGAAGTCAAAGCTATTATTCATAGGAAGTTATGTTGGAGATTCAACTGATATGGATAGTGTTAAAGCCAAAGTACTAGAGTTGAATCTGCAAGATGAAGTTATCTTTTTAGGTATTAGACATGACGTACCAAATCTAATGCAGGCGATGGACTGTTTCTTGTTACCTAGTCGTTTTGAGGGGCTGGGCATTGTTGGCATCGAGGCACAGGCAAGCGGGTTGTCTTGCTTCTTTTCAGATACCATAACTAGAGAATTGGAAATAACTGATTTATGTCACTTTATTGGGTTAGATAAAGCGCCTGAAGAATGGGCCGATATTGTTTTGAAAAATATTACGATTGAAAGACGAGATATGAGCCAAGAAATTAGTGATGCTGGTTATGATATTAAGACAGAAGTGAAGAAAATAGAAAGAATATATTTGGAAGGATGATACGTTGTATGCATTATATTGGTGAAAAGCCATTAGCTAGTAATCATGCTGGCAACAAGGCTAGAATAGATATAGATTCTGTTTTAGAACAGAAATGTGGAAAATGTATATTAAATATCAATCAGATTGCTTATAAAAATATTTTTGAAAAAATAAAATGGGTATTTAATATAAGCAACGCTAAATTACTTTTAAAAATATGGTCAATAAAAAATAAAATCATTATATTACAATATCCTTTTTACTTTAATCCGTTTATTAGAAAGACACTATCTAATTTAGACATACATAATAAGGAAATACTTATTGTTCATGATGTAGACTCTTTACGTTCTATCGGTGAGCAATCATTAGGTGGAGATATAGCTGATATGAATAGAGCTGTTGCTGTAGTGCTACATAATCAAAAAATGATAGATGCTCTGCAAAAGTTGGGCTTAAGGACGCCGGTAGTGAATTTAGAACTTTTTGATTATCTTTTGAACGGTGAATTACCAAAGCAAAATTATAAGTTAGGAAATACAATTGTTTTTGCTGGAAATTTAGGGAAAAGCATATTTTTAAAAGATAAACGTTTTGAAAAATTACGATTGAATTTCAATCTATATGGGCCTAATTTTGATAAAGAAAAAATCAGTTGGAATAATGTTACCTACAAGGGAAGTTTTAAACCTAATGAGATTCCTTATCATTTAGAAGGAAGTTTTGGTCTTATATGGGATGGTAATTTACTGGATACGTGTAGTGGAGCTTTTGGAGAATACATGAAATATAATAATCCGCATAAGCTATCTTTGTATATTGCTGCTGGGTTACCGGTAGTTGTGTGGGAAAAAGCTGCTATAGCTGATTTTGTGAAAAAATATAATATTGGAATTATAGTCAAGAGTTTACTTGATTTAGATAAAGAGATTAATTCTTTAAGCGAAGAACAGTACGAAGAATTCAAACAAAATATATTAGTTCTTCAAAAAAATGTAACTAATGGCTATTATACAAGACGAGCTCTAAATATATGCGAAAAAATAATTAGTGAAAAAGGGATTAACGATGTTTAAAAGTAACCTTTTTGAGAACATCTTTTCCCTTTTTACCATCAAAGGACTTGAATATATCCTAGCTTTTATTACATTTCCTTATCTAACTCGCGTCCTGCAAGTAGAACGCTTTGGTGCAATAGTACTAGCGCAAGGAATAATTCAGTACTTTGTATTATTTACTGATTATGGTTTTAATTTAACTGGTCCACGTGAAATAGCACGCAATGATGGCAAAGAAACATTGGCAGCTACATTTTCAGCCATATTCTTTGCTAAGTTAATTTTACTTTTACTAGCTATAGCATTATTTGCAATTGGTAGCGCAGCCACAAGTTTGTGTTTTAATGTTGACTATAAGCTTTATGCTGTATTGTTCCTAATGGTAATAGGTAATGTTATTTTTCCTGTATGGTTTTTTCAGGGAATACAGCAAATGCGCTACATAACTTTTGCTAACATGATTGCAAGATTCGTTAGTGTATTAGGGATTTTCTTATTGGTTAAATCTCCGGTGGATTATCTTTTAGCCGCACTGTTTCAGGCATCAGTGCCTTTAGTTGCTGGTCTTTGCTCCTGGCTTATCATAGCAAAAAAATATCCAAAACTGCTCGGCTTAGCATCATTTGACAACGTGAAGCAGCAGTTAAAAGATAGTTGGCAGATTTTTGCTTCTACGATAGCGATAAACCTTTATACAGCAAGCAATATCGTATTTTTAGGTATGTTGACGAACAATGTTGTAGTTGGTTATTTCAGTGGAGCTAAAAAGATTATAGACAATATCACAGCCTTATTCTCACCGATATCACAAGCTGTATATCCGCATATTTGTAAGTTAGTTGATGAATCAGAAGCAAGGGCCTTGCAGTTTATTAAAAAAGTGCTGATAGTTATGGGAGTGGGTAATTTTTGCTTATCATTAGTTTTAATGTTTTTTGCAGAATTAATTGTAAGAATTTTATTGGGCAGTGGCTATGAAGATTCTATAGTAATGTTACGCATTATGGCATTTTTACCGTTTATTATTGCGCTTAGTAATGTGTTTGGTATCCAGACAATGCTGCCATTTGGTATGCAGAGTACGTTTAGCAAAATTATTATGTGTGCAGCAGTTTTAAACACAGTGATAGTTTTGCCGGCAATATATTTCTATCAAGGTATAGGTGTGTGTTGTTCTATTGTTGTGACGGAAGTTTTTGTGACATGTAGTATGTGGTTCGTGTTAGCGAAAAAAGGTATTATAAAAGGTGAGTAAATGACACAAGAAAAATTACAAAGTATAGAAAAAATACTGCTTTTGTTGACGATAGTTTTATTACCCTTTGTTACATTACCAAAGCGTATGATAATTAATACTGTCGGTGGAAATGCTACAAATTACACAATTCTAGCCCTGTGCATAGTATTTGCTGTTGAAGTCTTTAAATTTCGCCCGAAAATCAAATCTGTATTTGTGAAATTCTTCATTATATTTACTTTAGCAAGAATTATTACCTTAGCAATAGGCTTAATTAATTATCCTTATTATGATTTAATTACCATTGACCAGATTGATAAATTGCAGGTGCTTGTAAATAAAATTCCTGCCTTAGGGGATGGGAAAAACCTGTTACCGTATTGGTTATTCATAAGAGAAGCCAAAAATATTTTTATGGATAACGTTACGCTATTGGGTTTGCCAGTTATTATATGGCATTTATTTCATACTGACTGGCAAACTGGATTTAAGTGGCTCATTGTATAATGAAATTGCACATCTGAAAAATTGAATAAAAATAGTCCAT
>ENA-UOJR01002479-UOJR01002479.1-human-gut-metagenome-genome-assembly--contig:-C115P-NODE-2479-length-13015-cov-5.872994_pt1 | contig 13015 bp, 9 predicted proteins | sample MGYA00242354_ERZ723901 | MGnify/ENA metagenome assembly ERZ723901
CGTCTTCCGCGCCTGCTACAGCGATCCCGCCATTGGCGTCCACTCCGCCGAATGGCTTGCTGAGAACTTCCCGGATGAGAAGGTCGCAACCTTCCACAACGCGGGCGACACCTATTCCGCCGGCGTTCACGACGCCTTCATGGAGACCGCCGAGAAGCTCAAGATTGATATCGTCGACCAGGAGACCTTCAAGGACGATTCCGCCACGAGCTTTACCAATCAGCTTACCAAGGCCAAGAGCGCCGGCGCCACGCTGATCTTCGCGCCCATCTATTACACCCCGGCCTCCGTCATGCTCACCAACGCCCATGACATGGGGTACGACGTGAAGGTCATGGGCTGCGACGGCATGGACGGCATCCTGGGCGTCGAGGGCTTTGACGCCTCGCTCGCCGAGGGCCTGTACCTCATGACTCCGTTCTCCGCCGACGACCCCAAGAACGCCGATTTCGTGGCCGCATACAAGGAAGCCTACGGCGAGACTCCCGACCAGTTCGCCGCCGATGCCTACGATTCGGTGCATGCCGTTTCCCTTGCGCTGGTCGAGGCCGGCCTGGGCGCGGATTCCGATCCCGCCGAGGTGGCGGACAAGCTGCCCGAGGCCATGACCAAGATCACGGTAGAGGGTCTCACCGGCACGCTCACCTGGAATGACAAGGGCGAGGTCGAGAAGGAGACCGCCGTGTACGTCATCAAGGACGGCAAGTACGTCCTGGCGTAAGGTCGGCTTGCCTACGCCCGCAACCACACTTCGTATCGAGCAGGGACAGGGTGCGTGCTCCGTCCCTGCCTTCTCCGTGGGCTTCGCGCCCTTCATGTGAAGAAAGGGGGATGTGCGCATGGCGGTCTTTTTGCAGTACCTGGCAAATGGTCTCACCATGGGCAGCGTGTACGCGATCATCGCGCTCGGGTACACCATGGTCTACGGCATCGCGAAGATGCTGAATTTCGCCCATGGCGATGTCATCATGATCGGCGCCTACATCTCGTTCGTGGCGACCTCCTATCTCGGCCTGCCCCCCATGGTCTCGGTCCTCGCCTCCGTCGTCGTCTGCACCGTCCTCGGCGTCCTCATCGAGGGGCTCGCCTATAAGCCGTTGCGGCAGGCCGGGCCGCTCGCCGTTCTCATCACCGCGATCGGCGTCTCGTATTTCCTCCAGAACGCGGCGCAGCTCATCTGGGGCGCCACGCCCAAGAATTTCACCTCCATCGTGAGTTTCCAGGTGCCCGAGGCCCTGCGTGCCTACAACGTCTCGGCGGTCGGCATCGTGACGGTCGTCGCCTGCCTGGTCATCATGGCGGGGCTCATGTGGTTCACGGGCAAGACCAAGATGGGCAAGGCGATGCGCGCCTGTTCCGAGGACAAGGCGGCCGCCCAGCTCATGGGCATCAACGTGAACCGGACCATCTCCATGACCTTCGCGATCGGATCCGCGCTCGCCGCCATCGCCGGCGTGCTGTTGTGCTCCTACTCGCCGGTGCTTCAGCCCACCACGGGCTCGATGCCCGGAATCAAGGCGTTCACCGCGGCAGTCTTCGGCGGCATCGGTTCGATTCCCGGTGCTTTTGTGGGCGGAATCCTGCTCGGCATCGTCGAGGCAATGGCGCAGGCCTACATTTCAACGAGTCTCGCCAACTCCATCGTGTTCGGGGTGTTGATCGTGGTGCTGTTGGTGAAGCCCGCCGGCCTGTTCGGCAAGTACGTTCCCGAGAAGGTGTAGGTGATGGCGATGATGAAATGTCTGCAAGACAGGCGCACGCGGCGCGATGTCCTCACCTATCTGCTTGTCATCGCGGCCTTCGCCGTCGTGTGGCTCCTCCAGGCGAACCGCATGATCCCCCGCATGATCGCGGGCCAGCTGGTGCCCATCTGCTCCTACATCGTGATGGCCATTTCGCTGAACCTCGTGGTGGGTGTGGCGGGCGACCTCTCACTTGGACATGCCGGCTTCATGAGCGTGGGCGCCTACACGGGTATCGTGACGGCGATGGGCCTCGCCGATGCCGTACCCGATGACGGGCTGCGCCTGGTCATCGCCATCATCGCGGGCGCGGCCGCGGCGGCGTTCGCCGGGTTCCTCATAGGCATTCCCGTGCTGCGGCTCTCGGGCGATTACCTCGCGATCGTGACCCTCGCGTTCGGCGAGATCATCAAGGAGGTCATCACCTGCCTGATCGTGGGAGTTGATGATCGCGGCCTGCATGTGCTGTTCAACCTCGCCGGCAATCGCACCGTGAGCGATTTGGCCCTCTCCGATGGCGGCATCGCCATCATCAAGGGTGCCCAGGGCGCCACGGGCGTTGAGGGCATCTCCACGTTCGTCGCCGGCTTCCTTCTCGTCATGGTCTCCCTGGTGATTGTGCTCAACCTGGTGCGCAGCCGCACCGGCCGCGCGATCATCGCCGTGCGCGACAACCGCATCGCCGCGGAGAGCGTGGGCATCTCCACCACCAGGTACCGCATGATCGCCTTCGTGGTCTCCGCGGCCCTGGCCGGCGCCGCCGGAGCCTTGTTCGGTAACGGGTTCTCCCAGCTCTCGGCCGCCAAGTTCGACTTCAACATGTCCATTCTCATCCTTGTGTTCGTGGTGCTTGGCGGGTTGGGCAGCATGCGCGGCTCCATCGTGGCCGCCACCTTGCTCACGATCTTGCCCGAGGCCCTGCGCCAGTTCTCCGATTACCGCATGCTCGTGTACGCCGTCGTGCTCATCCTCGTGATGCTCGCCACGAACAACGACACGCTCAAGAACCTCGCGGCCCGCGTCATCCCGTGGCGCCGTGCGCCAAAGGAGGAGGTGCCCGCCGATGCATAAGTTCGAATTCGAGCGCGGCAAGATGGTGCCGGTCCCCAGTCACTCCATCGTGCCCGAGCGCGACGTCAACTCCGCTCCGGTCCTCGAGGCGCTGCACCTCGGCATCGACTTCGGCGGCCTCAAGGCCGTGGACGACTTCAACCTCACCATCGGCAAGACCGAGATCGCCGGTCTGATCGGCCCCAACGGCGCCGGCAAGACCACGGTCTTCAACCTGCTCACCAAGGTCTACGCGCCCACGCGCGGCACGATCCTGCTCAACGGCAACGACACGAGCGGCAAGACCGTGGATCAGGTCAACCGCATGGGCATCGCCCGCACGTTCCAGAACATCCGCCTGTTCAACACCATGACGGTGGAGGAGAACGTGAAGGTCGGCCTGCACAACACCAAGGCCTACCCCACGGTGTCGGGCATCCTGCGCACGCCGGCGTATTGGCGGCGTGAGGCTGAGGCCCATGAGCGGGCCCTCGAGTTGCTGTCCATCTTCGATATGCAGGACCTGGCGAACCATCAGGCCGGCAGCCTGCCCTATGGTGCCCAACGCCGTCTCGAGATTGTCCGCGCGCTCGCCACCAACCCCAGCCTGCTGCTGCTCGACGAGCCCGCCGCGGGCATGAACCCATCCGAGACGGCCGAGCTCATGGAGAACATCGTCAAGATCCGCGACACGTTCAACATCGCCATCATGCTCATCGAGCACGACATGAATCTCGTCATGAACATCTGCGAGGGCATCTGCGTGCTCAACTTCGGAAAGGTGATCGCCAAGGGCACTGCCGAGGAGATTCAGAGCAACGAGACCGTCATCGAGGCGTACCTCGGCAAGCAGAAGGAGGCGTGAGACGCATGGGTGACTGCATCCTGAACGTCGAGAACATCAACGTCTACTATGGCGCGATCCACGCCATCAAGGACGTCTCGTTCGAGGTGCTCGATGGCGAGGTCGTGGCGTTGATTGGCGCGAACGGCGCCGGGAAGTCCACTACGCTCAAGACCCTGTCCGGCCTTCTTCGCTCCAAAACGGGGACGATCGAGTTCATGGGCGAGGACATCATGCACGCACCTGCCGACAAGCTGGTCGCGCGCGGCCTGGCTCACGTTCCCGAGGGCAGGCGCGTGTTCGCCCAGATGACCGTCGAGGAGAACCTCGAGATGGGCGCCTACACGCGCTCCAACTCCGAGATCGCCCCTGGCCTCGAGCGCGTCTACGAGCATTTCCCGCGCCTGAAGGAGCGTCGCCGCCAGGTGGCGGGCACGCTCTCCGGCGGCGAGCAGCAGATGCTCGCCATGGGCCGTGCGCTCATGAGCTCGCCGAAGCTCCTCATGCTCGATGAGCCCTCCATGGGCCTCGCCCCCATCCTCATCGAGCAGATCTTCCAGATCGTGCAGGACCTGCACAAGGCGGGCACCACCATCTTGCTCGTGGAGCAAAATGCGCAGATGGCGCTCGCCATCGCCTCCCGCGCGTACGTGATGGAGACGGGCAAGGTCACGCTGTCCGGCAGCGGTGAGGACCTTCTCCACAACGCCGACGTCCGCCGCGCCTATCTCGGTGGCTGACGTCCGACCCGGGTCCTCCCGGATCGGGCTTTCGCCTTGCGCGCCTCCCGCCATGCCATCCGGCGGGAGGCGCGCATTTTGCTATGCTGTGGGAAATCGCTTTGAATGAGGGGGACCCATGCTATTCGAGTACTGCGCCGAGAACTTCACCAACATCGACGCCGCCCTGCGAGCGGGCGCCGGGCGCGTCGAGCTGTGCGACAACCTCGCACAGGGCGGGACCACGCCGTCAGCCGGCGTGATCGAGCAGGCGGTCGCGATCGTCCGCGCCCATGAGGGGGCCGAGCTTCGCGTGATCATCCGCCCGCGCAAGGGCAATTTCGACTACACCAAGGCCGAGATGAGGGCCATGGAGACGGATATCCGCTATGCGGGGGCGAACGGCGTGGACGGCGTGGTGATCGGATGCCTCAAGCGCCGGGCCAAGGGCAAGGGGTTTGAGCTGGATGCCGACGCAACGGGGCGTCTCATCAAGGTCGCCCGCAGCGTGGGGGAGATGCGCGGTCGCGAGCTGGGCATCACGTTCCACATGGCGTTTGACGCGCTCGACGAGGGGGACCAGCTCGCCGCCATCGACACGCTGGTCGAGTTGGGCGTCGACCATATCCTCACGCACGGCGGAGCGGCCGGCACGCCCATCGAGGGCAATTACGATCGCCTTCGCTCGTTGATCGCCCATGCGGACGGTCGCATCGCCATCATGCCGGGCGGTGGCATCACGGCCGATAACGCCGCGCAGGTCGCCGATGCGCTCGGCGTCGAGGAGCTCCACGGCACGAAGATCGTCAAGCTCGGCGCCTGACATCGTCGCGCCCCGCGCTCAGCGCCCGCCCCGCCAGCGATGCGAGGAGTTGCTGGAACAAGGTTCCGCACATGACGGGAAACACGGTCTCGCCCGGGAAATACTGCGTGGCTATGACCGCGCCGGACGAGATGTTGCGCAGACCGCAATCGAAGCTCAGGGTGATGCCAGTGGCTTCGTCGGTGCGCAGGAGCCGCGCCGCCAGGAGGCCCCAGGCGAACCCGCTCGCGGTGAACAGCAGAACGAACAACGCGACTCCCAGGCGCGTCCAATTCATATGCAGGACATACTCGCTCATGGATGTCGAGTTCGACGCGATGATGACGATCAGGAAGATCTTGGACAGCGGCGCGGCGGCGGGTGAGAGCACCTCACGCGCCCAGCCTCGCGTGAGATCGTTGGCGAGCATGCCCGCCAGCGCGGGCAGCGCGATCATGAGTAGCATGTCGAGCATCATGCCCCCTGCGTCGATATGGATGGTCGTCCCCATGAGAAGCTTGAGCGTGAGGGGGATCGAGAAGGGCGAGACAACGGTAGATGCGAGGATCGCGGTGAGGCCGAGCGCGGTGTTTCCGGAGAACATGCCCACCCACATGAAGCTCACGATGCCGATGGGCACGCAATAGGCCAGCAAGATGCCGGTGACGAGGTCCGCATTCCCGCCGAAGAGCGCGTTGGCGAGCAGGAAAGCCAGGGCGGGCATTGCCACGAGCGTCACGGACAGGATCGCGATGAGCGGCAGCGGGTCGCGGAGCACGCCGACGACCTGGCGGAGCGTGTTGTCGAGGGACCCCTGAAAAGTCATGAAGGCGAAGAGCGCCGGCACGGCCGGGCCGAGCGGGGCGAGCGCCCGGGGGAACAGGACTCCGGCGGCGACGCATAGCACGACGATCACCGGCATATGGCTGCCGATCGACCTTCCCAAGCGCTTCCAGGCCTCCATGTGCCCTCCTTTCCACGGCGCGTTCGGCATCAGAATACCCTTCGCACGTTACGGGCCGGTTACGGCCGCCCGCCGGGATGCGAGCGCTTTGTCCCCATGCGCGTGTATACTTTATCTCGTTCAACACGCACGCCCGCCGCAGTGGGCGATCATCAAGGATTTGATCAGCATGTCGATCGCATCTCGCATCGGCCGCGCCCCGTTGGGGACCGGCCCCATCCTCTCATCTCGCAACGGCATGACGGGGGTGGGTTCTCATGGCATCTCTTAAGACGACGCACCGCTGGTGCCTCGCAAAAAACGACCCTTCGCTCGAGGGCGAGCTGGTCTCGGGCCTGCATCTGGCCCCGCTCGTCGCGCGCATCATGGTCGCGCATGGCATAGGGTCGGTCGAGGAGGGCAGGCTGTTCCTCACGCCTTCCCTCGAGCGCGATTGGGCCGACCCCCTCATCATCCCCGGCATGGCGGAGGTCGCCGCGCGCGTCGAGCGCGCGGTGCGATCTGGCGAGCTCATCGCCGTGTTCGGCGATTTCGACGTTGACGGCATCACATCGACCTGCCTGCTCACAGAGGCGCTTCGCGCGCTCGGTGCCCATGTGCGGCCCTTCATCCCCCATAGGTTCGACGAGGGGTACGGTCTGACCTGCCAGGCCCTCGACCGTGTTCTGGAGGACTGCTCCCCCTCACTCGTGATCACGGTCGACAACGGCATAGCCGCTCGTGACGAGGTTGGCTACCTCATCGAGCGCGGCATCGATATCGTGGTGACGGACCATCATGAGCCGGCGGACCTGGTCCCCCGGCAGATACCGGTCACCGACCCCAAGATCGATGCCGAGGGGCCGAGCCGGGAGCTCGCGGGGGCGGGTGTCGCCCTCAAGCTCGTGCAAGTGCTGGGCGAGCGCCTGGGCAAGCCGAAGCTGTGGCGATCGTTCACCGAGATCGCGGCGTTGGGCACGGTGAGCGACATGATGACCCTCACCCCCGAGAATCGCGCACTCGTCGCCGACGGCATCGCGCACATGCGCACCACGACGCGCCCGGGCTACGTGGCGCTCGCCGCCGTCACGCGCACCGACCTATCGACCATCACGGCGGACGCGCTCTCGTTCTCGCTCATTCCCCGCCTCAACGCTGCCGGCCGCATGGCCGACCCCACTTTGGCGCTGGACCTGTTGCTCGCCCGTGATGCGGATGAGGCGGCTCGCCTCGCGGCGTCCCTCGAGCAGATCAACCAGGAGCGCCGCGCCATCGAGGCCGAGCTCACCGAGCAGGCCGAGGCGCTGGTGCAGCGCACGTACGACGGCGGGCGCGCCATCGTCGTGGGCGGCGAGGGCTGGCACGAGGGCGTCAAGGGCATCGTCGCGAGCCGTCTGGTCAACCGGTATCACGTGCCCGCCCTGTTGTTCTCCATAGAGGACGGCGTGGCCCGCGGCTCCGGCAGGTCGGTTGGCAACGTGAACCTGTTCGAGGCGGTCGAGAAATGCTCGGATCTGCTGATCCGTTTTGGCGGCCATGCGGGCGCGGTGGGTGTGACCTGCGCGGCCGAGAATCTCGACGCCCTGCGCGAGCGCCTCGGGGCGGTTCTCTCCGAATTGCCCGATGAGGACTTCGAGGACCGCGGGGAGGTCGCTGCCACGGTGCGCCTGTCCGAGCTCGATATAGACACCATCCGCCAGATCGGCATGCTCGAGCCGTTCGGCCAGGGCAACAAGGTGCCCCTGTTGGCTGCCTGTGGCGTGACGATGTGCGATCGGGCGGTGGTGGGCAAGACCGGTGACCACATGCGCTTCGTCGCGACGGATGGGGCGGCGAGCGTCCCGGCGATCATGTTCCGCGTGCCCAAGATCGAGGAGCTCGTCAATTGCGACTCGGTGGTGGACATCGTGTTCGAAGCGGTCGCCGAGTGCTGGCAGGGCAGGGTGAAGCCCAAGCTCATGGTCAAGGACATCCTCTGCCGTTCTTGCGATGACGGCGCCTCGGCCCCGCGCGACCTGGTCGCGCCATCGGTCGGCGAGGGCCCGGCCCCGGTGGATGCATCCCGTCGCGCGGCTTTGGCTCGCCTGCCGTACGATCAGCTCACCCGTTCGCTCATTCACGCGCTGATCGGGGCCTCCGAGCCGCATCGCGCCCAGGTCGAGGCGCTCGACGCCCTCAAATGCGGCCATAACACCCTCGCCGTCATGGGCACGGGTCGCGGCAAGTCCCTGGTCTTTCACGTGCACGCCGTGCGCGAGGCCATCTCCCGCGGGTGCGCCAGCGTGTTCGTCTATCCTCTCAGGGCACTCGTCTCCGATCAGGCTTTCCATCTCAGCGAGACGCTCGCCGGGCTCGGCGCGCGCGTGGGCGTGCTCACGGGCGAAACTCCTTCCGCCGTGCGCGACCGGCTGTTCGGTCAGCTCGAATCGGGCAGGTTGGACGTCGTGCTCACCACCCCGGAGTTCCTCGCCATCCACATGGGGCGCTTTTCCGCCGCCCGTCGCATCGGCTTCGTCGTGATCGACGAGGCGCATCACATGGCCGGAGCCAAGGGCGGCGACCGCGCGTCGTATCTTGAGATGCCGGCGATCTTGGACGCATTGGGCGGTCCGCGCGTGCTCGCGGCGACAGCGACGGCTTCATCCGAGACCGCGTCCGAGATCTGCAGGCTCGCCCGCATCGAGAAGGTCGTCGTCGATCCCGCGGTGCGCGAAAACCTCGAGCTTGAAGACGAGCGCGACCTCAGCAGCCGTGAGAACCGTCTGGTCTCCATCGTGGCGAGCGGTGAGAAATGCGTGGTCTACGTCAACTCGCGCGAGCAATCCATCGCGCTGTGCCGCACTCTTCGCAGGCGCGTGCCCGAGCTCGGGGCGCGCATCGCGTATTACAACGCCGGCCTCTCCCGCGCCGACCGCGCCGCCGTGGAGGCCGCGTTTCGCGCCGGCGACCTCGCGTGCATAGTTTCGACGTCGGCGTTCGGCGAGGGCGTCAACCTGCCGGACATCCGCCATGTGGTGCTGTACCACATGCCCTTCGGCGCCATCGAGTTCAACCAGATGAGCGGCCGGGCCGGCCGCGATGGGAGCCCGGCCCGAATCCACCTGCTGTACTCCCGCCGCGATGCGCGCATCAACGAGCGCATGCTCGACGCCGCCGCCCCTGAGCGCCGCGAGCTCGTCACCCTGTATCGGGCCCTGCAGACCATGCGGCGCGGCGAGCGCGACGGCGCCTCGATCACGGCGAGCGATTTGGACATAGCGCAGATGTGCCTGGCGGTCGATGCGCGCACGCCCGTCGACGAGCGCGCGGTTCCGAGCGGCCTGGCGATCTTCGAGGAGCTCGGATTCCTGCGGGTCCGTGAGACGGGCGAAGACCGCCAGATCGAGATGGTCGAAAGCCCCGGGCACGTCGAGCTGGACCGCTCCATTCGCTATCTCGAGGGCCTCCATGCCCGCATGGAGTTCTCCTCGTTCCGGGACTGGGCGCTCACCGCGCCCGCGCGTGATATGCTGAACCGCGTGAACCGTCCGATCACCCCGCAGGTGAGCGAGGGAGGTACCATCGATGGATAAGCAGGTGACCGCGTCGCGGCAACCTAAGGCCGCCGAGTGGAAGCAGGGTTCCGAGCCCCTGCGCCCGAGCGCCGAAATGGTGCATTACGCCCATGCCGACGATCTCCCCGCCGAGTTCATGGCGGATAACTACGACAAGCTCGCCCATCTGGTGCGCAAGTACATGGGCGAGGAGGACTGCGAGCTCGTGGAGCTCGCCTACTGCTTCGCGGCCGAGAAGCACTGCGCCCAGAAGCGCCGCAGCGGCGAGGCGTACGTCAACCATCCCGTCGAGGTCGCCATCATCTTGGCTGAGCTCAAGATGGATTGCGACGTGGTCTGCGCCGCGCTCCTGCACGACACGGTCGAGGACACCACAACCTCTCTGGGCGATGTGACCACCTACTTCGGCGAGACGGTCGCCGAGCTGGTGGACGGTGTGACCAAGCTCACCAACATCGACGTGGACACCATGGATGAGAAGCAGGCTCTCAACCTGCGCAAGATGTTCCTCGCCATGAGCCGCGACATCCGCGTCGTCATCGTCAAGCTCGCCGACCGCCTGCACAACATGCGCACGCTCGCCGCGCTGCGCGAAGACCGCCGCCTGTTCAAGGCCCGTGAGACCATGGACGTCTACGCCCCTCTCGCCGACCGTCTGGGCATGAGCTCCATCAAATGGGAGCTCGAGGATCTTTCGTTCTTCTACCTGGAGCCCGAGGCGTACCAGCGGATCGCCCGCATGGTGAGCGAGAGCCGCGAGGTGCGCGAGCGGTTCTTGGCAGAGACCATCAAGGCGCTCGACGACGAGCTCAAGCGCGTGGGCCTCACCGGCTATCAGATCGCGGGCCGCTCCAAGCATTACTGGTCCATCTACCAGAAGATGAAGCGCAAGGGCAAGGAGTTCTCCGAGATCTACGACCTGGTGGCGCTGCGCGTGATCACCGATTCGGTCGCTGATTGCTACTCCGCCCTCGGCGCGGCGCACTCGCTGTGGACGCCCATGCCGGGACGTTTCAAAGACTACATCAACATGCCCAAGGCCAATAACTACCAGAGCCTGCATACCACGGTCATAGGTCCCACGGCACGGCCGCTCGAGATTCAGATCCGAACGTACGAGATGCACGAGCAGGCAGAGTACGGCATCGCCGCTCACTGGCTCTACAAGCGCTCGGGCGGGTCGAGCGCCGTGAAGGGCACGAGCGCGCAGCGCCTGGACGATCAGATCAACGCCCTCAAGCGCAGCCTGGATTGGGCGGCGAACGATGAGATCGAGGACCCCAAGGAGTTCCTGCATTCGCTCAAGGTCGATCTGTACGACCAGGAGATCTTCGTGTTCACCCCCAAGGGCGAGGTCATGAACCTGCGTTCGGGCTCAACGCCCCTCGACTTCGCATATTCCGTGCACACCGAGGTCGGCAACCATTGCGTGGGCGCCAAGGTCAACGGCGCCGTGGCGCCGCTGACCCACGAGCTCTCCATGGGCGACCGCGTCGAGATCCTCACCAACAAGAACGCCAGGCCATCGCGGGACTGGCTGAACATCGTCAAGACGCCGAGCGCAAAGTCCAAGATCCGCCGGTATTTCGCGGCCGCGACCAAGGATGAGGACGCCACCGCCGGGCGGGAGATGCTCTCCCGCGATCTGCGCAAGCGCGGGTACGGCATCTCCACGCCGCGTTCCACCCGGGCGCTCAACGCCGTCGCGTCCGATATGAATTACAAGTCGCTCGAGGACCTCTTCGCCGCCGTCGGCGCGGGCAAGGTGCCGCCGCGCGCCGTGGGCAACAAGGTGCAGGGCATCTTGGACCCGCGTCCCCAGAATCCCTCCGAGGCCAAGGCGGAGGCGATCGCGAGCGTGGTGCACCAGCCTCCCCGCACGGGCGGCGACAAGGGCAGGCACTCCAAAGGCAGCAACGGCGTTCTCGTGGAGGGCGCCGACGGGGGAGGCATGCTCGTCCGCCTGGCTCATTGCTGCAACCCCGTGACGGGCGACGACATCGTGGGCTTCATCACACGCGGTCGCGGCGTCTCCGTCCACCGCGCGACATGCCCCAACGTCAAGGGACTCATGGAGCACCCCGAGCGCATGATCGGGGTGAGCTGGGACACGGGCGCGGATGCCCTGTTCCAGGTTGAGATCGTTGTCGAGTGCATCGACCGCATGGGCCTGCTCAAAGACGTGACCATCGCGATCGGCGATGCCGGTGGCAACATCCTCTCCGCCGCCACATCCACCAACAGGGAGGGCATCGCGACGCTGCGCTTCCTCATCGAGATCTCGGATGCGAGCCGTCTGGACCCGCTCCTCGGGGCCATCGGTGCGGTCGAGAGCGTGTACGACGCCCGTCGCCTCATGCCCGGCGAGGGCAGCAAGACCATGAAGAGGAGGGCCCGTTAAATGGAACTCGATCTTGAGAAGCGAGGCTCGCTCGCCGTTCATTGCGTGACGAACGGCCCTATTCAGACGAACACGTACCTCGCCGTGAGCGGCGATGAGGTCGCGATCGTCGACCCCGCTTGGGAGGGCGAGAGGCTCGCCGAGGTGCTGGCCGAGCGCTGTCCCGGCAAACGGGTGGCCGCAATCGTCTGCACGCATGGGCACGCGGACCATATCGGCGGGGTCGCCGGGCTCCGCCGCGTTCTCGGCGACGGGGTGCCGTTCCTCATCTCCCGTGCCGATGCGGAGATAATGGAGCGCGCCATAGCAGACATGCGGGAGATGTGGGGCTTCGAGCACGAGCTCCCGCCCGCGCCGGATCGCCTGCTCGATGAGGGGGATGTCATCGCCTTCGGTGACGTCGAGCTACAGGTCATGGCCACGCCGGGCCACACGCCCGGCGGCATCGTGCTGTTCTGCGCCGCCACCACTGGAGACGTCGCCTTTGTGGGAGACACGCTGTTTCCCGGCGCGCACGGGCGCACCGATTTGGAGGGCGGCTCCGAAAAGCAGGTCATCGACTCGCTTGGGAAGATCGGCGCGCTTCTGCCGGCCGACACCCTGTGCCTCATAGGTCATAACGAGACCACCACCGTGGCGCGCGAACTCGAGACCAATCTTTTCATGCGTCGCGGCCTGCGCCATTACAGATGACGGTCACCTCCGATGTTCAGGTGGGTTTTACGTCCCGTTTGAACATATCGTTCCCCGCTCGCGTGGTACCATAATGCCGTTTACCGTTCAGAGTATGGACAATGGGAGGTCCGATATGCTCGTCAATGCAGCCCAGATGCTGAAGGACGCCGAGGCCGGTCACTACGCGCTCGGTGCATTCAACACCAATAACCTCGAGTGGACGCTGGCCGTCCTCCAGGCCGCCGAGGAGGCCAAGTCCCCGCTGATCATCCAGTGCTCCGCCGG
>ENA-UOJR01002487-UOJR01002487.1-human-gut-metagenome-genome-assembly--contig:-C115P-NODE-2487-length-12981-cov-4.232709_pt1 | contig 12981 bp, 5 predicted proteins | sample MGYA00242354_ERZ723901 | MGnify/ENA metagenome assembly ERZ723901
GGCGTAAACATCCCTCCCATAAAAGATGAATACCCCATCGAAAAATCGTACGATAAACCACTGGAGGCACGTTCGTCTGCCTTCTCGAAAACATCCTCGCATAATCCACTCTCACGGGCCGCCACGGTAATCAGTTCCTTATCATAGTAACCGATACCCAACTCCTTCGCCAAACGTTGTCCGATCTCGCGGCCACCGCTTCCGAACTGGCGGCCTATCGTCAATATGATTTTATTATCCATAGATTTCAAGTTTAATTCAACCATCTACAAACGTACAAAATTATTTTTAAAGCCACGATAATAATATAATAAACACTAAAACAAAAAATAATCAAAGTTTATACTTACATTTGTTTTCGAATAAATTTAGTACACTCAATTTATCATGAATAACATTCATTCCAATACAACATTTCTTAATGAGGCTATAGACAAGAAGACCGATGTAGAAGATGAAAAGACCGACTTGATTTTGGCCAATATGATTGATTTGCGAAAAACGATGTCGGATGTATTGTCACTTCTTCTTGGAGCCAAAAAAAACTCGGTTATTGACCAAGCGCTATTCCGCATCTTACAATTTTTCGATGTGGATCGGGTGTATATCGGAACATTTGACGAACAAACTCATACTGTTGATTTTACGAATGAAGTTACTTGTGATGGCATTATCTCTATGCGAGAGGATTTACTGCGTCAACTCCCGCAAGACGAGATTCCTTGGTGGTACGACAGTATCAAAAAGGGCATGGATATCGTTATTCATGATGTCTCTAAAATGCCGGAAGAGGCGAAGAGTGAGCAGCATCTTCTGATTTTGCAAGAGGTTTCATCCTTATTAGTCATCCCTATTTTCAAGCAAGGCAAACCATCCGGATTTATCGGCTTTGATTCTGTAAAAAAGAAACGGAACTGGAGTGCCTTAGATATAGAGAACTTACATATGTTGGCTGATATCCTTTCCATAGCCATTGAAAGAGGGGAAGTTCAAGGATTAGTAGAACATACGGCTATGCAAGTCATGAAAAGCGAGACGAAGTTTAAGATCATTTTCGACAAGATGCCTTGGGGCGCCGAACTTTATGATGAGAATGGAGTGTTGGTAGATATCAACCAAGCGGATCTCGATATTTTTGGTGTTACCCGTGAGCAGGCCGTGGGACTGAATATGTTCGAGAATCCTAATATCCCGAAATATGTAAACCAAAGCCTCAAAAACGGAAAAGATATATTCTTTCCTCTTAATTATGATTTCAAGGTTGCTTCTCAAAACGGCTATTACGATAGTCATCATGATTCTAAAACAAAGCATCTGTTGGTAAAAGGAGTCACATTAAAAGACTCTCTTGATAATATATTCGGCTATATTTATATTGTATTCGACGATACCGAGAATCACATCAAGCGGGAACAAATCGAAAATAGCCTAGCCCGGCTAAAAGTATCGGTAGATACCGGGGATTCCATTCTTTGGGAATACGATGTAGAGAATGATAAATTGACCGTAGATTTTGGCCTCAATGAAGACATTAATAATAATGAGGGGCTAAAAGCGATTCATGATTACAACTTCAAGAATCAAGAAGACTATAAATCCTCAATCCATCCGGATGATTTTGACCGGGTATATAATAAACAGTTCAAACCTCTCCTGCAAGGGAAGATCAATAACTTCGTAGCGGCCTACAGGCGTATCCTCAATGGCAAAACATTCTGGTTCAACTCCAATGTACGCTCCTATAAATTCAACGATGACGGAACGCCTAACAGGATCGTAAGCTATACCTCCAACATAACCCAGCAACGGGAAAAGGAGATCGAGCTAATCAAGGTAAAGGAAGCTGATAAATTGAAGTCCGCATTCTTGGCGAATATGAGTCATGAGATACGCACGCCGCTGAACGCTATCGTCGGGTTCTCAAATATAATCGCCGAGATTGATGATGAGGTAGAGCGTCAATCTTATTTAGATATCATTCATAAAAACAATGATTTGCTACTGCAACTGATCGATGATATCCTTGATTTCTCTAAAATCGAGGCGGGAACCATGGATTATCATTTCGAGGAAGTGGACATCAAGGATATATGTGGCGAAATCGCATTGGCAGACTCTATAAAGATGCCTTCAGACGTGGTTCTTATCTTTGATCTCGGCTCCCCATCCGTAATCGTTAAAACCGATGAGCGGAGGGTTATGCAAGTGATATCTAATTTCGTGAATAACGCTATCAAATTTACCACAAAAGGAAGTATCACGATTTATTATGAGATAGAAGGGGATTTTATCCGAGTCTGCGTGAAAGATACAGGTATCGGTATCTCCGCGGAAAACCAAAGACGTATATTCGAGCGATTCATCAAGGTAGATACTTTCCAGCAAGGTACGGGATTGGGATTAACCATCAGCCGAACCATTATCGAGGCATTAGGAGGTAAAATCGGCGTAGACTCTGAAGAAGGGGTGGGTTCCACTTTTTGGTTCACTCTGCCTTTGGACACAAAACGGACTGATATTGAGCTTTCACCGGATATCCCCGTCCAATCCGAAGAAACGCCCCGTTCAGATAGGCATCATTCCATCTTAATCGCCGAGGACGTTTATGAGAATTATTTCCTTTTGGAAACCTTGTTTGGCAAGCAATACCAACTTTATCATGCGCTAAACGGGCAAGAGGCTATCGATATGTTCGAGACATATCATCCGGACCTAATCCTGATGGACATAAAAATGCCGGTTATGGACGGATTCGAAGCGACTCGCAGAATCCGCACCTTATCCAAGACCATTCCGATCATAGCGCTCACGGCATTCGCTTTCGAAAGGGAAAAGGAGATCGCCAAACAATGTGAATTCACGGATTATGTAGTGAAGCCCATTGATATAAAAGAACTAAAGAAATTAATCGTTAAGGTATTGGCATAAAAAAGCGTGTTGCGACAATCGCAACATGCTTTTTTTTACTTAGGCATCGGAGCGGCAGAAGGAGGAGGCGTTCCCAATCCCCATTCCTTATTCGCTTTCGGCCCCATCTCTAACTCTAACAAACCACCAGCGGCGATATCGCTATGATTGAACCAAGGCTGGTTCAAGGTTACGCCGTTCAACTTAGCGGATTGTACGTATTTATTCTCATCGGATGCGTTATTCGCACGGATCTCGAACGTATTGCCGTTACCCATATCCACTTTCACGTCGGTAAACATCGGGCTACCGATATTATAGGTAGGAGAACCCGGAGTCACCGGATAGAATCCCATCTGGCTGAAAACAACGAAAGCGGACATACCACCACCGTCCTCATCGCCCGGCACACCCATCAAATCATTGCGGAACCATTGATTCAATAAGGTACGAATACGTTTCTGGGTCATCCAAGGCTTACCCGCATAATTATACAAGTACGGGATATGCAAGCTCGGCTCATTCGCCATAGAGAACATACCTACGTTACCCGTATGATCCGGAAGCGTGGAATAGAATTGCCATTTAGACATACCCAGCGGCGTATTGAACATGGAATCCAAGGCAGAGGTAAACGCCTCATTGCCTCCGATCAAAGAGATCAAGTCACCGATATTATGCTGTACGTCCCAACGATAAATATATCCGTTATTCTCATCGTAATAATCACGGGCACCTAGACCGCCATCATAACGGTAATCCAATGGATAGATAAACTTGCCATCCTTATCTTTCGGATGGAAGAAACCTGTCTCCGGATTAAATACGTTCCGGTAATTGTAAGAGCGACGCAAATAATAATCCGCCTCGTCTTTCTTTCCCAATTCTTGAGCGATCTGGGACAAGCACCATTCATCATACGAAGTACCTAAAGTCACGGCGATCGGCTGACGTTTTTCCCAAATGGATACGTTAGGCACCGTCTCTTTCTCTCCCGGTCTCAATGCGGGAATATAGCCATGTTCCTTGTAGAAATCATCCAACCAACCGGCGGGAGCGGCAGACCACGGGATCAAGGTCTTTTCCTCGATACCTTTCTTACAAGCGATATAGGCTTTTTCCAGCTCAAACCCACGCAAGCCCTTGCGGAAAGCGTCGATCACGGTAGCGACAGAATGTTTTGAGTTCATACGGCGTGTATCTCCTGTCACCTCCGGGAAGGTAGGCATCCAATCGGTACCCATCTGCTCCGCCATCAGGAGATAAGAGTTGATGATATCGTTCTCACGCTCATTATCGATCAAGACACGCAGGGGATGTGTAGCACGGTAGGTATCCCAAATCCAGTCGTCCGTATAGAAAGGCCGTCCGCCATCCTCATGGATCTTTCCGTCGAAAGCACTGTAATAATGTCCGTCCTCGCTCAAGTTTATCGGGCGTTCGTAGCAACGATATAAAGAGGTATAGAATACGGTCTTCTCATCCTTGGTACCACCTTGCACTTGTATTTTACCTAAAGCATCGTTCCAATCGTTGCGGGCGATCTTCGCTACCACATCCACGTCGTAAGCGGCGATCTCACGCTCCAGATTCTTCTTCGCCTGTTCCTCGCTGATAAAAGAGATACCGTAGCGAACGCCAAGTTTCTTCACGTCCTCCCCGAAGGAAAGGGCGATAGCGGCATTGGTACCTTCCACGGAGGTCTCGTCATATTTGACACTGCCGTTTGACAATACACCCGCTTTCACAGGCTTCTGGTTTGTCTCGGCATATAAAAAGACTTTCGTTTTCTTATCTATATATTGATAACCGCTTACGGCGTTACCATTTACTTGTAGCTGTCCGTTACGGCTGTTAAATACCAGATAAGCCGGTCCCTCTTTCTCGAAAGTGAGCGAATATACGGCACTTTGATGGGACGGGGCGAAGTCCACGTCGATTTCCCCATTATCCAGATATACCTGATAACGGTATGGCAAGATCTTCTCCCGGTCATAGCTATAAGCGATCACGGGTCGCAAGCCGGATTCGTCACCTTGATAAGGGCATAAATTGAACGCAGAACGCTCACGATGGTTTGTCACGATAATAGGCAAACCGCCCAGACGGTCGCCCGTGAAGTCCGCACGCTCCGGATATACACGTAGCATACTGTTCGGCAAATGCACGGTCGGGAAAGTAGGCACCAATAAATGGCTGATGTTTCCCATATAAGGATTCACGTAATCCACCGGGTCCATCGCCGAAGGAGGAGTCCCTCCGCCACCGGCGCATGACACCCATAGGAAAGCGGAAGCCAAAAGGGCCATCGAAGTTTTAAGCTTTGTCTTCATTTTGTCGATTATTAATTCGTTAATTATTCTTTGGTTCTCAGCCGGGTACTTTCCCGGCAATCCGTGGGCCGTTGTCTCACGGGTAACAGAGCAAACCGCTCACTGGTAAGGGAGCTATTTACTCAGCCGTCTTCGGACGATTTTCTGGGGCAGCTCCGAACTCCTTATTCGGCGTGTTGCCCATCACAAAGGTAAGATTCCCTCCCTTCACGATATCATCATACAGGATATAAGAATTGTTATAAGGTTTACCATTTAGCAACACGGATTGGATATATACATTCTCCTTGCTGTTGTTCTGGGCTACGACCTCGAAAGTTTTACCCTCCGGCAAATGAACGGAAGCCTTATCGAATAACGGGCTACCGAACACGAATACGCCATTGGAAGGATTCACTTGGTAAAATCCCAAGGCAGACATGATATGCCAAGCGGACATCTGGCCACAATCCTCGTTTCCGATGATGCCTTCCGGCTGGTCGGTATAGAACACATCTTGAATGTAACGAACTTTCTCGGCTGTCTTCCATTGCTCGCCGGCGTAAGGATACAAGTAAGTAACATGATGGCTCGGCTCATTTCCATGGGCGTACATGCCGATCAAGCCACTGATATCCGGAGAGGCGTTCTCTCCTAACTCACCTTCCACCAAGAACAAAGAATCCAGTTTCGAGATAAACGGAGCGTCGCCACCCATCAACTCGATCAAGCCTTCCGGATGCTGGGGCACGAAGAATGTATAATGCCAGCCATTTCCCTCACAGAAATCGCCTACGCTATGTATGGACTGGATCGGATCGTACGGCGTACGCCAGCTGCCATCATTCATTTTCGGACGGATAAAGTTGATATCCTTATCGAAATACTGCGTATAATATTTACCACGTTTCAAGTAATTCTGGTAATCCTCCGTCTTGCCCATTTTTTTCGCCATCAAGGCGATACCCCAATCATCAGCGGCATATTCCATCGCGATAGAAGTAGCCTCACGTACCTTATCACAAGGGATATAGCCTTTTTCCAACACGTACGGCACCCCGTTTTGCTTCTCATAGACAGATGAAGCAACCATATAACGATACGCACGGTCGGCGTCAAAGCCGGTAAAACCTTTCAGATAGGCATCTGCGATAATAGGCACAGCGCTATATCCCGGCATTTGGTCCGTCTCACCACCAATCAACGGCCAGATCGGTAATTTCTCTTGCTGGTCGTAAATGCTTAACATCGAGTTCACCAAATCCGACACATATTGAGGCTTGATAATCGTGAACAACGGATGCAAGGTACGATACGTATCCCATAGAGAGAAAGTGGAATAGTTCTTCCAAGTATTGTTCGTATACACCTTATCGTCATGGCCACGGAAATCGCCATTCGCGTCGCAATACAACGTCGGAGCGATAAACGCATGGTACATGGCGGTATAGAAAATCTTCTTGGCACGCTCATCTTTCGTATCGATGGAGATACAAGACAATTGGTCATTCCATTTATCGATAGCCTCGTTACGAACCTCGTCGAAATCCCAATGAGAAAGCTCCGTACGTAAGTTAGCCAAGGCATTCTCACAACTTACGGAAGAGATAGCGACCTTTACCAAGGCGGTCGGGGCATCTCCCTTAAAGGTAATCACTCCCTTAACGGACTCGCCCGTCAACTCATCATTACCTGCGGCCTCATCATCGTTGAATACAGCCAAAGACTCGATCGGCTGATCACATTTCAACGTAAAGAATACTTTGTGACGTGGGCTCCAACCTTTGGAAAAGCGGTACCCCTCGATCGTGTACTCATCAATCTTCTTCAAATAAGTGTCATACGCTTTATCACCGATACCCTCCTTCAAGTTGATCAAGAGGCGATGCTCACTTCCCGACGGATACGTATAACGATGTAAGGCTACACGCTCGGTCGCTGTCAACTCCGCCTTTACGCCATTATCCATCAGCAAAGAGTAATATCCCGGAGCTACGGCTTCGTTGGCATGTTTATAATAGGAAGAAGCGGCTCCCTCTATATTATCTTGCTCGCCACGGGCGGTACGTACCTCGCCCGTATAAGGCATCAGAAGGATATCCCCCAGATCAGAACATCCGGTTCCGCTCAAATGCGTATGACTAAATCCGATAATGATACTATCGGAGTAATGATAACCGGAACACCAGTCCCATCCCTTAAAAATATTCTGAGGACCTACTTGAACAGCTCCAAACGGAACGTTCGCCCCGACAAATACGTGTCCGTGTTCTCCCGATCCGATATAAGGATCTACATATGCGGTAAAGTCTGTCTTGTTTTCCATCTTCTCCGGTGTAGCACAGGAGTATGCGAAAAATGTCAGGCATATCGCTATGCCTGACATTAATGGTTTATGAATGAAATTCATCTTAATTGCTTATTTCTTCTTTTTACTAGGTTTTACAGAAATAGGGGAAAGTTTATTGATCCCTTCCTCGTTTACGGAGAATGAGTAAGGCATATCCTCCGGATTAATACCACGATTCATATTCGGCTTGTCACCCATCTTGAAGTCGATCACGCCACCCTTAAACAAATCGTTATGATCCAAATAATTCTTGGTGTAGTTCTTGCCGTTGAACGTCATAGATTCGATATAGATATTCTTATCGCTGTTGTTCGGGGCGTTGATCACCAAGTTGTTTCCATTCTCAAAATGGATCGTAGCCTTCTTGAACAGCGGAGCGCCCAACACATATTGGGTCGTACCCGGAGCTACCGGATAGAATCCTAACGCTGAGAATACATACCAAGCGGAAGTCTGGCCATTATCCTCATCACCGCAATAACCATCCGGACCCGGAGTATACATCTTATTCATTACTTGACGCAACCAATATTGAGCCTTCCAAGGTTGACCCGCATAGTTGTATAAATAAATCATATGCTGGATCGGCTGGTTACCGTGAGCGTAGTTACCCATATTCATCACGGTCATCTCGCGGATCTCGTGGATCACACCACCGTAGTAGCTATCATCGAACAAAGGCGGTACAGCAAATACGGAGTCAAGCATCATCACAAATGAATCCTTACCGCCCATCAAGTCGATCAATCCCTGAGGATCGTGGAATACAGACCATGAATAGTGCCAGCTATTACCTTCCGTGAAAGCGTCACCCCATTTCAGCGGAGAGAACGGAGCCATGAACTCGCCATTCTCATTCTTGCCACGCATCAACTTGGTTTCCTTGTCGTACAGGTTCTTATAGTTCAACGCACGACGGGCATATAAATCCAATTCCTTTTTCGGACGGCCTAGTTGTTTAGCGATCTGCCAGATACACCAGTCATTGTAAGCATATTCCAATGTACGAGCGGCATTCTCGTTAATCTTCACATCATAAGGAACATATCCCAACTTATTATAATATTCATGCCCCAGACGTCCTGTAGAAGAAACCGTCGGATGAACGTTTTCCGTACCATGGATCAAACCTTTATATAGAGTCTCCAAATCGTCAACCTTCACGCCTTTCATATAAGCGTCTACCAAGATAGATGCCGAGTTATTACCGACCATGCAACCACGGTGGCCCGGACTTGCCCATTCCGGGAAGAAGCCGCTTTCCTTATACGTATTGATCAAACCCTCTTGCATTTCCTTGTTTACAGACGGGAACATCAAGTTCAAGAATGGGAACAAACTACGGAACGTATCCCAGAATCCGGTATCGGTAAACATATATCCCGGTAATACCTCACCATTATACGGACTGTAGTGTACCACCTCGCCCTGAGCGTTGATCTCATAGAACTTACGAGGGAACAACAATGAACGATAGAAGCAAGAATAGAAAGTACGGTATTGATCCAAATCTCCACCTTCAACCTCGATCTTGCTCAGATGCTCATTCCAAACATCCTTACCTTTCTGAACCAAAGTATCAAAGTTATCGTTACCTAATTCCTTCATATTGATAGCGGCCTGATCGAAGCTAATAAATGAGGAAGCCACCTTAGCGTGGACGATCTCACCTTTCTTCGTCTTGAAACCGATAACGGCTCCTACATGGTCACTCGTTTGTTCCTTCGTTCCCTCTTTCAAGGAAGCGTCAGCAAATGTAGCCTCGTATGTGAAAGGTTTATCAAACTCGATCACAAAGTAATTCTTGAAATTATCGGGAACCCCACCGCTATTCTTCGTTGAATAACCGATGATCTTATTCTCCTCCGGAATTACCTTGATATAAGAGCCCTTATCCAAGGCATCCACCACGATATAAGAATGCTCGTTTTCCGGGAAAGTGAAACGGAACATAGCCGCACGATCTGTCGGCGTTAATTCCGTCACCACATCATGCTCCGCCAAATATACCTTATAATAATAAGCCTTGGCGATCTCCCCTTTGTGAGAGAACCAGCTCGCACGAACTCCGGTTTACCAACGACCGTCATGATCGCAAATTGTACGTAATCAATGATCCACGGACTTGGCTGTTGGGTCTGTTTAAAACCACGGATCTTGTTAGCCGTATATACATACTGCCATCCATCTCCCATCTTACCAGTCTGAGGAGTCCAGAAATTCATACCCCACGGACGAGCGATAGCCGGATAGGTATTTCCTGTAGACAACTCATAGGAAGATTGCGTCCCCATTAGCGGGTTTACATACTCTACTGGGTCAAAAGACTCATTCACAGCCGCTGCCGCAGGTTTCCCCACCCACATCAGCATCGCCGCTAAAGCTAAAGCCCAAACGCTTTTTTTCTTCATGATATAGCTATTTAATTAATAATATAATTTATCCGTTTTTGTGTTTTATATTCATAGTTAGACTACAAATATCCATTTAATTAACATGAATAGAAAGTGATCCTCGTGTCATTTATTTAGAAATATCCCTTTCTTTCTTATGAATTTCTGGCATTATACGAATATAGGTGCAAATCTAACAAAAAGAATTAGAAAAAAGAAATCCAATGAGCCAGATCATACTCTGTTCATCGCACTTTTATCACTATCGAAAAAGATTAAATATCACATGCTAGTTCCGTACGAACTATGTCCATCTATAACGATAAAAATTACATAGACAATGTAATCAATCTAAACTTAATTAAAAAACAAAGCAAAATGACAAAGAATGAATCTAAGCTATTATCCATTCAGGGGATAGCTAAAGCCTCAGCGTTCTGTTTGCTGCTTTCTGCCTTCTCTGTAAACGCCGCTATGGCCGCTCCCGCTCCCGCAGGCACGGTTGATGAAGTAATGGCAGTGCAGCAAGGCAAGAAAGTAACAGGTGTGGTTGTTGACGGTACAGGTGAGCCTGTTATTGGCGCTAACGTGGTGGTGAAAGGCACTACAAACGGTACGATCACTGATTTCGATGGAAATTATACGATCGAGGGTGTGCCCGCCGACGGAGTTTTGGTGATTTCCTATATTGGTTATTTATCTCAAGAGATCCCTGTAGGCAACCAATCTGCAATCAATGTTACATTGAAAGAAGATACACAGACTTTGGATGAGGTAGTAGTAGTAGGTTACGGTACGATGCGTAAATCGGATGTAACAGGTTCTATTTCTACAGCTAAAGGAGAAGAGATGTTAAAAGCTCAAAACTTTAGTGCATTGGATAACTTGCGTGGTAAGGCTGCCGGTGTAAATATCTTCTCTAACTCTAGCCAGCCGGGTGCTTATGGTAGCCGTGTTGTTATCCGTGGTCAAGCGACAATTAATGCTTCTTCTGATCCATTGTATGTTGTGGACGGCGTAGTAATGGAGAACTTCTATTTGATGAACCCGAATGACATCGAGTCTATGGAGGTATTGAAAGATGCTTCCGCTACTGCTATCTATGGTGCTCGTGGTGCCAATGGTGTTATCATGGTTACTACGAAACGTGGTAACAAAGAAGGTGGAACGAAGGTTAGCTACTCTGGTTCTGTAAGCTTGGCTCATCGCGCTCGTAAGATGGATACGATGAATGCGCAGGAGTGGTGCGATGCTTTTATGCAAGGTATTGAGAATGAGAATAGATGGGGATCTGATAAGGATGGCAATCCATTTAACTGGTCTACTAATCGTGCGGATTGGTTTACAGATCGTCGTTTCTTCGATTCTAACGGTAATCCTCTTTATGATACAGATTGGCAAGATGAGGCAACTCGTACAGCGATCTCTCATAACCATCAATTGAATGTTCAGCAAGGTGGCGAGAAATCATCTATGGGTGCATTCTTGAACTATACTGATAACCAAGGCATCATGCTGAATACCTATTCAAAACGTTTGAATGCGAAGATCGCTTATGACGCCAATCCTACGACATGGTTGTCTACAGCGGTCAATTTAGCTGTAAATCATACTTGGGGCAACTCTACTCCTGAGGATGGCGGTGGACAGGACGCTCGTCGTACTATGATCGAGATGGTTCCTTGGATGCCGGTTCAATACGATGGAAAGTATACTTCTACTAATACTCCAGAAGGTATGCCGATGGACTTTGAGGCAATGTCTAACCCTGTTCATATCTTGAAGACTTATAAGAATATGAACTATAATACAAAAGTATTCGGTAATGCAGCCTTGACATTCCATATCATCGAAGGTTTGGATTTGAAGACTCAATTCGGTGTTGACGCTAACTTTAAGACTTTGCACAAATATATGCCAAGTGACTTGGTGAATTTGGCATATGACCAACATGGACGTGCTGAAAGATATCACGCAAATACTCTTTATTGGCAGGAAGAGACTTACTTGACTTATAACAAGACGATTGGTGAGCACCGTATCAATGCTATGGCCGGTTTGTCTTGGCAGGAGCGTAAATATGACTATTCTAGAATGTATACAGAGAACTTCACTAGCGATTTCTTTGAGGACTTCAATATGGACGCAGGTACGAAGCCTGATGCTCCGAAGACTTATTGGGAACGTTGGGCTATGAACTCATATTTCTTACGTTTCGCTTATACATTCAAGGATCGTTACTCCGCTACAATTACTGGTCGTTATGACGGTTCTTCTAAGTTTGGTAAGAATAATAAATACGCATTCTTCCCATCAGCAGGTTTGGCTTGGAACATCACGCAAGAAGACTTTATGTCTGATCAAAATACGATCAGCAACTTGAAGTTGCATACTAGCTATGGTTTGACCGGTAACTCTGAGATTGGTGTTTACAAATCTTTGGCAACAGTTACAAGCGAAACCTTATTATTGAATGGAACACGTAATTCCTATTCTTATTTGAATAGATTACCAAACTCTGATCTGAGATGGGAGAAAACCGCTCAATTCGATATAGGTTTTGATTTAGGTTTGTTCAATAATAGAATCACGTTAGATGCTTCTTATTACAACAAGAAGACTTCTGATCTGTTATTGGATGCCCCGGTTCCTCATACAACAGGTTTCGAGACAGTTTATAAGAATATCGGTTCTATCCGTAACCAAGGTTTGGATTTGATGTTGTCTACTCGCAATATTGATACGAAAGACTTCACTTGGACAACCTCTATCAATGCCAACTTTAATAAGAATAAGATCTTATCATTAGGTGATAATGACGAGGATATCTTGAAGAACGAATGGGTAAGTGGTGCTTCCATCTTACGTGTTGGTGAGAGTGTAGGTAGTTTCTATGGTTATAAGCGTTTAGGCGTTTATACGATCGAGGATTATGAGGCTGGTAACTGTGAGAAGAAACAGATCGGTCGTGCGAAACGTTCTTCTGAGCGTGAGATCATAGGTAAAGGTGTACCTGATT
>ENA-UOJR01002510-UOJR01002510.1-human-gut-metagenome-genome-assembly--contig:-C115P-NODE-2510-length-12904-cov-5.307261_pt1 | contig 12904 bp, 11 predicted proteins | sample MGYA00242354_ERZ723901 | MGnify/ENA metagenome assembly ERZ723901
AACCCTATAAGGAGGTCATTCCATGAATGAACAGGATATTGTCAACAAGCTGAAAAGCGACCCCCGTGCATTGAAGTCTGTCATGCAGTCACAGGACGGCCAAGCACTGCTGAATATGCTTTCCGGCGGCAACAGCGCCGCACTGGGTCAAGCAGCGCGCCAGGCTGCCTCCGGTGACACGGCAGCTTTGAGCGCCATGCTCTCTCGTGTACTGTCCAGCCCACAGGGCGCGGAGCTGGTACAGCGGCTGGAAAACAAGCTTCAACAGTAACGGAAAGGAGGACACAGCGTGGACGACGTCAATGAAAAACTTAACGCGCTGCTGTCCGACCCCGGCAGTATGGCGCAGATCATGCAGTTGGCGCAGCAGCTCTCCGGATCCATGGGTGGAGACACGGCGCAACCCGCCGCCGTGTCTCCGGCGGCTTCTCCCTCGCCCCCGCCGCCGGCGCCACTGGGCGGCCTCGACCCGCAGACCATCACCAGATACCTGCCCCTGCTGCAGGAGCTGACCCGCGACACCAGCCAAACCACCCAATTGCTCTACGCCCTGCGGCCGTTTCTGAAGGACGGCAAACAGAATAAGGTGGAGCGCGCCGCCAGGCTGGCGCGGCTCATCACCATTGGCAAGCGATTTCTTTCGGAAGGGGGCGGTTTCCCTGTATAACCGCTACATTCGCGGCGACGATGGCATCTATACCCGCGTTCCCGTGGACGAAGCGCCGCCGCGCCCCAATCCGCCGCCGAAGGGTCCTCCGCCACCCCCGCCGGAGAGCCGTGCACCGGAGCGCGGCTTCTTCAACGACCTGCTGGAAAAGCTGCACTTGGGTGATCTGGACGCCGGCGACCTGCTGCTGTTGTGTCTGCTGTTCTACCTCTCCCGGCAAAAAGCGGATGAAGAGCTGCTCATCGCCATAGGATTGCTGCTGATATTGTGACTTCCAGTATTTACATTTGCAAAATGGTTACAAAACGGTTACAATTTACACAGTCTTGCAAGGCAAATACCACAAGGAGGTACAGCAACTATGTTCTGCAATTTCGACTGCGCTTCCCTGCTGAAGCTGCTGTGCGGCTTTTTCGGCAAGTGCTGACGCATATACGCACATAAAAACATCCCCCGACAGTCTGTCGGGGGATGTTTTGCGTGTAAAATGAAATTACTTCACAGCCTCGGACACCGCAACAGCCACGGCCACGGTCGCGCCGACCATGGGGTTGTTGCCCATGCCCAGGAAGCCCATCATCTCCACATGCGCAGGGACGGAGCTGGAGCCGGCAAACTGCGCGTCGCTGTGCATACGGCCCATGGTATCGGTCATGCCGTAGGAAGCGGGACCGGCGGCCATATTGTCCGGATGCAGCGTACGGCCGGTGCCGCCGCCGGAGGCCACGGAGAAGTACTTCTTCCCCTGTTCGATGCACTCCTTTTTGTAAGTGCCGGCCACAGGGTGCTGGAAGCGAGTAGGGTTGGTGGAGTTGCCGGTGATGGACACGTCCACGCCCTCATGGTGCATGATAGCCACACCCTCGCGGACATCATCGGCGCCATAGCAGCGGACATCGGCGCGCTCGGTCTCGGAATACCGAATCTCGCGGACGATGTTCAGCTTGCCGGTGAAATAGTCAAACTGAGTCTGCACATAAGTGAAGCCGTTGATGCGGCTGATGATCTGCGCAGCGTCCTTGCCCAAACCGTTCAGGATGACCCGCAGAGGTTCCTTACGTGCCTTGTTTGCGTTGCGAACGATGCCGATAGCGCCCTCGGCAGCGGCAAAGGACTCGTGACCAGCAAGGAAAGCGAAGCACTTGGACTCATCGCTCAGCAGCATGGCGCCCAGATTGCCGTGGCCGATACCGACCTTGCGATCCTCGGCCACGGAGCCGTCGATGCAGAAAGACTGCAGACCTTCGCCGATCTTGCGGGCGGCATCCGCAGCGGTCTTGACACCGGACTTCAGCGCGATGGCCGCACCCACGGTGTACGCCCAGCAGGCGTTCTCAAAGCAGATGGGCTGAATGCCCTTGACGATCTCATAGGGGTCGAAGCCCTTCGCCTTGCAGAGCTCGCGGCACTCCTCCACGGAGCCGATGTCGTACTGCGCGAGGACGCCGTTGATCTTATCGATACGTCTTTCGTAACTTTCAAACAGAGCCATTTTGTCGTCCTCCTTCTCTTATTCCTGGCGCGGGTCGATATACTTCGCCGCGTTGTCCCACTGGCCGTAGTGGCCGGTGGCGTTCTTCAGGGCCTCGTTGGCGTCCACGCCCTTCTTCACGGCGTCCATCATCTTGCCCAGGCTGATGAACTCGTAGCCGATGATCTCATCCTTGTCGTTCAAAGCCAGCTTGCTGCAATAGCCCTCGGCCATCTCCAGATAGCGGGGACCCTTTTCGCGGGTGCCGAACATGGTGCCCACCTGAGAGCGCAGGCCCTTGCCCAAGTCCTCCAGAGACGCGCCCACAGCCAGACCGTCCTCGGAGAAAGCGGACTGAGTGCGGCCATAGACGATCTGCAGAAACAGCTCGCGCATGGCGGTGTTGATGGCATCGCACACCAGGTCGGTGTTCAGCGCCTCCAGAATAGTCTTGCCGATCAGAATCTCGGAAGCCATGGCGGCGGAGTGGGTCATACCGGAGCAGCCGATGGTCTCCACCAGCGCCTCCTCGATAACGCCGTTCTTCACATTCAGCGTCAGCTTGCAGGCACCCTGCTGGGGTGCACACCAGCCGATACCGTGGGTAAAGCCGGAAATATCCCCGATCTGCTTGGCCTGTACCCACTTGCCCTCCTCGGGAATGGGAGCCGGACCGTGATAAGCGCCCTTGGCGACAGGACACATATGCTGTACTTCCGTCGTGTAGATCATAGTGACGATGTTCCTTTCTGTGTTATAGTCGTGCCTTGCGGCGGGTAAAACGAAATGGCGATCCATGTATCATGGCCGCTTCGTAGTCATTATACCAAATCTCCCCACAAATTGCAAGAAACATTCCAAACATTTGGACATTCTGCGAAATCGTCTGTAAGCATTGACTTTTCCCGTAAAACCAGTATACTATTATAGTATTTTTATCAAGTAACGGAGGTCCACCCCTATGTCTGACGCCGCTTATTTTACCGAGATGGAAGCCAAGATCCCCACGGGCAAGGTCCGCACCCGCTTTGCGCCCTCCCCTACCGGTTATATGCACATCGGCAATCTGCGTACCGCCCTGTATACCTGGCTCATTGCCCGCAGTCATGGCGGCACGTTTATCCTCCGTATCGAGGATACCGACCAGGGGCGGCTGGTGGAAGGTGCTACCGATGTCATCTACCGCACCATGGCCGAGTGCCACCTGAACCATGACGAGGGCCCCGACATCGGCGGCCCCGTGGCTCCCTATATCCAGTCCCAACGCCGGGATACCTACGGCAAATACGCCCGCTTGCTGGCGGAAAAGGGCGGCGCCTATTACTGTTTCTGCGAGAAGTGTGCCTCCGAGGAGGACACCGGCGATTTTGACCGCGCCGATGATCCCTGCCGTGATCTGCCGCTGGAGGACTCTCTGCGCCGCGCGGAGGCGGGCGAGCCTTACGTCATCCGCCAGCGCATCCCCAAGGAGGGCACCACCACATTTCACGATGCCGTGTTCGGCGATATCACCGTGGAAAACAGCACCCTGGATGACCAGGTACTGCTGAAACGGGACGGTCTGCCCACCTACAACTTCGCCAATGTGATCGACGACCACCTGATGGGCATCACCCATGTGGTACGCGGCAGCGAGTATCTGTCCTCCGCGCCCAAGTACGACCTTCTTTACCACGCTTTCGGCTGGGAGGTACCCACCTATGTCCACTGCTCCCCCGTCATGCGGGACGCGCAGAACAAGATGTCCAAGCGCCACGGCGACCCCAGCTATGAGGACCTGAAGGCAGAGGGTTATCTGACCGATGCCATTCTCAACTACGTTGCTCTGCTGGGCTGGAGTCCCAAGGGCGAGCTGGCGGAGCAGGAGATCTTCTCTCTTGATGCGCTTGTCAAGGCGTTTGATCTGACCGGTATTTCCAAATCTCCTGCCATCTTCGACAAGGCCAAGCTGGATCATTTCAACGCCGTCTACCTGCGTGCCATGTCCCCGGAGGACTTCGCCAAGGCAGCCGAGCCCTACATCCACCAGAGCGTCAAGGGCGACTTTGACGTGGCGGCCATCGCCGCGCTGCTGCAGGCGCGCTGCGAGCGTCTTACAGATATCCCGGAGAAGGTGGACTTCTTCGATGCGTGCCCGGAGTACGACGTGGAATTCTTCACCAACAAGAAATCCAAGACGAACCCGGAGGTCTGCAAGGCCATGCTGGAGTCGGCTATTCCCATGCTGGAGGCGCTGCCCCAGTGGACGGACGAGGCCATCCACGATGGCCTGATCGCCTTAGCCGAGCAGCTGGGCGTCAAGAACGCCACCCTTATGTGGCCGGTGCGCATCGCTGCTGCCGGCAAGCTGGTCACCCCCGGCGGCGCAGTGGAGATCTGCCGCATCCTGGGCCGTGATGAAACGCTCCGCCGTCTCCGCGCCGGCCTGGAGAAGCTGGCATGAAAAAGCAGCTTCGTGCCATCGCCGCTTTCTGGCACAGGGAATACGGCCGATTTGTCGGCATAACTGCCCTTGCTTTTTTGGCACTGACCGTGCTGGCTTACATTGTCGGAAGACTTGTCCCCAATGTTCCCGTAACCATTATACGCACCTTCAACGAGAGCATTGCCGACGCCGGTATTATCCGCGATGATGGCAGCTTCAGCGCGCTGGCCCTGTTCGGCAACAACCTTCGGGCTATGGTGATGACCGTGCTTTATGGTTTTATACCATTCCTGTATCTGCCGGCCCTGTCCCTGGGCCTCAACGCTGCGATCATCGGTATGCTTGCCGCACTGATGGATGGCCAGTGGCTTCTGCTGTTGGCCGGTCTTGTGCCTCACGGCATCTTTGAGATTCCCGCCCTGCTGCTCAGTCTGGCCGCCGGACTCTGCCTGTGCAGAAATATCAATCGATACATCCACTGCAACGAAAAAGGTATGATGAAGCCCCTGCTTCTGGACCTGCTTCGCGTGGTGGGATTGCTGGTGGTACCACTGCTGGCCCTGGCCGCTGTGATGGAGGCCTATGTCACTCCGCTGGCTATGCAGCTGTTTATGTAAGCCCCGTTTCCCATACGGTTTGTTTTTCCCGCGGCGCCGCCGCGTACTTGATTTTGAAAGGATTGATCCCGCAATGTGTGAAAAGACCACGAACGTTCCCGCTCTGTTTGGCAAAATGGTGTTTGGTGAGCAGCAGATGCAGCAGCGTCTCCCCGCCGCCGCCTACCAGAAATGGCAGCAATGCCTGGCCCAGGGAACGCCGCTGGATCGTACCACCGCTGGCGAGATCGCCAACGCCATGAAGGACTGGGCCATCGAAAAGGGCGCTACCCATTACACCCACTGGTTCCAGCCTATGACCGGCGTTACCGCTGAAAAACACGACAGCTTCATTACCCGCGACGGCAAGGACAGCGTGGTCATGGAGCTGAGCGCCAAAGAACTCAGCAAGGGCGAGGCAGACGCCTCCTCCTTCCCCTCCGGCGGTCTGCGTGCTACATTCGAAGCCCGCGGCTACACCGCCTGGGACCCCACCTCCTACGCTTTCGTCAAGGACGAGACGCTGTATATCCCCACCATTTTCTGCTCGTACAGTGGGCAGACGCTGGACAAAAAAACGCCTCTGCTGCGCTCTATGCGTGTGCTGGACAGGGAGTGCATCCGTATCCTGCGGCTGTTCGGCAACACCGAGGCGCAGCATGTCACGCCGCAGGTAGGCCCTGAGCAGGAGTACTTCCTGATCGACGAGAAGGTATACCGTCAGCGCGAGGATCTGAAGCTGTGCGGCCGCACGCTGTTCGGTGCCCGTCCCTCCAAGGGGCAGGAGCTGGATGACCACTATTACGGCGCCATCAAACCCCGGGTAGCCGCGTTCATGCGGGAGCTGGATCAGGAGCTGTGGAAGCTGGGCGTGCTGGCCAAGACGGAGCACAACGAGGTTGCGCCTGCCCAGCACGAGATCGCGCCCATCTACTCCGATGCCAACAGCGCCTGTGACAAAAACCAACTGACCATGGAATTGCTGAAAAAGGTAGCCGCCCGCCACGGTTTGGTGTGCCTGCTCCATGAAAAGCCCTTTGCGGGCGTCAACGGCAGCGGCAAGCACGACAACTGGTCCCTGGCCACTGACACCGGCGAAAACCTTCTGAAGCCTGGCAGCACCCCCAGCCAGAACGCCCAGTTCCTGCTGTTTCTAGCCGCTTTTATCAAGGGCGTTGACGAGTACCAGGAAATGCTGCGCTGCTGCGTGTCCTATCCCGGCAACGACCACCGTCTGGGCGGCAACGAGGCCCCTCCCGCCATCATCTCCATCTTTCTGGGCGATGAATTAACGGCTATTCTTGATGCCATCATTCAGGGCACTGAGTATGTGGACATCACCAAGAAAAAGCTTACCATCGGCGTGGACACTTTGCCGGAGATACCCCAGGACACCACTGACCGCAACCGCACCTCTCCCCTGGCCTTTACCGGTAACAAATTCGAGTTCCGTATGCTGGGCTCCTCTCAGTCCATCGCCAGCCCTAATGTGGTGCTGAACACCATCATGGCCGAGGAGCTGCGCCAGTTCGCTGACATTCTGGAAAAGGCCGACGACTTCCAGTCCGCCCTCCAGAAGCTGCTGCACGACACCTTCACCGCCCACCAGCGCATCATCTTCAACGGCAACGGCTATGATGACGCCTGGGTACAGGAGGCCAAGCGCCGGGGCCTGGCCAATCTGCGGGACACGGTGGACTGTATGCCTGCCTACATCGACCGGAAGAATGTAGAGCTTTTCACCAGGCACGCCATCCTCACCGAGACGGAGATGCGCGCCCGGTACGAGATCCACCTGGAAAACTACTGCAAGGTGTCTGCCATTGAGGCCAGCACCCTGCTGGACATGGTCCAGCGTCATATTCTCCCCGCCGCCAGTGCTTACGCCGACCGCCTAACCCAGACGGTCTTTCACAAGGAGAACAGTGTTCCGGCCTTGTCCGCCCGCATGGAAAAGACTCTGGCCCAGCGTGTTACCGACCTGGGTGAGAAGCTGTTTGATACCTGCGAGGCGTTGCACGCTGCCCTCAGCGATGCCCCCGCCGCGGACGGCGGTATCGACGCCGCACGGTACTACCGCTGCGAGATCGTTACCCGCACCCAGAAGGCCGGCGAGCTGATCGGCCGGCTGGAATCGTTGGTGGACGCCAAAGCATGGCCGTATCCCACCTATGCGGATATTCTTTTCAGCGTGTGATCCAAAACATTGTAATTCTGTACAGAACTCACTCTCCTCGCAAAAAGCCTCCCCGGTCGGGGAGGCTTTTTCTTTCTTATTTTCCGCGAAGCGCCGCAACGATCTGCGTGTATACCTTCTCCGGCTCCCTCCGGAACCGCTCCGCCAACGCCTCGGCGTCGGCCTTATCGGCCACCATCAGATCCAACGTCATCAGGCTATCCACATCGTCCCGTAGCCGCAGCTCCACGGTGAACGTCCCGTTTTCACGCGGCGTCACCCGTCCCTGCACCTGCTGCCGCCGCACCGCCGCCTTGTTCCAAGCCGCGATATGCCTGTCCGACAGTTGCCTTACGGAATATGGCAGGCTGCTCTCGCAGATACCGCTGTTTCTTCGTCCCTTTTCCGTGATAACATACTGCCCGTCTTCCGTGACAAGCAGATGCTCTGTTTTTACCAGGTCACCCAGACACTCCGCATAGTCAAAGTAGTCGATGCCCTCGTCGCACATGGTCATGTCCTGCAAGTCGGCTCCGTCCACCGGCTCCGTCAGCCGCGACACAATGTACAGGATCAGGAACTTGATCTCCAGCTTGTCCTGAATAAACGCGATACCCACATCGTCCACCTCCTTTTTTGGTATTATACGCAGTTTTTTCCCGCTTGTAAAGCGAAACCCCGCGAAAAAAGCAGAGGACGGCTCTCGCCGTCCCCTGTTCTGCTTCTCAATGGCACGCACAGTAGTTCTTGGTGCTGTTATAGTCACAGGGCGTCTCCACCGCGTTGGGCGGGAAAAACTCGTTCATTGGGAACGCCACACTGCGGAACAGCCCGCAGGGGTCTTCCTGACTGCCGCAGTCACACTCGCTCTGGGGCACACAGTAGTCATATACCGGCACCAGCAGCTGCGTATCGCGCTCCAGCCGCACCAGCGTAAATTGTCCCAACGTCACATACAGCCGCCGTGCTGCACTGTCGTCGAACACCAGCTCTCCACTGAAGCTCTGCGCCACAAAGGACGGGATCTCCGACAAACAACTGCCTGTCGAGACAGGGACCGGTACCTCCGCTACACGGGTATCCAGCACGATCGGGTCCACGGCTTCCACCACGGCGATAGGCAGATTGGTCCGTATCCGTCCCGGCACATCCAGCTCGTCGAACACCGTGTCCGAGGAGAATATCTTGGCGTTTCCTTCGCTGCCGAACAGGATACACCGCTTGTCGAACACGCACAGGCCTTCCACCTCAGTGTATCGCGGCGTGCCGGTACACACCTGTAAAGTCACCCGGTAGTAGAAGCGCATATCCACCGAATAGAACCCCCGGTTGAACGTCACCGGCTCCACATCGGTGTAGACGTATAGCAGCTCCGCTGTGCCGCCCTTGATCATCTGCGACGCGCTGAGCACCTCCTGCGCCGCCGCCGTGGGGTAAAAGCGCAGATCCTCCACGCAGTCCTTATCCCTGCATGAGTCAAATATCTTCCGCGTATGGATGCACACGGCCTCCCGGACGTTCCCCAGGTCGCAGACCGGTCCCGGCATTACATTTTCAGGCATAGAATGACCTCCCAATAAGTAGTGAAAGACGGCCTCTTTCATTCCACTCTATGCCCAAAAGGCAAAAAGGGTGCGGCCCGCAGGCCGCACCCTGACACTCATTCGCTCTTTTCCTTCCTCCGCACCACCACGTTCTCCGGTCCAAGCCATTCCCGGCACTCCTTCAAAAACGCCGGGTGGTCCAGGCAGAAGCCGCCCCACAGCTTGCCGGTGTCGGCAATGCGTATCTTCAGCGGCACCTTTCCCTCAAACATGGTGGCCACCAACAGCAGATGGCTGAACGCCGGGTCATCGATGCTCTTCACCCGCAGATACACCGCCGCCGTGTCGCTCTCCGCGGCCTTGCCGTCCTGCAGCGCCCCCACGCCGCAACTCTCCAGCGGGAATACCACGTCCGGCACGATCTGCGGCGGCTTTTCGTCCCGCAGGCTCAGCCGTCCCTTGATAAGTACCGGGCTGTTCACTGCCAGATAGCTGGCGCACTTGTCCAGCACCCGAGAAAAGCACAGAAGCTCCATGGATGCCGTCTCGTCCTCCAGCACCACATAGGCCATCAGCGTCCCGTTCTTGGTGGGCCGCGTCTTGCTGGAGGCCACGATGCCCGCCACCGTCACCGGCATACCGTCGGCGAACCGTGTGGGGCCCTCTTCAGAGGACACATCCTCCAGTATCTCATTCAGCGTCACTGCCCCGCTGCTACGGGCCGCAGCGCGATAGCCCACCATGGGGTGTCCGGACAGATACAGCCCCGTGGTCTCCTTCTCCATGTGCATCCGCTCCGTGGCGGTAAACTCCGGAATGTCCGGCATCACCACCGTCTCCACGGTGCTGTTGGCGGCGCTCATGCCGAAGAAATCGATCTGGCCCTCCACGTTCCGCCGCCGCACGTTGCCGATGCCGTCCAGCACCTTCTCATACACCGCCAGCAGCTGCGACCGCCGCGCCCCCATGCTGTCGAAGGCCCCGCTGCGGATCAGGTTCTCCACCGCCCGCTTATTCATATCGCCGCAGTCGTACATTCTCTCGCAGAAGTCCTGCAGTGACGCGAAATCGCCGCCCTGCTCCCGCTCCCGGACCACCGACTGGATAAAGCCACGTCCGATGTTCTTGATGGCCACCAGGCCGAACCGTATGCCGCCCGGCTCCACGGTGAACCGGTCGCTGGACCGGTTCACGTCCGGCGGCAGCAGCGCGATGCCGCAGTCGCGGCACTCCCCGATATACCCCGCCACCTTGTCGCTGTTGTCCAGCACGCTGGTCAGCAGCGCGGCCATATACTCCTTGGTGTAATGGCACTTGAAATACGCCGTCTGATACGCCACCACCGCGTAGCTCACCGCGTGAGCCTTGTTGAAAGCATAGTTGGCAAAGTCGTAGATCTCGTCGTAGATGGCCTGCGCTGTCTTCTCGTCGATACCGTTGGCGATACAGCCCTTGATCCCTCGTTCCGCATCGCCGTATACGAAGGCCTGACGCTCCTTCTCGATCTCCTTGGCTTTCTTCTTGCTGATGGCCCGGCGCACCATGTCCGCCTGCCCCAGCGAAAAGCCGCCCAGCTCCTGGAAAATGCGGATGACCTGCTCCTGGTACACGATGCACCCGTAGGTAACCGACAGTATAGGCACCAGCCTTGGGTGCTTATACGTCACCAGCTTCGGGTCGTGCTTGCAGGCGATAAACCTCGGAATGGACTCCATTGGTCCCGGACGGTACAGCGCGATCACGGCGGTGATATCCTCAATACTCTGTGGCTTCAGCCCCACGCACACACCGGTCATGCCCGTGGACTCGATCTGGAACACGCCCGCCGTCTGTCCTCGGGAGATCATGTCATAGGTCTCCGCGTCGTCGTCCGGTATTTTGCTCAGCGCGAACTCTGGCTCCCGCTGCTGCACCATCTTCACGGCGTCATCCAGCACCGTCAGGTTCCGCAGCCCCAGAAAGTCCATTTTCAGCAGGCCCAGCTCCTCCAGAGTCGTCATCACATACTGGCATACTACCGCATCGTCGTTCCGTGCCAGCGGCACATATTCATACACCGGCAGTTTTGTGATGACCACGCCCGCCGCGTGGGTAGAGGCGTGCCGCGGCATTCCCTCCAGTGCCATGGCTGTGTCGATGAGCTTTTTGACCTTTGGCTCCTCCCGGTACATATCTGCCAGCTGCTTCGAGAGCTTCAGCGCCTCCTGCAGGGTAATATGCAGCGCCCCCGGCCCTGCCGGTACCAGCTTCGCCACAACATCCACCTCGGCGTAGGTCATGTTCAGCGCCCGGCCCACATCCCGTATGGCTGCTCGGGCGGCCATGGTACCGAAGGTCACGATCTGGGCTACATGGTCGTCGCCGTACTTTTTGCGGACATATTCCACCACCTCACCCCGCCGCGTGTCGCCGAAGTCCATGTCGATATCCGGCATAGACACACGCTCCGGGTTCAGGAACCGCTCGAAGTACAGATCGTACTTCATGGGGTCGATGTCCGTGATCTCCAGGCAGTAAGACACCATAGATCCGGCCGCGCTGCCGCGCCCTGGTCCCACCGGTATTCCCCGGCTCTTGGCGTACCGCACAAAGTCCGACACAATGAGGAAATAGTCCGTAAAGCCCATTTTCTCGATCATATCCAGCTCATAATCCAGCTGTTTCCGATATTCCGGCTTTGCCTGACCGTACCGCTGAGCAAACCCCTCATCGCATAGTTTACGCAGATATGTAGGTGAGTCATACCCCTCCGGCAGCTTGAATTCCGGAAGATGGTACTTGCCGAAGGTGAATTCCAGCTGGCACTTCTCCGCGATCTTTTCCGTGTTGGCCACCGCGTCCGGATATCCGGCGAACAGCGTCTCCATCTCCTCTGTGGAACGGATATAGAAATTCCGCGGCTCATACCGCATTCGGTTCTCGTCATCCACCGTCTTGCCGGTCTGGATGCACAGCAGCACGTCGTGGTTTTCTGCATCCTCCTTCCGCAGATAGTGGGCATCATTGGTACACACCAGGGGTATCCCTGTTTCGTTGTGCAGCCGCAAAAGACCCCGGTTCACCTCGGTCTGCTCGGCGATGCCGTGGTCCTGTAATTCCAGGTAAAAGTCCTCACCGAAAATTCCCCGCATCTCCAGTGCATATGCCTTGGCCCCGTTGTAGTCACCATTCATCAGCCGCTTGGGAATTTCTCCTGCCAAACAGGCCGACAGGGCGATCAGCCCGTCGGAATGGGCGCGCAGCAGCTCCATATCGATACGCGGCTTGATATAGAACCCCTCGATATACGCCTGCGACACCATGTATGATAGGTTTCGGTACCCCGTCTCGTTCTTGCACAGCAGCACCAGATGCCGCGACTCTGCATCAAACTCATGCTGCTTGTCGAACCGTGTCCGACGCGCCACATATACCTCGCACCCGATGATGGGATGGATGCCCTCCGCCTTGCAGGCGCGGTAAAAGTCCACTGCGCCGTACATGACGCCGTGGTCGGTGATGGCGCAAGCCGTCTGCCCCAGTTCCTTTACCAGCTTCGGCAGGTCCCGTATCCGGCACGCACCGTCCAGCAGACTGTATTCCGTATGTACGTGCAGATGCACAAATCCCATACCTGTTCTCCTTTACTTCTCCCCTATCATCCCGCACAGTATCTCCGCCGCGCTGAGAATAAGCAGCCCGCAGTGATCCCCCGCCGCCAGTGCCATGGCCGTGTCAGTGGGCTGCAATTCCTTCTCCGCCAGCAGTTCCCGGCAGTTGAGATGCTTAAATCTCTCCATAAACCGCCGCTGGTATTCCTTGGTGATCTCCGCAGATTTCGCCTTGCTGGCGGCCATTTCCGGAAACGCGCAGCCCAGGATCATCACAGGCGCGTTTACCGCCCCACAGATGTTCCCGCTTCGCACGCCGCCGCCTAATCCCGCACCGACAGCCAGCGCTTGGGTCTCCGTAATACCCATCACATCTGCGAATGCCGCCAGCAGCGCCTGGGCGCAGTTGGCCCCGTTTTTTCTGTACGCCTCCGC
>ENA-UOJR01002513-UOJR01002513.1-human-gut-metagenome-genome-assembly--contig:-C115P-NODE-2513-length-12892-cov-6.229025_pt1 | contig 12892 bp, 11 predicted proteins | sample MGYA00242354_ERZ723901 | MGnify/ENA metagenome assembly ERZ723901
GCCGTTTTGATAAAGGCTGAGCAAAAGCACATTTCCGAAGGCAAGCAGTACACCTCCAATCACTTTCTCTTTGAAAAAGCGCTTTAACGCATAATCCTGTGTTTCCGACTCTGTATGTGCCTGCGCGGTCAAGTCGTCAGAGGCAAAGACATAGAAACTTCCGCGGAAGATCCCCCAGTAGTGCCAGCCTGCATCTTCGTAAAGCGCATTTAGCTCTGGATCATCATTTACTGCTCCGCGAATCGGCTCTAAATGGATTTGTACCGTTTGTTGCGCTGTCTTTTCAAAAATGGTGAGGGGGCCAGTGGTCATGGAAAAGCGCAGTCCTTTCCCAGCCATAACAGCGAACCAGTTTTCTAACCCTGGAATATCAAAACCGCCAACTGGTGTTATACGGATCACAGTCTTGCTCATAAAAATTCCTCCTCTCCGTCAAGGACACAGGCTTTTAGGCGTGCCAGCTCGTCCTTAAATACTGCTCTGCCTCTCTCAGTCAGCCGATAGCTGCGTTTGCGGCCATCGGTTTGTGTTTCTTCGATCAGGTGCTCATCTTGAAATTTGCCTAACAATGTATAAAGCGTACCGGGACCAAGACGCACCCGTCCATTGGTCTTCTGTTCTACAAATTCTGTGATCTCAATACCACACATTTCACGGTGCAGGAAAGACATCAGCACATAGAACATTGACTCTGTCAGTACCCCTCTATCTTTCATATCGATCATGGCACCTCTCTCTGCAATATCGTCTCACGATATTGCTTTTCCCCATTCTAACATCGCGGCGCGATATTGTCAAGCAGCTCCTCTTGTATATGTGGATATGGAGTTGTGAAATTTAATGTCTTTAAGATTTAGCAGAACAAAAGAAAAAGCCGACACCTACAAAACTGTAAGTGTCGGCTTTGGTTCACCCTGTTATGCGCTTTTATTTTTGCGTTTGTGGAGTAAGCTTGGCATAAGGGCTGCACTCCTGTGTTGCAAAAGTTCAGCGTTTTCAAGAGGTCGAGGCATTTCTTAGTACATTCCCCCCATGTCGGGAGCGGCGGGGGCTGCAGGTGCGGGAGGCTGAGGCTTATCGGCCACCAGGGATTCGGTGGTCAGGAGAGTAGAGGCAATAGAGGCGGCGTTCTCCAGAGCGGAGCGGGTCACCTTGGTGGGGTCAACGATGCCAGTGGGGATCATGTCGCAGTAGACCTCGTTGTAGGCGTCGAAACCGTACCCCACCTTGCCGGACTCGCGGATCTTCTCCAGCACCACAGAGCCATCAATGCCGGCGTTGGCAGCGATCTGCTTCACGGGGGCGGTCAATGCGCGGGCCACGATCTGCAGACCGGTCTTTTCGTCGCCCTCAGTCTCAGCGTAAAGCTTCTCCACGGCGGGGATGGCGTTCAGATAGGCGGTGCCGCCGCCGGCCACGATGCCTTCCTCCACAGCAGCGCGGGTAGCGTTCAGGGCGTCCTCGATGCGCAGCTTCTTCTCCTTCATCTCCACCTCGGTGGCAGCGCCCACCTTGATAACGGCTACGCCGCCAGCCAGCTTGGCCAGACGCTCCTGGAGCTTCTCCTTGTCGTAGTCGGAGGTAGTGACTTCGATCTGGCTCTTGATCTGGCCGATGCGGGCCTTGATCTCTTCGGAACTGCCGGCGCCGTTGACAATGGTGGTGTTCTCCTTGGTGACCTTCACCTGGCGGGCCTGACCCAACTGATCCAGAGTGGCCTCCTTCAGCTCCAGGCCCACGTCGGAGGAGATCACAGTGCCGCCGGTGAGGATGGCGATATCCTGGAGCATCTCCTTGCGGCGGTCGCCGAAGCCGGGGGCCTTGACGCACACCACGTTCAGGGTGCCGCGCAGGCGGTTGACGATCAGGGTGGACAGGGCGTCGCCCTCCACATCCTCAGCGATGATCAGCAGCTTCTTGCCGGACTGGACCACCTGCTCCAGAACGGGCAGCAACTCCTGGATATTGGAGATCTTCTTGTCGGTGATGAGGATGAGGGCGTCGTCCAGGTTGGCCTCCATCTTCTCAGTGTCGGTGACCATGTAGGGGGTGACATAGCCGCGGTCGAACTGCATGCCCTCCACTACCTCGGAGTAGGTCTCGGCGGTTTTAGACTCCTCGATGGTGATGACGCCGTCGTGGCCCACCTTCTCCATGGCCTCGGCGATCAGCTGGCCGATGGCCTCGTCGCCGGAGGAGACAGCGCCCACGCGGGCGATGTCAGCGGAGCCGTTGACCTTCTGGCTGTTGACCTTCATGGCCTCGATGGCGGCGGCAGTGGCCTTGGCGATGCCCTTCTTCATGACCATGGGGTTGGCGCCGGCGGCCAGGTTCTTCAGGCCCTCCTTCACGATAGCCTGGGCCAGCAGGGTAGCAGTGGTGGTGCCGTCACCGGCCACGTCATTGGTCTTGGTGGAGACCTCCTTCACCAGCTGGGCGCCCATGTTCTCAAAGGGGTCCTCCAGCTCGATCTCCTTGGCGATGGTCACGCCGTCGTTGGTGATGAGGGGGGCGCCGAACTTCTTGTCCAGCACCACGTTGCGGCCCTTGGGGCCCAGAGTGATCTTGACGGTGTCAGCCAGCTGGTCCACGCCCTTTTCCAGAGCCTTGCGGGCTTCCTCGCCGTAGCAAATGATTTTAGCCATAACACATTACCTCCAATTTAGAGAAGACTTAGTTTGAATCAGAAATTAGGAGTTAGAACTTAGGAATTGCGGCGGTCCGGCTTTACCGTAGCCATTGGGATCGACTGCCGCCTCAGGCAATTCATCGATCCGACGTTTCTCATTCCTAGTTGCCGTCGCTGAATTTCACTCTACAATGGCCAGGATATCGTTCTGACGGACGATGGTCACCTCTTCGCCGTCGATCTTTACCTGGGTGCCGGAATACTTGCTGGTGATGACCTTGTCTCCCACCTTCACGGTCATAGTGACCTCCTTGCCGTCCACCATGCCGCCGGGGCCCACAGCCAGGACCTCGGCCACCTCGGGCTTCTCCTTGGCGGCGCCGGTGAGGATGATGCCGCCCTTGGTGGTCTCCTCGGCCTCCACCATCTTCAGAATGACGTGGTCAGCTAAGGGCTTGAGTTTCATAACAGGTTCCTCCTTATATGATATTGGTATTAAACGAGTTGGGGAGAGTGCGCCGACACTGTGGCCGACAGGACTCTCGGAATGTTAGCACTCAATAAAACTGAGTGCCAACCACGAGTATGATAATAAACGTTTTAAAACAAAAAATCAACCCCCAATTTCAAAAAATTGCGGGCAATTTCGTAAAAGTTTACCGTCCGTTCACAAAGTGGAGAAAAGAGTGCTAAAATTCGGGGGAATAATCGGCACCCGCAGGGAAGAAAAAGTTGATTTTCAAGGGGGAGAGGCGGACGGTGAAGCGGGTCCCGCGCATGACCTCGCCGTCCACCACCACGGTGATCTCCCGGGGGGAGGAAAAGGAGAGGGACTGGCCGTGCCAGTCGGTGATAAGTTGGGGGTACTGCCGGTAGAGCCCCTGGGCGTACTTGCCCACCAGGCGGAAGAAAGTGAGGCGGCTGATCTCCCCCACGGCCAGGACATCCAGCACACCGTCGTCCGGCATGGCGTCCGGCACGGGCATGAAGCCGCCGCCGTAGTGCCTGCCGTTGCAGATGCACAGGATGGCGGTCTGCCGCTCCTGCCAGTCCAGGCCGTCGGCACGGATGGTCAGGGGACGGCAGAGGCCCCGGAAGATGACCTGCTCCGCCAGGGATAGAAGATAGGCGCCGATACCGGAGACAAAGCGCAGGTCCTTATATCGGTGCACCCCCGCGGCGATGCGGGCGTCCACGCCGGCACACACCACGTCCAGGCCCAGCTTGCCGTTGCAGTCCATCAGGTCAAAGGCACGCTGGGGGCCGGCGGCCAGGGCCTCCAGGTCGTAGAACAGCTCCCGGAAGCGGGGGCCGAACAGCTTGAGAAAGTCGTTGCCCGTCCCCTTGGGCACGCAGGTGACCGCGGCGTTGTCAAAGCCCGCCGCCCCGTTGACCACCTCGTTGAGGGTGCCGTCCCCGCCGCAGGCGTAGATGCGCACCGGCCCCCCCGTCCGGACCGCCGTCGCCGCCAGCCGTTGGGCGTCCCCGGCCTCCCGGGTATAGGCCACCTCGTGGGGAAAGGACAGCCGGGACAGCAGGGTCTCCAGCCGGGCGGTGCTCTCCGGCCTGCCCGCCGCCGGGTTGATGATGAACAGGTGCCTCATAAATACCTCCGATGGGTCAGGGCAGCTCCCCATAGCCCCAGATCAGCGTCCGCTCCACATAGCCCGCCCAGTGGAACTCCTCCAGCACGCACCGCTCCGGGAGCGTGGAGGACAGCCCCAGCTCCGTCAGCAGAGAGCGGTCCTTTTGGAGGGTCCAAAGCCCGTCCGCCGGGTCGGTGCGCAGCCAGAAGGTCTCAAACCGCTCCCGGTCATAGATGAGGACGATCTCCGCCTGGCCCAGGTCTCCCCCAGGCATAAAGAGGAATATTTTGCAGAAGGGCAGGTCCGCCGGCTTGGCGGCGATGAGGGCCTCCGTCTTGCGCAGCAGGGCGGAAAACAGGGCCTTCCGGCCCTTTCCACGGGGGTGGAAAAACCGGTGAGAGTACAGGTCCAGCTCCAGAAATTCTTCCCGACCATCCGCCTCGTCCGGGCGCCAGTCGGGCTGGTAGTCCTCTACCACCCGGATCAGCTTCCTGAGCATCCGCCGATAGCCCCGGAATTTTTTGACACGATATGCCATAATGCACCTCCTATTTGACGCCGTAGAGGAACAGGTCACATTTCAGCATTCCGTTATATAACTTCCGCTTCCGGTCCGCCGTCTTCCCAAAGGTGCGCTCAAACTCCGTATGGGAGGAGAGCAGATACAGCTTCCAGGTCTCCGGGAACTTGGTCCAAGCCTTTCCGAAGGCGCGGTACAGCTCCTCTGCCTCCCGGCGCTCCATAATGCGCTCGCCGTAGGGAGGATTGGTGACGATCCGGCCGTACATCCCGCCCCAGTGGAAGGTGCGGGCGTCCGCCGCTTCAAACCTTACAATGTCGTCCACCTCGGCCAGCTGGGCGTTGTGCCGGGCCAGCTCCACGGCGGCAGGGTCGATATCGCCGCCCCAGATCTCATAGTCCCCGTGGAACTCCCGGTCCTGGGCCTCATCGGCGGCATCCATCCAGGCCTGAGCGGGGAGCCAGCTCCACTTCTGGGCGGAGAAGGAGCGGTTCAGGCCCGGAGCCCGGTTTTTGGCGATGAGGGCGGCCTCGATGGGGATGGTGCCCGAACCGCAGAAGGGGTCGCACAGCGGGTCCCGGCCCCGGTAGCGGGAGAGGAGCACCATGGCGGCGGCCAGGGTCTCCCGCAGGGGGGCGTCCACCCCGTGGGCCCGGTAGCCCCGCTTGTAAAGCCCTGGTCCCGAGGTGTCCAGCATCAGGACGGCGGTGTCTTTCATGATGGAGAACTGGATCTGGAAGAGCGCTCCGGTCTCAGGGAGGGTATTCAGGCCGTAGGCATCCCCCAGACGGGCGGCGGCCGCCTTTTTCACAATGGATTGGCAGGCAGGCACGGAATGGAGGGCGGAATTAAGGCAGTGCCCCTTGACAGGGAACCGGCCCTCCCGGGGGATGAACTGCTCCCAGGGGAGGGCACGGGTCCCCTCAAACAGGGCGTCGAAATCTCCGGCAGGGAAGGTGCCCAGCACCAGCAGCACCCGCTCCCCGGTGCGCAGATTTAGATCCATCCGCGGGATGTCGCCGGGCCGGCCGGAGCAGAGGACACGGCCATTTTCCGCCCGCACCTGGTCCAGCCCCAGGCGGCGCAGCTCATCCGCAGCCAGGGCCTCCAGGCCGAAGAGGGTGGGGATCGCAAAGTTCAGAGTTTCCATGGCAGTTCTCCTTATTCCTGGGGGGCGGGCGCCCCGAGATCAGTGTAGATGCCCGAGATGCCCTGGCGGACCAGGGCGGCCTGATCCGCCGGGTCATTGACCGTGTGGACGAAGAGGGGGACCTGGGCCTCCAGGAGCGCCTCCACATAGCCTGGGGTGTCCGCCAGCTCCGCCGGGAAGGTGATCCCCTCCAGGGGGTGTTCAGCAGCAAAGCGGACCAGGGCGGCGGTGTCCTGCTTTTCGGACCAGGACATCTGATACACGGTGAGGATGATGTGCTCAAAGCCCAGATCTGCCACCTGGTCATATTCTTCCGGGTGGTAGATCTGAATGATGAAGCGGCTGCGCAGATCCGGACAGCGCTGGGCGATCAGGGCGGCGCCCGCCGCGCAGTCCTCCTTGATGTCAGTGACGATGGAGACGCCGGGGTGTTCCCTCAGCCAGGCGATCAGATGATCCAGGGTCAGGGAAGTGAAGCCGTAGGTGCTGTCCCGGACGGCCTCGAACTGGGCCAGGGTGGGGGAGTCCGTGTCCAGGATGCGGCCATAGAAAGCGTTCCAGTCGTGGACGCAGACCAGCTCCCCGTCGCAGGTCCAGGAGAAGTCCAGCTCCAGCAGCCGGAAGCCGTTTTCGTAGGAATGTTCCAGCGCCTCCAGACTGTTGCTGCCCGTCACTCCCTCCGGGGTGACGCCGCCGGCGTGGAGGATCATCAGGGGGGTGTGGAGCTGCTGCGCCTGAGCGGTGATGGCAGGAAGGGAGACGGCCAGGCCCGGCGGAGCAGAGAGGGGAGCTCCGGCGGACAGGGAGGCAGTGAGCATGAGGGAGAGGATAAGTTCTGAAACGATGGGCATGGGCGGGATTCTCCTTTAAGCGTCGAGAGAGATTGGTAAAAAACAGTATATCGGATTTTTCGCCATTAGGCAAATACTTTATAGAGCGGAAAGGCGGCGCTCCCCCGATCCTGAAATTATTTACAGAAAAAAGAGAGAAAACCATAGCAATTTTTTGTAAGATATGATATCCTGTCATCCAAGGAAAGAAGCTTTCTTTCCAGCCCCCCGGGATGGGAACAGAAAGGAGTGTGCTATGATACCCATACCGTTTACTGTGCTCTGGCTGATCGCCCTGATCGTGTTCGCGGTGGGGGAGGCTATCACTGTGGGCCTGACCTCCGTTTGGTTCGCGGTGGGTGCTCTGGGTGCGCTGATTGCGGCAGGCTTTGGCGCGGCGCTGTGGCTCCAGGTGGTGGTCTTTCTGGCTCTGTCCGGGGTGACCCTGCTGCTGGTCCGCCCCTTGGCAAAGAAGTTCCTGACGCCCCGCTACCAGGCCACCAATGCGGACCGGGTCATCGGCGCCACAGCACTGGTCACAGAGGAGATCGACAACCTGAAGGGGAGCGGCCTGGTGAATATCTCGGGACAGGTCTGGACCGCTCGCTCCGCCCATGACGTTGTCATACAGCCTGGGCGGGAGGTCAAGGTGCTCCGCATCGAGGGAGTCAAGGTTTTTGTAGAGCTGTTATAAGGAGGAGAGATCATGGATAGTATTCTTTCGTTTTTAGTGCCCATCATCCTGGTGGTGCTGGTGCTGCTGGTGCTGGCCGCCAACGTCCGGGTGGTCCCGCAGTCCCGCGCATTCGTCATTGAACGCCTGGGCGCCTTTCAGGGCGTGTGGGGCGTGGGCCTGCACTTCAAGATCCCGTTCATTGAGCGGGTTGCAAAGAATGTTTCCCTGAAGGAGCAGGTGGTGGATTTCCCCCCCCAGCCCGTCATCACCAAGGACAATGTCACCATGCAGATCGATACGGTGATCTATTTCCAGATCACCGACCCTAAGCTGTACACCTATGGGGTGGAGAATCCCATGTCCGCCATTGAGAACCTCACTGCCACCACCCTGCGCAACATCATCGGTGACTTGGAGCTGGACCAGTCCCTCACCAGCCGAGACCACATCAACGGTCAGATGCGGGCCATTCTGGACGAGGCCACCGACAACTGGGGCATCAAGGTCAACCGGGTGGAGCTGAAGAACATCATGCCGCCCAGAGACATTCAGGAGTCCATGGAGAAGCAGATGCGGGCCGAGCGCGAGCGCCGTGAGTCCATCCTCCAGGCCGAGGGACAGAAGCAGTCCCAGATCCTGGTGGCTGAGGGCGAGAAGCAGTCCGCCATCCTGCGGGCTGACGCGGCCAAGCAGGCCGCCATCCTTCAGGCTGAGGGCGCCAAGCAGGCTAAGATCCTGGAAGCCGAGGCCCAGGCCCAGGCCATCATGAAGGTGCAGCAGGCCACCGCTGACGCCATTAAGCTCATCAACGAGGCCAACCCCGGCGACGGCGTGCTGAAGATTAAGGCCCTGGAGGCGTTCACCGCCGCCGCCAACGGCAAGGCCACCAAGATCATCGTACCCAGCGAGATCCAGGGCCTGGCGGGCCTGGCCGCCGCGGCGAAAACGGTGTTCGACACCGAGGACCCTAAGCCGGCCGCCCCCAAGACCACCCTGCCCAAGCAGTAAGACACAGACACGATCCAGGCGCCGCCCCATGGGGCGGCGCCTGTTTTTATGGCCGACGGTGCGGTCCGGCTGACAGAAAAAAGGAACGCTCCGGACGCCGGAAGGGCGGCCGGAGCGTTTGCTCAGGGTTGTGAGAGATAGATGTGGAACTGGGCCCCCTCCTCGCCGGAGAAGACGATCCAGCCGTTTTCCGGAAGAACAACGGTGGTGTCTCCATAGAGCCAGGAGCTGGCCTGGAGGCCCAGAGCGGCGTCATACACATAGAAACCGCCGTTTTCCGGGACCTCCACCGTCATCTGACTGCCGGCGGCCTCGCCTGTCCGGTACCAGCGGGCTGTCTGCCCCGGGCGGATGATGCACCAGGACTCCGGCCCGGAGAAGATGGGGGAGACGGAGCTTGCGTCCTGATAGAGGGAGCCGTTGAGCTCCAGGGTCTCGCAGCCGTCTACATCCAGCACACGGATCACGGCACTGTCCCGGCTTCCGGTGCCGGGGATCTGAAGGACTGGGGCAGCGGTGTCAGGGGCGGTGAGCTGATTGGTGAGCAGATAGCCCTCCGGGCTGCCCTGAAGGGTGACGGCGGCAAAGACGCCGCTTAAGGCGTAGTAGGCGGAGGACCAGCGCTCGTTGGTTTGAACGTACATCTTGCCCTCTCTAGCCTCCCAGGCGGCCTGAGTGGCCTCGTCCGGCTGGTAGCTGGGCAGACGCTCCATGGCGTAGGAGGCCACACAGAGGGTGGTCAGGCCGGGAATGGAGGCGTAGCTCTTCTGATAGAGGTAGGTCTCCCCGTTGTCCTCCTGGACTAGCTTGAGCAGGACGGAATCGCTCTCGTCCCGGAAACTGCCGTCCTCCCGGTAGGTGAAGGTCCCCTCCATCCCGGTAAGGGTGAGCACGCCCTCGTCGGTGATCTGGAGCTGGGCGGCGGCGGTGGAGGTGCCGTACCAGCCGCTGAGCTGGGTCAGCTCGGCGGGCATCTGGGCGGGCTGGGCGGGGGTGAGGGCGGCCTCCTCCTCCACCTTGACGCCCTGCTCAGCCAGGGCATCCAGAAGGATACGGGCGGCGGCCAGCTGATTGTAGGTGCTGATCCCGCCGGAAGTGAGCACCGCGGCGGCCATGTCATACTCGGGCAGGATGACCAGTCCGGCATGATAGACGATGGTGTCGCCCCCCTTGACCAGGGCCTGGATGCCGTTCTGACTGAAGGGGAACATATGGACGCTGTCCCAGCCCAGGCCATAGGCGACGGCGTCGCCGTCACTGTCCTCGGGCCACATGCCCAGCAGATACTGGTCGCTGGCCATCTCATCCAAAGACGCCTGGCTCAGCAGACCCTCCCCGCACAGGGCGCCGCCGAAGGCGGCCAGATCGCTGGCGGTGGAGTAGATGCCTCCCGTGCCCACGATGGTCAGGTTCTCGGCGGGCAGGGCCCGGGTGTCAGTCCCCAGATAGGTCTTGACCAGCCGGCTGGTATCGAACTCCTCCATAGGGGTCAGGGTGTTCTCCAGTCCCAGAGGCTCCAGCAGGTACTGGTTTAGAAAGGCGGTGTACTCCATGCCGCTGACCCGCTCGATGACCAGCTGGGCCAAGGTGAAGCTGTCGTTGGAGTAGACGCTGTAAGCGCCGGGCTCGGCCTGAAGGGTCTGCCCGGCCAGCCGCTCCAGCAGGCGGGAGGGAGCGTCATCGTTCCCCTGGTCCCCGAACAGGAAGGCGTCATTGGTGGTGCCGCCCATCAGGCCGGAGGAGTGGTTGAGGAGCATGCGCACCGTGATCTGGGTGTAGCGGGGGTCTGCCATGGTGAAATCAGGGAGATAGGCGGTGACCGGCTCATCCAGGTCTACTTTCCCCTGCTCCACCAGCTTCATCATGGCGGCGGCGGTATAGGTCTTGCTGATGGAGCCGATGCCGTACAGGTCATCATCGGTGAGCGCGCGGTTCTCCGTCTTGGAGTAGACGCCGTCGTGCCCCTGGAGGGTGACCTCTCCGTTCTCCCAAAGGGCGTACTGGACACTGACGGCGCCGCCATACTGCATGGCGTACTGGGCGGCCTCATGGGCGGCCTGGGCCCGGTCCTCCTGTGCGGCGGAGGCGGGCAGGGCCAGAGAGAGGGAAAGGACCAGCGCCAGGAACAGGGCGGTCCATCTGCTGCGAAGGTGTGTCATAGGATCTTCCTTTCTGATATGGAGGTTGGTTTCATTATAGCGGAAGCAAGGGCCCTGTCAAGGGAATGGAAAGCGGAAAATTGTGCATATTTCAGCACAATTTTGTCCTCTGACCACAGTCAGAGGACAATTTTTTTAAAAACAGGAAAAAATATGAACAGCGGTTAATTTTTTAAAAGGAAAGGTGAATACACTTCGCTTACGGAGAAAAGGCCTCATATGATACAATGGTCACACCAATGAAAATGGAGACGGAACATGAAATTTCACGAGATCCTGCGGCAGCGGCGCCTGGCACTGGGGCTGACCCAGGAACAGCTGGCCCAGCGGCTGGGGGTGTCAGCGCCAGCTGTCAACAAGTGGGAGCGGAACAACTCCTATCCGGATATCACCCTGCTGCCCCCGCTGGCCCGTCTGCTTGAGGTGGACCTGAACACCCTGCTCTCCTTTCAGGAGGAACTGACAGAGGAGGAGATCGGAGCATTTGCCAATGTGCTGGGGGAGAGAGCCCAGCAGGAGGGCTGTGAGGCCGCCTTCCGTCTGGCCCGGGACAAGCTGCGGGAGTACCCAAACAGCGACCTGCTGGCCTATACGGCGGCCCAGATACTGGACGGGGCACTGGTGCTCTGGAAGAGGGGGGAGAACGACCCGGAACGGGAGCAGGCGTGGAAGGGGGAGATCCTGGCCCTCTACCGCCGGTGCGCGGACAGTGGAGACAGGCGGGTGCGGGAGCGGGCGGAGCGGATGCTCATCTCCCAGTACATGGCCCAGGGAGAGCTGGAGCAGGCAGAGGAACAGCTGGCCCGCCTGCCCCAGGAGGACCGGGAACGGCCCATGCTGGAGGCCATGCTCCGCAGGAAACAGAAGCGGTCGGAAGAGGCGTGGCCCATTCTGGAGCGGGAGCTGTTCCGGCAGGCATCAGATCTCCAGTCTACCCTCATGGCTTTGATGGACCTGGCGCTGGAGGCGGGGGACAAGACGTGCGCGCGGCAATACAGTGAGACGGCGGAGCAGGCGGGACGGGTGTTCCAGCTCACCGCCTACGCAGTGGCGTCTGCCCCGCTCCAGCTGGCGCTGGCGGAGCAGGACGGCCCCGAGGCGCTGGCGGTGCTGGAACGGCTCCTGCGCAGCCTGGAGGAGCCCTGGGACCTGAGTGCGTCCCCTCTCTACCGCCACTTGCCCACAAAGGAGGCTGCGAGGGAAGTCCAGCAGATCATGCTCCAATATCTGCTGGAGGAACTGGAGCGGGACCCGGAATCCGCTTTCCTCCGGGAGACCCCCGGATACCAGGAGATGCTGGAGCGGGTTCACCGGGCAGAAATATAGATAAAATCAATTATTTTATAAGAAAGATCGATTTGAAAAATGGATTGGGGAGGAGTATGATGGGGACAAGATGAGACAGGTTCACGGCAGCGCGCCGGGCGGGACAGGGATACCTCCCCCCTGCTTCCCCCGGGGCGGCCGAAGCGTGGTGGAGCCGTGTCCGTCTGCGACAGAACAGAGCACAGAGCCAGCCCGGTGGTCCAGGGACCACCGGGCTGGCGCGCTGTATGGGGCCGGACCGGGGAACTGCCCGCAAAAGGCACCCGTTCCCTGCGGGGAACGGGTGCCTGGGATGATTTATTCTTCCGCCAGGGCCTTGGCTTCCTCAATGGCCTTCTGCTGGGCCGCGGGAGGGCAGTCCTCATAGCGGACAAAGTGGAAGGTGAAGGAGCCGCGGGACTGGGTCATGGCCCGCAGGTCGATGGCGTAGGTAGACATCTCGGCCATGGGGACCTCGGCCTCCACCACCTGCTCGCCGTCCTTAGTGGGATTCATGCCCATGATGCGGCCGCGGCGCTTGTTCAGGTCACCGATGACGTCGCCCATGTAGCTGTCTGGAATGGTGACCTTCAGCTCGCCGATGGGCTCCATGAGCACGGGGTTGGCCTCAGGCATGGCGGCCTTGTAGGCCAGCTGGGCCGCGGTCTTGAAAGCAATCTCGGAGGAGTCCACGGGGTGGTAGCTTCCATCATAGAGGACAGCCTTCAGGTTGACCACGGGGTAGCCCGCCAGAGGTCCGTGAACGCAGGCTTCACGCAGGCCCTTCTCCACAGCGGGGAAATAGTTCTTGGGCACGGAGCCGCCGAAAACCTCCTCGGCAAAGACCATCTGGTCGCTCTCCGGATTGGGCTCAAAGCGGACCCAGACATCGCCGAACTGGCCGGCACCGCCGGTCTGCTTTTTGTGGCGGCCCTGTTTGGAGACTGTCTTGCGGATCTTCTCACGATAGGCCACCCGGGGAGCCTTCAGCTCCGCCTCCACATTGAAGCGGCTCTTCAGCTTGGACAC
>ENA-UOJR01002519-UOJR01002519.1-human-gut-metagenome-genome-assembly--contig:-C115P-NODE-2519-length-12880-cov-35.305575_pt1 | contig 12880 bp, 6 predicted proteins | sample MGYA00242354_ERZ723901 | MGnify/ENA metagenome assembly ERZ723901
TTTGATGTGGAAAAGGGTGAGTTTGTGATTGTTGTTGGACCGAGCGGTGCGGGTAAGACGACGGTGCTGAATATTTTAGGCGGAATGGACACAGCGACTTCAGGAAAGGTGCTGGTGGACGGGGCGGAGATCAGTAAGTACCGCGGCAAGAAGCTGATCCAGTACCGGCGGGAGGATATTGGATTTGTTTTTCAGTTTTATAATCTGATGCAGAACCTGACGGCGCTCGAGAATGTGGAGCTGGCGATGCAGATTTGTAAGCATCCGCTGGATGCGTCGGAGGTGCTTGCGGAGGTTGGGCTGGAAGAGAGAATGAATAACTTCCCGGCGCAGCTTTCGGGCGGAGAGCAGCAGCGTGTGGCGATTGCGCGTGCGCTGGCGAAGAATCCGAAACTGCTGCTCTGCGATGAGCCGACCGGCGCGCTCGATTATGTGACGGGAAAAGCGATCTTAAAGCTGCTGCAGGATACCTGCCGGGAGAAGGGGATGACGGTCATTGTCATCACTCACAACTCGGCGCTGACACCGATGGCGGACCGCGTGATTAAAATCCGAAACGGGAAAGTGGCGGGCATGAAAACAAATGAGAACCCGACGCCGGTGGAAGAGATAGAATGGTAGGTGGATGATGAGAGCATTTCGAAAAGACTTTATCCGGGAAATCACAAAGAACAAGGGGCGGTTTCTGTCAGTCTTTTTCATCGTGCTTCTTGGCGCGGCGTTTTTCTCGGGCATCCGGTCGGCGGAAGGAGATATGAAGGTTTCGGCGGACCGGTATTATGATGAAGTAAATTATATGGATTTGAAAGTTCTTGGAACGCTGGGGCTGACGGACGATGATCTGGCGGATATCGCGAAGACGGACGGTGTGAAAGCGGTTTACGGCGGAAAGACGGTGGAAGTGCTGCATGACATCGGCGAGAGCGAGCAGGTTGTGAAACTGATTGCGCTGACGGACGGTGTGAATGAGCCGCGCGTGGTCGAGGGACGGATGCCGGAGAAAGAGGATGAAATTCTTGTTGATACGCAGTTTCTGAAAAGTTCCGGCTGTGAGATCGGGGATCAGGTAACGTTCACTTCCGGAACGGAGGATCCGCTCTCAGATTCGCTGACCGGGGATACGTTTACGATTGTTGGTTCGGCGACGCTCCCTTATTATATGGATCTGAACCGCGGAACGGGCTCGATTGGAAATGGAAGCATCAACAGTTTTGCACTGCTGCTTCCGGAGACATTTACCTCGGATCTCTATACAGAGATTTACGTCCAGGCGGACGGCGCACAGGAAGAGGCGAGCTACAGCGATGCATATGATGAGACGGTGAAGGCTGTACAGACGAAGATTGAAGCGCTCGAGGATGCGGCGTGCGACCGGCGGTATACGGCAGTCAAAACCGAAGGACAGGAAAAGATTGATGATGCAAAACAGCAGGTCGCTGATGCAGAGCAGAAATTAGCGGACGCAAAAACAGAGCTGGATGACGGTGCACAGCAGCTTGCCGACGCGAAAGTGACGATTGCGGACAAAGAGCAGGAACTTCTCGACGGCGAACAGACGTTAAAGGACAAAGAACAGGAGCTTCTTGACGGAAAGCAGACGATTGCTGAGAAAGAACAGGAACTCCTTGACGGAAAACAGACCATTGCAGACAAAGAGCAGGAACTTCTCAGTGCGAAAGCAACCATCGCCGACAAAGAGCAGGAACTGGCATCCGGCAAGGCAACGCTGAAAGATAAAGAGGCGGAACTTGCGAGCGGAAAAGCGACGCTGGAAGCAAAGGCGGCAGAGCTGGAAAGCGGAAAAGCGGAGCTGAATCAGAAAGCCGATGAACTTGCAAGTGGAAAAACCACACTTGAGGCAAAAGCGAAAGAACTTTCCGACGGAAAAGCACAGCTTGCAGAGAAAGAAACAGAACTGGCATCCGGCAAAAAAGAGTTAGAGGAAAAAATGACGCAGCTTTCGGCGGCAAAAACCGAACTGACTCGGAAGCAGACGGAGCTGAATACTGCAAAAGAGCAGCTTTCCGAAAAAGAAACGGAATTGAATATTGCAAAGGAGCAGCTTTCCGCTGCACGCGAGGAACTGGACAACAAGAAAGCAGAAACCGCTGCAGGACGCACACAGTATGAAGCGCAGAAGGCAGCGTATGAAGAACAGAAGAGTCAGTATGAGACAGCCAAGGATCAGTTAGCCCAGATTTCCAGGCAGCTTCCGATGGTGGAGGCTGCGCAGACAGAAGTGACTGGTCAGATCGAGGTGATTGAGGCTCAGCTTGACGGACTGACAGAGGAAGATGAAGCATATGTATCCCTGTTGGAACAGAAAACTGCGCTGGAAGCAAAGCAGACAGAGTTAGCACAGCAGCTTTTCACGATGCAGGAGCAGAAAACATTTCTGGAACAAAACATCGCAGCGTTTGAAGCAGCAAGCGCTGATGCGGAAGCCCGGCTTGCGGCTGCAGAAGCTCAGATTACCGACGCAGAAAGTCAGCTTGCCGCTGCAGATGCACAATTAACAGAAAAAGAGCAGGAATGCGCCGCAGGCGAGGCACAGATTGCTTCTGCAAAAGAAGAACTGGAAAGCGGCGAAGCTCAGATTACAGAGGCTCTTGCCCAGCTTCAGGATGGAGAAGCACAGGCAGAAGCTTATCAGAAACAGATTGAGAATGGCGAAGCCCAGCTTGCCTCTGCCAAAGCAGCGATTGCCGACGGAGAAGCTCAGATTGAGACGAACCGCAGTAAATTAAAAGACGGAGAAACTCAGCTTGCGGCTGCCAGAGCCCAGCTTGCTGATGGGGAACAGCAGATTGCATCGTACCGACAGACGATTCAGTCGGGTGAGGCCCAGCTTGCGGCTGCAAAGCAGACAATTTCCAGTGGAGAAAGTCAGCTCGCCGACGCGAAACAGACGATCGCCGATGGCGAAACCCAGTTAGCAGAAGCAAAGCAGACGATCGCCGATGGAGAAAGTCAGCTCGCCGAAGCAAAGCAGACGATTGCCGACGGAGAAACCCAGCTTGCCGACGCGAAACAGGAAATCGCCGACGGAAAAATCTCCCTTGCGGATGCGAAACAGGAAATTGCCGATAAAGAAAAAGAACTTGAGGACGGCAAAGCCGAATACGAAAAAGCAAAAGCCGACGCCGAACCAGAAATCGCAGATGCGAAGCAGGAAATTGCGGACGGTGAGAAAACACTCGCAGACCTGAAAAAACCAACGTGGTACGTCTGGGGACGGGATAAGGTAACGTCAACTGAGAGCTTCGGTCAGGATGCCAGCCGTATCTCGAATATCGGAAAATTCTTCCCGGTTATCTTCTTCCTCGTGGCTGCTCTCGTCAGCCTGACGACGATGACACGAATGATCGAGGAACAGCGTCAGCAGATCGGAACGTTAAAAGCCCTCGGTTATTCCGACGGCGTGATCGCCTTTAAATATTTCGCATACGCGATGCTCTCCACCGTATCCGGCGCTCTCGCGGGCGTGGTGGTTGGAGAAAAAATCCTGCCCTGGGTTATTATGAATGCCTACGGCATGCTGTATACCGGACTCCCGTATTACATGACCCCGCTGAATTGGGAGCAGGGAGGCCTTGCGATTCTGGCGAGTGCAGCCTGCACCGGCGTGGCGACGATCGCGGCATGCTACAAAGAACTCGCCGCAGGTCCGGCAGAGCTGATGCGGCCGGAAGCACCGAAAAACGGCAAACGGATTTTCCTGGAACGTATCGGCGTACTCTGGAAACATCTGAACTTTACGCAGAAATCAACCGTGCGGAATCTGGTACGGTATAAAAAACGATTCTTCATGACCGTTATCGGAATCGGCGGATGCATGGGTCTGATCCTCGTCGGTTTCGGCCTTCAGGATTCCATCACCGCGATTGCGAAAAACCAGTTCGTCAGCCTCTTCACCTATCAGGCGAATGCTGTGCTGAATTCAGATGTGGATGAATCCGAAAAAGAAGCATTGCAGACCGATCTGGAAAACCACAGCGGCATCGATGAGCTGCTGGAAATGTACTGCCAGAACATCGAACTGCAGACCGACAAAAAGACCGTGGATGCAGTGCTTGAAGTGCCGAAAGAACTGACGAATTTCAATGACTTCTATGCCTTCCGAGACCGGAAAAGCGGAGAAGTTTACGAATTCCCGACCGACGGCGGCGCAGCCATCAGCGAAAAGACAGCAACGATGCTCGGCGTAAAAGCAGGCGACACGGTTCAGCTGAAAAAAGGCGACGATATTGTGGACGTAAAGATTTCGATCATCGTCGAAAACTACGTGCGCCATTATCTGTATCTGGCCCCGGATCTCTACGAGGAGCTGTTCGGCGGAGCGCCGGATTACAACCAGCTTCTGATGAAATATCAGGACACGTCGAGCAATTATGAGACAGCACTCGGAGAAAAAATCATGACGTACGACGGTGTAGCGGCAATCTCGTTCACATCCGACCTGATTGATCAGATTGACAACATGCTTCGTTCCCTCGACATCGTCATCGTGGTGCTGATCGTATCGGCGGGCCTGCTGGCGTTTGTGGTGCTGTACAACCTGAACAACATTAACATCACCGAACGACAGAGAGAGCTGGCAACGCTGAAAGTGCTCGGCTTCTTCGACGGCGAGGTGGCATCGTACGTGTACCGGGAAAACATGGTGCTGACACTGTTCGGCGTTATCGCGGGCATGGGAATTGGAACGTTTTTACATCATTGCGTAATTCAGACCGTCGAGGTCGATATGATGATGTTCGGACGAAACGTGTTCCCGCGGAGCTACGGCTGGAGCGCCCTGATTACCCTGGCGTTTGCCCTGTTCGTCAACTTTATGATGTTCTACCGGTTAAGAAAAATTGATATGATTGAATCGCTGAAAAGCGTGGAGTAAACAACAGAAAAAGGCCGTCCGCGGTGATGCAGAGAATCTGCAGAAACCGTGGGCGGTTTTTTTATTTTGAAGTGAAATATGAGCCGGAATGCTTGTTTTTTCAGACATTTCGTTGTATAAAAAAGATAAGGGTTTTTATCAGAACAGAATCAAAAAACAAAGAGTAAAGGGGATTTTTACAAATGGGAACAACAGAAACGAAAAAAATGAGAGTCGGCGTTGTCGGCTGCGGAGCGATCAGTGATATTTATCTGACGAACATGATTCATAACTTTGAGAATCTTGAGGTAGCAGCATGCTGCGCAGGCCATCTTGAACATGCGAAAAAGAAAGCAGAGCAGTATGGCATCAAGGGCTGTACCTACGAGGAAATTCTGGCAGACCCGTCGATTGAAATGGTAGTCATTCTGACACCGGCACCGACCCACGAGGGGCTGATCCGTCAGGCACTGGAAGCCGGAAAACACGTTTACACTGAAAAAACAATGACCCTCGCACCGGAAACGGCAGCGAAACTGATCGAGCTGGCAGAGGAGAAACATCTCTATCTCGGTTCCGCACCGGACACCTTCCTTGGATCGGCACTGCAGACCGCAAGAAAAGCGATCGACGACGGGCTGATCGGCGAGGTGACATCTTTCGAAGCATGCGCAAACCGCGATCTTGATTTGCTGGCGAGCATCTTCCGTTTTCTGCGGATGCCGGGAGGCGGTATCTGCTACGATTTCGGTGTTTATTATCTGACCGCCATCGTCAGCCTTTTCGGCCCGGTGGACCGTGTCGTTTCCTCCGTGCGCAACCTTGCGCCGAAGCGCGTCAATGTCGTCCCGGACAGCCCGGAATACGGCCAGGAATTTGACTACAGCAACGAGAGCCAGGCTTTCACGATTCTGGAAATGAAAAACGGCGTGACCGGCACATTCTGTGTCAATGGCGACAGCACCATCAACGATCAGGCGGTATTCACAATTTACGGCAAAAAAGGTATTTTAAAGCTGGTGGACCCGAACAATTTCGGCGGCGATATCGTCTACATTCCGGGCGTGAAGGACTGGACACAGCAGGCAGTTCCGGAAGTGCTGGATTATGGCTTTGCCTACAGCGAAAACAGCCGCGGCCTCGGTCCGTCCGAGATGGCAGAAGCAATTGCAGAGGGCAGACTAAACCGTGCGAATGCCAAAATGGCATATCACGTACTCGATACGATCGATCAGATTATGAAGAGTGCGGAAACGGGTGCATTTGAGAAGGTTCCATCCACCTGCGAAAGACCGGAGGCCATGCCGAATTCATAGCCTATTTCTGATAGGATTGCAGGTACATCTGACGGAAGTCGGTAGGGCTTACATTTTTTGATTTCAAAAAGACTCTGTTAAACGTAGAAATACTGTTAAAACCGGATTCGAGCGACACTTCGGTGATCGTGAGATCCGGTTTTTTTAACAGGTTTTCGGCGATATGGAGCCGTTCCCTGGTGACGAAATCCGTGAAGGAGAGGCCGGTGTATGCGCGGAACAGCTTGGAAAAATGGCAGCGGGAGAATCCGGCGACCTTTGATGCTTCTTCCAGGGAAACCGGTTCGGTGCAGTGACTCGAGATCCAGGTACATGCAGCAATCATCTGGCGGTGTACCTGTGCGGAATGGCCTGTTTTTTGCGGTGCTGCAGTTTCGGTCGGCACGGAGAGATTTTCGCCGAGCAGAATAAAAAACTGATACAGCAGAACGCATCCGCGCAGCTCGGAAAAACTGATACCGGAGAGGGAGAGCCTGCGCAGCTCTGTCAGAAATCCGCGGAGTTTTTCGATTTCCGGGAAGTTGTTCTGATTCAGAAGACGGATCTGATAAAAAAGATAAGCAACAGACTGGAAATCCACGCGTTTTTCCAGAAAATCTGCATCGAGCTGAAGCATGATCAGGCGATGTTCTCTGTTGGTTGTGGAAACAGCGTGCAGCTCGCCGGGCCAGATAAAAAGAAGATCACCGGGCTTTAGCGGAAAGGTTTCTCCATTTACTTCATAGATAATGCCGTCATCCTGTGCAAGCACAATTTCAATATAGTGATGCCAGTGCAGACCGAAATAGGCGGGGACATGCGAAATAGAGATATCGTAAACATAGCTGTTAGCAAAATGATTGTTTTCGAAAAAAGAAGTCGAATCGTTTTTCATGGCAAAAGAATCCTCCGTATCTGATAAACGGTATTATACAACAGAAGAGAGAAAAAATATAGAAAAAATCGAAACATCTGGGCAATGATCGGCAATATATAAGTAGTGTTTTACGAGGATCTGTATTATGGTTAAGATATGAAAATTGTGAAGAACGGCAGAAATCGGAAAAAGAGTGATGTGATTTTGGCGAAAATTCACAATAAAAGTTTATGAAAAGTGAAGAAGTGAGAGGTAAGCGAAAAATGCAGATTTATGTAGATGGAAATGCTGTGCGAAGCGGAAATGGGCAGAAGGAATATCCATTTCAGACGATTTCCGAGGCGGCAAAAATTGCAAGGCCCGGCGACGAGGTGCTTGTAGCGCCTGGCGTATATCGGGAATATGTAGATCCGGCGAATGCGGGATGTGAGGATGCAAGAATTGTGTACCGTTCTGTGGAACCGGGAAAAGCTGTGATTACCGGTGCGGAAATTGTGGATAACTGGGAGCATTTGGAAGGTGATGTGTGGACAGCGCGCGTTTCGAACGGATTGTTTGGGGATTACAATCCATATACGACACTGGTCAGCGGTGACTGGTTTATCGCATCCTACACGGCACACACCGGAGAAGTGTATCTGAATGGAAAATCCATGTATGAGGTGACGAGCCTGGACAAGGTGAAAAAGCCGGAGATCTATAAAAAATCCTGGGATCAGGCATTCACGGTTTACACCTGGTATGTGGAGCAGGACGAAGAAAAAAATGAGACCGTTTTCTATGTGAATTTTCAGGGAAAAAATCCGAACGAAGAAACCGTAGAAATCAATGTACGTGAGAATTGTTTTTATCCGTCGAAGGAGGGCATCGGTTACATCACTCTGTCCGGCTTTGTTGTAAAACAGGCGGCAACTCAGTGGGCTCCGCCGACGGCATATCAGGAAGGAATGGTCGGCCCGCACTGGTCAAAGGGATGGATCATCGAGGATTGTGAGATTTCAGATTCGAAGTGCTCGGGCATTTCCCTTGGAAAATACAGACAGCCGAACAATGACAATAAATGGCTCAAATGGAAATTCAAAGATGGTACACAGACGGAGCGTGACTGTATCTGCCAGGCGCAGCGGGAGGGATGGACAAAGGAAAACATCGGAAGCCACATCATCCGCCGGTGCAACATCCACGACTGTGGACAGACGGGTATTGTAGGCCACTTAGGTGGTGTGTTCTCGATTATTGAGGATAACCACATTCACCATATCAATAATAAACAGAACCTTGCGGGTGCGGAGATCGGCGGCATCAAGATGCATGCAGCAATCGATGTGATCATTCGAAGAAACCATTTCCATCACTGTACGAGAGGCCTCTGGCTCGACTGGCAGGCACAGGGCACACGTGTTACGCAGAACCTGTTCCATGACAATACGCTGCCGAACGAGGAAAATGCAAATCCAGAAGGTATGGACGGCATCGGCGAGGATATCTTTATTGAAATTTCCCACGGACCGACGCTGGTGGACAATAACGTACTGCTTTCGGACCGCGCTATAAAGCTGGCAACACAGGGTGTTGCGGTAGTACATAACCTGATCGCGGGATCGTTTACTGCTGTCGGCCGCGGTGTCAACAATGGCTCCGAAAAGCTGCCGTCGCCACGCTACACACCGTACCATGTGCCGCATCGCACAGAGATCAACGGATTTATGACGGTTCTTCACGGTGACTGCCGGTTCTACAATAATATCTTCATCCAGAAGCCGGTTCGTGCAGGAATGGAAGAAATCCGTAAACTGACTGGGGATAATGAATGGGATGACGGAAATCTGACAGCAGGAACCGCACCGTACAGCGGATATCCGACGCTGGAGGAGTACGTGGCAAGATTTGAGGGCTACTGCGGAATGGGTTCCGGAAAGTCACCGGATCTGTATTACGAGAAGCTGCCGGTATGGCTTGGCGGCAACGTTTACTTCAATGGGGCGAAGCCGGCAGAGCAGGAACAGGACGCTGTAGTGGATACCGAGCATGAAATCACCATCGGTGTAAAAGAAGAGAACGGAAAATGGAAACTGGAGACCAATGTTTACGATTATCTGCCGCAGAATGCCTGTGCAGTGATCTCAACGGAGACGCTTGGCATGGCATTTGAGCCGGAACAGAAATATGAGAATCCGGATGGAACGCCGATCGTGTTCCGATATGACTACTTCGGAAACCGTCAGGGCATTCATCCGCTGCCGGGCCCGTTTGCATCAAAAGAGGCTGCGGAAGAAGCATTATCATAAAGAATTTCTATAGACCCGCAAAAAAATAGCGTAAAAAATTCAGCGCCGCAGAGAGTGAATGATTGCGTCACAGCCTTTTTTGCAGTGTTTTCAGGTTTTACTATAACAAAAAGGAGTATAGAGAAATGATTTACTATGTCAATAATTCCGCTCCGAAGAATGGAAACGGAACAAAAGAGATGCCGTTCAAGTTCATCAACGATGCGGCAAAAATTGCAAAGGCAGGAGATGAAGTTCTGGTTGCACCTGGTATCTACCACGAATATGTCGATCCGGTCAACGGCGGAACCGAGGATGCGAGAATCGTCTATAAGAGTGAGAAGCCGCTCGGCGCAAGGATCACCGGTGCGGAAACGATGAATGACTGGGAGCATTACAAAGATAATGTTTGGGTATGCCGTGTAGACAACGGAGTGTTTGGCAATTATAACCCATACACGACAATGGTCGGCGGTGACTGGTATTTTGCACCGGTGGTACGCCATACCGGCGCGGTTTATCTGAATGACCGTCAGCTATACGAGGCAGAGACGCTCGAGGAGTGTATCAAGGGCGAGGTTTATGCGCCGTCCTGGGAGCCGGAGTGGTCGGTTTACAAATGGTATACCGAGCAGGACAAAGAGAAAAATCAGACGGTTATCTACGCAAATTTCCAGGGTAAAAACCCGACGGAGGAAAAAGTAGAAATCAACGTGCGCCGGAACTGCTTTATGCCGTCGAAAATAGGCGTAAATTACATTACGTTCAGTGGATTTGATGTCAGCAAGGCAGCAACGACATGGGCGCCGCCGGCTGCTTATCAGGACGGTATGATCGGTCCGCACTGGTCGAAGGGATGGATTATTGAGGACTGTGAGGTCAGCAACAGCAAGTGCTGCGGTATTTCGCTCGGAAAATATTACGATCCGGAGAACGACCATTACTTTACCAGAAAACACGTAAAAAGCCCGACCCAGATGGAGCGTGATGCTGTGTGCCGCGGCCAGTATCACGGCTGGACGAAGGAGAACATCGGAAGCCATATCATCCGCCGCTGCCACATCCATCACTGTGAGCAGACCGGTATTGTCGGACGGATGGGCGGTGTGTTCAGTATCATTGAGGACAACCACATTCACAACATCAACAATATGCAGCAGCTTGGCGGGGCCGAGATTTCCGGTATCAAGATGCATGCAGCGATCGATGTTGTGATGAGAAGAAATCACATTCATCATTGTACGATGGGCATCTGGTGTGACTGGGAGGCACAGGGAACACGCCTGACCCAGAACCTGCTGCACGACAACTGCCCGCCGGAGGGAACACCAAAGGCAGAGGGCGCAATGATGAGTCAGGATATTTTCATCGAGGTTGGCCATGGTCCGACACTGATCGATAACAACATTATGCTCTCACCGGTCAGCGTTCGTATGGCGACCGATGGTATTGCCTGCGTACACAATCTGATGCTTGGCTCATTAACTGCAGTTGGCGGCGGAACAGGAGACCGTTACACGCCGTATCACATCCGTCACCGTACCGAGGTTGCCGGATTCATGACATTCCTGCATGGCGATGACCGGTTTTACAACAACATCTTTATCCAGAATTACCCGGTTGAGGAAACAGAAACGGTTGAGGACATGGGCTTCAAGATGGAGGATAACCAGGAGGTCGGAACGCATGTGTTCGACGAGTATCCGACCTATGACGAGTGGATCAGCCACTTTGAGCTGGATAAACCGGCCGACATGAGCAAGCTGGAGCCGTATCACAATAAATGTCATCTGCCGGTTTGGGTAAACGGAAACGCTTACTTTAACGGAGCAAAGGCGTGTGTGAATGAAAAAGAGAATCTTATGGATAACGAGAACCAGGTTAAGGTGGAACTTGTGGAAAAAGACGGCCACTATTCCATCAAGACGAACGTGTATGAGTTCCTGAAGGATTTCCGGACGGGAATTATCAACAGTGATATTTTAGGATACGCCTTCGAGCCGGAGCAGAGATTCGAAGATCCGGACGGAAGCACGATTATCTTCGATCAGGATTATCTCGGCGAGCACCGCGGCGTGGCAGCAATGCCGGGACCGTTTGCGGATGGAGCTGAGGCAGAGAAGATTCTGTGGTAGAAGAAATCAGAACTTACCGGTTGATACGAAAAAAACAGGGCGCTGTGCAGGAAATGGCACAGCGCCCTGTTTTGGTAAAAGGAAAGTCAGGATGCCTTTGCAGAATCTTTTGCCGTCGGCATTTTCGCGTATAAGATTTTCAGTATAATCGGTGTTGCAACACTCGAGAAGAGAATCAGCAGAATCACGGCACTGAAGAAATCGCCGGATAAAAAGCCTGCATTCAGACCCTTTTGCGCGACGATCAGACAGACTTCACCGCGGGTCATCATACCGACACCGATTTTCAGGCTGTCGCCCCAGGTAAAGCCGCATCCCTTTGACATCAGGCCACAGCCGATAATTTTTGCGACAAGGCCGACGATGACGAAACAGATGGCAAAGAGTACGAATTTCTCGTTCATGCCGCTGAGCGTTGTTTTGAGTCCGATACTTGCAAAGAAAATCGGTCCGAAAATCATATAGGAGCTGATATCCATTTTTTCTTCGATGTAATCGGAAGAATCGAGGGAACACAGGATAACGCCCGCAACGTATGCACCGGTAATATCGGCGATGCCGAAATATTTTTCGGAAATGTAGGACAGTCCGAAGCAGAGTGCAAGACCCAGAATCGGGAGACGGCGGGTGTGCGGAAATACGGAGTTCATACGGTTGAACAGCTTAAAGCAGAGAAAACCGAGCACAATCGCAAGGGCAAAAAACAGAATGGTGGAGGCTGCTACTTTCAGCGGATTGGATGTCGGATCTTTAAAACCGATGACAACAGTCAGCACAATGATACCAATGACATCGTCGATGATGGCTGCATTTAAGATGGTTGTTCCAACCTCTGTTTTCAGCTTGCCGAGTTCTTTCAAGGCCTGTACGGTGATGCTGACAGATGTCGCAGTCAGAATAACACCGATAAAAACAGCGTGGTAAAATTCTTCCGTTCCGACAGCAGAGAAGCCATAAAAGCTCATGTATAAGATGGCTCCAAGAACGAGAGGAACAAAAACACCGGAACAGGCGATCAGCAGGGATTTCACTCCGGTGCGGAGCAGATCCTTCAGGCTGGTGCCAAGACCTGCGGAGAACATCAGCAAAATGACACCGATCTCCGCCATCTGTGCGAGAAAGTCAGACTGCTGAACGAGTCCCAGCACACTGGGTCCAAGGACAATACCGGCAATCAGCTCGCCCACAACCTGCGGAGCCTTGCATTTTCTGGCAAGAATACCAAACAATTTTGCGAATACGATAATGATTGCCAGGTCTTTTAAAATGACATACGTATCCATGAAAAAGATACCCCCTTTTATGAAGTTTATGTATGTGTCGGCAGCTTGAAAGAGCAATGCCGGAGTTTGATACGCATACATTTTCAGTATAACAAAAATTGAGAAAAAATACTATCGGCAAGAAAGAAAAAATAAAGTAAAACGGAAAAA
>ENA-UOJR01002525-UOJR01002525.1-human-gut-metagenome-genome-assembly--contig:-C115P-NODE-2525-length-12828-cov-5.837078_pt1 | contig 12828 bp, 10 predicted proteins | sample MGYA00242354_ERZ723901 | MGnify/ENA metagenome assembly ERZ723901
TTGTGTCCTCCCCACACGTTATTCAGCGGCACCGTTACAGTGTATGCCGCCCTATTATGCGGGGTGTTTTTCTCCGGTGTTGCACGGAAACAGGCAACAGAAAGGCAGGCATCTTACGATGCCTGCCTTTTGTCCGTGCGTCCCCGGGGTATGGGCCGCGCGGCCCGGTATCCATTCAAGATATGGCTCAATAGCTGCCCAGGTCGGCGCTGGCGTCGCCCTCGACGCTCTTGCCGAACTCGTAGTCGTTGCCGGGCAGGACGGCGTTCAGGATCACGCCCGCCAGGGCGGCGATGGCCAGACCGGTCAGGGTGATGTCGGCGCTGCCCACGGTGAAGGTGATGCCGCCGGTGGAGGCGAAGCCCAGACCGCACACGAAGATGACGGCGGCGATGATCAGGTTGCGGGACTTGGTCAGATCAACGCGGTTCTCCACCACATTGCGCACACCCACGGCGGAGATCATGCCGTACAGCACGAAGCTGACGCCGCCCACGATGGCGGTGGGGATGGAGTTGACCAGCGCGTCGAACTTGGGGGAGAAGCTGAGGATGATGGCGTACAGCGCGGCCAGACGAATGACCCGGGGGTCGTACACGCGGCTCAGGGCCAGAACACCGGTGTTCTCGCCGTAGGTGGTGTTGGCAGGGCCGCCGAACATACCGGCGAAGGCGGTAGCCAGGCCGTCGCCCAGCAGGGTGCGGTGCAGACCGGGATCCTCAATGAAGTTCTTACCGGTGGTGGAGGAGATGGCGGAGATGTCGCCGATGTGCTCCATCATGGCGGCGATGGCGATGGGCGCCATGACAAGGATGGAGGTCACGTCGAACTTGGCCAGGACGAACTTCTGCAGACCCACGAAGTCGGCGCCGGCCACCTCGGTGAAGTCCACCTTACCGGCGATCAGCGCCACGATGTACGCGCCTACCACACCCAGCAGGATGGGGATGATCTTGATCATGCCCTTGCCCCAGATGTTGGCCACGATGATGATGGCGATAGCCACCAGGGCCAGCCACCAACAGGTGGAGGCATTAGTCACGGCGGTGCCGGACAGGTTCAGACCGATGAGGATGATGATGGGACCCGTGACAATGGGCGGAAAGAACCGCATGACCTTCTTGGCGCCCACCAGCTTGAACAGCAGGGCCAGCACCAGATACAGCAGACCCGCGACCACCACGCCGCCCAGGGCGTAGGGCAGCTTCTCCTCACCGGTCATGGCGGCGAACTTGCCGCTATCCAGATTGGCTACCGCCTGGAAGCCGCCCAGGAAGGCGAAGGAGGAGCCCAGGAAGGCGGGCACCTTCAGCTTGGTGCACACATGGAACAGCAGGGTGCCGATACCGGCGAACAGCAGGGTTGTCTGGATGGACAGGGGCAGGCCGTAGCCCGTCACCAGGATGGGCACCAGCACCGTGGCGCCGAACATGGCAAACAGGTGCTGCAATCCCAGCAGCAGCATCCGGGGCACGCCCAGCTCCCGGGCGTCATAGATGGCGTCGTGTCCTAATTTCTTGTTCATGTGACTTGTCCTCTCTTTCTCGTTCATCCGTATATGTTTACTTACTTACAAACAGCCTAAAAAAATGACCGGTGAAAAATCACCGGTCAAATGGAAACAATATCAGAAACAAAAACAGAGGGAGCGTCGGTCCGCTTTTTCACAACAGTCTTGCAGGTCATGGCACGTTCCTCCTCTCGATTTGTCCTGCCTATTATACGGGGCTCGGCCGCAAAATGCAATACATTTCTGTGCCAATATCCTGTCAAAATTTCAGAAGACGGTTTGGCTGTATTGCACAAGGTCATTCGCCCCGCTTATCGCTGCCATCCGCCAATCTTAACCGCCGCCGCAAAACGGGGCACACGCCCGCCGCCACGATGATCTTCACTGCGTCTCCCGGCAGGTAGGGCAGCATCCCCGCCCACAGCAGCGCGGAAAACGTCATACCCTTGCCCATGTAGGCGTTGAGTATCAAGGCCATGTAGGGCATTCCCACGGCGTACAGCGCGGCCAGTCCCGCCAGCGACGCCAGTGCCATGCGTTTGGGGTCCAGACTCTCCCCTGCCACGGCACCCACCACCCATGCGGCCGGGATCAGTCCCAGCAGGAACCCGAACGTGGGCTGGAACACATAGCCAAAGCCGCCGCCCATGGTGAAGATGGGCAGGCCCACCAGCCCCAGCAGGACGTACACCGCCTGGCTCAAAGCTCCCCACCTCCGGCCCAGAAGCAGCCCCGCCATGGCCGTAAACAGATATTGCAGCGTCACGGAGCTGTACACCATCGGAATACGCAGAAACGCACCCACCGCCGTCAGCGCGGCGAACAGGGCGGTATAGACCAGCTTGCGGGTACGGGTGTTCATAGGCGTCCCTCCTCCAAAAACTGTCCTGATGATACTAAATTCCTTAACACCTGTCAACTATTTACAAACGCGGAATACAGTGCTACAATGTGTTTTCGACCGAAAGGAGATGATGGCCGTGACTTGGGATGTTCTGCGCTATGACACCGTGGACTCCACCAACAACGTATGCAAGGCCCTTGCCGCGCAGGGGCTGGACAGCACCGCCGTCATCGCCCGGGCGCAGACCGCTGGTAAGGGCCGGCTGGGCCGTTCGTTCCAATCACCGGAGGGCGGCCTGTATCTCTCCGTCCTGTGGCGGAACTGCCTGGCTGAGCAGCTGCTCACCGTGACGCCGCTGGCCGCGGTGGCTGTGTGCCGCGCTGTTGAGAGCCTCTGCGACACGGACTGCGGCATCAAGTGGTGCAACGATGTGGTGCTGCACGGCAAAAAGCTCTGCGGCATTCTGACCGAATCCTCCCTGCTCCCCGACGGCAGCGCGGCGTGGCTGGTGGTAGGTATCGGCGTCAATGTGGGACAGGCCTCTTTTCCGCCGGACATCGCGGACATGGCCACATCCCTTGCCCTACAAGAGCTTGACGTGTCGCCGGACGCGCTGGCAGACGCCATACTGGCCCAGCTGACAGCCATGCGGACTGTGCTGACCGACCCAGTGGAATGGCTGGCGGAATACCGGCGGCGGTGCGTGAATTTGGGCAGACCCGTGCGCGTCCTGCGAGGCAATACCGTCCGGCAGGCCACGGCGCTGGCCATAGACGAACAGTTCGGCCTGACGGTGCAATACGAAAACGGCGAAACGGAGACAGTCCGCAGCGGCGAGGTATCGGTGCGGGGACTGTACGGATATATAGAATGAGGTGATACGAGCATGAACGCAAAACTTCTCGCTCAGTTGTTCCTCACCTTTGCCAAGGTGGGCGTCATGACCTTCGGCGGCGGTATGGCCATGCTGCCCATCCTCCAGCGCGAGGTCGTGGAGGACAAGGGCTGGGCTACAGACGAGGAGCTGGTGGACTATTTTGCCATCGGCCAGTGCACCCCCGGCATCATCGCTGTAAACACCGCCACCTTCATAGGGCAGAAGCAGGCCGGTATTATCGGCGGCATCGTGGCCACGCTGGGCATTGTGTTCCCATCGCTGATCATCATCACCGCACTGGCAGGCGTCATCAACAGCTTCTCCCATCTGGCTTGGGTGCAGCACGCCTTTGCGGGTATCCGCGTATGCGTGTGCGTGCTGATCTTCAACGCGGTGGTCAAGCTGTTCAAGGGCTCTGTGAAGGACTGGGCCGCCGGGCTGATCTTCCTTGCTGTGCTGGCGGCGGCGCTGCTCACCGACCTGTCCCCCGTCATCTTCGTGGCGGCGGCCGCGGCGCTGGGCATCGTCATTCAGAACGTGATAAGGAGGGCGAAATAATGCTGTACCTCCAACTATTCTGGGAATTCTTCAAGACCGGTCTGTTCGCCGTGGGCGGCGGGCTGGCCACTCTGCCCTTCCTGCAGGATATGGCCGACCGCACCGGCTGGTTCACCCATGCGCAGCTGGCGGATATGCTGGCGGTGTCCGAGTCCACGCCGGGGCCCATCGGTGTGAACATGGCCACCTATGTAGGCTTTACCACCGGTGGCATCGGCGGCGCGCTGGTGGCCACCATCGGGCTGGTAACCCCCTCCGTTATCGTCATTCTCATCGTGGCGGCGTTCCTGAAAGCCTTTCGCGACAGCAAGTGGGTCAGCGCCGCGTTCTACGGCCTGCGCCCCGCCTCCACCGCGCTGGTGGCTGCGGCGGGCATCTCCGTAGTACCTATCGCCTTGCTGCACAGTGGTATGACCGGTCTGGCCGCGCTGAACTGGCCGGCTATCGCCCTGGCGGCCGTACTGCTGGTGTGTACCAACTGGGTACCTGTGGTAAAGAAGTGGCACCCCATCGTGTTCATCGGAATCTCCGCCCTGGTGGGCGTTCTGCTGAAATTCTGAGAAAAGGGAGACGCTGCGCGTCTCCCTTTTTGTATATATTTCCTCCCGGCAGGGCAGACTATCGCTGCTATACTGTCAGGAGGTTTATATTCTATGTCTGAAATGTTCTGTTTTCAGTGTCAGCAGACGGCGGGCAACAGCGGCTGCGTCCGCACCGGCGTCTGCGGCAAGCAGCCGAAAACCGCCAATTTGCAGGACTATCTGGTGTGCTCCCTCATCCACCTGGCGGAGATATATGCCGCCAAGGAGGACTATCCTCCGGAAGTCACACACCTGCTGGCGGACGGTCTGTTCGCCACGCTGACCAACGTAAATTTTGACGATACAGCCTTACAGGGCTATATCCGCCGCGCCGAAAAACTGACGCCCCAGCGTCTGCCGATACAGGACCCGAGTTGGCTATGGCGCGGCGATACGGACATCGTGTCTCTGCGCGCCACACTGCTGTTCGGCATGAAGGGTATGGCAGCCTATGCCCATCACGCTTTCCGCCTTGGGCAGGAGGATGAGGCGGTCAGCCAGTGGTTCTACAAGGGGCTGTGCGCCCTGCGGCAGGAGCACACCGTTGAGGAGTGGCTGGCCCTCATCACGGAATTTGGTCTGGTAAACTATCAATGCATGGCCCTGCTGGACAAGGCCAACACCGCCGCCTTCGGTGACCCGGCGCCCGCAAAGGTCCACACGGACATCCGTCGGGGGCCGTTCATCGTGGTATCCGGCCACGATCTGGAGGACCTGCACCAGCTGCTGGAGCAGACGACAGGCACCGGTGTCAACGTGTACACCCACAGCGAGATGCTGCCCGCCCACGGGTATCCGGGGCTGCGAAAATACCCGCAGCTGGCCGGAAACTTCGGCACCGCCTGGCAAAACCAGCAAAGCGAGTTCGACAGCCTTCCCGCACCCATTCTGATGACCACCAACTGCATCATGCCGCCCCGTCCCAGCTATGCCGACCGTATCTATACCACGTCGGTGGTGGGCTATCCCGGACTGAAGCACATCCCGGAGGATCGGCAGGGCCGCAAGGATTTCTCCGCCCTTATCGACCAGGCGCTGGCCCTGGGCGGATACAGCACCGACCGGAGCATGAGCGGCATCAACGGCGGACATATCCTGACCACCGGCTTTGCCCACAAGGCGCTGGGCGACAGCGCCCCGGCGGTGATCGACGCCATCAAAAGCGGCGCGGTGAAGCACATCTTTCTGGTAGGCGGCTGCGACGGTGCGCACCCCGGACGCAACTACTACACGGACTTCGTCAAGTCCACGCCTATGGACTCGCTGATCCTGACGCTGGCCTGCGGCAAGTTCCGCTTCAATGACCTGGATCTGGGCGATATCAACGGCATCCCCCGCATACTGGACGCAGGCCAGTGCAACGACGCCTACAGCGCTGTGCAGATCGCGCTGGCCCTGGCCGATGCCTTTGGCTGCGGCGTCAATGACCTGCCGCTGACGCTGGTGCTGTCCTGGTACGAGCAGAAGGCGGTATGTATCCTGCTGACCCTGCTGGCTCTGGGCATCAAGCGCATTTACCTGGGGCCCACCCTGCCGGCCTTCCTGTCAGAGACGGTGGTCAAGACGCTGGTGGATACCTATCAGCTGCAGCCCATCACCCATCCCCAACAGGATCTGGACGCCATACTGCACCGCGGATAAAGAAACATCCCCCGGCGGAGCCGGGGGATATTTCTTTATCCAAGCACCTCTGCCAGGCCGACCAATACCGGCATGGTCAACGCGGAGATCGCCGTCTGGACCGACACCAGGGACGAGGTCAGGGCGGTGTCCTTGCCGAAGCGGGCGGCGAACATACTCAGCAGCGCCGCCGGCGGCGCGCTGGCCGCGATCAGCAGCACCAGCGTCAGGTCATGGGACACGTTCAGCGCCAGGCAGATGCCCAGTGAGGCAAGAGGCAGTACCAGCAGCCGCAGCACCAGCGTCACCCAGGAGCTGATACCCTGCAGCGCCGCCTTGAAATTGGCGTGGCTCAGCTGATAGCCCACCACCAGCATGGGCAGCGGCGTATTCAGGTCCGCCAGATAGTTGATGGGGACCATCAGGGGTTCCGGCACCGTCACCTGCCCGAGATACAGCGCCATAGCCAGCACCACGCTGATAACGCCGGGGTTCAGCAGCAGGGGCTTCAGCCGCAGCTGGCTGCGGTCGCCTGTGATGACATAGACGCCCCATGTCCAGCTGAGTATAGTAAATACGATGACGTAGGCCGAACCATAGAACACGCCGATGCTGCCCAGCAGCGCGGCCATCAGGGGATAGCCCATAAAGCCGCAGTTAGAGAACACTGCGGCGAAGCGCAGGCAGTTCTGCCGTTCACGGTCTCTATCGCGGATCAGCAGCATGGCCGCCGCAATAAACACCACATGGAGTACGGCCGAGACACCCGTCACTACGCCGAAGTTGTGCAGTGCCGTATGCTCCAGCGGCCGTTGAAACGCCACCACCATCATACAGGGGGACACCACGTACATGACCAGGCTACTCAGGGTCACCGAGGCGCGGTCATCCAGCAGCTTGACCTTTCCCAGTACAAAGCCCACCACCAGCAGCAGGTACAGCGTGAGGATCTGCTGCACCACAGTGAGGATTGATTGCAGCACGGCTATCACTCCTAAGCAAAAAATGCGCACCGCCTCAGTGTATCACAAAAAATCCCGGTGTCAAGTCCCCGTGAAGAAGAAAAGCGGAAGCCGCCGCTTCCGCTTTTCTTACAGATCGTTCTTATCCCGGCCCACGGACTTTTCCGTGGAAAAGCCGTCCGGATACCGGCGCTCCAGCTTCTCCAGGTTGGCCCGGAGGATGTCCTCCAGATCAAGGTCCAGCGCCGTGGCCGCCTCGGCCAGATACCAGGCCACGTCCCCCAACTCCTTGGCCAGATGCTCCCGGTCCAGCGGATGGCCCTGGGCCAGCCACTTCTTCACGATGTCGATGGCCTCGCCGGACTCGCCGCACAGGCCCATGACGCTGTTGATAAGCACATCCCGGCCCTTCAATTCGGGATTTAGCGAAGCCATGGCCCGCTGCTGGTATTCATTGATGGTCATAACGCCGTACCCTCCAACAATGCCGGTATCTGCCGCAGATCCGTCACCTGCCAGGTCACATCCGTCCCCTCTGCCGCGCCGGGGCGGCGGTAGTAACAGGTCTTCATGCCATACTGCCGGCCGCCGGCCATGTCGGAGGTCAGGGAGTCCCCAATGATCAAACAGTCCGCCGGCATGACGGCTGTTTCGCGCCCATCGTTCAGTGCCGCAAACGCCCCGTCAAAAAAGGCCCGGGCCGGCTTGGACGCACCCAGTCTCTCCGACACGAAGAACCAATCGAAATACCGCTGCATACCCGCCAGCTCCAGCCGGTGGAGCTGCTGGTCGTATGGTCCGTTGCTGGCCACCGCCAGCGGATACTTGCCGTGGAGCGCCTTCAGCAGCGCCATGGCACCATCCACGGGGATAGCGCTGTCGTACAGGGCCGCGCGGAAATACTTTTCGAATACCTGTCCGTCAAAATCGATATTCAGTGCTCGGAACACGTTGTTCCAGCGGTTCTCTTCCAGCTCACGGAACGTCAGCGTGCCCTGCTCGATCTGCCGCCAGAGTTTTCCGTTCTCCCTGTGGAACACGGCCTCCATGTACGGCTCGTAGGGCTTCAGTCCAAAGTGCGCGAAGCCCTCCCGCATGCTCTGCCGGATGTAGGCGTCAAAATCCAGCAGGGTGTTGTCGATGTCGATAAAAATCATCTGCATGGGGTACCTCTCAGATAAAGAACTTACGGTGCAGGCTGCGCCGCAGGGGCTTGCACATGGCGATGACCAGCAGCATGGCCCCCAGCACCACCCCCGCCGCCAGCGGGTAGAAGGACCAGAGGAACGTCTCGTGCAGGCCGAAGGTCAGGTTCAGCAGAAACTCCACCAACACCGCCATGCCGCCGGACAGGATCAGCGCCCCGCCGCAGATGTACAGCGCCGCACCGGGCAGATACCGCAGCAGCGTCACCATGGCGCACACCAGCAGCCCTGCCGCGCCTGTGACCGGCAGCGCAAAGGTCAAAAACCAGTGGCCTCCGGTGGCGTAGTTCACATACAGCAGGAACACGCCGATGGCCGCGAAGTCAATGGGCACGAAGATCACCGGGTTGGGCCGCTTAAACCACAGAGGCAGCACCGCCAGGATATACAGCAGCAGCAATCCGCCCACGGCAAAGCCGGACCAGACGATGGTCCCGTTGATGCGCCAGTCGCACAGCACGCAGATCACCGCCGGCAGCAGCATACACACAGAGATGACGAACAGCACGCCGATGCGGCTGACCTCCTCGTGGCGGGGGTGGTCAGCCGGCGGGTAGGGCGGCTCACCCTGTCCACAGGGCAGATCGGGATGAAATACCCGGGTGCCGCACAGGGGACAAACGCGCTCGCTGTCCGCCAGCTCCACGCCACATTTGATGCAATACATAAGAAAGGCTCCTTTCTCCCGTTGTGTCAGCGCATATTGCTCTCGACCTTAACGGGCAGTCCCAGCCGATGCAGCACGCGGTAGAAGTGATACTCCAGCTCCGGCTCCCGAATGCTGCGAATACAGTTGATGTAGGCCGTGTTCCCCCAGGTGACCACGCCGCAGTTGTGGGGTGCCTTGGCCTGCACACCGATGATGAAGTCCATCCGGCGCACATAGGGCACCATCACGTCTGGCAGCTCCACGCGGCCCAGGTTGGACAGGCACAAGCAGGACTTACACTCGCCCACCGTGTCAAACACGGCCTTCATGGCGATATTCTTGATGAACAGCGGCATGACCCGCAGCACGGGCGAACGTTCGCTGGCCACATTGGCGGCAAACTTGGCCCGCATGGTCCAGCGGTTGTTCTCCAGCCCCATCTTGTGGTGGACCAGCGCACACAGCTCCTGAAAGCTGCACGCTCCCAGCCGCGGATCGATCTCCGGGGTGATATAGGACGCAAAGTTCCGCAGCGTTTTGCTGGGGAACAGCTTTCGCAGATTTACCGGCAGCAGCACCTTCACCGGTTTGCGGTGGCGGGGGTTGGGCACCTTCTCCGTCTGCAGCTCCAGAATAGCCTGCATCATGGCGGCACACAGCAGCTCCGTCACGGACACGCCGTGGTCTTTGGCGCAGGAACGCAGCTTATCCGCCGGCACCATCAGCGTCACCAGGTCCTTATAGCCATCTGTCTCCGGTGTGCCGGTCAGGTGCCAGGCCGTGGCCTCGGCGCGGCTAGCGGTCACATCCCCAGCATACCGGGCAAAGCTGTCCTCCAGCTCCTCCGGCGATGGCTCCTCTAACCGTCCCAGTACGCCCTTTTCCGCAGGGACGGAGATACCGTACTTCTCACTGAGATACTCCGCCAGCAGCGATTTGACGAACACCAGCGCGCCGGTGCCGTCGGTCAACGCATGGAAAAACTCCACCGCAAAGCGGTCCTTATACACCAGCACCCGGAAGGCGCACTGCCGCACCTGGCGGAACGGCGCATGGGCCAGCGGGCAGCTCTTTTCGTCCTGTATGGGCGGCGTGTGGGGTATCTCCTCCAGATAGTACCAGAACACACCCCGCCGCAGCCGTACGGCAATGGACGGGAAACGCCGCGCCGTCACATCCAGCGCCGCTGCCAGCACCGCGCGGTCTATCGACTCCGTCAGTGTGGCGGAGATACGGAAAAAATTGTTCCAGTTGCGCCGCTTGGCAGCGGGATATATCTTGGCCGCGTTGTCCAGACGCATCCACCGCAGGCTCCGGGCCGGGGACAGGTTCTGCGTCATAAAGCGGTTGATCTCATAGATATCCTGCTCCATGTTCTCCTGCAGGCAATAGAGCACATAGGCGTGCCAGCGCCCCGGCGCGATGATCAGCCTGCTTTTGCTCCCGGCCTTTTTCAGCCGTTCATGCAATCCCCGGGCGTCATCCAGCAATATCTCATCGCCGCCGGCGAAGATCAGCGTCGGCGGAAAGCCCGTCAGGTCGCCCAGCAGGGGCGAACACAGCGGGTCCGTGGGGTCCTGTGTATAGCACCTGGCGTAGAATTGCAGCAGCTCCTCCGTCAGGGACGGATCGTTGTCCCGGTTGAATTCGTAGGACTTCCCGGAACCGGTCAGGTCCACCCAGGGCGAGATGGCGATGAGCCCGCAGGGCAGCTCCCGCCCCAATTGCTTCAGCTTCAGGCACAGAGCGCAGATCAGCCCACCGCCGGCGCTCTCGCCGCACAGCAAAATCTGCTGCGGCGCGTAGCCCTTTTTCAGCAAATAGTCGTAGGCAGTCAGTGCATCCTCCAGCGCGGCGGGATAGGGGTTCTCCGGTGCCAGGCGGTACGCCCCGCAGAACACGCGCACACCGCACTCGCTGGCCAGCGTAGCCGCAAAGCCCTTGGCATAGTCCAGACTGCCGCAGGTATAGCCGCCGCCGTGGAGATACAGCACCACGCCGCTGCGGCGCTCGTCCTTAGGCATGACCCACGCGCCCTTGAACTGCTCGAAGTCGTGGTCGCGGAAGATCACCTCCCGCTTGTGCAGGGCGCTCATCAGCTCGCCCAGCTTATCCTGTCCCTTGCGGGTGGTCTCCAGTGAGCACCCCGCCACAAAGGGCTTAAAAAAATTCAATTGTGAACGCACCAGCTTTGCCGATAATTCCATTGTGGTCGTTCCTTTCCTCGTTGCTGATAGATGATTATACCATATTGTGCAAGTCTTGTAAACCAAGCCAAACCGGACGAACGAGCCGCTTTTGTACCGCGTCTCAAACACGAGTCTTTTCTTTACAGCCGCAGTACAGCCATGGTATACTGAGGCAAAAGGATCCGGACAGGGGTGAATACACATGGCCTCAGGGAAAAGATCGGCGTGGAAACGGCGGGTACGGGAATTCCGCAATTACCTGCTGTGCCTGGTATTGGGCGGTATATTTCTCTTCATGGGTCTGACCCAGCCGATATATACGGAAGAAAACACCATGGAAATTTACGCCGACTCCGAAGAGGCACTGATGTCCAGTCAAGAGTGCAGATTATATCCTATTCCGTTGTTGATATGCACGGACGGAACGGAATACACCTTTGGCTTTTCGTGCTATAAGAAGCTTCCTTCCGATTTCAACAGCACTCCTCATTCGATTCGTATCCGTGTCTATACCGGCTATAATTGGCGGCCTTGGGATGCGACTCCTGAAATTGCAGGGCTGGAAGCGGATGGTACGCTGTGTTTTTCACTGCGTGATTCTAACAGAGAGCGGAAAACCAGCCGGGTAATTCTCATTTCGATCGGCGCTGTATTTACCGGCATCTTTGCGCTTAGCGCATACGACATTTTCCTGTCACCGACTGTGCAGAGGAAACGTCAAGCGAAGGAACGAGCGAAACGGAAAGCACAAAAACGAGATAGAAGCAACCGTGAGTCAGCTCCCAAATGTTAGACAACTCCGGCCTGCTTCGACTCAGCAAAAAAGGCGGCTGACGCCGCCTTTTTGTGTTTTACAGATCCAGCTTCAGATCGCCGTCCTTGATCCACCCCCACTTCCGTAGGGGGATGGCGATGAGCCACGTCAGCACGGCGGGCAGCACGAAGGAGATCAGCACCAGCCCCAGCCAGTCCATGCCGGTAATGGCGGCCTTGGTGCCGGCGGCCACGTCGCTGACCCAGCCGGTGTAGACGCCGATCTGCCCCACCAGGCCGCAGGTACCCATGCCGGAGGACACCGGCGCGCCATTCATCTCCAAGCGGAACAGGCAGGTGGCGACAGGGCCGGTGATGGCGGCAGCCAGCGTAGGCGGTATCCATACCCGGGGATTGCGGACAATGTTGCCCATCTGCAGCATACTGGTGCCCAGGCCCTGGGCGGCCAGGCCACCCCAGCGGTTTTCACGGAAGCTCATAACGGCGAAGCCCACCATCTGGGCGCAGCAGCCCGCCACGGCAGCGCCGCCGGCCAGGCCTGTCAGCCCCAGAGCCGCACAGATGGCGGCGGAGGAGATGGGCAGCGTCAGCGCCACGCCGATGACCACGGAGACGATGATGCCCATGAAGAAGGGCTGCAGCTCCGTTGCCCACATGATGGCCTGTCCCACGGCGGAGGCCGCCGTGCCCACCGGCGCGGCGATCAGCGCGGCGAAGCCCACGCCCACCAGCACGGTGACGATGGGCGTCACCAGAATGTCGATCTTCGTCTCCTTGCTGACGGCCTTGCCCAGCTCCGCGGCAACAATGGCCACGAACAGCACCGCCAGAGGGCCGCCCGCGTCGCCCATGTAGTTGGTGGCAAAACCCACGGGGATCAGTGAGAACAGCACCAGCGGCGGCGCGTTCAGCGCCCGGGCGATGGCCACGGCCATACCGGGGCCGACCATGGCGGAGCACAGCCCGCCGATGGTGTAGTTCACTGCGCCGTCGCCCTTGCCAATGGTGCCGATGACGGCGGTCAGGCAGCCTATGTGGAACTGCGGGCCGATGGTGTTG
>ENA-UOJR01002528-UOJR01002528.1-human-gut-metagenome-genome-assembly--contig:-C115P-NODE-2528-length-12822-cov-71.835043_pt1 | contig 12822 bp, 15 predicted proteins | sample MGYA00242354_ERZ723901 | MGnify/ENA metagenome assembly ERZ723901
ACCACCTTCACCTACCGCTTCAAGCTGATCCTCAAGAAGAACGGCCTACCGCAGGAGCTGAACGTCCACTCCCTCCGGCACACCGCCGCCAGTCTGATGATCGCAGGCGGTGCGGATGTAGCAACGGTAGCAGGCATCCTCGGCCACAGCCAGCCCTCCACCACGCTGGATATCTACACACACGCCTTCGACAAGAACAAAAAGGCCGCCAGCGCGGGATTGCAGGAAATGCTGGAGATATGACATAGGATAGCTCAGTTGGATCGCAAAATGTGCAGCAGCGGTCAAATCAAGAGTTACTATGTAGAGGGTGGTTTCTCCCACCTAATACATATGACTGCGGCTCATTTGTGGTGAATGGAACAGCAGTTGTAGGAAAGGAGCCAAAAAAAGCCTTATAACCGCTGCAAATCAACACAAAAAGGAGCTGAACTTTATGAAATCTCTATTTGAGGAAATGGGCGGCACTTACCGTCAGGAGGGTGATTATCTTAGCGCAAAAGCAATAGTATTATGTGAGTACGTCATTCATGTTGTGTGAATTTCTGTTCTTCTCCTTGCAATCACCCCATCTGTGCAATATGAAACAAAATGGGTATCAGAACGCAGCGTTTGGATGCTTCGTTCTGATGCCCTTTTACGATATAGTTTCTTTTACAGCGGCGACAACGATTACCGGAATTCCGTCGTCTCTTTCTGCAACACTGCACTCCTTTTGATTAGCGATTTTTTCTCCACACCCCTTGCAAAGCAGAAAAAAGCGCGGTATAATATGACCAGAAGAACCGAAATGGTCATATTTCGGAGAGGGTGCGACCTTGGCTTTTACCGATTACGAGACTGAGCAGCTCCGCAAGGCGTTGCTGAAGGAAACGAGACATTGTGCTGTCACGCTGGGGATGAAGAAAACCTCCGTGGATCAACTGACAAAGGCGGTCGGTATCGCAAAAGGCTCGTTTTATAAATTCTACGAATCCAAGGAGATGGCCTTCTTCGCGGTTCTGGAAAGTATCCACTCCGAGCTTTACGGGGTGGCTGACCATGCACTGAGCGAAGCAAACGGCTTGCCACCGTCGGAGCGTGCGGCAAAGGCGGTTCTTGCCGTCTGCCGGAGGCTGTCCGATACCGGCGACATGGTTTTCATTGAAAACGATGCGAAGCTGCTTTTGCAGAGACTGCCGGATGACATCAAAAATGTCCATTACCACGATGGCGAAACGCATATTCGTCAGCTCTTGGAAAAATATGATTTGATGCCAAGGCGCGGCGCTTCTTTGGCTGCCGCGACAGTACGCGGACTGATTCTGACCGTCTCACACAAGGAGCAAATCGGAGAATTGTACCCGCAGGTGCTGGAAACGCTGGTGTGCGGCGCTTGCAGGGCGTTATTTGAATGAGCGAAAGGCCGCAGAAATGCGGCTTTTCCAAGGCACAACGGTTAGCACCATCTAACCGAACAACTGCGCGTATCGGTTAGTCGAATCTAACGCCGAAAGGAATGACAGAGATGCGAAAACATAAGAGTTTCTGGGACAGAAATGCCGGTCGGTACGACCGCTTTATGCGAAAGGATCGGGCGGCGTATGACGAGATGTATGAGCTGATCCGGCCGGTCGTGCGGCACAAGACGGTGCTGGAGCTTGCTACCGGCACGGGATTGATCGCAAAACACATCGTAAACGCGGCGGCACACATCGAGGCGACGGACGCCTCCCCGGAGATGATCGCCGAGGCAAAGCGGGACAATCAATCTGCAAAGCTGCACTTTTCGGTGCAGGATATGTTCCGCCTGCCCTATGCAGACAAGTCCTTTGATGCGGTAATCGTGTCCAACGCGCTGCACATCGTGCCGCAGCCGGAGAAAGCCCTGCGGGAAATTCACCGCGTGCTGAAGGACGACGGCATTCTGGTCGCACCCACCTTCACCCATGCGGAAAATTCCTTTTCCGGCAAGGTCAGGGCATTTTTCATGAAGCTGGCGGGCTTTCCGCTGCACAGCAAGTGGACGAGCGAAGAATATCTGGCATTTCTGCGGCAAAACGGCTGGACGGTGCGAAAAAGCGCTGTTCTGAAGGCGTCCTTCCCGCTGACCTATGCGGAATGTGTGAAATCGGAGGTGTGATAAGATGTCATTTTTTGAGAACACCAGAAAGCCTGTGGGGCTTGGCGGGAAAATCATGGTCGCCATGATGAACCTGGGTCACAGTCCTGTGGCACGGTGGGGGCTTCATTTTTTGGAGCTTGCTCCGGATGCCAAGGTGCTGGACTGCGGCTGCGGCGGAGGGGCGAACATCAAGAGACTTCTGAAAAAATGCCCGGAGGGTATTGTCAAGGGCATTGACTATTCCCCCGTCAGTGTGGAGAAATCCCAAAAGGTCAACGAGGCCGCCATCGCGGAGGGACGCTGTACCGTCATGCAAGGCAGCGTGGCGGATATGATCTTCGCAGATGACTGGTTTGATGCGGTCACGGCCTTTGAGACCGTCTATTTCTGGCCCGATCTGCCGCAGTGCTTCCGGGAGGTTTACCGGGTGCTGAAGCCCGGCGGGACATTACTCATCTGCAACGAAAGCAACGGCGATACGGACAAGGACAAGAAGTGGACGGAGATCATCGGCGGCATGACCATCTACAAGGACGCCGAGCTGAAGACGTATCTGGAGCAGGCGGGCTTTCACGATGTGCAGATACACAAAAAGAAAAGCTGGCTCTGCATCACGGCGTGGAAATGAGGGGGGCTAAATCATGAGTATCTTTGCATCTATCTTACGCAGCGTATACAAGCTCTCCGGCGCGAAAAAGGCGTTCGCCTTGCCGGAGGATGCACTGCGAAAGGAAATTGAAAAGCAGAACCGGCATCGTGGCGTTTTTACGCCCACCGACCGCAAGGCATATTATGAAACGATCACGGTAAACGGCTTTCCCTGCCTGATCGTGCGGGAGCATCCGAAGCCGTCCGAGCGTGCGATTCTCTATTTCTTTGGCGGCGGCATGGTGATCGGCCCCGATAAGGGCGACCTGCCTGTGATGCGCAAGCTCTGCCGCGAGACCGGCTGTGATGTGTGGTTTCCGTTTTACCCGCTCTGCATGGAACACTGCATTACTGAAACCTACGCAATGGTGTACGAATGTTATCGAAAAATGATTGCACTGTATGGCGGCGGAAATGTCAGTACCTGCGGCTTTTCCTCCGGCGGTGCGCTGGCTTTGGGGATCGCGGCGCACAACAACGCGCAGCCCGAGCCGCTGCCGCAGCCAAGGCACATCGTCGCCGTATCCCCCGGCGAAGTACCGTGGAACGACGCGGAAAAGGCGCGGATGCAGGCACTCAACAAAAGGGATGTTTCCATCGACTATGCCTTCATGGTGACGGTGGAAAAGTTCATGCGGCATGGCTGCGAGAATGTGCCGGACTATATGCTCTCCGCCTCCCGGGGAGATTTTACCGGCGTAGGCGATATTCACTTCTTCTATTCTGCCGACGAGGTGCTCTACGGTGCTTTGCCGGACTTTGAGGAAGCCTGCAAACGGGCAAATGTCCCCTATACGGTGTCCGCCCGCCCGAAGATGGTGCATTGCTACTGTATGCTGCCGATCTTCAAGGAGGCAAAAGAGGACTTCGTAAAGATTGTAGATTTTTTGAAGAAATGAGACCGGAAACGGTCGTGTGTTGATTGAAACACGGAGAGAAAACCATGGAACGAAAAGAAGCCATTCGCGGTGCATACCGACTGACGGGCGAAAGCAGCTTTTATGACGGCATGATCACCTGCTCCACCCTGAGCGGAAAAGCGGTGTGCCGTTTGGTGTGGGCAATGAGCAAGGCAGAAAACGACGATTATCTGGAAAAGGCGCTGTCCGGGATTCCGGAGCATTTCTCCGGCAAGCTGCTGGAAGTGCCGGTGGGAACAGGGATTCTGACCATGCCGGTTTATAAGACGATGCCCGAAGCGGACATCACTTGCCTCGATTACTCGGCGGATATGATGGGGCAGGCACGGGAAAAGGCTGACCGCCTGCACCTGAAAAATGTAACCTTCCGGCAGGGCGATGTGGGTGCGCTTCCTTATGAAGACAACACCTTCGACATCGTTTTGTCGCTGAATGGCTTTCATGCTTTTCCGGACAAGGAAGCCGCTTATCGGGAGATTTTCCGGGTCTTGAGACCCGGCGGAACATTCTGCGGATGCTTCTATGTGAAGGGCGAGCAGAAGCGGACGGATTGGTTTGTCCGGCACGTTTATGAAAAGGTGGGATTCTTCACGCCGCCCTATGAGACGGTTTCCAGTCTGAAAGCACGGCTGGATGGAATGTATACGGATGTGGACATGGGAAACCTGAAAAGCATGGCATGGTTTGTCTGCCGAAAAGCGGGTTAAATCTGAGATGGTCTCATGCACACAAGAAAGAACAAGGAGGGAGGCAATCAGATGAAGGACAACGAGCTTCTATTCGACCGCAAAAGCCATGTGCTGTATTCAAAGCCTTGCAAGAAAGAAATCCTGGCGAAAATCGCCCTGCACTATCCGGAAGCAGAGCGGGAGACAGTATGGGAAAAGGTGCAGCGGCAGTACGTGGTCTTTCTCTCCGACTGGCGCACCGACTTGGGCGGCAAAAAGAACTTCCACAACGGCGTAGGCGGCACCTACGACTGCATCGCCATCATGAGCTATTATGTGGTCTGCAAAGCAGTTACTTCGTTCCGTGAAATCGAAGAGATGGAGAAAAACCTGATTCTTCCGACCTTCCGCAGGCTGCGCTTTGTGGACTGCAACAAGCCGTTCTGGAAAAAGCTGATGTACCGGGCATTCACCACCGCTAAAAAGCGCTGTGACGCATGGCACGATTACGAGATGTCGGTTGCGCCTTATGAAAGTGACAAGCCTATTTATTATGAATTTACATCGTGTCCGGCGGCGGAGTTTGCTATCAAGCACGGTCTTACGGATATTATGCCCGCCCTATGCAATGTGGACTTTGCTTCCATGGAGCTGCTCCACGCAAGACTGGTGCGGACGAACACCTGCGTGAACGGCTGCCGGTGCGACTATACCATCTGCGGCGATAAAGACCCGTATCTGAAGGAACATCCCGAATACCGGGACGAGGCGGGATTCAGAAGAAACAAATAATACTGCAACGCAAAGGCGGTGAGACAAATGGAAACCTTTCTTGGAATCATGATCCCTTTCTTGGGTACAACGCTGGGCGCGGCCTGCGTGTTCTTTATGAAAAAATCCCTTGGCGATCTGGTGCAGCGCGCCCTTGCGGGCTTTGCCGCCGGCGTGATGGTGGCAGCGTCCATCTGGAGCTTGCTGATCCCCGCCATTGAACAGTCGGAGGAAATGGGGAAGCTGTCCTTCCTCCCCGCCTTTATCGGATTTTGGGTCGGCGTGCTGTTTTTGCTCCTGCTCGACCATCTGATTCCTCACCTTCATGTGGGAAGCAATCAGGCGGAGGGACCGAAAAGCAGGCTCGGCCGCACCACCATGATGGTGCTGGCTGTGACACTACATAATATTCCGGAGGGAATGGCGGTTGGCGTGATGTACGCAGGATTCCTCGCGGGGAATACACAGATCACGGCGGCCAGCGCACTGGCGCTGTCCCTCGGCATTGCCATTCAGAATTTTCCCGAGGGAGCCATCATCTCCATGCCGCTCCGGGCGGAGGGGGAACGCAAGAACCGAGCATTTCTCGGCGGCGTGCTTTCCGGCGTTGTCGAGCCTATCGGCGCGGTGCTGACGCTTCTTGCGGCGCAGCTTGTGATCCCGGCGCTGCCGTATCTGCTGAGCTTTGCAGCGGGCGCCATGCTCTATGTGGTTGTGGAGGAGCTGATCCCCGAAATGTCACAGGGAAAGCACTCCAACATCGGCACGATTTTCTTTGCTGTGGGCTTTAGCGTCATGATGACGCTGGATGTGGCGTTGGGATAAGGAGGTAGATTATGATTTTACCCGTGAAATATAAAATCGAGAAAAACACCGTACAGGAGACGCTGATCATTCCGCTGTATGCGCGGAAGGTCTGCTCAGAACTATACCCGAATCTTTACCGGGATGAAACAGCGGTGCGGCTGATTAACGAAATCGACTACGATTTTTCAGAGGCGGAGAAAAACTCCCGCGGCCTGATGCAGCGTTTCGGTTCACTGGAGGTGGCCGTGCGGCAGAATGACCTTGCTTTTGAGGTGCGGGATTATCTGAAATCTCACCCCAATGCGGCGGTGGTCAATCTGGGCTGCGGGCTGGACAGCACTGGAAGAAGCTGCGACAACGGCAGCTGTAAAATTTGCAATCTGGACTTTCCCGATGTCATAGCCGTGCGTAACGAGCTTTTGCCCGCCGGGGAGCGTGAGGAAAATATCCCATGCGATTTGAACAATACCGAATGGTTTAGAAAAATTGACGCTTCAAACGGCGCGGTGTTCTTTGCCTCCGGGGTGTTCTACTACTTTTTGACTGAGCAGGTCAAGGCGCTGGTGTAAGCCATGGCAGATGCATTTCCCGGCGGTGCGTTGGTGTTTGACGCGGCCAATCGGACGGCGGTAAAGATGATTGCAAAGACGTGGCTCAAAAGTGCGAAAATCAAGGACGTGGGCGCATATTTTGCTGTTTCGGACGCGAAAAGCGAGCTTTCTCCGTGGGACAGCCGTTTGCAGGTCTCCAACCGGGGCTATATGTTGGGCTACACCGATTTGAAAGACCCATCCGTCAGCGGCTTTTTCCGTTTTCTCGCCAAAATCGGCGACGGAATGATGAAAATGCAGATCGTGAGGATCAAATTCGGCGGCAGGTAATGAAATACACCGGGATGCCTTGGGACATATGGGCGTTGATTACACCGTTGTTTTGAGAGTAGCTTTGGGAAGAAGAAACAGTAAGATCATTCCGATGCCGCCATCGCGGCCATCGGTTTGACATATATATTTTATAAAGGAGGACAATCATTATGAAAGAACTCGGTTTATTTGCAGCAGGCGTGCTGTTCGGCACGGCGGGGATCAAGCTGCTGAGCAGCAAGGACGCAAGAAAGGCCTATGCCCACACCACTGCCGCCGCCCTGCGTGCCAAGGAGGATGTGATGAAAACGGTCACCGCCGTGCGGGAGGGCGCGGATGACATCTACGCAGAAGCCAAGGCCATCAACGAGCGCCGCGCAGAGGCGGAGGCCGCCGCTGTGGTGGAGGACGCTAAGGCGGAGTGAGCCATGAAATGCACGATCTTACATGATTTACCGGGGCGGCTGCGGGTACACCTGTGCTGCGGACGGATGACGTTATCCCAAGCGGATGTGCTGGAATACTATCTGCGCGCCCAGGACGGCGTACGGGAGGTCAGGGTCTACGACCGGACGCAGGACGCAGTGGTGCTCTATGACGCGGAGCGCGGAAGCATACTCCGTGCGCTGGCAGTATTCTCCTTCGCCAAGGCGGAGGCCATGGAGCTGGTGCCGGAGCACACCTCCCGTGCACTGAACCGGGAGTTTGAGGATAAGCTGGCAGTTGCCGTTATGCGCAGATGCATCTCCAAGCTGTTTCTGCCTGCGCCCATCACCACGGCACTGGCACTGCTCCGCTCCGTAAAGTACATCCGGGAGGGGCTTTCGGCACTGTGGCACGGCAAACTGTCCGTCGCCGTGCTGGATGCCACCGCCGTTACGGTGTCCATGGTACGGGGCGATTTTGCCACCGCAGGCTCTGTCATGTTCATGCTGCATTTGGGCGAAATTCTGGAGGAGTGGACCCACAAAAAGTCCGTGGCCGATCTTGCCTCCGCCATGAGCCTGCGGGTGGACAGCGTCTGGCTGCAGGCAAACGGCGCAGAGGTGCTGACGAAGATCACCGACGTGAAGCCGGGGGACCGTATCGTGATCCGCACCGGCGGCATGATCCCGCTGGATGGCCGGGTGGTGGAGGGCGAGGCCATGGTGAACCAGTCCTCCCTCACCGGCGAGTCCATGCCCGTGGCCAAGCACCCCGGCAGTCCCGTCTATGCCGGGACGGTGGCGGAGGAGGGCGAGTGCGTCATCTCTGTGGAGAAATCCTCCGGCAGCGGGCGGTATGACCGGGTAGTTCGCATGATCGAGGAGTCGGAGAAGCTGAAATCCACCGCCGAGGACAAAGCCTCCCGGATGGCGGACAGGTTGGTGCCCTATACGCTGGGCGGCACGGCACTGACGTATCTTCTGACCCGGAACGTGACGAAAATGCTCTCGGTGCTGATGGTGGACTTCTCCTGCGCCCTGAAGCTGGCCATCCCCATTGCGGTGCTGTCCGCCATGCGGGAGAGCAGCGGCTATCACATCTCCGTCAAGGGCGGACGCTTTTTGGAGGCGGTGGCCAAGGCGGACACCATTGTGTTCGACAAGACCGGCACGCTGACCTATGCGACACCCACCGTGGCAGCGGTCATCCCCTTCGGCGGACACGATGAGGCGGAAATGCTGCGCCTTGCCGCCTGCCTGGAGGAACATTACCCCCATTCCATGGCAAACGCCGTGGTGGCGGAGGCAAAGCGGCACGGGCTCACCCACGAGGAGTATCATTCGCAGGTGCAGTATGTGGTGGCCCACGGCATCTCCAGCATGGTGGAGGGCAAGAAGGTCATCATCGGCAGCGCCCACTTCGTCTTTGAGGACGAGGGCTGCCGCATCCCGGCGGGAGAGCAGCCGAAATTTGACGCGCTGCCCGCCGCGTACTCCCACCTGTACCTCTGCATAGACGGGGAGCTGGCGGCGGTCATCTGCATCCACGATCCCCTGCGCCGGGAGGCACGGGAGGCGGTGAGGGCACTGCACGAGAGCGGCTTTGCCAACGTGGTGATGATGACCGGCGACAACCGCCGCACGGCGGAGGCTGTGGCCGCCGAGGTGGGCGTGGACGCCGTGTACGCCGAGGTGCTGCCGGAGGACAAGGCCGCGTTTATCCGGCAGGAAAAGGCGAAGGGCCACACCGTTATCATGGTGGGCGACGGCGTCAACGATTCTCCCGCCCTCTCCGAAGCGGACGCGGGCATCGCCATCTCCACCGGCGCGGCTATCGCCCGGGAGATTGCCGACATCACCGTTGCCTCGGATGATCTGTTTGCGCTGGTAACACTGCGCAGGCTCGGTGAGGCACTGATGGAGCGTATCCACGGCAGCTACCGCTTCATCGTGGGCTTCAACCTGGCGCTGATCGCACTGGGCGTGGCGGGGGTACTGCCGCCCACCACCTCGGCATTGCTGCACAACGGGTCCACCCTGGGCATCAGCCTGCGGAATATGACCGACCTGCTGGACGATGAAGAAAATACCCAAAAATAAACAAGCAAGTGAGGGAGCAGAGAGGCGGCAAGGTGCTTCTCTGCTCCTTGCAGATGCTGTGTTATTAGCGTTAGGGGGCGGATAAACGCGGAGCATAACAAAGCCCGTATCAGTTTAACTGGTACGGGCTTTGTTGAATAATATGCAAAGTGAAATCAGACCTTCCACCCGGCGGCCTGCTGCCGCTCCACCACGAAGCGGCGATAGAGCCCGTCAACAGCAACCAGCTCGTCATGGGTGCCCTGCTGAACGATCTCACCGTGATCGACAACAAAAATTTTGTCGGCATGGCGCACGGTTTTCAGCCGGTGGACAATCATAATGACCGTCTTATCGTGGGTCAATTCCGCAACAGCCTCCATCAGCTCCTTTTCATTTTCGGGGTCAACATTGGCAGTGGCTTCGTCCAGAATGATGATGGGTGCGTCCTTCATGATGGCGCGCGCAATGGAAATTCGCTGACGTTTGCCGCCGGAGAGCGTCGCACCGCCTTCGCCGATGACGGTGTCAAAGCCGTTCGGCAATGCCATGATAAAGTCGTAGCACCGCGCCTTCTTTGCAGCGGCCTGCCGTTTCAGACGCTGCAGCCAGCGCCCTTTTTGAAATGAAAAAGGGCGCCGTTTTCTCAGTCCGTCAGGACCAACAAAACGACGCCCAAATATTTGTGATTCTTTTTCTGCGATGATGCCGCTTTTTTCGAGAGAAAAGTCCTCTCTAAAAGGGCGCTGGAGGTTGGAAACTGTCCAAGGCATGAGATCCTCCAGTTCAAATCCGATCAGTTGCTCTGAAAACTCCATAAAAATCTATGGTTCAAAAGAAGAAATCCGGGCCTGAAAAAGCCCGGAAACGGTTGATGCGCCTGGCTTTTCGCCAGACGCATCTATACCGTTTCGTTAATATGGTACGCCCGACTGGATTCGAACCAGCGGCCTTTAGAGTCGGAGTTATCAGGCCGTCAAGCCGCAAAGCCTTGCGGCACAAGGGTTTGGTAGGAATTGCACATATTTGCGGCATTTTATGAGAAAACCTCAGAAGCCTTGCGCCACAAGGCTTCTGAGGTTTTTCGCAGTAGTAGTCAAATAGTAGTCTGCGCGCCCCGCAGGTCACGCGGCTCAGATGCAGCGGCTCCCGTTTTCACCATACACAAACCGCATACTTCACGCGATTTCCGTACTGCGTTGATTTGAGAAGACCCAGCTTTTCAAATTTCAACACAAAGCTGCGGATCGTCGCATAGGCGGCGTTTCCGAAGTCCTTTTCCAGCTGCTTGGTGGAGAACTCCGCGTCGCCGTAAGCCGAGAGGACAAACTCCCACAGTGCTTTCTCCTTCTCAGTGACCTGTCCGTGGGACAGGGCTTCTTGAAATGCCTCCGTCGTCTGAGCAGCCGGAAGCGCTCCGTTCAGTTTATGATATACATTTTCGATAAAATAAGCCAAAAACGGTGTTGCGTCCACCACACCACTGATGGTCGCGTTCTCTTCCACCAGCGTATAGGCGTCATAATACCCCTTGCGGCTTTTGTTGATATACTCGGAGAGCGGCACAAACAGGGCTGAGGAATACCCCTGCTGCACCAGATACCATAAATGCATCAACCGCGCCATTCTGCCGTTGCCGTCAAAGTATGGGTGCAGATACGCGATGTAGAAGTGGATCAGCGCCGCTTTCAGCAGGTCGTTGATCTCAGAATCCTCGCGGATAAACGCGACCAGCTCTCCCATGCGCTCCGGCAGTGCCTGCCAGGGAAGGCCCGTGTGCTCCACCTTTGCGCCGACCACATACACGCTGTCATGCCGGTAGAAATGTCCGGGCAGCAACCGGTCTTCCTCTGAGAGATAGGCCCCGATGGCCATTTCGTAGAGCTGGTAAATAGTTTCCTCGCTGATTTGGTTCGTTGGGTCGCTGATAAACTCCAGCCCCTTTTTCATGCCGAAAATGCGGCTTTCGCTTTCGTCTGTGGGAGCAAGGCCGGAGAGGATCTTGCGGACGCTGTCGCGGGTGAAGTCCACCTGCTCGATGGTGAAGGTGGAAACGATCTCCTCCTCCATCGCCTTGACACCGTAAAGCTGTGTGCTGTTCTGCGGCGTCAAAAGCACCTTGGCGGCAGAAAGGCGCACCTGTGCAATGCTGCTCAGATAGACAATATTCTGCCCGGAGAAATCCTTGAGCGGCAGTGAACGGTAGAAGCCGTTTTTCAGCAGCTCCGTAAACTCTTCGATGTCGGCCTGCGGGTATTTATAGCCGAGCTTTCTCAAATCCAGAACATTTTTATCGGACAGCATCTTGGTAAACAATGCGGCATCCATGAAAGCGTCTCCGTTTCTGATTGTAATTTGTATCAACAAGTATCAGTATAGCGAAGTGTGCCCAAAATTACAAGAGGGAAACCAGGTTTTTGATAATTTCCAAGTGTCGCCTTACTCCGAAGTTATTGGTATAACAAGTAATACGCTGTTGCGAAATACCCAATGATAGAATTTTTATTCCTATTCCTCATTGAAGAAGCCGTCCGTCTCCCTGCTGATATCGCCGTCCGCAAGCGGCATCCCGCAGCATTGGCAGATAAGCTGTCTCGGTGAGCCGAGCAGCGTATTGATGGAAACATCGAAGAGTTTTGAGAGCAGTTTCAGGGTTTCGATATTCGGCGTCGTCTCGCCCGTTTCCCTAAATTAAAGATATTGGTTATGTATGAGTGCCTACGCCTACTTGCATAGGTACTCATATTCGTTGTTTTACTCAATTTTGCCGATAAATCGGTAGTAGATGTCAATATCCTGCTCACGCATACCGTCCACGATGGCTGCTTCGTGAATGACGATTTCCTCAATCAGCGTATTCAGAAGCTCCGCTGTCAGTTCGGTGGGATTAGCGTATCATAGTCTGCTACACTAAATTCAATCTCATAAATACATATCCATCTTCAACGGAATCTGAATAGGCAAATCCCAACTTTGTCCAAAACTTCTGCGCAGCTGTATGGCGCTGATTTACAGGAGCTGAAACTCGTCTTGCTTTGTATTCCTTATAAAGGAAATCAATACAGAGTTTGGCAGCAGCAGTTCCATACCCCTTTTTTTGATAGGCATCATCAATAAGAAAATTGATTATTTGATAGTTTTCTTCACCAACATACATTGAAACAAAGCCAATCATTGTTTCATCAGCATAAATTGCAAATGGCTTGGTGTCTTTATAATGAACCCATGCTTCTGCCAGAGAATACGCCACAGAATCCACAAAATTTTCATTTGCAACGCTGGCTTTAAGATTAAGACAGTCTGTGTAGTTATTCTCGTTGATTGTTCGTAGCTCTATCATTTTATCTTTCTCCCAATTTTCATGTCCTGTCGCCACTTGGGAGCTTCGCCATCGTCTGCCCAATGCTCATCCATAGAGGCGATCTTACCGTCTTTCAGCTTGATACGACAAACCACATAAATTTCTAAGGCAAAAGGATATAAATTCCCCTACCCCATAGATATACAAAGGTATTTTAGCAGATTTTCCCCAAAATC
>ENA-UOJR01002530-UOJR01002530.1-human-gut-metagenome-genome-assembly--contig:-C115P-NODE-2530-length-12815-cov-4.403213_pt1 | contig 12815 bp, 9 predicted proteins | sample MGYA00242354_ERZ723901 | MGnify/ENA metagenome assembly ERZ723901
ACAGCGTAAATTCGGCTCTATCCATGCAATTACCCCTCGGGTCACTAGAAATTCATGATAGGTTCACATTATAGCATGAAAATTGACTTGTAGCAAGAGCGCCTGCTGTGCTATAATGCTATATGTATGACTATAACTGGGAGTGGGTCTATGCTGGAACTGCTGGCGCCTGCGGGCAACCTCGATGCCGTCATTGCGGCGGTGCAAAACGGGGCGGACGCGGTGTATATGGGCTTTGGCGACGGGTTCAACGCGCGCCGGAGCGCCGATAATTTCACACAGGAGTCGTTTGCCAAGGCCGTGCGCTACTGCCACATCCGCGGCTGCAAGGTCTACGTCACGCTCAACACCCTCGTGGGCGACCGCGAGATGGACGCTGCCGCCGCGCTCGCGCAGCAGGCGTCGGACGCCGGGGCGGACGCGATCCTTGTGCAGGATCTGGGACTCGCGCGCGTGCTGCGCGCCGCCCTGCCGGACATTCCGCTGCACGCCAGCACGCAGATGAGCATCCACAATCTCGCCGGGGTCGAGGCCGCGGCCGAGATGGGCATCACCCGCGCCGTGCTCGCGCGCGAGCTCTCGCTCGAGCAGATCCGCTTCATCTCGCAGCACGCGAGCATCGAAACCGAGGTGTTCGTGCACGGGGCGCTGTGCTTCTGCTATTCCGGCCAGTGCTATATGAGCGCGCTCATCGGCCGCCGCAGCGGCAACCGCGGCGCCTGCGCGCAGCCGTGCCGCATGCAGTACAGTATGGGCGGCCGCATGGACGAGTACCCGCTGAGCCTGCGCGACAACTGCCTGGCAGACTACTTGCAGCAGCTCGCCGACGCGGGCGTTGCCTGCGTGAAGATCGAGGGCCGCATGAAGCGGCCGGAGTACGTCGCCGTAGTCACGGACGTGTACGCCCGCTGCATCCATGAGCACCGCGTGCCCACGCCGGAGGAAAACGACCGGCTCGCGCTGGCGTTCTCGCGCCAGGGCTTCACGCAGGGCTACCTGCTCGGCAAAAAGGGGCCGGACATGCTCGGCACCCGCGAGGCCGAGCCCGACCGCGAGGCCGAGAAGATGTTTACCGCCGCGCGCAGGGCGTATGCCGACGGCGAGCGCCGCCGCGTGCCCGTGAAGTTTTATGCCAAGGTGCAGAGCGGCGAGCCGGTCATGGCCGCTGTCATGGACGCCGAGGGCCACCGCGCCGTGCTCACCGGCCCCGTGCCGGAGCCCGCGCAGCGCGCGCCGCTGACCGCGCAGAGCCTCGCCGACCAGTTTGCCAAAACGGGCGGCACGCCCTACTATTCCACCGGCACCGATAGCCGCATCGACCCGGACCTCTATCTCCCGGCGGCCGCCGTCAACGACCTGCGCCGCCGGCTCATCACCGGCCTGAAGGAGGAGCGCGCGGCCCTGCCCGAGCGGCGGAGCCTGCCGCTGCCGCAGCTCCCGGAGGGGAAACGCTATTTTGCCGACCCCGCGCTCATCGTGCAGGTGCATCAGGCCGAGCAGCTCACGCAGGAGCTGGCCGCGCTGCGCCCGGCGTATGTGTACGTGCCGGTCGAGATCCTTGACACGGATTTCCCGCGCCTTGCCCCGTTTCTGGAACAGGGGGCGCAGGTCGCGGCGGTGCTGCCGCGCGTCATCACGGACGATCAGGCCGAGGACATGCACGCTATGCTGGGGCGTGCCGCAGAAAACGGCGTGCAGGAAGCGCTCGTCGGCAACATGGGGCACATCTTCTTCGCCCGCCGCGCCGGTATGCGCGTGCGCGGCGACTTCGGGCTCAATGTCTTCAACTCCTTCACGGAGGAAGTGCTGCAGCAGGCCGGTCGCGTGAGCGCGACGGCATCGTTCGAGCTGCGCGTGGCGCAGATCCGCGACCTCGCCAAGAGCATCGACACGGAGATGATCGTCTACGGCCGCCTGCCGTGCATGATCACTGAGCAGTGCATCATCCGCAACAGCGCGGGCCGCTGCAACTGCAAGGTGCCCAACAATCTGGCCGACCGGCGCGGGGCGCTGTTCCCGGTGCTGCCGGCGTTCGGCCACCGCAACCAGATCTTCAACGCGCACAAGCTCTACCTCGCCGACAAGCATGAGGACTATGAAACGGCGGGCCTCTGGGGCGTGCGCCTCATGTTCACGACCGAGACACCGCATGAGTGCGTCGCGGTCACGCAGAGCTATCTGGGCCTGACGGATTACCGCCCGAACGGGCTGACCCGCGGGCTGTATTATCGGGGCGTGGAATGACCCGCCCGGGAGGAACGACCATGAACTGGATCCTTGCCTCCGGCTCCCCGCGCCGGCGGGAGCTGCTGGAGATGCTCGGCGTGCCGGACCTGACGATCCGGCCGGCCACCGGCCCCGAGCGCGCGACGCCGGGCGCCGGCCCGGAGCAGACCGTGCGCGAACTGTCCCTGCACAAGGCGCAGGAGGTCGCGCAGACCTGCGCGCCGGAGGACATCATCATCGCGGCGGATACGATCGTGTATCTCGACGGCGCCATCCTCGGCAAGCCGAAGGATCATGACGATGCCGTGCGCATGCTCACGGCCCTGTCCGGGCGCGAGCACATCGTCTACACCGGCGTTGCCGTGTTGCGCGGCGGCGAGCTGCGGCAGGCGGCCGAGCAGACCGCCGTGCGCTTTCGCGCACTCACGCCCGCGGAGATCGAGCGCTACATCGCCACCGGCGAGCCGATGGACAAGGCCGGGGCCTACGGCATTCAGGGCCGCGGCGCGCTGTTCGTCGCGCATCTGGACGGCGATTATTTCAACGTGATGGGCCTGCCGCTGTGCAGGCAGGGACAACTGCGGACCGAACTGGGAGTCGAGCTGCATTGAACTGGAAAACGTATCTGAAACAGAAAGGCGCGCGCGTCGGTGCGATCGTGGTTGCGGTCGTGCTCGTGCTCGCGCTCATCGCCGGGGCGCTCGGCGGCAGGGCGGGATTCCTGACGAATCTCGACGGCATCGTGCGCGCGCCGCTGCAGAAGGCCGCGACCGTCACGGCGCAGTGGCTCGAGAGCATCTACGGCTACATTTATAAATATGACCAGCTCAAGGCCGAAAACGAGCAGCTGCGCACGCAGCTGGCCGAGGCCCAGGCGCAGGCGCGCGAGGGGCAGGAGGCGCTCGCGGAAAACGAGCGCTACCGGGACCTGCTGGGCTTCACCCAGCGGCACACGGACTTTGAGCTCGAGCCCGCGAACGTCGTGTCCTACGGCGCGTCGAACTGGTCGAGCACGCTCACGCTCAGCAAGGGCAGCGACAGCGGCATTGAGGTCGGCGACTGCGTCATGAACGAGTCCGGCGCGCTCGTCGGTCAGGTCATCGAGACCGGCAGCACCTGGGCGACCGTGCGCACCGTCATCGACGTGGATATGAGCGTCGGCGGCTATGTCAGCGGCAGCGGCGCGACGGCCATGGTCCTCGGCGACTTCACGCTCATGCAGCAGGGCTGCGTCCGCTTCGGCTATCTGGCCGAGGGCATGAGCATCTTCACCGGCGATACCGTGCTCACGTCCGGCAAGGGCGGCGCGTTCCCGGCGGGCCTCGTCGTTGGCACGATCACGGACGTGCGCACCGAGGCCGGCGGCCAGCAGACCTACGGCGTCATCACGCCCGCGTGTGATCTCGGCGAGCTGCTGCAGGTGTTCGTCATCAAAGACTTTGACGTGGTGAGCTGACATGTGGGCGGATCTCATCAACAAGGACAAAGTGCACCGTGCGCTCTGGTGCGCGCTGTACATGGCCGTGACGCTCCTGCTGCAGAACACGGTCTTTGCGCACATTGCCCTCTTCGGCGTGCACGCCATGTTCGTGCCGGCGGTCGTTGTGGCGGTCGGCGTGTTCGAGGGCGGCACGTGGGGCGCGGTGTTCGGCCTCATCGCGGGCTACTTCTGCGCCATGGGCTACCCCGGCACGGGCATGCTCTTTGCCGTGCTCTTCGCGGTCATCGGCTTCGGCGCCGGTATGCTCGCGGACTATCTGATCAATAACAGCCTGCTGCCGTTTCTCGTGACGTGCCTGGCTGCGTTTCTGCTCACGGCCTTCTGCCAGATGTTCCGGCTGTGGATCTTCCACGGCGCGTCGTTCTGGCGGCTGCTGGCCGTGGCGCTGGGGCAGAGCGTGTTTTCGCTGCCGCTCGCCGTCCCGTATTACTATATCAGCCGTGCGTTTCACCGCCGGCGTGCCCTGCGCTGAGTTTTCTCGGCGCGCCCGACCCCCGAAAGGATCTTCGCTATGGAAAAACCCATCAAACCCGGCCGCGTCGCCGCGCTCGCGTGCATCCTTGCGCTGCTCGTGATCGTGTTCGTCGTCGCGCTCTATAAGCTGCAGATCGTCGACGGCAAGGCGTACTATGAGGAAAACCGCAACAGCGTCGCCAGCTCCCAGACCGTGGAGGCCGCGCGCGGCAGCATCCTCGACCGCTACGGCCGCGTGCTCGTGTCGAACACGAGCTGCAATAACCTCATCTTCAACCCCGACGACCTCTTCGAGCAGGACGACCCGAACGGCATCCTCCTGCAGATGGCGCGCGCCGTCGCCGCCTGCGGCGACACGTATGTCGACGAGCTGCCGGTCACGGCCGCGCCCCCGTTTGAGTACACGGACATGAACGACACGCAGCGCACGCAGCTCAAGGGCTTTCTCAAATACGCCGGCCTCGACGAGGAGGCCACGGCCGTGGAGCTCATGAGCTACTGCCGCGAGAAGTTTGAGATCAACAACAACTATTCCGCGGCCGACATGCGCATCATCGCCGGTCTGCGCTACTCGATCAAGACGCGCTATATCGACAAGCTCTACCTGCCGGACTATGTATTCGTCAAGGATGCGAGCATGGAGCTCATCACGTCCCTGAAGGAGAATAACGTCCCCGGCTTTGAGGTCACGGTGTCCTATACGCGCCAGTACCACACGAATCTTGCGGCGCACCTGCTCGGCTACACGGGCCTGATGACCGCTGAGGAATACACCACCTACAAGACCCAGGGCTACCCCATGCGCGCGACCGTTGGCAAGGACGGGGCCGAGCTCGCCTTTGAAAAATATCTCCACGGCACGAACGGTACGGCCATCGTGACGAAAAACGCCTCCGGCACCGTCACCGGCACGACCTATACCACCGAGCCGGAGCCGGGCGACCAGGTCAGCCTCACGATCGACCTCGACCTGCAGTCGGCGGCCGAGCAGTCGCTGACCAAGGGCATCGAGAACATGAAGTCGAAGTCCACGAAAACCAGCGACGCCGTCGGCGGCGGCGCGCTCGTCGCGGTCGACGTTGCCACCGGCCAGCCGCTGGCCATCGCCAACTACCCGACGTTCGATTTGCAGACGCTCTTCCAAAGCGAGGAGAATTACAAGGCCGTCTCCGAGGCGGACAACCAGCCGCTGTTCAACCGCGCGCTGCTGGGCCAGTATTCGCCCGGCTCGACGTTCAAGCCCTGCACGGCCATCGCCGGCCTGACCGAGGGCGTCATCACCACCGGCACGCGCATCCAGTGCACCGGCACGTTCCGCAAGTACGAGGACACCGGCTACGCGCCCAAGTGCTGGATCGCCTCCTCCGGCGTCACACACGGCAATGACAACGTCACCGAGGCCATTCGCGACTCGTGCAACATCTTCTTCTACACCGTCGGCGACAGCCTGCCGATCGATACGCTCGCACGCTATGCCGCGGCCTTCGGTCTCGGCGAGCACACCGGCATCGAGCTGCCGGAGAGCACTGGCCAGATGGCCACGGAGGCCGTGAAGAAAAAGCTCGAGAACACGAACTGGTACGTCGGCGACTCGCTGCAGGCGGCCATCGGCCAGTCGTACAGCCTGTTCACGCCGCTGCAGCTGGCGGAGTACTGCGCCACGATCGCCAACGGCGGCACGCGCCACAGCGCGTCCATTCTCAAGACCGTACGCAGCTATGACGGCAGCGAGCTCATCTATGAAAACGAGGCCGAGGTGCTCAGCACCGTCGAGACCAGCGACTATAACTGGGCCGCCGTGCAAAAGGGCATGTACCTCGTCGCCAATGACCGCGCCGGCAGCGCGTATGAGACCTTCGGCGACTACGGCGTGAAGGTCGCCGCCAAGACCGGTACCGCCCAGCTGGGCGATAACCAGGTCAACAACGCCATTTTCATCTGCTACGCACCGTATGACAATCCCAAGGTCGCCGTGGCGGTCGTCGTGGAGCACGGCAGCGCCGGCGCTTCCATCGCCTCCATCGCGCGCGATTTTCTCGACGCATATTTTACCGTCAAGACCGTTGATACCGCCCCCGAGAGCGAGCTCTCGCTGCTGCGGTGACGGCCGCTGACCAGAAAGAGAGGAGTTATCCATATGAACATTGCACTGATCGCTGACGACGGCAAGAAAGAACTCATGGTCCAATTCTGCATCGCATACTGCGGCATACTGGCCAAGCATGATCTGAGCTCAACGTTTACGACCGGGCGGCTCATCTCCGAGGCCACTGGTCTGAAGATCCGCACCTACCTGCACTCTTCGCAGGGGTGCCAGCAGCTCGACGCGCGCATCGCCTACAACGAGATCGACCTCGTGCTGTTTTTCTGCGATGCCGAGAACGGCAACTTTGACGAGGTCAACCGTATGGCGCGCCTGTGCGACCAGCGGCAGATCCCGTTTGCCAGCAACGTGGCCACGGCCGAGGTGCTCATCCTGGGCCTGAACCGCGGCGACCTCGACTGGCGCGACATCGTCAACCCGAAAAAGAAATCGTAAGCCCGAAAGGAATCATCATCACCATGGACAAGATCAAACCCCGCACCCTGTCCGGCTTCATGGAGCTGCCGCCGGACAAGCAGGTGCAGATGGACAAAATGCGCGCCGTTCTGGCCGAGACCTACGCCCGCTACGGCTTCACCCCGCTCGACACACCCGCCATCGAGGCGGCCGAGGTGCTGCTGGCCAAGGGCGGCGGCGAGACGGAAAAGCAGATCTACCGCTTCACGAAGGGCGACAGTGACCTCGCCCTGCGCTTTGACCTCACGGTGCCGCTGGCGAAGTACGTCGCGGCTAACTACGGCCAGCTCACATTCCCGTTCCGCCGCTATCAGATTGGCAAGGTCTGGCGCGGTGAGCGCGCGCAGCGCGGCCGCTTCCGCGAGTTTTATCAGGCGGATATCGACATCATCGGCGACGGTGCGCTCGATATTTTGAACGAGGCCGAGATCCCGGCCATCATCTACGACACGTTCACGCGCCTGGGCCTGCACCGCTTCCGCATCCGCGTGAATAACCGCAAGGTGCTCAACGGCTTTTTCGCCATCCTTGGTCTGAGCGAGCAGGCGGGCGATGTGCTGCGCACCATCGACAAGCTCGATAAGATCGGCGCGGACAAGGTGCGCGCGCTGCTCACCGACACCTGCGGCGTCACGAGCGAAAACGCGGACGAGATCCTGCGCTTTATCGCCTGCCCGGGCACGAGCGCGGACAAGCTTGCCTTCCTTGAGCAGTACCGCGGCCGGAACGAGACGTTTGACACCGGCCTTGACGAGCTGCGCACCGTCGTGGGCTACCTGCCCGCGTTCGGCGTCCCGGAAGAGAACTTCGAGCTCGACCTCACGATCGCGCGCGGCCTTGACTACTACACCGGCACGGTGTACGAGACCGTCCTGCTCGACCATCCCGAGGTCGGCAGCATCTGCTCCGGCGGCCGGTACGACGACCTCGCGGGGTATTATACGAACAAGTCCCTGCCCGGCGTCGGTATCTCCATCGGTCTGACGCGCCTGTTTTACATCCTGCAGGAGCAGAACATGATTTCCGACGCCGTGCTCACCGCCCCGGCGGACGTGCTCATCCTGCCGATGACGGACGACCTGTCCGCGGCCGTGGCGCTGGCGTCCATGCTGCGCGCCGGCGGCCTGCGCGTGCAGCTCTACAGCGAGAAGAAAAAGTTCAAGGCCAAGATCGGCTATGCCGACAAGCTCGGCATCCCGTTTGTGATCTTCCTCGGCGAGGATGAGATCGCGCAGCACGTCTGCGCGCTCAAGAACATGGCCACCGGCGTGCAGGAGGCCGTGACGCAGGAGACTGCGCTCGAGACTATCCGCGCGGAGATCGCGCGCCGCAGCGCCGGCGCGATTTTGCGCGAGTCGTAACCCGGTCAACCCACCGCCGCCGCACCGCCGGAGGCGATATTCGATAGAAAGAAAGGGAATCAGGAGTATGTTTCAGTCCCGCACACACACTTGCAACGAGCTGCGGCTCGAAAACGCCGGCGAGCAGGTCCGCATCGTCGGCTGGATGGAAAATGTCCGCGAGGTCGGGCAGAATTTTGCCTTCGTCGTCGTCCGCGATTTTTACGGCACGACCCAGGTCGTCATCGAGACCGAGGACATGATGAAGGTCGTCAAGGCGCTCAACAAGGAGTCCACCATCGCCGTGGAGGGCACCGTGCGCGAGCGCGCGAGCAAAAACCCCAAGCTGCCCACCGGCGACATTGAGGTCGTACCCACGAAGATCGAGGTGCTCGGCCGCTGCCGCTACAACGAGCTGCCGTTCGAGATCAACCGCAGCCGCGACGCCGACGAGGCGCTGCGCCTGAAGTACCGCTATCTCGACCTGCGCAACCCGGCTGTCAAGCAGAACATCATCCTCCGCTGCCAGGTGGTGGCCGCGCTGCGCGCCGCCATGACCGAGCACGGCTTTCTTGAGATCACGACGCCCATCCTCACGGCCTCCAGCCCCGAGGGCGCGCGCGACTATCTCGTGCCCGCGCGCAAGCACCCCGGCAAGTTCTATGCCCTGCCGCAGGCGCCGCAGCAGTTCAAGCAGCTGCTCATGACGGCGGGCTTCGACCGCTATTTCCAGATCGCCCCCTGCTTCCGCGATGAGGATGCCCGCGGCGACCGCAGCCCCGGCGAATTCTACCAGCTCGATATGGAGATGGCCTTCGCCACGCAGGACGATGTCTTTGCCGTGCTCGAGGACGTGCTCCCGCCGATCTTCGCCAAATACGGCAAGTATGACATTGCGTCCGAGGCGCCCTTCCGCCGCATCTCCTACCATGACGCGATGGAGACCTACGGCTCCGACAAGCCCGACCTGCGCATCGACCTCACCGTGCAGGACATGACGGCGCTCGTCGCCGGCAGCGACTTTGCGCCCTTTGCCGCGGGCAACACGGTCAAGGCCGTCGTCGTGCCCGACTGCGCCATGGCGCGCAAGGCCATCGACAAGCTCTGCGCCGACGTGGAGGTACAGGCCGGCAGCAAGCCCTACTGGTTCAAGGTCGACGAGCAGGGCAATTTCGCCGGCGGCATCGCAAAGTTCCTCACGGAGAAAACCGCCGAGATCACCGCGGCCCTCGGCCTGAAGCCGGGCTGCTTCGTCGGCGTGACGGCCGGCAAAAAGACCGCCGCGCAGAAGACGGCGGGCGTGCTGCGCACGAAGCTCGGCATGGCCGTGCCGGGCCACATGGACAAGGAACGGTACGAATTTTGCTGGATCGTCGACTTCCCGATGTACGAGATCGGCGAGGAGTCCGGCGAGCTGGAGTTCTGCCACAACCCGTTCTCGATGCCGAACGGCGGCCTCGAGATCCTCGAAAAGGCCGAGCGCGGCGAGGTTGACCCGCTCGACATCTACGCCTACCAGTACGACCTCGTGTGCAACGGCGTCGAGCTCAGCTCCGGCGCGGTGCGTAACCACGACCCCGAGATCATGGTCAAGGCGTTCGAGCTCGTGCGCCTCGGCGAGGACGATGTCAAGGCCAAGTTCCCGGCCATGTACAACGCCTTCTGCTACGGCGCGCCCCCGCACGCCGGCATCGCCCCGGGCGTAGACCGCATGGTCATGCTCCTCGCGGGCGAGGACTGCATCCGCGAGATCATTCCGTTCCCGATGAACAAGAACGCGCAGGACGTCATGATGGGCGCGCCCGGCACCGTCGAGCCGCACCAGCTTGAGGAACTGCACATCGCCGTCGTCGGCGACACGGAGCCCGATACCGAAGCGTAAAATAATGATGCGACGGCGCCCCGGCGTTCGGCCGGGGCCTCGTCCATGAAAGAAGGCGAGCGGCTTGCTGTCCAAAATCCAGTCCCTCGGCTGCCGGGGCGTGACCGGCTACGCGGTCAGCGTGGAGTGCCACGTGTCCAACGGCCTGCCGGGGTTTGACATCGTCGGCCTGCCGGATGCGGCCGTCAAGGAGGCGCGCGAGCGCGTGCGCAGCGCCATCAAGACCAACGGCATGAAGTTCCCGGTCAGCCGTCTGACGGTGAACCTCGCCCCGGCGGACACGCGCAAGGCCGGCACACTCTATGACCTGCCGGTGCTGCTGGGCATCCTGTGCGCCACGGGGGAGATCCGCCAGCCGCCGGCCACGGCGGCGTTTTTCGGCGAGGTCAGCCTCGCGGGAGACATCCGCCCCGTCACTGGTGCGCTCACGATGGCGCTCGCGGCCGAACAGATCGGGTTAAAGGAGCTCTACGTCCCGGCGGGCAACGCGGCCGAGGCCGCCTTTGCCGACCGGGTGACCGTCTACCCGGTCGAGAACATTGCACAGCTCGTGCACCATCTGCGCGGGGACAAGCGCATCGCGCCCATGACGCCGCCGCAGCTCGAGACCGAGCCGCGCTTCCCGGTCGATTTCGCCGAGGTCAAGGCGCAGGAGAACGTCAAGCGCGCGCTCGAGGTGGCCGCCGCCGGCGGGCACAACATCCTGCTCATCGGCCCGCCGGGCGCGGGCAAGTCCATGCTCGCCAAGCGTCTGCCGACCATTCTGCCCGCGATGAACCGCGCCGAAATGATCGAGACCACGCAGGTCTATTCCGTCCTCGGCCTCACGACGCCGGACGACCCCGTCGTGCGCATCCGGCCGTTTCGCGCGCCGCACCACACGGTGTCGAACGTCGCCATGTCCGGCGGCGGCAGCGCGCTGCAGCCGGGCGAGATGAGCCTGGCAAATAACGGCGTGCTCTTTCTCGACGAGCTGCCAGAGTTTTCGCCTGCCGTGCTCGAGACGATGCGCCAGCCGCTCGAGGACGGCAGCATCACCATCTCGCGCGCGACCGGCTCCGTGACGTACCCGAGCCGCTTCATGCTCGTGTGCGCCATGAACCCCTGCAAGTGCGGCTGGTACGGGCACCCCTCCGGGCGCTGCCGCTGCTCGCCGCGCGACGTGCGCCGCTACCATGCGCGCGTGTCCGGCCCGCTGCTTGACCGCATCGACATCATTGTCGAGGTGCCGGCGCTGGAGTTTGACGAGCTCACCGAGCCATCGGCCGGGGAGCCGTCGCGCGCCATCCGCGCGCGCGTCAACGCCGCCCGTGCCGTGCAGCGCGCCCGCTACGGGGATGACACCACCACGACGAACGCCCACATGGGCCCGCGCGCCCTCACGGAGTTCTGCACGCTCTCGCCCGAGTGCGAGCAGCTCATGCACCAGGCGTTTGACAGCATGGCCCTCACCGCCCGCAGCTATGACCGCATCCTGCGCGTCGCGCGCACGATCGCCGATCTCGACGGGGCGGAGACCATCGGCCTTGCGCACCTGGCCGAGGCCATCCAGTACCGCACGTATGATTTTTCCGTCGCCGAGCCGTGAGCCCGGCCGGACAGAAGGGAGCTTCCCATGTACAACAATAACTACAACTACAACCCCAACTGGTACCAGCCGCCCGGCCCCCAGCCCGGCAAGCATGAGGCCACCGTCGCCATGGTGCTCGGCATCGTCTCGTGCGCGCTGCTTATCTTCGGCTACACGGCGCTCGGCTCGGTCGTCACGGGCATCATCGGCCTGATCTATGCCTCCCGCGCCAGGAGCCTCGGCTTCAACGGCACGCCGCGCACCGTCGGCTATGTCTGCTCGCTCATCGGGCTCATCCTCGGCGTGCTCGTGTGCCTGCTGCTCGTGTGGCTCGGCGCGTGGTCAATCGGCATGTTCATTGCGCTGCTCGAGCAGGCCATGTCCATGTGATATCTGTTGAGAGAAAAGGAACGAAACCGCTATGAATGATCTGCTGCTCTGCAAGCCCGGAGAGATTTTTCTCAAGGGCCTCAACAAGCACTATTTTGAAGAGAGGCTGGTCGCAAACGTCAAGCGCCGGCTCAAACCCATCGGCCACTTCCGCGTGACGTATCTGCAGTCGGCGCTGTACATCGAGGCCGCCGACGACGCGGCCGACCTCGATGCGGCGTATGACGCCGTGCGCAAGGTGTTCGGCATCGCGACGATCACGCGCGCGGCCGCCTGCGAGAAGGACAAGGACGCCATCACGGCGCTCGCCAAGACGTACCTGCACGACGCGATGACGGCGGCGCGCAGCTTCAAGGTCGAGACCAAGCGCTCGGACAAGCGCTTTCCCATGACGAGCATCGAGCTGTCGCAGTATGTCGGCGGCGAGCTTGCCGAGGCGTTTCCCAACACGGTCGTCGACGTGCACGACCCGGAGCTGACCGTGCGCCTCGAGGTGCGCGAGCAGGCGGCGTATGTCCACGCGCAGGCCGTCGAGGCGGCGGGCGGCATGCCCGTCGGCTGCAACGGCGCGGCCGTGACGCTGCTCTCCGGCGGCATCGACAGCCCCGTGTCGTCCTACATGATCGCAAAGCGCGGCGTGCGCCTGATCCCGGTGCACTTTTTCTCCTTCCCGTACACGTCGGAGCTCGCCAAGGAGAAGGTCCTCTCGCTGGCCAAAGAGCTCACGGCCTACACCGGCCGCATGACGCTGCAGATCGTGCCCTTTACGCACATCCAGGAGGAGATCCGCCGCGCCTGCCCGGAGGAGTACTTCACGCTCATCATGCGCCGGTTCATGATGCGCATCGCCGAGGCCATCGCCAGGAAGGCCA
>ENA-UOJR01002553-UOJR01002553.1-human-gut-metagenome-genome-assembly--contig:-C115P-NODE-2553-length-12709-cov-4.357832_pt1 | contig 12709 bp, 9 predicted proteins | sample MGYA00242354_ERZ723901 | MGnify/ENA metagenome assembly ERZ723901
GGCAGGCGGACAGCCCCCAGCAGCTCGGCCCGCTGCGCCAGATACCGGCGTACCTTCTCGTCCTTGGCGTCCAGGGTATAACGGGAGGTGAGAAACGCCACGATGCCGCCCGGACGTACCTGGTCCAGCGCCTTGGCAAAGAAATAGTTATGGATGTGGAAGCCCAGCTTGTTGTAGGCCGGGTCATTGACCGGGTACTGTCCAAAGGGCACGTTGCCGACTGCCACATCAAAAAAGCTGTTTGGAAAGTGTACCTTTTCAAACCCGCGCACGGCGATCCGGGCCTCTGGATAGAGGAGGGACGCGATGCGCCCGGTGATGCTGTCCAGCTCCACGCCGTAGAGCTGACTGCCCGCCATGGCCTCCGGCAGCAGGCCGAAGAAGTTGCCGACGCCGCAGGAGGGTTCCAGAATATTGCCCTTCTGGAAGCCGAAATTACCCAGGGCCTCATAGACCGCCTTGATAACGGTTGGACTGGTATAGTGGGCGTTCAGGGTGGAGGACCGGGCGGCGGCGTATTCGCTCTCGTCCAGCAGCCCCTTCAGCTCTGCATATTCTGTGTGCCAGTCCTCCTTGTCCTGGTCAAAGACTTGGGGCAGACCGCCCCAGCCCACATAGCGGGAGAGGACCTCCTGTTCCGCCTCCGTTGCGCCGCGCCCCTCCAGCTCAATCGCTTTCAGGGTGCGGATGGCTTCCACATTCCTCCGGTACTTCTCCTTCGGCCCGCCCTCACCCAAATGGTCGTCTGTGATGTGGAAGTTGCCAGCCGGAGGCATGGAGGGACCCGGCCCTAGCCGCTCCGGTTCGCCGGTGCGGATGGTCTGCACCACAACGTCATAGGGCAGGTGGTTTTTATCCCCTGGATAGACAGCGGTGGTCTGCGTGGTGTACGCCGGTTCCGCCGTCTCCCGGACCTCCGGCTGGAACAGTCCCGCGTTGCGCTCGTCCTGCCGCAGCCATTCCTCGAATTGACCGCGGCTGACCATCTGCTGGCTCCATGCGTAAGGGCCGGTATCAATGCGGATTTCCTGCTCGCCAATGTGGCCGATGGCGCCGCTGATCTCCTGGTCGGGCGCGGGCAGCACCACATGGTCGCCCACCTGATAAGTTGGGGTGCCCGTCAGATGCACCGCCTCCCGCTGAACCGGCGTGTGGGAAAAGCCGTCCAGCTCCTGTTGATACAGGGCGCGGAGGACGGCGGCCAGCTCTTTCCAGGAGGCGGAGACGGTGGCAAGTATCTTGTCATCGTCCCGGATGATCTCGGCTTCCATGCCGGTGGTGGTCGTCCGGTAGTCCGCCGCCTCGCCGGTCACAAGGCCCATGGTCTCCACCCGGCCCGAGAACTGGGCGGAGAGACGCTGGGAGAGCTTGGTGTTGCCCTCGCCGTTCCGCAACCACCGGGAAACATAGTCCTTGTCCCGGTCTTTCAGCAGGCCGGAGGCCAGCACCTCCCGCAAGTCCTGGTCGAACCGCTCTAAATCAGCGGGTAGGAACTCGGTAATTGCGCCGTTGCGCTGGTCCTGCTTCAGCAACCGCTCAAAGTTCTCTCGCGTCTCCAGCCGGTTGACGGGATAGGCCAGCGTGGGGTCCAGAAGCTCCACCTGTCCCCGTTCCAGGGAGGCGATCTTGTACTCCCTATCCTCCAGATAGACAAAATCCCCAGCGCCGTAGGCTGAGGCCAGCGGGTCGCGGGGCTTGCCGTCAATGGTGATTACCCCCGGCACCGCTCCATCCTCCGGGATGGCCTCCTGTATCTCTGTCCATTCCTCGTCAGAAACCGCAAGGTCTACTTCATGGGTTGGCTCCCCGGCCCCGATGATGATGGTATCGCCGTTGCGGGACACCGGCTGGCCTGACAAGTCCGGCTGGGCCGGTTCCGTCAGGGCGGCATAGGTCTCCTCCAACACGGTCTGGTGGAGACTGTTGTGAAAGCCGGTCAGGTCATAATAGAGGCGCATAAAATTGGGGTCCTCAATAGACAGCACCGCCCGTTTGATGGCCTCCTCACCCTCAAGCATGGCGTTTTCCCGGTCCGAGTTCTGTACGGCGTTCCGGTATGCCTGATCTGAAAGCACCTTTTCCCGCACAATGGGCAGATAATGCTCGTAAATCTCCCGGACGGTTGGGGACGGCCCCAGTTCTGGCACTTTGACGATCTCCGGCGCGGACGCAGGCTGAAATACACCATTGTCCAGATACGTCTCAAACAGGGGCCGGAACATCTCGGCCACGCCGCGCTCCGGCATGTCAGGGGTCGTGTACCAGACATGCTCCTCGTCCACATGGTCGATCACCAAACGAATGACCGAATCGTTTTCATCCGTGTGACTGTCTAAAGCGTCCCCTGGCCGGTAGGTATGGCCGCCCTTGGTGGTATAGGTCTCCAACGCATCTGTACCAGTGGCCCGCTCCACATCAGCCATGACCTGACGAATAAAGGGGTCGCTGCCCAGTTTTTCCGGGTCCACTACCTTGCCGTCCACAATGCCGCGCTCGGCCAGCCGCTCCCGTATCTCCACCGGGTCAATATTTTCAAAGTTGTCCTGTTCTTGCTCGGTGAAGAACTCGTCCCGCTGAATGAGCTGGGCGATCCGGCGCTGGACCTTGGGCCACGGCACATCGCCCGCAGCGCCGTCCGCCGTGACCGGGAACGCGGGCAGGCTGTCGCCATACTCCTGTTGCAGCCATGCGGCGGTGTCTTTTTCCCGCCCATGCTCCTTCATGTAGCGGACCACGGCCCGCTTGCTCTCCATGTCCCCGTTCCAGTCCCGCAGGGCCGCGTCAATGTCCGCCTGGGTCAGCGCCCCATGGCGGTCCGTGGTAGGGATTTCCGGCTGGTGCGGGACCTCCGGGCTGTCAGGCGTCCTTGCCTCGTCCGCACCGGCTTCGGCCTCATGAGCGGGAATGGCCTGCTCCTTGTCCCGTGCGATCTCCTTTTCCGCCAACAGGCAGACCTCCCCCCAGGTCAGGCGGGTAATAGCGGTAGGGTTGAGATAATTGCCCTCCCACACATGGAACTGGTCCGGGAAACCACGAAAACCGATGGTGGTCCCATCGCTGGCCGGGTACTGATGCAGGACCTCGCCAAACCGCAGGCGCAGATAGCTGACCCGCAGATGTTCCTCCGGGTGGTCGGCAAAGAACTTGGTCAGGGCCTCCCAGGTGGCGCTCCCATCTTCATGGCGCAGAATTTCCGGGAGATACTTTTCGTGGAAGGGCGGCAGGGAGGCAGGCGGCGGGCTGACGGTCTCAGCGGCGGGCTGCGTGATGAGTGCGTCCAAGGTAAGTTGCTCCGGCTGCATGGGAGGCGGATAGGGGGCGCGGGGCACCGGGGGCGGCAGCGGTTCCCCGCGCTGCTGAAAGCCCCGCACGATAGCGTCCCAGCGGCCTTTTTCCACCGGAGTGAAATAGTCCTGAGCGGATGCCAGCTCCTTCAGCCGTGCCGCCGCCCGGCTCCATGGGATGTGTATGGACCCGCCGGGCTGGTAACGCCTGAACTCGATGTCTTTCGTGGTATAGATCACCGTCCCGTGGCTTCCGTCCTGATAGGTTTGGCTGTGGGAGTAAAAGGACCCGTATTCCTGCTTCAAAAAGGCTACGGCGGCCTTTGTGTCCGGCATCCCCAGGAACAGGGCGTAAATCCGCAGCTTGCCGTCCAGATTGCCGGACCCCCGGCGCAGCTCCGCGTCCCACTCCGCGTCGGAGATGGAAAAAGCGGAGGGCGTTTCCACGCTCTCCGCTTCCGCGATAGACTGCCGCTGTTCCTGTTCCGAGGGGAACAGGGTCAGTTGTTGTTCCTGTCCGGTTAGCTGAATACCAGCTCGTTCAGGATGATCTCCTCCGCCTGCGCTTTCAGGGTGTTCATCAGGCCCGCCCACTTCATTGGGTCTGCTGCTTTCAACGCCTCCGTCACGCCCGCCTCCTTCGCCATCTGCGGCATCATCTCGGACAGACGCCGGTGGGCCGTCTCGTCGATCTCCCGCAGGTGCGGGTACAGCTTCCCCTCCAGCACCAGCTTCTGAAACAGGATGGGCCGGTGCTCCTTCAGATGCTGCCTGCGCATCCTCCCGTACTTGCCCAGCGGTGCCGCCTCCGGCTCCTCCGTCAGCTTCAGGTCCGGGATCAGATAGTCCCCGTTCTGTGTGTAAGTCAGCTCGTTCTCCATGGTTCTGGCTCCTTTCCGTGATTTTCTCCCGCTCATAGCGTTTGATGGTGACTTCAATGTGGCGCAGCACCTGTTCGCTGACCTCGCTGACCGCCGTGCCCAGGGCGGAGACGGCGGCGGGGGTATTCCAGTCAAAGACGCTCAGAAAGTCCTCATGCCCGAAATACTGCTCCGGGTCCAGCCCGCAGCGGGCCATCAGCGTATAGGTGATGCTGGTGGAGGCGGCGCTTCGGAACGACGCCCCTACGTTGTAATCATCATATTCCTCCAGAAACGAATCTTCAATGATGCCGAGAATATCCCGTTGGTGGTCCTCCCAATAGTCCTTTGCCAGCCGATCCGCTACAAGCTCCAGCTGATATTCCAAACCGTTCGCGCCGGAAACCTCATAGCGGGCCTCCAAAGCCCGCAGTACCGTGTCCATGTGCTCGTCCTGTAACTGCCAGAGATAGGGGCGGCGTGCATTGTCTCCGCCGCCTGTGTCCGCCACGTCGAACACATAGCGCAGGCTGGGCTTTTCGCCGCTGCTATCCACCAGGGCGATGCCCCTGGACCCGCGCCGGACATACCGGCGCATCCGTTTGTTCCAAAAGTCATACTCCGCGCAGGCCGTGGCCTCCGGGCGCTGGGCATAGATCATAAGCTGCTCATGGTAGGGGTATTTATAGAGGCGGGCGGCGGTGGCGAGAAAAGCCGTCCACTCCTGATAGCTTCCGGTGATCTGCTCGGCGGTCCTGGCCGCCATCTGCTCATAAAACTGTGCTCTGTTTGCCATGCTCAAAACCTCCCTTCGGATGGTAAATAGCACAGGGGACGGCTGTGCGCCGCCCCCTGCCGGTCAGTCCATAAAGTCCGGGATAAGTTCCAACTGCTCATAGTCCGCGTCGCTCAGTTCCCGCAGCTTTTCCAGCGCGCTGTCCGTCAGCTCCCGCAGCTCCGTCTCGTCCGGCTCCAGGTATCCCCGCATCTCCTCCAGGTTGGCAATCAGGCCCTCCCTGGTGCCGGGGTCGTAAATGCTCATCAGTTCCATTTCCTCATAGGTAAAGTGCTTCATGGTTATCGCTCCCTTTCTGTGCTTTTTTCCGCTGTTTTTTCCTCTGCTCCTGTGCTGGTGGTGCAGTTCTAAGCTGTGCCACCACAGATTTTTTCTTTTCCGTCTGCTCCTTATGGACCGCTTGCGCAAGGTCTACAAGGGAAACCTGCTGACCGGCCTTGACCTGGGCCTCCAGCTCGGCCACGCTGGGAGTGTTGTTGAGGATGCCGTCGAGCTGGTTGTCGTTCTGCTCCAGGCTGTCCTCGGCGGCCCGGAGGGGGTTGCGCCCGGAGAAAAAGCCGGGCAGCTCGGAAAAGGCGTACTGGTCTACATAGTGGCAGGATAACACGCCGCCCTGCTTGAGCACCACGATGTCGCTGATGCTCATGCTGGGGCTGTGGTAGTCCGCCGGGTGGTCCTCTTTGAAGCGATGCCAAAGCTGATCGAGCTGCTGAAGGGTGTCACCCTGGCCGGTGAGCGGGGCGGTGTAGACCAGATCATAGTTGCCCTTCCGGGGGGACGCGCCCTCCGCCCGAAGGCGCTCCAGAGAGATATCGCGCAGGTCCCTCAGCTCCGGCCCACGGTGAAGCTGATAGAGGGCGAAGCAATCCCCCTGGTGGTCCAGAAAGGCCGCCTCCCGCCTCTGCTGTTCCTCCTCACGGAGACGGTTCTGGATGGCATCGTCAAAATCCGGGCTGGCCTCCCATTCCTCGCGGGGAACGGCAAAGAGGCCGTCGTGGTTATCAAAGTCCGTCTCGACAAATACCATCACCGGGTTCTCGCCGGGGCGGATGAGATAGACGGTGAAATCGCTGCCATACATAAGCTCCGCCGTATCCAGGGAGAGCGGAAGCAGGTCATTCTCCGTATAACCGGCTTCGGTCAGATGTTCCATGCTCATGGAGGGGTCCGGCATGGGGTAGGTGTCCAGCTCCGTATCAAACAGCACCGCGTCCTCGGCGGCAAAGTGCTCGATCAGCTTTTCGCGGCTGGAAACCGCAGGCGGTTCCAGTTGGGCCTCCTGCAACTTTTCCACCAGCTCCAAGGGAACCGCCTCCACCTTCTCCGGCCTCTCTCCCATGGTGTCGAACACTTCCTCCCGCACGGCGGCCAGGGGGTGCTTGATGGGAGAGAGCGCCACGTCCTCCGCGTCGATTACGCCGCCGTCCCGCAGCCGCATGGTCTCCTTGTCGTAGAGGGTGTAGTCGTAGCCCTCGTCCCGAAGCTGGATATGGAGATAAGCGGCGTCGTCCAGCAGATACAGGGCCTCCAGCTCTTTGGAATCCGTCTGGTCCAGTGCCCGCACCTGCCGGGCGGTCATGTCTCCCGCCTCCAACTGATACAGCAGCTCCCGGCATCGGTCTGTTGGACCGACATAAATCACCTCGCGGGGAATGTAACTGTCGCCGTTCCATTCGCCGGCCTGGAGATAGCCCTGGTCCTGATAGGAGGTGGCGTTGGGGTTAGCCTCCAAGCGGAAGGTCAGGCCCTGGTCCCGGATGTCGCTCAATTTCTCCAGCCGATCCAGCATTGCCACAGCGGTGGGCAATCCTGTCTGCTCTCCTACACGGTCCAGCGTATTACGGATGTCGGCAAAATGGCCCGCCCGCAGCTCCTCCATGATCTCCACAATCGCCTGCTCCCTGGGGTCCAGCGAATAGGGGTGTTGCAGCATCCCGGCGGCTTCCAGCTCCGCCATGTAATCGTAGAGGGCGGCGGCAAACTGTTCCGGCGTGTCCAGCCCCTCGAAATTCGCCGAAATTTTCGGCGCATTTTCCTGTTCCAGCTCAATGCCGCGCTCCTTGCAGACCTCGGCGAAGTGGCGGTCAATCTCACCGATGAGCTGATTGGCTGTCTTATTGATGGTCGCCAGACAGGCGCGCAGCTCGGACAGTTCCTTGTCCTTGCTCCAGGACGCAAGGTAGCCGAAGCTGTTGGCCCCGGTCTCAACGCCGCAATACTGGCAGACCACATAGGACACGCTCTCCGCCTCCAGCTCCTGGGCGGTCCGCACCGCCTTGTCCTCACGCACACCCCTCTGATTATGGAGGATGGAGTGGGTGATCTCATGGACAGCGGCGCATACCGTCTGGACCTCGCTCATACCCGCCCGGATGGAAATGCTCTGCTCGTCCAGACTGAAATAGCCGTCCAGGTTCTCCGCCATGGGCTTGATCTCCATAGGCACCGGCGCGGTCCGGCGCAGGGCCTCCATAAACGCCTCGTACTGCTCTACATCGCCGGTCAGGTCCTGGGCCAGCTGTGGGAGGGGCTTGCCGTTGGTCTGAGACACGTCGAACACCGGCACCGGGCGGAACCGTGGCACCTGCACCTCCCGTTTCTCTGTGATAACCTGACCGTCCTCGTCCAGCACCGGCGCTTTGGTGTCCGGGTCCAGCTTCTGCCGCTCCACCGTTTTGACGATGGGAATAGGAGCCATGATATAAATGGCCTTTTCCCCCTTGTTGATGAACCGCTCAAACTGTTCCTTCCACCGCTTGGCGCTGGCTACACGGGTGGCGTTGGGCCGCTGCATGTGGATGAGAAGGACGTTGCGGGCGGAATAGGTGTGAAACCGGGACATGACGGCGAGGTAATCCCGAAACCGCTCGCTTTCAAACACGTCCCGGATGCCCTGCTCCAGCCGCTGGTTCAGGTCCTTCATACGTTCCTCGCGGCTGGGATAGCTTTTCTTTGCCATAAGGCGCTCCTTTCTGCACATAAAAACTGCCCCCGCACAGGACGGGAAACACCGTCCCGTGCGGGGGTGGTTTGGATTGAAAAATAGAAAAAGTAAATGCGTTTTGTGGGCTGCCTGGGAAAGTGGTTTCCCGCTCCGGTTTTACCGCTGAAAAGCCCCGGAAATCCGGCCTTTTCAGCGGCCGCTTTTTCTAAGGTCTGCCCTTGTTCCGGGCCGCCCACTCGCGCTTGCTGCGGCGGGTCCTTCGTGCGGCGCACTCCGGGCAGTATAGGGTATTTTTCGCCTTGGGGACAAAGGGCCGCCTGCACTCCCGGCACCGCCTCCGGCTGTCTGCCATAATCTCCGCTTGCAGCTCCCGGTCTGCGGGCAGGACGGCGGCGCGGAAGTACCGGCAGAGTACGGAGCAGGTGAGCATCTGTGGGCAGGGGCACGGCTCATACCCATCGTCCAGCAGAAGGCAGTTGCCGCCGTTGCAGTTGGCGCACAGGGACCGGATCAGCCGTCTGGCCCGGCGAAGCTGGGCCTCGGTCATACGGGGCGGGTCATTCATGGCTGAACTCCAGCCGGAAGCTGGCCCGCGTCCCGTCGTCCGTGAGTGCCACCGTGGCCGTATAGGTCTTGCCGGTCTTTTCCGACCACAGACCGGAGATCTGGGTGCGTCCGTCCTTCAGCAGCGCGGCGACAATAGCCTTAGTGGGCGGTTTCTTTTTGTTTTCCCACCACTTGCTGTTTTTCCAGATGGCGAAACCGCAGGCCCGGTTTTCACAGAAAAAGCCCTGCCTGCCCTCGGTGACGGTCCCGCCGCACCGTGGGCAGCGGCCCACCGCCTCGCGGGTGGAGGGGAACAGAACCGCGCTGCCCTCTACCGGGCGGCAGGTCTCCACCAGTTCCCGCAGCATGGCGGCGATCTCGTCCATGAAATCGCCGGGGGCCAGTGTCCCGCGCTCTACCTCTTTCAGCCGGTGCTCCCACTCGGCGGTCAGCGTGGGAGACTGTAACTGCTCCGGCAGCACCGTGATGAGCGCCGTGCCCAGGGGGGTGGGCAGGAGAGAGACGGTTTTCTTTGCCCTTTTCCGCTCCACAAAACCAGCGGACACCAGTTTTTCCAGAATAGCGGCGCGGGTGGCCGGTGTGCCAATGCCCTGCCTCTCGGCATCTTCCGGCATATCCTCCTTGCCCGCCATCTCCATGGCGGAGAGCAGGGAGTCCTCGGTGTGGTGCTTGGGCGGCGTGGTCTTGCCGGACTTGACCTGGGCGGCGGCCACCGGCAGCGTCTGCCCTTCCGTCAGTCCATCCGGCCCGCTCCCAGCCTCCGCGTCTGCCGTCTGCGCGTATACCTTCCAGCCGGGGGACAGAACCGACCTCCACTTGACGGTATAGGGGTCTCCGCCGCATACCGCCGTGATGCAGGTCTCCGCAGAGCGGCAGGGCGGGCAGACGGCCCGGAGCAGGCCCAAAGACACTAGCCGCAGTATCTCCCGTTCCCCAATGGGCAGGGCCTCCAGATCCGCCTTGCCCGCGCTGGCCGTGGGCACCACGGCATGGTGGTCGCTGACCCTGGCGCTGTCGCAGACCTGTCCGGCCAGCACCGTCTCCGGCGCGGTCACACCGCAAATGGAGGCAGCCGCCTCGACCAGTGCCGGGACGCCCGCCTCCATATCGTCCGTCAGATACCGGCTGTCCGTCCGGGGGTAAGTAGAGAGCTTCTTGTCATAGAGGGCTTGCAGGTAGTCCAGCGTCTGTTGGGCGGTGTAGCCCAGGGTGCGGTTGGCCTCCCGCTGGAGGGTGGTCAGATCAAAAAGGGCGGGTGGCTTCTCCGTTTTCTCCCACCGCTCCACAGACTGGACCACGGCGGCGCTGCCCTGGCACCGGGCGGCGGCCTCCTGCGCCTCTTTCTTGCTGGCCTTCCGGTCCCCGGCCAGGGAGAGACCGTCACAGTCCAGCTCCACCATGTAGAACGGCTCCGGCTGGAACGTGGCGATCTCCGCCTCCCGCTGGACCACCAGCGCCAGCGTGGGGGAGACCACGCGGCCAATGTTCAGAGTGCAGCCATAGAGCAGGGAGAACAGCCGGGTGGCGTTGATGCCCACCAGCCAGTCCGCCTTGGACCGGCAGAGGGCGGCCTGATGCAGCCCGTCATACTCCCGTCCGGGGCGCAGATGGGCAAAGCCCTCCCGAATGGCCTCGTCCTCCATGGAGGAAATCCACAGCCGGGAGATGGGCTTGGAGCAGCCTGCCAGGGCATAGACCGTGCGGAAAATCAGCTCCCCCTCGCGCCCCGCGTCGCAGGCATTGACCACCTCGGACACGTCCTCCCGCCGAAGGAGGGTCCGCAGTACGTCAAACTGGTCCCGCTTGTCCTTGGCGATGGTAAACCGCCAGCTCTCCGGCAGGATGGGCAGGTCCTCCTTCCGCCACTTGGCGTAGGCCGGGTTATACGCGGCGGCGTCCGCCAGCTCCGCCAAATGCCCCACACACCAGCTCACCAGCCAGCCGTTTCCTTCCAGATACCCCTCCCGGCGCTGTCCAGCCCCCAGCACGGCGGCCAGACTTTGGGCTACCGAGGGCTTTTCCGCAATTACCAACTGATACAAGTTTGTCTCACTCCTTTTTCAAGCAGCATAAAACGCTTGCACGGCCTGTATAATAATGATAGAATACTATCAAGAAAATATACATGGAGGTTTTGCTATGATTATCAAGCCATCCACCGCTCTGCGGAATGATTACGGCTCCATCTCCGACTTGGCCCACACGGAGGATGCGCCCATCTACATTACAAAGAATGGCGAGGGCGATCTGGTCATTATGAGCATTGACGCCTATGAGCGCCGGGAAGAAGTTTTGAAGCTGCGGGCAAAGATAGAGGCGGCGGAGCAGGCGCGGTTGTCCGGCCAGCCGGTCTATTCCATCGAGGAATCCCGGAAGCGTCTGGAGGCCATCTATGGACAGGATCTGTAAGCTGGATATTTTAGCGCCCGCCCAGGCAGAACTAGAGGAAATTGCGCGTGTCCACATGGCCCTCTCCGGCCCCCGGTCCGCTCAAGAAATCACCGATAAAATCTACGATGCCATGGAGCAGTTGACGCGTTTTCCGCTCTCCGGCCCGCCGGTCCGGGATGAGCAGTTGCGTGTCGGAGGGTATCGCTATATCCTGGCGGGTAAATATCTGGTGATCTACCGTCTCCTGGGCGATACGGTGGTCGTGTACCATATTGCCCACGGCGCGACAGATTACCCCAAGCTGTTTCGGACCTCCTATTTCTGAACATGATCTGGACGGTTCGTGATGCGCAAGTTGCCCTTGCGCCGGTCTTTGAGCAATATGGGGTCTCCCGTGCTGTCCTGTTCGGTTCCATCGCTCAGGGGACAGCCACACAGGAAAGTGATATAGACCTTCTGGTAGACAGCCACCTGCGCGGCATGAAGTTCGTGGGGCTTATGGAGGCGATCCGGCAAGTCACTGAAAGGCCGGTAGATGTGTTTGACGTGACCCATATTGAACGCGGCTCCCCATTGGACTGGGAAATTCACGCCACGGGGATCACAATTTTCGAGAACGCAATATGAATCAGGGTATGAAGGACGGCCTGCCGCTTGGCGGGCCGTCTCTTTTCATACTTTTGCTGGATAAAGCTGCATGACGCCCCGGTGACAGGGCAGGACGCAGCCCTCCCCAAAACGCTTGCAGCCGTGGCAGGGGTGCCCTTTGGGGCAGGAGCAGGGCGGGATGGACGCGGCCTACGTGTGGCCGGCATCATCGTCCGTTCATAGGGGCTGTCAGTGAAGCATCTCACAGTTCCTCGTCCTCCGTCTCCGGCTCGTCCGGCTCCGCATCGGCGTCCTCCTCGCCCTCGCCGTAGTCATAATCATCCAGATCGGCGCTGCCCCTGGTGCTGGCCTGTTTGCCCTTGACCAGCTTGAAGTAGGCCAGCGCCCCACCGCCGCCCAGCAGGACCAGGACAGCCAGCAGCACGGCGGGGTTCAGGCCGCCTACCCCTTTCTCCGGCTCCGGCGTTTCCTCCGGTTCCGGGGTGGGTTCCGGCTCCGCCTCCTTTCCCGCGCACTCGGTCATGTTGACCGCACACACCGGGCAGGCGGTGTTGACTGCCCCAGCCGCGCACTTCTCCATGCAGGAACATGCGGCGGGTTCCCCGTCCTCCATGAGCGCCATCAGGTCGGCCTCGTCTACGGCGTTCAGGAAATAGACGGTGTTCTCACCGTCCGCCGCCCGGTCCACAATAATATAAAAGGTATTGCCGCTCTTGGTCTGGACGGTGATAAACTGCTTATCCCCGGCAGCGTCACCCTCAATGTCGTCCACGATGGTTAGGTTGCCCTCCGGGGTCAGGGGTTCCGGCTCCACGCCCCCGGTGACGGGTTTCTCCGAAGTTCCTTCCTCCGGGTCCTCGGCGTAGGCGAAAGCGGCAGGGGTCAAGGCGGTGCAGCACAGCATCACGGCCAACAGGCCGGTGAACAGACGAGTTTTAAGTTTCCTCATAGTTTGCCTCCTCCTTTTCCGCAGGGTCGGCAGACTGCGGCCCGGACGGACGGGCCGCCTGCATGAGCGCGGCCAGCTCGTCCGGCGTCACGCCCATGCGCCGGACAATGCCCACAATATCCAGGTTCTCCAGCTCCGTCACCTGTTTGTCGATCTCGTCGTTGCGGGCGTTGAGCTTGGCGATCTTCTCGCTGTTTTTCTCCCGCTCCGCCAGCAGTTTTGTGATTTTCGGGTTCAATGAAAACACTCCTCTCAGGGCAGGCGGCCATAGCAATATAGGTGCTACTGCCAGTAGCTTGTATACAGGTT
>ENA-UOJR01002556-UOJR01002556.1-human-gut-metagenome-genome-assembly--contig:-C115P-NODE-2556-length-12694-cov-3.915421_pt1 | contig 12694 bp, 5 predicted proteins | sample MGYA00242354_ERZ723901 | MGnify/ENA metagenome assembly ERZ723901
TAATCATTGGCGGCCCCGGCGCAACAAACGACGAAATGGCATTCTGCCAAAAGACGCCGGGGCAGTTCGTGCGCAGGATCTTCGCCGTTGGCAAGTATGACGGCTTCGGGGATATAGTGTTCGTTTATCATTGTATGCTCATTAATTTTTTCCATTTGAAGTAGCCAAAGATAGCTATAATGGAGTAAAGTCCGTACAATGCGGAGGTGAAATAGAGATCTTTATAGATATAAAGTCCGCAACAGACGATGTCGACAAGAATCCAGGCAAACCATTGTTCGATGTATTTGCGCGCCAGCATCCACATTCCGACAATGCTCAACGCCGTTGTGAAGCTGTCCAGCCACGGAACGTTACTGTCTGTGTATTCGATAAGTATCCGGGCGATGCCGACGAAAGACAAGATAAACACAAGGAATAGTGGCAGGTAACATTTCCACGGGGTATGTATAATGGGGAGGCTTTTCTTTTCCCCGTGTCCCCACATCCAGAAGAACCATCCGTAGATGGCAGCTATCAGATAGTAGATGTTGATGCCGAAGTCGGCATACAGCCCCGCATCGTAATAAACAAAGATATAAATGGCCGGCATGATGATGCCCGCCAGCCACAGATAGATACTGGCGCGATACTCCAGCCACAGGTAGATAATACCGATAAATGTACCGAATATCTCCAGATAATTCATTTCCATATTTGCTTATTTATTCGTTCTCTACGCCGGCATTACCCGGATCAGATTCTATGGGTATGTTCTCAGCCTGTCATGTTAGGGCACCCCTATTGCGTGAATCGGCGGTAAAATTACGAATTTAGCAGAAGGAAAACAAGGAATCATGTAAAAACAAGTCCTCCGTTGAAAAAACGAAGAGGAGATTTCAGCGGCATTTTTGCAATGCCGTGAAATCTCCTCTTCTCCTCATTTGTCGTGTATTATAAAACTTCTTTTTCTTTGGTCAGTTGCTCTTCATATAGCGTGTTACCGATCGTATATTTGAGGCTGAACTTTTTGGCGGTTGTGTTGTAGGTACTTTCTCCTGAGTCGATAATTACCGGTCCGTTTTCAGCATCCCATGCTTTGATCAAAACTTTCTTTACATCATTAGTGCCTTCCACTATCTGATCCGTGATGGTCAGTTCTATTGTACCCGTTTGGATATCAGCTTTCTCGTCGCTCTCGTTGTTCATGGCATAGAATAGTCTGACAGTGTTGACTCCGGTAGGCTTAATCGTTTTAGGCTTCTGAATCGTCTTCGGGGTTTCTCCTTCTAAGGTGGTATGGCCACTCATCTGGTAACTGCCCGAATAGTCATTCTTTAATTTTAATAGAATCAACATTTTATATCCGGATTCACTTATCGGATATCCTGTTGTACTTTCTATTTCGACGGGGATGACGTATGACTGGTCAATTTTCAGACTTGCTGTTTTTATCAACACAGGAACTTCGGTGGAAATACCTTCAGCATGCTTGATTACCGTATTCTCCAAAGAAGGAATGGAATATAAATCAGTATCCAGTGATTTATAATATTTGTCCTCATTCAGAACGGTCCAGTATTTTTTATTGTAAATATCTACCAACTCTTCGTTGATCTTCATCTTTACGTTCACATCTCGGTCTAATGCTAATGTACCAGAACTGCTGACCGTGAAATAAGTTTTCACTTCTTCGTTACTGTAGCTTACTTCTGTGGTCCATACTCGGTTGTAAGCACCGATCAGGTAGATTTCTTTCTGATATTGTTCTTTTTCAAGCAGGTCTTTTTCACAAGAAGTGATGGAGAGCGTTAACAAAGAACAGACCACTATTTTGTATATTGATCTCATTATATGTTCAATTTTATATGATTAATAATCAGTTATATGATAGAAAGGGGAAAGTTACCAATCTCCGAATCCGTCCCATCCTGGATTTTGTTTCAGTTTGGCATTTTTATCCAATACGGCTCTCGGAATAGGATAGAAGTACATCTTCCTGTCAAAGCTGCGTAATGCATACTTATGAACTACATTGACAACAGTATAGAATTGGTCTCTTTCGGTTGTCTTCTTGGTAACGTCCATACCTTGTACCGGTTTGTTTTCTTCTGTTTCTGCTAGTCCCCAACGACGCAGGTCATGATATCTTCTTCCTTCGCACGCAAATTCGATCATGCGTTCGCGGATGATTAACTGACGCATCTTCACTTGATCGCTGGCATCGGCAAGGGTGATGCCCGGCAATCCGGCACGGTAACGAATCATGTTGAAGTAGTACATGATTTCCTCCGGATTATACAAAACATGATAAGTGGTGTTATCTGCCGCTTCCGTATATTCCGGTTCTCCTTTCAGTTCATTCAATGCTTCTACATAGTTCAACAGTATTTCCGCATATCTGAATACAGGGAATGTTTTCGGTTTTATTTTAGCACCTGTATGACTGGTACAGTTATCCTCCGGATGGATATATTTCTTTAGAGTATATCCCGTTAAGTTATAGTCTTCTGGATTGGCAGCCTGTTTTGCACAGTTGCCATTCACGTAATATCCTGCTGTAAAGTTAGTCACGTTGGGAGCTTCGGTTCCTGTTACCGAAGTTGCGGGCCAGAAACATTCACAGAATCCGATAGATGCGTAGAAACGCGGTTCGCGGTCCAGATACATTTTGGCAACGGTTGGTCTCAGCTCATATCCTGTGGCGATGGTAGGTACAGTACCCGCTTCTTCATAATAATCAGGTTGTTGCACATAATCTTCTCCATCTTTCATGTAGTAGGCATCTATGAGTTTCTGAGTGATTCCTAAGCCGTTCCATCCTCCCAGTTTCAACGGGAAGGCGATTGAAATGATGTTGTTGTTCAAGGGAGTAGCATAAATAAGTTCAGGGTTTTTCACAGCCAGTGCTTCTCCATTGAACATGTCTATATACGAATGGTAAGGATCGATTCCTCCTACTCCTAACGGAAATTCCGCTTGTGACGCCTGAGAGGATGCATACGTGTTTTCATCGCTGGGTACAGTGTATAATGAGTAAATACCGCTATCGATAATTCTCTTGGAGGCAGCAGCTGATTTCGCCCATTTCACCGGGTCATATTGCTGGGCTATCATGTTTCGTCCGTCGGAAGTGGTCCAGTCGGCATAATATTGATTGCCGTTGTACCACTTGGAAGCTTGGTAAAGCCGGACACGTGACATGAGGGCGGCTGCCGCATATTTGGTAGGACGTTCGAACTGGGTGCTCGGACGGGTCGGGTCCAGTAGACTGTAAGCTTCTTCGAGGTCTTTGCAGATATATTCCACACATTCATCGTACGTGTTACGTTCGAATGACAAGTTTTCAATGTTTTCATCTACCGATAACGGCTCTTCGGGAAGGATGACTGCCGGTCCGTAAAGCTCCAACAGATAGAAATAGAAGGAAGCTCTCATGAAATGAGTCAATCCCATAATTTCACGTCTGTCCAATCCTTTCAGGTCTTTGCATTCATCGATGCGGGTGAAGATAGTGTTACACTTACGGATTCCTTTGTAGTATTGTCCCCACATATTGTAGTAAGAATCGTTCTGCGTAATTTTGTCTGCATACAAGTATGTACCGGCATATTCGGCTTTCTGCCATGACAGAAGAACTTCATCCACTGCGGTCTCGTAAGGGCCGTAGGAACCGGAAAATAAGTTGCCTTGAGCGGGCATTAATGCCGCGGTTCCCCATACATAACGTTCCAGATAATCTTGTCTGGCAAAGATAGAGTCGAGTGGAGTCAGGTCGTTAAAGTATTCATCAACTGCCAGATAGTTGCATGAAGTCAGCATGAACGGGATGATTCCCAGTGTCGTGCATAGAATATGAAGGCTTTTCTTTAATATCTTTTTCATAATAGTTTTCAATTAGAACGTAGCTGTTAACTGTAAAGAGAAAGTACGCTGTAGCGGATATACGGCGCCGTTTTTAGATGCCTGTCCCGGATCCCATAGTTTCACTGAATCCCATACTGCCAGATTCTGTCCGACAAATTGCAGATTCATATCACTGATGCCCACTGTCCTTAGTACTTTATTCGTTCCGATACGATAGGAAATATCCAATGATTTCCAACGCAGGTAAGAACCATCTGCCAGCCAGAAAGTAGAAGCACGGTTATTGTTCTTATTCTCTCCGTAAGTCAGGCGCGGGAAACGTGCATTCGGGTTTTCTGTAGAAGGATCCCCTGAATACCATGCCGGTGTCCAACGATTCTTCGGGTCGTTTACGATGGATAGAATGTTGCCGACTTCTCCGCCTGAGAAGGGATAGAATCCGGAACCGCCGTATAAGAAGTTAACTTTGGCTGCTCCAGTGAATAAAGCACTGATAGTCCATCTTTTATATCTGTATTCCAGTGCAAAACCGTATTGAATTTGCGGTACATTGGAGTGTGCAATAGGAACAATATCGTCATCGTCAATTTTTCCGTCAGCGTTCACGTCTTTATAGCGGATATCTCCGGGGCGTACTTCGCCGTATGTCTGTTTCGGGCTTCGGTTGATTTCATCCTGATTTTGAAATAAGCCTAATGCAACCAAACCGCGCATAACACCATAATTTACATCGCTATACGATTGGTAAGGGTAGCGCACCGCATCCTGGTCCCAATGTACAACTTTGCTGACAGCATATGTCATGTTGGCACGCACCGTGAAAGAGTTGTCTTCGTTTATTTTCTGGTTCAGGTAAATGTTACCATCTATACCACTACTGCGCATACGTCCTACGTTGGTATATGGGTTGGTCACGACGCCTACTTCCGAAGGCATCATTTTTCTTTCCTGGAAGATATTATCACGAGTGTCTCTGAAGATATCTACCGTTCCACCTATTTTATCATTGAGAAATTGGAAGTCGATACCCAGGTTATATTTCTTGGCTACCTCCCAGTGTAAGTTGTTGGCTCCGATTTGTTTTTCTGTCAATCCATTGGAACCCCAACGACTACCACCTCCAAAGTTAATCAACGTCAGATATGGGAACCGACGTCCACCACCGATCTGATCGTTACCAACTTCACCATAAGAAGCTCTGATCTTCAAAAAGTTGAGCCATCCTGCATGATTCTGCATAAATTCGTATTGGGTCGGGATCCATCCTAAGGCTATTGCAGGGAACAAACCGAATTGTTTGCCCGGTTCAAAGTTTTCGGAACCGGTGTATCCTACGTTTCCTTCTATCAGATAAGCATCTTTATAAGAGTAAGTGGCTCTGGCAGATAACGCTTGATAACGTTTGGGAATAGATGAAATTTCATCATTTGCTTCGGTGGTTTCGGTGCTTTGCATATAGTAATGTATCAAACCGGTTACACGATGTTCCTGATTGAAAAGTCTTTCATAGGCAAGTTGCGATTCGAAGTAATATCTCCGGTCACTGGCAGCACTCTTGGCGAATTGAATGTTACTGGCTGATACCGTACGTTGTGTCATTAATGAACCGTCATTGTAACGGCCAAAGGCCTTGTATAGGTCCGGCATTTTGGAGCGGACTACGTTGTGTATATTGTTATTGTTATACGAGAACATTCCTCTGGCAGTCAAACCCTTGATCCATTTTCCGAAGTCTTGACGTAAGGTGAAATTGATGTTCATAGTGGTCCGGTTTCCCTTTTTAAATCCGGTATGGTTCAACAAGATATATGGTGAGATCTGTTCTCCGTTTTTACCATAAGCAGGAAGCATTCCATTGGAATAACGTAAAGGCACCGTCAGGGGAGTCAGATAGGCTTGTGCGGCCCAGAGTGCGTCATTGTTAATTCCGAATCCCGGTGCTCTGTCTTCTACAATAGCTCCGTCCATAGCCAATCCCATGATTGTTGATGAAGTTAGGTTCATGTCTACCTTTGCGCGGAAATTATATTTAGCCCATTTGACATTCGTGTTGTATTTGTTAACTTTGTCTTGCTTGAAGATAGCATCTTTGAATGTACCTCCTACACTGACAAAATATCTGGCAACTTTTCCACCACCGGATACATTTAAATAGTGCTGATGATTAATAGTTACATCTTTCAGTATCTCTTTTTGCCAGTTAACGTTTGGATATAAGTCATTATCCAGTCCTGCTTTAATAATCTCCAGTTCTGTCGGGCTATAAAGAGGGTCCATATTGCTTACCACTCGGGCTTCGTTTGCCAAGCTGGCATAATCGTATGCTTCCAGATATTCGGGCATACGGGGGGAATAAGAGAGAGTCATACTGCTTTTCCAGGTTACCTTGGTTCGACCTTCCTGACCGGAACGGGTCGTTACCAAAACAACGCCATTTGCACCACGTACACCATAAACGGCTGTTGCCGAAGCATCTTTCAAGATAGAGAAGCTCTCAATATCCGACGGGTCGAGGTCGTTGAGGTTTCCTTCAATACCGTCAATCAAAACCAGCGCAGACTGGTTGGCACCAAATGTGCTGATACCGCGAATCCAGAACTCAGAAACATCCTGCCCCGGTTCGCCGCTTCGGTCAACGGCTATAATACCGGGAACCACACCTCCCAGCATATTGGCTACGGAAGTTGACGGAGCACTGATGGCAGCCGGATTGACACTGGTGACAGCACCTACCACGCTGACTTTACGTTGTGTTCCCATACCTACAACAACTACTTCGTCCAATGATTCTGAGTCGGGCTCCAGAGATATACGCATCTTCTTATCGGTTTGAGCAACCACTATTTCTTTGCTCTTATATCCCATAAATGAAACAATCAGCGTTGTTTTTGGAGCTAATGATTTCATACTGAAGTTACCATCCATATCTGTTATAGTTCCGGTTTTTTCTTTCCCTTTAACAGATATGTTTGCACCCGGGAGCGGATCACCATGTTCATCTAACACGATTCCGGCAATTTGAATTGGTTCTTGTTGGGCCCATATCCCTTGTGTTGCATTTCCTGCCAATAGCAGAAAGAAACACAGGGTTAATTTAAAATATAGTGTTTTCATTTCTATTCCTTATTAATTATTCAATAGCAAGTTTTCTGATGCAGTGGTTGTTTTGATCTGCAATGTAAAGAAATTCATTTTTGTCCAAATAGACACCCCAAGGCTGATCGAATTGGGCTTCCAAAGGATCCCCGTCTTTGTATCCTTTCCCGCTACCTGCTATCGTGGTCACGATATTTAACTTGGTGTCAACTTTACGAATCCGATGGTTATTAACATCCGCTATATATAAATTGCCTTCTTTATCAATAGCAATTCCACGCGGCTCATTGAATTGTGCTTCTTGTACATCTCCGTCCCGGAAGCCTGCGCCTGCACCGGGAATATATTCTTCAATGTCTCCGTCTAGAGCTGGCCAACCGTCCGTATCGCGTGTGAGCTTAAAGCGATAAACTGCACTTTTACTATGCAACACACAATAAACATACTTATCAACCGGATTGTAAGCACATAAACCATTGGAGCCTACATTATAGAGTGTACCGATTCGTTTTGCTTTGTTGGGATTTAAGGTTCTTTTATTCTTATCAAAAGGTTGTGTCCACAATTGTCCTGTGTTTTGGCGGTATATCACAAAAGTAGAATCTACAGGGTCGAGAACAACACTATGCATCCATCCTCCGTTGGCTAAAAGCTGTCCCATTTTATCAGCCACCCAGCTCACATTAGCATCGAATAAGAAACAACCGAAGTTGGCATTATCGCATGGACCAAATAGTTGTTTCTTTTCTTTATCGATAAATAAAGGTTGGTCGATTACCATGCCATCCAGTAAAGTGATCGTTTTATTTTGTTCGATGGATGATAAACGCGTTCTTCCATCAGAGTCGAATATGAATACATTGTCATCATTGTCTACAGCTACATACCTTGGAGTATTGAATGTGGTCTCACCGAGAGTTCCGTCTTTATTGCCACCTTCTTTTGCTTTTCCTACTACTGTAGATACGGAAGAAGTTACAATATATTTGAATGTTTTTTCAGCATTGCTGAGTTCAGCTTCTTTTCCGGCAATCTCCACCCGTACATGGCTTTCCCCTCCGGCTTGCTTGGGCACTTGGGCATAAATAACATCAGGCTTGACACCTAAAACCAATGCCTCCCGTTCATTACCTACTTCATCCTTGAAGTAAACTTTCACTTGGCTTTTGTCTTCTCCGAAATTGGAACCTTTAACAATGAATTTGGTTCGTATGCCACCGGAATCGGGCATAAACTCTGTAAACTTGACTGGTTGATTAGGATCGAAAGCTGTGCTTTTCTTGTCTTCATTACAACCTACTATTAGTAGCAGGAAGCCGAAAACCATCCAGATTAGATTAAATGATTTACGCATGTTTTTCTATAAGATTTTATTAGTTTGAAAAAAGGTCTTTTTAGGCTTTCTATTTAAATAAGGTTTAATAGATTCTAATTGATTTCAATTTGACTTAAGGGCTTTTGGCTTTTTCTCTCATGTGATTAATTGTTTTAAATATTACAGATTCAAAGGTGTAAATGGCTATATATAATTGTGAAGCACACTTTCCGTTCGGTTTTCAGGATACAAACTTAGGGGATTTCAAGGAATCAGGAGCATATGCTTTTATTCATCCATGTATATCTTTTCATTCAAAATTGCTTTTTTTATCATTTGCTTCGCCTTTCTGTTGTAATATTGATTATTTTTGTGACACTTAAACTAATATGAATATATAATGAAGCGAACCGTTCGATATACCGTCCTTGTTTTGATTGCTATTATAAATTCTTTAGTTATTACTACTTCTCTCTATGCTGTTCTGCCTTATAATGAACTTCATCAGTTGAATATGAGTAATGGCTTGGTAGATAACATCATTACTTGTATCTATCAGGATCAAGATCGTTTTATGTGGTTTGGATCCAGTAATGGGCTGAGTCGATATGACGGGAAGCAGATTCGCAATTTTAGTGTAGACAATGCGAGGATGTATGTTTCCGATATAAAAGAGACTTCTGATGATAAATTGTGGGTAATAGCTAATGAGTATTTATATTGTTTTGATCGACGGAAAGAGAAATTTGTTCTTCCGTCTTTTCAGGATGGAAAAAAGGCCATTTCTGTAAGTGCTATGGAAATAACGGGGGATTCACTTTTTTGGATAGTAAAAGGCGGACAATTGCAATGCTTGAAACGACATTATAAATTAGTGAAAGGTGACTTACAAATAGAGATGACCGTCGAAGCAGGCTATCCGTTTTTTTTAGATGAGGGGGAATCTTTTTCGAATTTATGTGCTTCACAAGACGGGCATTTCTTGTATTTGGTTACCGATAAGGGAAATTTGTTGTTCTTTGATAAGATTGCAGGTAAAGTGGTCCGGAAGTTCAAATACTCTATTAATCCTAGTGCTAATGCTACTACTATCATGAGTGAAGGGGAATATATTTGGGTTTCTTCTATAGTGGGTGGAGTAACTCGTCTGCATATTCCCACGGGAAGATCTGATTATTATCAGTATAATGAGGATGCCAGGTTGTCTTCTTTATCACATTCAGATGCGTATGGGGTGGTTGCGTTGGATAATGATTCTTACATTGCAGTAACCTGGAATGGATATACTCTGTTAACTCCTGAAGAAAATGATCCTTCTAAGTTGTCGGCAACGCCTTATACGAATACCTCATTTTTGCAGTACCGGAATGTAGAGACAAGAATGATTTCTGTTTATTATGATAAAGAGGGAATACTATGGATCGGAACTAGAGGAGGAGGGATTGTCTATTTTGATTTTAGACAGCATTCTTATATGCAATATCACAGCAAAAAACATAATGAAATCTCTGCTCAGGTAGCTGACAAAGATGGTCGAATTTGGTTGGGCACTTACCATGAAGGAATTATGCGTAGTGACCAGCCTTATGCTAAATCGCGACCGCTGAACTTTTCTCCTGTGGGCAATCAAAAGGAAGTCCCGGTGTTTTGTGCAATCAAAGATTCATGTTCTAATTTATGGTTTGGAAATGCTTCCGGAAACTTGATTTGTTATGACTGGAGTTCCAATTCTTTCCATATATATCCGCTCAATCATTTAGGGAAAAAGGTAAACTCCTATATAGTGGCCTTAATGATTGACTCCCGTTATCGGTTTTGGGTATGCACTTCTGCCGGATTGTACTTATTTGATCATCAGACAGGTCATTTTGAATTATTCTCATTGCGTGAAGCCTTGAAAGAAGATGCAGAGCCATGGGTCACTGCTATTTGTGAAGATAAACAGCGGAATATCTGGATAGGGACAGCAAAAGGTATTGTACGATTATCACAGGTCAATGTTCGTCCATTAAAGATGGTTCATGGATATGAAGAAAAAGAAAATATAGGAGCTCGTGTAGTTAGTGCTTTACTGACTGGTACTGACGGAACTGTATATGTGGGTTATAAAAATGGATTTGGAATCATTCCTGTGGGCGAAGATAGGATAACGTCTTTTTATACAGTAAAAGATGGACTTTGTAATGATTGTATAGATTGTATAGTGGAAGATGAGAAGAAGCGTATTTGGTTGGGGAGTATATCCGGTATCTCAAGATATAGCCGACAACAACATGTCTTCTACAACTATTATATTTCTAGTAGCAATAAATCTGTGATGTTGTTTAAGAATACTTTATATTGGGGAAATAACAAGAGCTTAACTTATTTTGAACCGGAAATACTGACATCTGCCACCATTGCCAGCAAAACTCTTTTAACTGGATTGGAAGTCGATAATAAGCAAATCAATATAGGTGAGAAGATAAAAGGGCAAGTTGTTTTGGACTCAAATATTGCATCAATTGACCATTTGGAACTGGTCAATGCAAACCGTGATTTCTCTCTCCTTTTCAATAATCTGGCTTTTTCGAAGGATCTGCAAAAATATAGCTATCGGTTATATCCATATCAAAAAGATTGGATTGTTTCTGAAGCGGGTAAGGTCTCGTTTACCAACTTGTCTGCCGGTTATTATATTTTTGAAGTCAAAACATTGTTCCCTAATAATACGGAAGGAGACGTTACTGCATTGCCGATAACAATCCTTCCACATTGGAGCCAGACCGTTTGGTTTCGTTTGCTTTTGATTTTCTCGGTTTTATTTTTGGTTGGTTATATTTTCTATAGTTTGTTGCGGCGGCAACGTCGTTTCAAAAAAATGATTCAATTGAAACATGAACTGACGATTGCAAATTTGGAGAGAAACGCAGAACGGCATATACGGGAAGAACGTGAGAACTTTTTTATGAATGCTGCTCATGAGTTAAGAACTCCTCTTACTTTGATACTTGCTCCTATACATGATATAATGAAGTCCATTACCCCATCGGATAATTGGTTTGATTCATTTAGCAGATTGCACAAGAATTGTCTTTCTCTACAGACACTGGTTGATCGTCTGCTATATGTACAGAAGATAGAGGGAGGCATGATAAAACTTCATTTGTCAGAATCGGATATAAAGGAGATTGTTAGCCGGGTGGCTAATCCTTTTCTGCAAATGGCTATGGTCAAGAAGCGGGAATTTTTGGTCCAGGTGGATACAGTGCCTTTGTATTTATGGGTGGATGTGGCGAAAATAGAATCAGCTGTTCAAAATTTGTTATCAAATGCCTTTAAATACACTTCTCAGCATGGACGTATTGAACTGGCTGTGTCAGCGGCGGAAATTGACGGAAGACCTTATTGCCTTGTAACAGTGTCTGATAATGGAGTTGGGATACCTGATGATTTGCAACAGCACGTGTTTGATTCGTTTGTAACAGGGAAACGTATCCCGCAATATTCCACGTCAATAGGTCTTGGATTACATATTGTAAAGCATACGATGGGGTTGCATCATGGATTTGTAACGTTGACCAGTCGTGTTGGAGAAGGCAGCCGATTCGTTCTGCACATTCCGATGGGGCTTTCTCATTTTGCGCCGGGGGAATATGAAATGGTACCTGATCCGATGAAGGGGGATTTGTTGGAAGGCTGTCCGGCAGAAGAACGTCCGATGGAAGAAGTAGTAGAAGAAAAGAATGAGACTATGGAAGAGCCCGTTAACAGAGTGAAAAATAATAAGGAATTTTTATTGATTATAGAGGACCACGATGAGATGAGAGAATATTTATGCAGTCTATTTAAAGAAGATTATAATGTTATTGAGGCTGGAAATGGAGAAGAAGGGGTGGCTATGGCTGATAAATATATACCTAAATTAATCATATCTGATATAATGATGCCTGTTAAAGATGGGTTTGAATGTAGTCGGGAGATTCGTGAAAATAAGCGGACTTTTCATATACCGGTGATCTTTTTAACAGCTAAAGCAGAGGATGCTGACCGGTTGAAAAGTTTACAAATAGGGGTAGATGACTATATAATGAAACCTTTTAATCCGGAGTTATTGAAAGAGAAGGTGAAAGCGTTGATAGAACAACGTGATCTGTTAAGAAAACTTTATGCGAAAACTCTTATGCTGGATGAAGAGGTACTGGAATCTTCAGAAGATGTTCAGGATGTTTTTATGCCTAAAATGCTTCAGATTATAGAAGAAAATTTATCAAACCGGAATTTTACAATAAAAGTGCTGACGGACAAATTGAATATGAGCCAGCCGACCCTTTATCGCAAGGTTAAGCAGAAAACTGGTTTGTCGATTATAGAGGTGATTCATGGAGTACGGATGAGTAAAGCTGCCTCTATTATCATGAGCGGGCGATATAGCAGTCTGACAGAAGTGGCGGAAAT
>ENA-UOJR01002564-UOJR01002564.1-human-gut-metagenome-genome-assembly--contig:-C115P-NODE-2564-length-12663-cov-6.417830_pt1 | contig 12663 bp, 10 predicted proteins | sample MGYA00242354_ERZ723901 | MGnify/ENA metagenome assembly ERZ723901
GGTTGGGCGCCCGCCCGTGCTGGATGCGGGGGGGGGGGCGCATCGCCCCATCCCCATCGATCAGACAGGAGGGCCACCCCATGGCTCAGCCCGATTTCCCCTTCGACGCCGTGATCTTCGACATGGACGGCGTCATCGTGGACACCGAGAAATTCTATCTGGACACGCTCGCCCAGCTGTTCGGCGCCGAGGGCATCGAGGTCCCGTTCGAGGACCTGTGCGTCACCGTCGGCGCCTCCTACAAGGAATTCAAGCGCAACTTGGTGCGCTGGTTCGCATTGGGCGGCCAGGACGTCACCGAGGATGAGGCGCTGGCTCGCTACAACGTGTGGGAGGCGAGCAACGCCCCGGATTTCGCCGCGCTGTGCAACCCCGGTGTGGTCGAGACCATCGAGGAGCTCAAAAGGCGCGGGGTGCGCCTTGCCCTGGCCTCATCCTCTCCCATGGACAACATCCTCGAGGTTCTCGATGCCTGCGGTCTCTCGGGCTCATTCGAATTGGTCACGAGCGGGGAGCAGTTCAAGCAGAGCAAGCCCGACCCCGAGATTTACCTGCATACCCTTGAGAGCCTGGGGCTGCCCGCCTCGAGCTGCTGCTGCGTCGAGGATTCGGTGCCCGGCATAACCGCCGGCAAGGCCGCCGGCCTGACGGTGTTCGCCAAGAGGGAGGACCGCTTCGGATTCTCGCAGGATGCCGCGGACTGCACCATCGACACCATCTCCGACTTGCTGTCCGCCGCCCAGGTGCGCTAACGTGTGAGCTTTGCGCCCCGATGGTTGCGCGGGGCGCCGATCAGGGAGGAGCGGCGGTATGGCCGATGAACAAGGGGGTGTCCCGCCCAAGGACCGGGCTCAGGAGGGTATACGGTGGTATATCCGCGAGGCCGGCCTGGTCGGCGGGGACAAGCTTCCCTCCGAGCGCGTGCTCTCGGAGCGCCTGGGTGTCTCCCGCACGGCGCTTCGCGCGGCCATCACCCAGCTCATCTCGATGCACGTGCTCGAGAGCAGGCAGGGTTCGGGCACGTACGTGCTGCCCCCCAAGCCCATCAACATCTTCCAGGAGACGCGCAACTTCTCCGATGCGGTTCGTCGCGTTGGGCGCGAGCCCGGCGCCCGCCTGTTGAGCGCCCGCCTGGTGACGGCGGACCGCGCGCTCGCGTCCAAGATGGACGTCTCCGAGGGCGCCCAGGTGTTCGAGGTCCGGCGCGTGCGCTACGCGGACAGCACGCCGGTCGCCATAGAGGGCTCTTACATCAACGGGGCGCTCTGCCCCGGGATCGAGCGGCACGACTTCACGCGGGAGAGCCTGTACGACGTGCTCGCCCATGAGCACGGCGTGCGTGTGGGCCATGGCGTGGAGCGCGTCTCGATCTCCCGTGCGACCGATGAGGAGGCCCGTGAGCTCGAGATCGAGCAGGGCGAGCCCGTGTTCTTCGTCCAGGCGCTCGAGCGCATGGCGGATGGGGCGCCCGTCGAGTACCTCAAGGCGGTCTACGTTCCCAGCCGCTACCGGTTCGCGAGCAACGGTTGCGGGAACGGCGAGACTCCCCAGGGGGTGACGAGCTCATGGCTCACTTGGTAGGGCACGACGCCTCGCGGCGCGGAGTCGAGGCGATCGCCGACGTCGCCCGCCTCGATTCCGTCGAAACGCGCACATCGCATGCGAGCGAGCCCCTCTACGTGCAGATCCGTCGAACCATCCAGGAGCGAATCGTCACGGGGGCGTATCTGCCCGGGTCGGCGATTCCTTCCGAGCACGAGCTTGCGGCGGAGTTCCGGACCACGCGCCTGACGGTCCGCAGCGCCATCGACGGGTTAGTTGAGCAGGGGATCATTCGCCGTGTTCAGGGGAAGGGCGCTTTCGTGGCGCGGCGGGGCGCGGGCTCCAGCGCCCGCGTGAGCGGCTTCAGGTCCTCGGCGGGCGCCGCGAGCGAGGAGGCCACGGTCCGGCAGCTCTCCAAATCGCTGAGGCCGGCCGGTCCGCTCTACGCGCACCTGTTCGACATCGATGAGGGCGACCAGCTGTACTCGATCCGCCGGCTAAACAGCGGCGACGGGGCGCCGGTGTCTTTGGAGCAGACGCTCATCCCCGTGAGCCTGGTCCCCCCGCTCGAGGATGTGGACGTCTCGGTGTTCAGCCTGTATGAGACCTACGAGATGTGCGGTCGGCCGGTCGCGTTGGCGCAGGAGAAACTCGACGTCGTGGCGCTCTCCGCGCGCGACGCGGGATTGCTCGCCGTGGAGCCCGGCGAGCTGGCGCTCTCGCTCGAGTGTGTGAGCTTCGACGCCGAGGGACGCGCGATCGAGCATGCCTATGCGCTCACGCCCGCAAAGCACGGGGGATACACCTACCAGTATTGATACTCGCCATCACACAGGGTGCGCCGAGGGGCCGATTCGTCGGCCCCTTTACCGTTTACGGAGAAGATGTGACCGTTCGCCGCTATTATGCCTTGCTCACTCAAATGGTATTAAAAACAGCTAAGATGTAAATCAACAAGTGGTATTAAAAACTCTCTACTTGGATATGAGAGGCCACGGCGGCGACGAAGGGAGCTCGCAATGAAGGAGACCGAGAAGATCGAGATCATGAACTTCGATCAGGAGGGCTACCTCGAGGACGGCAGGAACGTCTACGAGGCCGGCAAGAAGATGACCGCACTCGCCGACCGTGTGCACGAGGAGGGCTATGACGCCGTGTTCCTCATGGGCGTCGGCGGCACCTGGGACGAGTTCATGCAGCTCGAGTACCTCATGAACAAGTTCGGCGACAAGGACCTCGAGGTCTACCTCATCCACGCCGCCGAGTGGAACGTCATGGGCCACAAGCGCATGACCGAGCGCTCCATCGTGCTCACCGCCTCCGAGTCCGGCACCACGCCCGAGGTCCTCGAGGCCATCGGCAAGATGAAGGAGATGGGCGTTCGCGTTTACGCCATGACCAACCCTGAGGGCAAGATCGGCCAGGCCGTGGGCGCCGAGAACTGCGTCATGATGGCCTCCGATCACGGCGCCGGTGGTTGCGAGAAGGGTTACTACCTCGCCGACTGCTTCGGCCTGCGCCTCCTCAACCGTCGCGGCTGCTTCCCCAAGTTCGACCTGTTCATCGAGCAGACCAAGGACATCTGGAAGGACATGCTGGACATCCGCAAGCGCTTCGAGCCCCGCGCCGAGGAGCTGGCCAAGAAGTACGCCCTGGCCGACTACACCATGTTCATCGGCTCTGGCGCGCTGTGGGGCGAGACCATCCTCTACTCCATGTGCCTGCTCGAGGAGATGCAGTGGAAGCGCATCCGCCACATCACCTCTCACGACTTCTTCCACGGCACCCTGGAGCTGCTCGAGCCCGGCGTCCCCGTGTTCCTGTTCATGGGCGAGGACGAGTGCCGCGCCCTCGACGAGCGCGTCCGCGCATTCCTCACCAGCGGTGTGACCGGTGACGAGGATTATGTCATCATCGACACCGCCGAGTACGGCATCCCCGGCCTGGACGACGACTTCCGCGTCATCGTGTCCCCGTGGATCCTCTCTGTGCTCACCACCGACCGCCTTGCCCGCAACTACGAGATGGTCACCAAGCACAACCTCAAGTACCGTCGTTACTATCACCAGTTCGACTACTAAGATCCGCTTGGAGGCGGGGGCTCGTGATCGGGCCCCCGCTTTTTTCGCGCTGACGCCCGCCCTGCTTAATGGGGCGGGTTTTCTGTTTCGGGTGCACCTCATCACGGCTCAGGGTTTCTCGATACCAAAACATCATAGACATCTCATACCAATATTGAATTGGGGTAGCGCCATCGCTACACTGTTGGAGTATCAAGGTGGGAGTCGCAAGGACCCCATCGACATCCTCGGTATGGAAGGGGCGCACGTGAACGCACACGACCTGATTGCGGACATTCTCGAGAAAAAGGGCTCCATCGACAGCGTGTTCTGGATCGCCTGCGGAGGGTCGCTCATCGACCTGCTGCCCGCGCACGCCCTGGCGCAGCGTGAGGGGACCACGTTCAGCTCCGACGCCTACACCGCGCGCGAGTTCGACATCATGCGCCCCAAGCGACTGGGCGAGCACTCCCTGGTCGTCGCGTGCAGCCATTCCGGGAACACGCCCGAGGTCATCCGGTCGTGCAAGATCGCGCACGAGGCCGGTGCGGCGGTCATCACATTCACCAATCAGGAGGGTTCGGGTATCGACTTGGACCTGTGGACCTCGTGGGTGTATCCCTGGAGTGATGACGTCTCGCAGCTCGAGGTTCCGGCGGGCATAACCTTGCTTCTCGCCGGCGAGCTGCTCGACCAGCAAGAGGGCTATGCCGACCTCAACGACCTGTACGAGGGCGTCGCCGTGATGGACCAGATCCTGCCCGCCGCGCGCATCAAGGTGAACGAGGAGCTGGGGGAGCGCTTCGCGGCCCTGTGCCAGGAGCACCCGTTCCTCTACATCTTGGGTTCCGGCCCCAATTTCTCGCAGGCCTACGGCTTTGCCATCTGCTCGCTGCAGGAGATGCAGTGGCAGGACTGCGCCTACATCCATTCGGGGGAGTACTTCCACGGGCCGTTCGAGTGCACCGAGCCCGGCGTGTTTTATTTCCTCCAGATGGGTTCGAGCGAGTGCCGCGCCATGGACGAGCGCGCCCTGGCGTTCCTGAAGACCCACACGGACGCGCTCATGGTGCTCGACGCGATCGAGTACGGCATGGACCGGGTGCCCGAGGGGGTTCGGGCGTATCTCGACCCGATCTTGTTCTATGCGATGAACGTGGAGCTGCGCGCCGCCCGCGGCAAGGTGTTCGACCACGACCCGTCGGTGCGCCGCTACATGGGAATCGAGAAGTACTAGGCGCCCGCGGCGTCACATGCCCAGAAGCCGGGAGCTCGTCTGCGCGATATGCGCGGCGAGCTCTTCACGTTCCGCGCCGCGAATCCGCGCGAGTGCATCGAGCGAACGCGAGAGGGAGCGCTCGAGCTCCTCGGCGGGATAGGCCTCATCGAGGCGCGGCGGGGCATCGGTCTCGAGGTGGAGTCGATCGAGGGGCATCTGCCGCGCGTACTCGCGCCCCCGTTTGGAGGCGAGCATGCGCTCGCTTACGGAGATATGGCATCCAAGCCGGCGGAGGCGGTCGAAATCCGCGGAGGTTCCCGAGAACCAATGGAAGATGCAGGTGGCGTTGCCGGGAAGACGGTGACGCTCGAGGATGTCGAGCGCCTCGGACGCGGCGCGCACGGCGTGGATGGAGAGCACGCGCCCCTCGCGCGGATGGCCCGCGCAGGCGGAGACGATGCGGTCGAAGGCGGAGAGCTGGGCGTTTCGCGTGTCCGCATGGGCGGGGGAGAGGTCGAGGCCGACCTCGCCGACAAGATCCCATGAGGCGGCCATCTCGGCTGCTCGGGCGCCTTGCCGTTCACCTTCGGTTCCGTCGGCGACCCACCAGGGATGCAGGCCCGCGGCGACGCGCACGTTTGGGTAGCTGGCGAACGCGGCCTGGGCGCCTTGTGCGTCATCGGGCTCGACCGTCGTGCACAGGACGGCAACGTCCAACTCGAGGGCACGCTCGGCCACCTCGTCCGCGTTCGTCATGCGGTCGAGGTGACAGTGCGTGTCCACGAGTCGCCATGGGCGCGTCGGCCCGTTCGGGTCGCCTCGCCCGGTCATGCCCGCCCGCCGCGCTTGCCCGCCAGCGCGCCCCTCTGCGCGGCGTCGTGCATGGAGAGCGCGGCGGAGACGTCATCGCCCGCGCCGAGTCCGGAGATGTGGCGCAGGACCTCACCGGCGATCATCTGGCCCATGATGGGCGGCATGAAGCTCGCGGTGCCCAGGTCGGTGCGCTCGGAGCGCGCGGCGCCCGGGGCGGCGGCGATGCGCACCGGCTCCTCACAGGAGTAGAGGACGCGCAGGTGGCGGATGCCGCGCTTGCGGCACTCTTTGCGCATGATGCGCGCGAGCGAGCAGTTGACCGTCTTGTGCACGTCGGCGATGCGCAGGCACTCGGGGTGGATCTTCTTTGCGCCGCCCATGGAGCAGATGAGCTCGAGGCCGCGCTCCTGCGCCAGCGCGGCGAGCGCGAGCTTGGTGGACACGGTGTCGATGGCGTCGACCACGTAGTCGATGCGACCGCCCGCCTCCTCAAGGCAGATGGCGCAGAGATCCTCGAGGTTCTCCGCCAGCACGAAGGCGTCGTGCGCGAACACGCGGCAGCCGGGGTTGATGTCCGCGATCATGCCCGCCATGACGTCGACCTTGCGCCGCCCCACGGTGCTCTCGAACGCGATGGCCTGGCGGTTTATGTTGGAGGGAGCGACCACGTCCTTGTCCACGATGATGAGGGTGCCCACACCGCCGCGCGCGAGCGCCTCGATGCAGCTCGACCCGACGCCGCCGCATCCGAATACCATCACGCGTGCGTCCTCAAGCCGCTCGAGCCGCTCGTCGCCGAGCATGACGCGCAGGCGGTCCTTCATCGTTTCCATAGGGGCTCCTCGGATGCGGTTGCAGGTTCTATCCCGACAAGTATTGTAGCAAGCCTGGGTTAGCCCGGTTCGCGGTGTTCGCCCCGTCGCTCCTCGGTGTCAGGGTGCCCACCGGCAACTTCAATCCATGGTTGTCCCTTTGTTGGGGCCGTTCGCAAATCGCTATCGCGGTCTCCGCCCCCGCCAATGGCGGAGGCGGTCTGGGAATGTGCGTCGGCATCTGGGATGAATGATGGGATTGGAATCTTTTCCGGGGCCCCTGATTGGCCGCAAGCTGGAATAGCGCTAAAGGCCCAGCGCCCGCCGCGCCGCCGCCACGGCGTCGCCGGTCTCGTAGAACTCGGGACTCACGGCTCCGATCAGCTCGGGGGCGACGCCTTGCAGGTCCGCGATGGAGCTCATCGGCAGCAGGATGCGCTTGGCGCCCGCGTTCTTCGCGACGCGCAGGACATCCTCCAGGTTGCCGACGGGCTCAAGCGACCCGGAGAGCCTCAGGATGCCGGGGATCACCAGTCCTGCCATCACGGGGCGGCCCGATGCGGCAGAGCATAAACCGATGAACTCGGCTAGCGACACCTCCGCAGAGGGGCCCTTCGCCTGCAGGTCGTTGCAGAAGAGCAGATAATCCCTGCTTGTCACATGCATGCCTGCCGCAAGCCGGGGAGCGCAGTTCTTGAATTGCTCGAACGCTGCGTTGAGGGCATCGCGGACCTCGCGGTTCGACCCCACGCCCTCCATCCTGAACGCGGCGTTGCCACTCACCGCCTTGTTTTCGAGCCTGTACACGGCCATCTCGTCTGCAATCGAGCGCCCCACGCCAAAGACGTGGCCCGCCTGCGGTGCGGTGTCGGGGATGAGCGAATCGTCGGATTGCTCCAGCACGCCGACCACATACGTCTCCATGGGGTTCTCCACATCCGCATACCCCAGCTTCACGTCGATGAACTCGATGCCCGCCATGGTCTTGAGCTGCTCCTTGACGCGGCGGCGTCCCTCGATGGCGTACTCGAGCAGCATGCGCACGTCCTCGCGGTCCATCTTGCCATCGGGGAAGATGAGCTTGGCGAGGCCGCTGAAGGTCTTGCGCACGCCGATCTCGTCGCGGCGATTGAAGTCGCTGTTGAGGCGGAAGTGCCGGTCGATGTGGTGCGTGAAGTCGCGTCTGCGCATGGCGTGGAGGAATTCGCCCAGGCAGTCGGTGATGAGGCTGTAGCGCTCACAGATGAGGTCCGAGCGCATCTTGGGGATTTCCCATCCGGGCAGGTAGCAGTGGATGCGGTCGAAGAACGCGCTGTCGTTGTTGAACTCGGGCGGGAACGGGTCGAACAGGTGCGTGGTCTTGAGCACGTTGGCCACGGAGTCGTTGATGTTGCCCTCGAACACCATGGACGCCTCGGCGTTGAACGATTCCGTGCCGCGTCCGAACGTGCCGTTGGCCATGTAGCCCTTCATGATCTGGATGGCGTTCTGGTCACGGAAGTTCATGCCCGCGACCTCGTCGAAGGCGATGCAGTCCCAGTGCCCCACCAGGCCGATGCGCTGCCCTGCGCGCGCCGCGTTGTTGGCGAAGAGCTTGGCTGTGGTGGTCTGCCCGCCCGAGAGCAGGTAGGAGTAGGGCGAGACCTCGGTGTAGATGTGGGACTTGCCCGTGCCGCGCGGCCCAAGCTCGCATAGGTTGTAGTTGAGCTCCACGAGCGGCACCATGCGCGTGAGGAAGTGCAGACGCTCGCGCGGGGTCAGGGCGGAGGGCTCGTAGCCGGCCGACCGCAGCAGCAGTGCGATCCACTCGTCGGTCGTGAAGTCCCCTCGATGGCTCACGATCTCTGACAGGTCGAGGCTGGGCATCTGGATGGGGGTGAGGCTCGCGATCTTGAAGGGGGAATCCTCGGGTCCGCGCCTGCCCTTGCCCGAGGTGCGCCCTTTGCCCAGCCGTCCGCGCTGCTCGGCGGGATCGTCGTCGAAGATGTCGGCGAGCTGGTCCTCCGCGATGTCCTCGGGGCGCAGGTACTGGATGCGCATGATGCACCATATGCCGCCCGTGAGGATCTTGGTGTGCTGGCGGACGTACTCGTCGGGCATGACGAAGGGCTCGATGCTGAGATTGGTGAATTGCGCGACGTACAGGTCACGGTACTCGTCCAGCCGCGCGTTCACCTTATCGATCACGGTGTACTGTCCCAGCTCGCGGATGCGACTCTTGATCTTCTCGCTCTCCTCGGGGCGCACGTAGTTCTCGGCGAGGATTTTTCTGATGCGCGCCATGCCGTCGGCAATCGCCGCCTCATCATCGGTGGCGCAGTACATGCCGAGCAGGTACTCCAGTACATAGGTGGGGATGCCCGCACCGCGCTTCATGAGGGAGGTGAGGTCCTTGCGCACGATCTTGCCGGGGAAATGCTCGATGATCTTGCGGTCGAGGTCGTCCTTTTCATACGCGGGTACGCCGCAGGCGACGAGATTCGAATCCATGGGTTACCATCCAAAATCAAACGAAGGGGCAAAGGCGATGCGCATGCGCAGCTCGCGCAAGGTGTCCACGGCGCGGGTATCGCAGTTGCGCGCGTAGAGGAAATAGGGCTCCTGCTCGCTCACGGCGACGCCCGGACTGATGTTGAGCGTGATGGGGATGACGCGCTCGTCTGCCGAGCCCTGCGTGCGGTCGGCCGCGACGTGCGCGACGTCCGTCACGGGCTCGTGCGATGCGCTCCCCACGAACACGTCGTACGAGGCGGGGAGAACCTTGCCGCCCACGGGCTTGTCCTGCAACAGGTCCAGCTTGAAGATGCTGTTCGAGATTGTGTCGACGTTGGTGATGAGCGAGAGTGCGGCCTGCTTGCTCTCCACATATCCCTTGCTGCCCGCGCGCCTGTTGGTGAACGTGAGCACGGGGACGCAGAGCTCCTGCAGGGAGATGCCCCCGTGTACGTAGTTCTCGCCTGCCCCCGCCCGGGAGATGCGCGTGCAGCGCCGCGGGGCAAAGCCCTTGAGCCCGCCTTCCGCGTACGGCAGCGCGATGGGCATGAGCACATCGGAACGCGCGTCGGCGCCGGCGATGGCGTAGCGGCGCCCAATGGCGAGCGAGTCCCCGTCGATCTCGGCCGCGATGGTGCGCTCCGAGGTGTCGAGCGGCTCGTCGGTATAGAGGAAGCCGTGGTCGGCGGTGATGACGACCTGGCTTGCGATGCGCTCGCGGCATATGAGCCGCACCAGGCCGAAGATCTCCTCGATCGCATCGCTGCAGGCGGAGAACACCTTGCGCTCGGTCGGGGCCTTGTCGCCCATCGCGTCGATGGCGTTGTGGTAGATGTAGACGACCTGTGCGTCCTTGACGAGGTCCTTGCGTAGGCTCGCGCTCATCTCGTTGACGAGTGAGTCGTAGGTGATGGCGACGGCGTGCGGGTCGTTGCGGCGTAGTTGCTTTTGGCGCGCGGCGGTCGTATCCACCTCCGAGCCGTCAAGCACCACGCGCAGTCGCCCGGGTTCGCACGCGTCCATGGTGAGATTTCCGCAGGGCAGCAGAGACGCCATGCCGCACGAGGTGACGCTGGGGAACGTCGCCTGCATGGAGGCGAGCTCGCATGAGCCTTTGGTGTTTCGCTCGAGCGTCTCCGCCAGCTCGACGGCGACCTCGTAACGCAGGGCGTCTGAGATGATGACGCAGGCACGCTTGCCCGCGCGCACGACAGGTTCGACGGAGCTCATGAAGAAATCGATTTGACGTGGGACGCCGTCAACATAGCCGTTGCGCGACAACCCGTCCTCGGCGGCGTCCTCCCAACGGCGCGACACGTCGGCAAGGAACCAGTTCTTGTAGAGATTCTCGACCTGCTCGCTGCATGCGCGGAAGTCTTCGCCGAGTCCGTACGGCGCGCTGATGAGCGCGCGCCCGAGCGCAAGGTGCATCTGGCGGTACCACGTGTCGATGCGGTGCAACTCGTCGGTGTAGAGCTCCCAGACGCGCCCTGCGGGAAGGGCGTCGATGCCGTCCGGGTGCTCGTTGCGGTACCGCCGCATGTGAGCGGCCGCCTCAAGCCCGGCGTAGCAGAGGGAGAACTCCCGGTACCACGCCGTGTTGTGGCGCGCCTGGGCGAGCGCGAGCGCGCCGGCGGCGGTTTCGGGCGCGGTCGCGACGTCGCGGAACAACCGGCGCAAGATGAGCGCGTCGATGCAGGGGAACACGTCGATGTCGCCCAGGGCGTCGAGCGGCGCCTGGGAGAGCATCTGCTCGATGTTCGCGATCTCCTCGACGATCTGGGCGAGCTCGAACAGGGAGTCGCGCTCGGAGCTTTGGCACCAGCTGCGCACGATGCCCTGGCAGACCGCCGCGTTGCCCAAGGTCGCGTCGGAAGGCGGTATCGGCGCCGCGCCGCTCGGCAGCGCGCTTGCGAGCGCGCCCAGGAGCACGTGGCGCCCGAGCGCGATGAAGTCGCTCACATCGCCCTTGAAGCCCACCCATGCGGCAATCGCCGTGCGGAACTCGTCTGCGCAGCCCATGTCCTCGACTTTGGCGAGCGCCCCGGCGCCATCTGCGGCCAATGCCGCGACGAGGTACGCGCGCACGATGGTCTGCGCGTCTAGGGATGGCGCGTCCAGGGCGATGGCCATGAGACCGCAGGCGAGCTGTTGCGGCTGTTCGTACGAGGGGCTCAAGCGCGTGAGCTTGCGCAGCACGGTCTTCTTGGTGAGTTGCGCCTTGTGGGCGGCGAGCGCCTCGCGCATCTCGTGGGTGTCGACTGCGTTGAGTTCACGCAGTTGCATGGAGGTGTAGTCGGCGGCGAAGCTCGCGGACCGGGCCTCGATGTCGGCGAGCCAGTCGCCCTCCAGGCGGCGGGCACGCGGCCGGTAGAGCAGGATGCGGCGGCCCGCGAGGTCGCCGTTCAGCGTGCGCTTGAGCGAGAACAGCTCGCGCTCCTCCTCGCGCATCACCTCGACACCGGGCAGGTCGAGTGCGTCGAGGGATTCGGCGAAGGCCCCGTCCGGGTCGTGCCACACCACGACGGCGCCCACCGCGCTGTCCTGCTCGTCGAAGAGCCTGCGCAGCTCCTGCTGAATATCGGTTAGTTTCATGTCTCACTCACTCAAATCATCGGGGAACGTGTCGTCATTTTCCGTCGTCCTGCGTCGCCTCGAATATCGCCCATCGCACCGCCTCGGCTTTGGCGAGGACCTTGCAAGGCTACTTGACCTTCGCGAGCACGTCTTGGAAGGTGGCGTAGTTGACCTTCACGCCGTCGTCCAGGTCGATGGCGATCATCTGGTCGGCGAAGCGGTGGATCTTCTCCTCGTACTTGATGAGCTCGGCTTCCTGGCCGCGCAGCAGCTTGAGCCTCTTGTTGAGCGCGGCTTTGCGGCGCGGTTCGCAGTGGGTGAGCTCCTCCTCGGCGTCGGCGATGCGCCCGCGCAGGCGCTCCTGCTGCGGGTGCACGTAGTCGGTGCGGATGCAGGCCATGAGATCGGGGCGGTAGCGGTGCATGTAGAAGAGCGCCTTAAAGCTGTTCTTCTTGCCGGCATCGAGCAGCCAGTAGATGGGGCGCTTCTTGTAGGTGGAGCAGTGGTCGGCGTAGAACTCCTTGAGGAAGTACGCGCGGATCACCTCGAGCGGGGCCGCCTTGGCGGCGGGGGAGAGGGCGTCGGCGATGAAGGCGAGGTTCTCGTTGAGGGCCTCGGCTCCGTAAACGGTGCGGACGAAGTCCACCAGGCGTGCCACGATGTCGTCGGTGAAGTACTCGTCGTCGGTGATGGGGAGCACGTTGTCGGCGTCGGGCATGAAGGTCACGTGCGCGGGGTCGGGCATCTTGGCCAGGTAGTCCTCCACGGTGTCGCCCGCGTCGGCCAGCACCAGGCCCTCGACGTCGAGCGAGTAGCGGCCGAACATGCAGCCCACGGCGTAGGAGATGAGCGAGACAACCTCGTCGCGCTTGGTGCGCACGTAGCGGTTGCCCTTGAACGACTCGGGGACCTCCTCGGCGGTGTCGAAGATGCGCGCCACCGAGACGTACTTGTCCTCGACCTCGATGGGCACCTCGCCCTCCATGTTGTAGATCTCGGCGAAGATGCGGTTGAGCTCCTCCTCGTTTGCCCGGAGCTGGTCGAATCGCGCGTTGACCTCGGCTTTGTGCGCCTCGTACTTGTCGCTGATGAGGGTTGATTTTCAAACTCAGTGCAACGCTTTAGCTTCATTTTGAGTTCCCGCACT
>ENA-UOJR01002569-UOJR01002569.1-human-gut-metagenome-genome-assembly--contig:-C115P-NODE-2569-length-12645-cov-5.145195_pt1 | contig 12645 bp, 12 predicted proteins | sample MGYA00242354_ERZ723901 | MGnify/ENA metagenome assembly ERZ723901
CCAGACTTTTTTTGCATATGCAGATGCGATTATTGTACCAGCTAATCCTGATCCTTTTTCAACGATGGCTTTAAAAACATTAAAGCAAATATTGCCGAAATGGAAAAAATGGGCAATTCAGGGGAGAGAAATATTTAAAGAATCTTCATATCCGTTACCGAATTGTGAAATGAAATTTGTGGGTGAGATAATTCAGAGATTTAATCTTAGAAACCATAAAGCTGCAAAACCATATACTGGAAAAATTTCAGAAATAAAAACGTATATAGAAACTGAATTTGTATCTGAATTGGAAAAATATGATATGGTATATGATATTAGTGTTCTCATTGAAAAGGGAGTGTTAAAGGATCATTGTTTGGGCGAAATCCCTGAATTTGGTGCATTGATACAAAAAGCAAATGAATCAATGTTACCTGTGTTTGAATTGCCAAAAGAAGATATGGGTACTGTGGGAAATGTATACGATAGCATGGAAGAAAAAAGAAAACTTTTTGATGAAATGTATGAAAATATTATCAATGTAATAATGGAGTTAGTATAATGTTATTTGCATACAAAAGATTTCTTGAACTGGTCAATGATACACAAAATGTAAAGATTTTGTATGAGTATATAGAAAATACAATGAAAGCACCGATTGATACAAGTGATTTGTTAAGATGGCAGTGGGTTCAATGTATTTCAGCATTTGATAAATTTGTTCATGATATTGTTAGAATTGGAATGATTGACATATTCCAGGGAAATAGATTAGCAACGCCAAAGTATAATACTTTTCAAATGGACATTCAAACATACGTGGATATGCAAAATTCACCGTTAACTGCAGTGACGATTTTTGAACAAAAAATTATCTTGAAACATAGTTTTTTAGCATTTCAGGATCCAGGTAAGGTTGCGGATGCACTATCCTATATCTGGAATGATAATGACAAATGGGCAACAATCTCAAGCATGGTGGGAATGAGTAGAAATGATTGTGTGACATTTTTGAAAAATGCTGTAATTCGTCGTAATCAGATAGTACATGAAGGGGATTATACAGACGTTCTTGCTAAGCGTCAGGATATTTACGAACAAGATGTTAACGAAATTAGACAATTCATTTTAAAAATTGGAAAAGCAATATATGATTGTGTTATTTAGTACATATGTTTAGGTGGCGTGATGATAATAACCAACTTGTAAATTTAAATGTGTTTCTTGAAAAGATTTATGATTTGTATCAGTGTAGGAATTTTTGATGAATTAGCTAAGAAAATATTTTTATAGAGAGAACATTGATAACAGAAACATGATAACAAATTGATAACACCGTTCAGTACAGTCTATGGACTTAGGACAGTGGAACACATATAAAACCAAATAGAACCATAATGCCGATACAAAAATGTATAGTAACAAGGATTTATTTGCGAGTTTGAGTAGTATCACCCCCGCAACCCCTTGCAAAAAAATAAGGGCTTGCGGGGATTTTTTTTGCCCTTTGACCCAACATTGACCCAAATTTGCCATAATATATATTTACAATACTCTTGAAAAATAAAATAAATTATGGTAATTATAAAACAGAAACATATATACACAGAGGGAGGAGGAATTTTGAAAATGCTTTTTGAATCGAAAGTGATTCCTTCGGCGAAATTAAAAATAAATGGAAAAATAAAAAAGGCGATAGATGCGTATAGCGAAAAGAAGGTTCCTATGAGAGTTTATGCTGACAGATTTTTTGGCGGTAAAATCGAAGACTGAGGAGTTGGCGGCAGCAGACAATCCATGGGCATATTTTTATAAAGGTATACAGGGACATGAAATCGAGAGCGGGGTTTCCCATGAAGAGACATTGTTTCGGTTTTCAGCGATGACGTTAAAAGACCAGAAGCCATCAGATGTGATTAATGCTGCCTTTTATTCGAACAGGACAAGAAACGATTCTGATTTTGAATTGGGATATTTCCTTCCTCTTTTTCTTGCCAATATTGATCAGAAGGACAGGATACTTGTTGTGAATCCGTCGCCAGATATTATTTGCCGAATGGAAGAAAGCAGTCATGGTGAAGAAAAATTTTATGCGGTTTCTGATCCAACGGTTGCTGGTCTTTATCGACTTCAGTTTCCAGAGTCAGAATTTTTAACATTTGACAAGATGAATACAATCGATGATATTGATGCGGTATGTATCACAAACAGAGATCAAAAGATGGAGAAAGCACAGAGCTTACTGAATTTCCTGTCAGGCTGCAAGAAAAGTACAAAGATAATGGGCCTGGTTCCTTGTGCTTGGCTTGATAATCCTAACAGTGGTGTATATACAAGAATGAATGAAACTGGAATGACGATAAAGCAGTTACTAATTGTAGATTCAAAGGTGACCGTATCTACACCTAGAAAGAAAATGATTCTGTTATTGGAAAAGGGAAAAGCGGAGAACATAAAAATCTATGATTCAAGCTATGATGAAGCAACAAGGCAGTTTTCAGTTTCTGATAAGGATATTTCTATTAATGTTGATACTTACTTGAAGACCGATAAGACAATTCTTTCATGTTTGAAATCTGATAAGAAAAATGCAGAAGATAAGAAGCCTCAATATAATAAGGCAGAAGAATATAAATTCTCAGAGGAAATTTCACTTTTTTATAAAATCTATTCTGGTAGAAAAAATAAGTATGCTGGTGTGGCATATTATAGAGAAATTGAAAATATGAATCTGAAAACATGGGGGCGAAAGTTGTCTGCAGACATAGAAAAGGGATTGCGGGCAGATACAAGGGAAGACGTTCTTTTCGAACTTGAACGGACAGTATTCAATGATGAAATTTATCCCATTATTCGGAATGATTTAAAAGAAAAAAATATTATAGAAAAGCAAGGCATCACGTTGAAATCCTTATGGTTTTATTTCTGGAACTACCTTTCGGATTTGAAAAAATACAATCATGAATATAGTTCAGAGCTTTTTAAACGAGTTGAAATTGCTGATATTATGCCTAAGTTGCAAAATGAAAATCAAATAATGAAAGCCATATCGATTGGGTTTGGTGTTGAATCGGAGAACGTTCCATACGCTGCTGTTGAGCAAATCGACTTAGTCCTTCAATTAGCTGTGAAACGAGGAATCCTTGTTTGTGATCCACTTGAAGTATATGTGTCAGAATATACGAATCGAGCGACAGAAAGGCAGCAGGATGTTAGAAATGCATTAGTCAAAAAACATTTTACGGCTATTGAAGAAGAAAAAATAATGAATGTAATTCTTAAGAAACAAACAATGGATGGAGTGAAGTACCTAGCATGCATACATAAGAGTCTTCTTCTTGCAGTGGGAATCAGGCTTTTTACAGGAATGGCGATTCGTGAGGTGGCAGCTCTCAAATGGAAGGATTTTAAGGCTATCGAAGGTGCTGAGGGGTATCAATTCGTAATTACAAAATTTGTTGATTCGAAAGGAAAAATGAAGTCTCATTCAGAGCGAGAAAATTGGAAGAGATTTCGAATCGTTCCTTCTGCGAAAATATTATCATGCTTGCTGCTTGAAAGAAAAAAATATCTGATAGGTAAAGGAATTGATAAGGGATACTTGATGGACTGTCCGATTATTCTTGAAAATGAATGTATTTCAGATATGAAAAAAGGAAAAGAAATGAATCACTGCAGACCAGGAAAAATTAGTAGTATCAGTAATGAATTGATTCAAGTGGCAGGTATTCCCAAAAACGAGATTATTTTGCCAGATGAAAGAGGAGAGTTGATTACGGATTTGAATCGATACCATGGAGATATATTTTTGTCCAATTTCCGCCATAAGGCAAATCACGTTGCATATCTGACGATCGGTGAAATTAATTACATGATTGGAATTGATGCACCGGATACGTTTTCACGTCATTATTGTGATTATTCAAATGATTTTCTGCAAAAAGCCATTATCCAGAAACTTAGAAGGTGGGAATATGGTTATGAGAACATGGCTACGGAGGTTAAGTATAGGAATCCAAGTGTTGGTTCAGTAAGTGGATCAGGAATACTTGAAGTTGGACCATTTTCGGAAGGGGTAGCTTCAGTGGATATTCTCATAAAAAATGATAACTCCTCAATTACAAAAGTCTCTGTCATTAGTACTCATGGTATTAAAGTAAACAAAACAGTATATTGAGGTGATGTAATGATAAAGATACAAATTGATGATAGTTGGATTAGGGAAATATATAAGGATGGATTAAAGGAATTAACTTTCTGTGGAGCCCTTGAATATCGTTACAGGCATGTAGCAAAAAACTGGAATACGGATACTCGTAAAAAGCATGAAAGGGAATATAATAATATTATTCTTCCGGCATTGAAGAATCACAATGATAAAAGTATCAGAGAATATACTAGGGAGGATTATGAAAATGCTATTGAAATAATTAAAGAGAATGGGTATGTGAAGGATGGAGTCAAAAGACAATATTCTGAAAGCTCAATCAATAATTTTCAAAATTTAATCTATTATGTTGTCTTTCAGGCATCAGTATATGGATTATGCGATAATGTTCTATGGGGGACGAAGTTTGTGCTGGATGTGCCCAATGAAGCGGATGAAGTAGAAGAGCGAGTGATATTAAAAAAATCTCTTTCTATTGACCAAGAGAAGCTTTTGGCAAAGGAAGTAATGTCAGATCCGTCTGAAGATGGTGCGATTGTGGCACTCCTACTTATGTGGGGATTGGGCCTTAGAAACGCAGAAGCATGTGGTTTGAATTACGGTGATATAAAACAGTTAGACGGGCATCCAGATTGTTATGGCGCGTGGATATATAAAACCACAAAGATCAAATCGAATGAACTGCAGTCAGGCGGTAAAACCTATAATACTGGACGTATAGTTCCAGTGCCTGGTAAAATTTTGGAGTTCCTTGATGCAAGAAAGAAACTTTTATATGCAGTAATGAAAACGCAGAATCAAGATATGCTCAATATAGATGAATTACCTATATGCTCGAAAGGTTGGATTGGCTTTGAATCTATGGAGTATTTTGAGAGATGTAGAGCAGACCAAGTAAGTATAACTGTACATGATATATTTGAAAATGCGGGGATAACCTCAAAGCAGATTGCATTTCTTGATGAGGAGTTATTTGAAGGAAATACATCAGCAATTTTGAAGGAAAAAGATCCGACAGCTTACTTATTACGGCGAAATTTTGCAACACAAATGTGTATATTGGGATTAAACAATTCAGAGATGCAATATTTGATAGGACATGATGTGGAAGATGCGTACGAGTCTAGAAGTGAATATGTGGATAGCGAACGAATATATGGTATGTGGTTAAAATTGAGGCAAAGAGAATTATTAAATGATAGACTCACTGATTATAATAAGGCTGAAGTATATATAAGGGAGAAGGAAACGGTGAAAATAAATATCTCTGCGATAGAACCAGCAGAAGGTATCAGTGTTAGGATTAGCACTGAGGAGAGTGCCTCGGTAAACACGTATTGGTGTGAAGAAGTTATGCAGCATACGGTTAGCCGGACTGTTAACATATTAGAGAATTACCATAAACGATATGAGAGTATGGGAAAAAGCTTGTAAAAAGCTTGTAAATAAGATTCTTCTATGATAATGAAGGGCAAAAAGTTCTTTGCCAGAGTTTTTTGCCCTTGTGTTATATATAACAGGTGTAAGATGGCATATCAAGAGCAGGTAGATATAATCAGTGATCGGCTGGAAGCAAATAAAGTTGTTTGGCGTTAGTATATACGGCTTGGTACATCCCACCACATTTGTTGCAATAATCATCCAATGCTGGATTGCAAGATTCGCGACATCTTGGCGTCAAAATGTGAGCCCAACTATCACTGGCGATTAATACATATTGTGCATCATAGTATTTTTGGAATTTTGTGCGGCCATTTGCATCGGAAGCGAAGGTCCCAAATTTGTCTCGGATACTCTTAAAAACTTTAATATCTGTAAAAAGTAGTCGAAAACGCACTGAGAAATTGCCTGTATATAAGGTAAAAAGGATAGATTGGGTTGTGCTGTCGGCATAACTGTATCGTGCGTACACAATACGAGAGCCCAAAGTAAAATCGGGTTGTGCAAAGAGTGCTTCAGCATATTTGTAAGTTATTATAAAATCTGAGATGCGATGTGAGCCTTGCACATCTTCTGCCTTTAGATGATCTACGCCTGCTTCTGCAATCTGTTTCAAAGATGAAAATCGTACCAAGGCAAAATCATCATCTATGGATGGTGTCTTGGCCGGACTGCCGGACTCAATGCCGTCAGGATCTTTTGGGGTTGTTTTTTTGGGACGGGGAGTAACATGACATAAGGACATAATAAATTGCTCAGGATCCAAATCTGCGAAAGTGTGTTCTTTGCCTTTTGATTCAATGGTGATACAAGTGGGGTTTGTATGCATGTGTTTTGGATTACGTGCAAAAAACCGTTTCCCGGTCTTTGAGATGACAAGATGCATGGGGCATCCACAAAATGGGCATGAGTAAGGGACACCGCTTATTGCTTGCGATGCAGCAGTATAGTTTTATCCAGATAACAGCATTTTTGTGGATTTTATCCGGGTGTTATCAGCATTTAATCTCTGATTTTTTCTGGTTATCCACCGTCATTTTGACAGTATGCCAAAATCTTACGATTCGCTTTTTACCCCATTTTCCGTTAAAATAGAAGTATCAAATTTTAACGGAAGAAGGTGGTCTGATTGACAAAAGATGCAATGATTAAGAAGTTATTACAACAGGTTAATTCATTAACATCAACTGTAGATTCCCTGAATGCTACAATCAATGCGCAAACACAATTGATCGCTCAACTCAATCAGACGATACAGGAACTAAAGGAACAGCTTAATAAGAACTCCAAAAACAGTTCCAAACCACCTTCAAGTGATGGTTTCAAAAAGCCCGCCCCAAAGAGTCTGCGAAAACCATCCGGTAAAAAGGCTGGTGGACAGAACGGACATCAGGGGACACATTTAGCGGTAATAACAGCTCCGGATAAAATAGTCAAACATATGCCTTCCGTATGTGAAGGATGCCCACATTATCAGATATGCAGGGGCACTGCATGCATTGCGGAGAAACGCCATGTTATCGATGCAGTTGTTACAGTCAATGTAACGGAGCATCAGGCACTGGAACTTCCAATCTGTATGCTGTATGGAGATACACGCAGAGGTGCTTTCCCTTCTGACGTAAAAGCATCCGTACAGTATGGCGAAAACCTTCAGTCATTAGCTGTTGCGTTGAATACCGTAGGTGCAGTCAGCATCAAACGCACCCATGAGATTCTTTCCGGAGTATTTAACATTCCAATTGCAACAGGAACGATCAGCAGCATGGTAAAAAGATGCGCTGACAGTCTGAGTGAAACAGTAGGTAAGATCAAGGATAAAATGATCGGTTCCGCACTTGGACATTTCGATGAAACAGGAACCAGAGTGGATAAAAAACTCTGGTGGGTTCATGATGCCTCAAACTGTGAGTACACCTATCTTGATATCAGTCCCAAACGTGGAAATGCAGGCATGGAACAATGCGGTGTTCTCCCGGAATTCAAAGGGATTGCCATGCATGACTGCTGGGCTTCCTACTGGAATTATCCGGATATTCAGCATGCAGTCTGCTGTGCCCATCTTCTCCGTGAATTAACGGGGATTGATGAAAATCATCCTGAGCAGAAGTGGGCATCTGCATTTATAGACCTTTTACTGGAAATGAAAAAGGTCAAAGACAAAGCTGTAGAGAAAGGTAAGGACTTTCTGAGCTATTATCACTATCATAAGTTCGATAAAAAGTATGATGAACTTATCGAACAGGCTCGGAAGGAAAATCCACTTCCCGAAACCACGGAGAAAAAACGTGGCCGGAAGAAAAAAGGAAAAATCCTTGCCCTTGTAGAACGCCTTGCGAATTACAAGGCCTCAGTCTGCCTTTTTATCCATAACTTCAATGTCCCGTTTGATAACAACCAGGCAGAACGTGATCTTCGGATGATAAAGGTCAATACCAAAGTATCCGGATGCTTCCGAACAGAGGAAGGTGCCAGAGATTATCTAAAAATCATGTCCTACGTAGGCACGGCACATAAACAGGGATACAATGCTTACGAAGCAATCAAAAATGCGATCACAGGTCACCCTGATTTCATCTTTGAGTAAAGCTGGTTCTGAATAGTTACTTAGAAACAAAAATATCTGTCGGTAAAGAAGCTAAAAGGAAAAGGAGAGAAGAAGAACATGAGCAGGATGAAAGACCGTCTGCATACCGGTGAACTTTATTTGCCCGGGGATCAGGAGATTATGGATGAACAGGCAAAACGGCTTGAACGGCTTTATGATTTTAACCAAACTCGTCCCACGGAAGGGGCGAAGCGTGAGGCTATGCTGAAAGAAATGTTTGCTGAGATTGGCGAAGGCTGTTACATCGAACCGCCGTTTTATGCGAATTTCGGCGGCGGCCATGTACATTTCGGGCAAGGGGTTTATGCGAATTTTCATTTAACTATGGTGGATGATACCCATATTTATGTAGGAGATTATACCATGTTCGGCCCAAATGTGACGATTGCCACAGCGGGACACCCGATTTTGCCGCGGCTGCGCCAGGAGGGCTATCAGTTTAATCTGCCGGTTCGGATTGGTAAAAATTGCTGGCTTGGCGCTGGAGTGGTTGTTTTGCCGGGGATTACGATTGGCGACAATGTGGTTATCGGGGCAGGAAGTATCGTAACCAAGGATCTTCCTTCCAATGTGGTGGCCGTGGGCAATCCGTGCCGGGTTTTGCGTGAAATGAATGAACATGATGAAGAGTATTATTTTAAGGATAGGAAAATTGATCGGGCAGCTTTTCCGGTTTTGCGTAAGATGCATGGGGAGGAGAATCTGCAAAATTTGCCGTAATGTCCAGGGCTTACTTCGATAATGGGAAGCAGAGGGAAAAGATGAAGAAGATGAAAAGTGCACGGATGATGCTGGCTGTATCTATGGCTATCTTTGGAACGTTAGGTTTGTTTGTCCGAAATATTTCGGTTTCGTCAGGAAAACTTGCCCTTTACCGGGCAGTACTTGCGGCAGTATAGATTGGTTTCTATTTGCTGGCGACAAAGCAGAAAATTCCGGTGAGGACGATAAAAAAGGAGATGCCGCTTTTGCTGGTTTCCGGTGTGGCCATGGGAATTAACTGGATTTTACTGTTTGAAGCTTATAAGTATACGACGATTTCGGCAGCTACGCTGAGTTACTATTTTGCCCCGGTTATCGTAACGGCAGTCTGTCCATTTCTATTTCGGGAGAAGCTGACGGTGAAGCAGATTCTATGCTTTCTTATGTCTACCTTAGGGCTTGTGATGATTACTGGAATCGGTGATGTGGGAAAAAGCGGTACGGATTTTGTGGGGATTCTCTTTGGGTTAGGCGCCGCTGCATTTTATGCCATGGTTATTTTATTGAACAAGTTTATCAAAAAGGTGGAGGGGATTCACCGTACATTTTTACAATTTTTATCGGCAATTATTACGCTGATTCCCTATGTGGCGGCAACCGGCGGCATTACGCTTGGGGGGATGAATGGCATGGGATGGGCTTGTCTGCTGATTGTAGGATTTATTCATACGGGGGTGACGTATTGCATGTATTTTTCCTCGTTAAAGGAGCTTCCGGGACAAAAAGCGGCGATTTTAAGCTATATCGATCCACTGGTGGCCGTGCTGGTTTCCGTTTTGCTGTTAAATGAAAAGATGACCCTTTGGCAGTTTGTCGGCGGCGGGTTGATTTTGGGCTTTACGCTTTGGAACGAGATTGAAGGAAAGTAGAAGGAGTGTCTATAGCCAGCAAAAGTCACGAACAATTAATGTTTGTTTTTTTCCTAATTTCTTCCTTTTAAATAAACACTGTATTCGTATTTTTCTGCCACCAGTTTAATAACCGCATATTCAAAAGGCCCTTGTGGGTTATGGGAAATCCGTTTGCTGCAAAGCAGCGGGGAGCCAAAGGGAATTTTTAAAATCTGTGATTCGTTAAAATCAGCAGCCATAGCATAGATATGTTCGATGGCTTCTGTAAAAATCGTATTATACTTTTTTTCCAGAAACGCATAAAGGCTGGTAAACTGATTCGTATATTGATCCAGGTCAGGAACGGCCTGAGGCAGCAGGTAGTTCGTCATAATCGAGATAGGGATAAGATTGGCACACTGAACACGCTGGACACGGAATACCTGAGTATTTACAGGAATTTCCAATGCGGCAGCCACATCTTCAGGAGCGGGGATGCGGTCAATGCACATCCCCTGGGTTGTTACGGTATAGCCTTTTTGGGTTAGAGTTTCGGTAATGGAAGTGATGGTGTTCAGTTTTTGTGTAGAGGTAACGTCAACGACTTCGGTTCCCCGCCCCTGCTGTACATTAAGATAACCATCCGCTGCCAGCATACTTATCGCCTTTCTCACGGTAGTTCGGCTGACAGAAAACATTTGTTCCAATTCCGGCTCTGGGGGTAAAAGTGTGCCGGGGGTGTATTTTCCGTTCCGTATACTTTTTTTTAATTCGAGATAGACTTTTTTATATGCTGGTATTCCTGCCATATGGACTGCTCCTTTAACTTACACGGTTTATTCATCGTAAAACCTTCATGCCCCGTTATCGGGGCACCACCATGAATGAAAGTCTGCTTGGAGTCCTTAGCATTCAAAAATAGAAATCGCCTATTTGGAGGTAGACGTTCATTAGAAACCGCCTATTGGCAGCAGAGCTTCATCGTAGTCAAAAGGTTAGGGGATTTCCCTTAGCTCCAGTATAGCAACAATGAAAGATTCTGTCAAACCTTGGAGGGTGTTGAAAAATGGTTAAAATGGTTAAGAATTTTTACGGTCAGGTAGCCGGAAACGAATCCAAGGGCTGCATAGACCATTTCAGCAAGAGCCACAAGGAAGTATCCCTTTTCACTTACCGCAGGAATTCCCATCATACCGAAAAATGTAGCTGCTCCCAGATAAATGGCAGAAACACGGTTAGCATAAGGAAGCTTTTCGCCTAAATCCATAAAAATGACACCGACTACTACCGCGAAAGGAAGGGCTAAGTATGCCGTGTTCATGCCAAACCCGGAAAAAATATCGCCACAGATAAAGATAATGATGGCACAGATAATGCCAATAGCAAAGCTGCACCAGGAAAGCAGGGCATCTTTAGGGGTAGAGCCGGAAAAGAAATAGCAGGACCAGGCGATAAAGGTGACAAAGGTCAAGCCAGCATTGGGCGTAATAAAGCCGCAGGCCTGCATTACATTGGTGAGCAGCATAACCAGGCCTGCCAAAATACCAATGAGCAGGTGAGCGATACAAAAATTTTTGGCACTCATAGCATTGTCCTCCTTAGGTATGATTTCGATTCAGTTTTCCCATCTCTTTCCGGGTTTGCACCAGAATATCGGTATAGCGTTTATTGAAGGTGCAGCAGCCTATGGGCTTTTGACGGATCAGCAGTTCCAGACAGTTGTCGCAGATGGTACAATAGTGAATATCGGATTCCTTGCCCGCGGCCAGTTTTGCAGGGAGAAGAGGATCGGCAAAGGACTGACGTCCTAAAGCAATCATATCCGTGATGCCTCGTTCAATATTTCTTGCGCCGACTTTTAATAGGGTATTTTCTTCCGGATCACAGGCTTGTAATCCTTTATTGCCTTTTCCGTAGACGGAATAGTTAGAACCGATAATTACGGTTTCCGGCTTTACTGCGTCCTTCATGGCTTTTTGGAAACTCTGATGCAGGTAAGCTATATAAGGATGATGCCGCTCTGCCTGAACCAGACTGACGGTGATGGAGGGGCTTCCCAGCGTTTCTACAAAGTACTGGGCGCCGCGTTCTTCCAGACCTTTTAACAAAGAGATAGGTTCCGTTAAATCAATTAAGGCAGAATCTTTTCGGTCTGTACCAAAACCTCCCGGAAAACCTTCCCACATAGAAATTTTAGAGCCAATAAGGAAGTTCTTATCATTAACAGCACGGGAAATACGCTCATAGAGATCGAAAGCAAACCGGCTGCGGTTTTCCCAGCTTCCGCCGTATTTCCAATCTCTGGAATTATATGGGCGAATAATCTGGGAACCTAAGTATCCGTGGCAAAGTTTCATATCTACGCCGTCCGCCCCGGCTTCATGGGCAATTTGGGCGGCCAGTACGTAGTCATCCATGATTTTATCCACTTCTTCTTCCGTCAGTAAGTCGCCGCCGTATCCGTAAAGCGGATTAACGGTTACTCTTCTGGAAAATTCCGGGTTGCTTAATTCGCCGGAGTGGGTTAACTGAAAGACAATCAGAGTATCAGGATTGATTTCTTTTAATGTTCGGATAAATTTCTTCAGAGCTTCGGCATTTTCAGGCAAAATCATTAATTGATCATCCCGGCTTCGGGATTCCCTGGTAATGGAAATGGCTTCTAAAGTAACGACTCCGGCACCGCCGCGGAATAAATTGGAATACCGTTCCAGGGTTAAATCACTGGGATTGCCCTGGGCATCTGCATCACAGCACTCCATAGCCTGGATAAAAAAGCGGTTTTTACATTCCCGTGTGCCGATTTTGATAGGGGACAGTAAGGTTTCTTGGTAACTCATCATCGTTTCCTCCTT
>ENA-UOJR01002570-UOJR01002570.1-human-gut-metagenome-genome-assembly--contig:-C115P-NODE-2570-length-12644-cov-5.438716_pt1 | contig 12644 bp, 10 predicted proteins | sample MGYA00242354_ERZ723901 | MGnify/ENA metagenome assembly ERZ723901
GTCGCTTGAAAAGCTCGCGAAGGGCAGAACGACGTTCACGATTGCGCACCGTTTGACGACCATCAAGAACGCGACGAAAATTCTGGTGCTGACGGATAAGGGCATTGAAGAAGCCGGTACGCATCAGGAGCTTATGAAGAAAAAGGGCATTTACTTTGACTTATATAAAAGCTATCAGGAAATGACGGCGGACACGGAATAAAGCCCAAAGGAAATTTTCGGGTATGTATATTTTGAAAGGACGGGAAAACTATGAAAACAGTGACACTCGGCAATACCGGCATCACGGTCAATCGCAACGGCTTCGGCGCGCTGCCCATTCAGCGCATTTCCGTTGAAGAAGCGGGCAAGCTGCTGCGCAAAGCATACGATAACGGCATCCGCTTTTTCGACACCGCACGCGCGTATTCGGATAGCGAATATAAGATCGGTCAGGCACTTGCCGATGTGCGCGACGACATCATCATCGCGACGAAAACGGCCTCGACAACCGTTGAAGGCTTTTGGAAAGACCTCGAGACGAGCCTTTCTATGCTGAAGACCGACCACGTGGATATTTACCAGTTCCACACGCCGTCCTTCTGCCCGAAGCCCGGCGACGGTACAGGCCTTTATGAGGCGATGCTGGAAGCGAAAGCGCAGGGCAAGATCCGTCACATCGGCATCACGAATCATCGCCTGCATGTGGCGCGCGAAGCCGTGGAATCCGGCTTGTATGAAACGCTGCAGTTCCCGTTCTGCTACCTTGCGAGCGAAAAGGACATTGAGCTCGTGAACCTATGTAAGGAGAAGAACGTCGGCTTCATCTGCATGAAGGCGCTTTCCGGCGGTCTCATCACGCGCAGCGATGCGGCGTATGCGTACCTTGCGCAGTATGAGAACACGTTGCCCATTTGGGGTGTACAGCGCGAGAAAGAGCTTGACGAGTTTCTTTCCTACAATGATAACCCGCCGGTGATGACGGACGAGCTTGCGGCGTTCATCGAAAAAGAGCACGAGTCCCTCGCGGGCGATTTCTGCCGCGGCTGCGGCTACTGCATGCCATGTCCCGCCGGTATTGAGATCAATCAGTGCGCGCGCATGTCGCTTATGCTGCGCCGCGCTCCGTCCGCCGCATGGCTGACGCCCGAGTGGCAGGCGAAAATGGAGCTGATTGAAAACTGCAAGCACTGCGGCCAGTGCATGAAGAAATGTCCGTATACCTTAAACACCCCCGAATTGCTCCGCAAGAATCTGGAGGATTATCGCACCTTTTTAAAATAAAGGAGAAAGTTCCGAATTATGACAGCAAACGAATTTTACGCGTCTCTTTCCGGCAAGCGCATCACGTTTGTCGGCGTGGGGCGCTCCAATCTGCCGCTCATTGAGCAGTTTAAAGCCCACGGTGCAGCCGTTTCGGTGCGCGATAAGCGCAGCGAAGCGGCGCTGGGCGAAGACGGCGAAGCGCTGAAAAAGCTCGGCGCAAAGCTTATCTGCGGCGAAGACTACCTTGAAAGTATCGACGAAGACATGCTGTTCCGCGCGCCCGGCGTGCCGTATCTGCTGCCCGAGCTGCAAAAGGCCCGTGCAAACGGTGTTGCCGTGACGAGCGAAATGGAAGTCTTTTTCGACCTGTGTCCGTGCAAAATTTACGCCGTGACGGGCAGCGACGGCAAGACGACCACAACGTCCGTCATTGCCGAAATGCTGAAAGCGGCAGGCAAAACCGTGCACCTCGGCGGCAACATCGGCCGCCCGCTTCTGCCGGAGATCCGTGATGTAAAGCCCGAGGATGTGGCGGTGGTGGAGCTTTCGAGCTTCCAGCTCATCTCCATGCGCCGCAGCCCGAATGTCGCGGTCATCACGAATCTGTCGCCGAACCACCTCGACGTGCACAAGGATATGGACGAGTACGTGAACGCAAAGAAGAACGTACTTTTGCACCAGAATGCGTTCGGCCGCACGGTTTTGAACGCGGATAACGCCCTGACGGCGGCCTGTGCCGCTGACACGCGCGGCATGACGTACATGTTCTCCCGCAGAGAGAAGACGAACGGCGCGTGGTGCAGCGCGGACGGCAAAATCTACTTCGGCGACGAATATATTATGGAGGAAAGCGACATTCGCATTCCCGGCAAGCACAACGTCGAAAACTACCTTGCGGCGATTTCTGCCGTGTGGGGCGATGCCTCGAAAGAGGTTATCAGGACTGTCGCGAAAGAATTCAACGGCGTCGAGCACCGCATGGAGTTCGTGCGCGAGCTGGACGGCGTGAGATGGTATAACGACTCCATCGCAACGAGTCCGTCCCGCGCAATGATCGGCACGCTTTCGCTGTATGATTTCAAGATCGTTATGATTGCGGGCGGTGCGGATAAAAAGGTGCCGTTTGACGAGCTGGGCAAGGTCATTTGTGACAAGGTGAAGACACTCGTGCTGCTCGCGCCCGAAAAACCGCTTGAGGGCTTTAAAACGCCGGCCGCGGGGAAGATCGAAGCTGCGGTGCGCGGTGCCGAAAACTATAAGGACGGCGCGCCGGTGATTCTGCACGCAAACAACATGAAAGATGCCGTGCGCCTTGCAAGAGAAAGTGCAGAGCCGGGCGATGTGGTATCTCTGTGCCCCGCCGCAACGGGCTTTGATATGTACAAGAGCTTTGCCGTGCGCGGTGATATTTACAGAGAAGAAGTGAAAGCACTGAAGTAAGCAAAAACTGACGTGAAAGCGGACGCAAAAGTCTTTGATTAAACTTTCTTCAGAAAGTTTATCAGATTCCAAAGGTGAAACCTTTGGTCGAGCTCCGCAGAGCTCGGAAAAATTTATTTGTCTCGGCACTGTGCATAACAGTAGCTCGGCGAGAAAGATCAACAAAACAAGAAATTTGCGCACTCGGCGCCGCTTCGCCTTGGACCGGGCGGGGCGTGATTGTGGAAGATTGGATAGGTATAATGAAACAGTATAACAAGGGAAATGACAGAAACAAGGGCTTTCAGGGCAGAAACGGTCGTTCCGACCGCCGCCGCGACATTCGCGATACGCCCCTGAACCGCATGGAAGAGACGATTTTGGCGACCATGCGCAGCGAGGAAATTCACGACTGGAGCGCACGCCAGCTTTTGAAAAAGACAGGTGTGCTCGACAAGCTTGCTTTTTACGATGCACTGCGTTCTTTAAAAGACCGCCGCATGATTTTACTTGATCGCGAGCACAACGCGAAGCTTATTCCGGTCGGCGAAGACGTGGAAGCGACGCTCGTTTCGCTCTCGAAGAACTTCGGCTTTGCGCGCCCCGATGGCGGCGGTGACGACATTTTTATTCACGGCAGCGCTTTGCAGGGGGCGCTCGTCGGCGACAAGATCATCGTCGGCGACATTCGCAAGGACGACCGCGGCCCCTCCGGCCGTGTGCGCCGCATCGTAGAGCACAAGCCCGCGCAGACGACCGGCACGGTGAGTATCACCGATGAGGGCATTGAGTTCATCCCGGACAATGCCATTCGCTATAATTTACGTATGCGCGAGCGCGATTTGAACGGCGCGAAAAACGGCGACAAGGTCATGGCATCTTTGGAGCAGGATTACCGCGGTGACTGGGCATATGCAAGCGTGAAGAAGGTCTTCGGCAGCGGCCGCACGGCGCGTGTCTGCGCCGACGCCATTGTAGAGCAGTACGGCATTCCGCATGTTTTCCCGCAGGAAGTGCTCGATGAAGCCGAGCGCATCGGCAACGAGCCCATCAGCGACGAAGAATACGCAAAGCGCCTTGACCTGCGCGGCGAGCCAATCTTCACCATCGACAGCAAGGATGCAAAGGACCTCGACGACGCCATCTCCGTGAAGCGCACGGACTTCGGTTACACACTGGGCGTGCATATTGCGGACGTTTCCCACTATGTGAAAGAGGGCTCTGCCATCGATGAAGAGGCGATCAACCGCGGCACGTCTGTGTATTTTGCCGACCGCGTGATTCCGATGCTGCCGGAAGTGCTTTCAAACGGCGCGTGCTCCCTGAACGCGGGCACGGACAAGCTGGCCTTCTCCGCGCTTATCGAGCTCGACAAAGAGGGCCACATCACAAAATACGATTTTAAAAAGACGATCATCAATTCCAAGGTGCGCGGTGTGTACAGCGAGGTCAACGAAATTCTGGACGGCACGGCATCGGAGGAGATTTTGAACAAATACGCGCCCGTCATGGAGTCCTTGATGTCGGCGAAGGAGCTTGCCGATATTTTGAAGGCGAACTCCGCAGCCCGCGGCACCATGGAGCTGGACAGCGGCGAATCGAAATTCATTCTTGATGAAAACGGCATTTGTATCGACATCATGCCGCGCGTTTCCGGCGAAGCGGAGCAGCTCATCGAGCAGATGATGGTGACGGCGAACATTGCGGCGGCGAAATTCTCGCTCGACCATAAATTGCCGTTCCTCTACCGTGTGCACGGCACCCCGGACCCGAAGCGCGTAGAGGAGCTTGTGACGCTGTTGCAGCTCGTGGGCGTTCCGTGCAAGGAGATCGTAAAGCCGAACCCCGAAACGCAGGATTTCGCCGCGATCCTCGACCGCGTGCGCGGCCTGCCGTGCGAGACGCTTGTTTCTCAGCGTTTGCTGCGCACGATGGAAAAAGCGAGATATTCGACGGAGGAGACCGGCCACTTTGGCCTGGCGCTTTCCGATTACAGCCACTACACTTCGCCGATCCGCCGTTACCCGGATACGTCCATTCACCGCGTGCTTTCCGCATTTGTGGAAGGCATGCCGGCAGAAGAGGTGCGCCGCCGCTACGCGCAGTTCTGCGAGACCTCTGCGACGGAATCCTCCCGCAATGAAATTCGCGCGCTCATCGCCGAGCGTGACGCCGAGGACTGCTACATGGCAGAGTACATGAGTCAGCACATCGGCGAGCACTTTGAAGGCACCGTGAGCGGTGTGACGATGCGCGGTGTGTTTGTGCGCCTCGAAAACAGCGTAGAGGGCTTTGTTTCGCTCGACGCGTTCGAGGGCGAGGATTTTGTGTACGACGGCCTTATCACACAGCGCAGTCCGAAGCGCGAATTGACCATCGGCACGCCGCTGCCGATTATCGTGGCTTCCGCCTACGTTGCGACCGGCAAGGTAGACTTCGTGCCGGATAAAGAGAAACTCGACATTTAAGGTATGAAAAATTCCCCTGCATCATAAGCTTTTCCGACAGGATAAAAATGGGGGAGAGCGTATGCGGGGAATCAAAAGGCTCATCGGCTCGGCAATGTTGGGCGTTCTGGCGCTGGCGGTTTTGTATTTTACGGCGCCGTACACCGGCGTGTATATTCCCGTCAGCCGGCTCAGCGTGGCGGTATCCGCTGTGCTTGGCGTGCCGGGCGTGACGCTGCTCGTTTTGCTGAGCCTGCTGTAAACGTATAAATGTATTGAAAAGAAAACTGTGGTTTTGCCGCAGCGGAGAGGAGTTTTTAACATGTTTCTGATCAACGCAAACGTACTGGACGGCAAATTCTGCCTGCGCAAGGCGGATATCGAGATCGAAGACGGCAAGATCGTGCGCCTTGAGGATTCTTTGCCGTACAAAGAGGAAGACCTCGTTGTGGACTGCGCGGGCTACACCATTGTGCCGGGCTTTGTGGACGTTCACGTGCACGGCGGCGCGGGTGCAGATTCCAGCGACGGCGACGTAGAGGGTCTGCGCAATATGGCGAAGTTCCTGCTGACGAAGGGTGTCACGTCCTTCTGCCCGACCACGATGACCGTTTCCGATGCGGAGATCTTGAAAGCGCTTGAGACGATTCGCTCCTGCATGGACGACAAGGAAGGCGCGAAGATTGTCGGCGTGAACCTTGAGGGCCCGTTCATCTCGCCGAAGAAAAAGGGCGCGCAAGGCGACGAGTTCATTCAGGCGCCGGATTACGACGTGTTTAAGAAGTATTACGATTCCTGCGGCGGCATCATCAAGCTTGTGGACATTGCGCCCGAGTGCGACGTGCGCGGCGATTTTGTAGAGAAAGCCTCGAAGCTCTGCACCGTTTCCATTGCGCACACCGCAACGGATTACGACGGCGCGGTGGACGCGTTCAAAAAGGGCGTAACCCATGCGACGCACCTGTATAACGCGATGTCCGGCCTTGCACACCGTGCACCGGGTGTCGTGGGCGCGGTGTTCGACAACGAAAACGTCTGCGGTGAGCTCATCTGTGACGGCATCCACATTCACCCGGCTGTGGTGCGCACGACGTTTAAGCTCATGCCGGAGCGCGTGTGCGTCATCAGCGACGCGATGCGTTTGAGCGGCGTGGAAGACGGCGGCCAAGGCATGCTGGGTGTGAATATGGTCACCGTAAAGGACGGCAAGGCGACATTGCCGGACGGCACCATTGCAGGCTCTGTTACAAACCTGCACGCGGAACTCAAGAACCTCGTTTCCTGGGGCATTCCGCTGGAGACCGCCGTGCGCGCCATGACGCTGACCCCGGCGAAGGAGATCGGCATGGAAAACGAGATCGGCAGCCTTGCACCCGGCAAGCGCGCAGACCTTGTTGTGCTCGATGAGAACCTCGAGATTGTCGCGGTTTACCACTGATGCTTTTGCCTTTGCCGTGCGGCCTTGACGGCGGGGCATGAGGATAGAATTAGGGAAGAACAGAAAGGAAAGAAAATATGTATTGCACAAATTGCGGAAGAAAGCTCCCCGAAGACGGCTCGCCGTGCGTTTGCCGGCGGCAGCCCGAGCAGCAGACGTACACACAGCCGGTGCAGCCGCAGCAAAACTACGGCGCACCCACGCAGAATTTTCAGATGCCGCCGCAGTATTACGCGCAGCCGCCGGTGCAATACCCGGTGCAGCGGCCGGTTTTACCGGTTACGCCCGTGCACGGTGTGCTGAAAAGCTTTTTCGCGTCTCCGCTGTTCCTCATTACGGCGATTCTCTTTTCGGTGAATTTGCTGTTTCAGATCATCGCAAGCCTGTTCCCGCAGGATCCGGCGTATATTGTAAATCAGATTTACAGCAACCTGCCGTATGAAATGCAGTTTATCATTTCGCCGGGCGACCTGTACAGTGCGCTTTCGGATGCGCAGAGCGGCACCACGATCGGTACGGTCATCGGTATGCTTATCACAGGCGGCTTAATGGCTGCCGCGTACTGGATCACGTACATATCTGCGAAAAGCCCGAGTGTTCCGGCGGCAAAAACGGCCGGCCTCACTATCATGAAGGTGTTCAGCATCATCAGTCTTGTTGTGTTGAGCCTTGCGGAGGTGCTGTGCGTTGTTCTTGCCGTAATCTTCGGTGTTGCCCTTGCCGGCAATGACTACGGCTACATGGATGAGATGATGAGCGGTTTCTTCATCATACTCATTGCGGCCTGCATCATCGGCTTTGTTGTGCTCATTTTTGAGATCATTTACGAAGCAAAGGTCATAAAGATGCTGAACAGCGCGAAGAACGCGATGCTGACGGGCATGGTTCCGAATAAGGCTTCCGTGTTTGTGGCGGTCATCTGCTTCATTTCGGCGGCGGTGTCGTTCTTCTCCGTTTTCGGCGATGCGGTACTGTACGGCTGGATCCGTGTTCCGCTCGGCCTGACGAGCGTTGCGCTCAACGTGCTTTACGGTCTGCTTATTCTGCAGTTTAATAAGATGCTGAAGAACGCAGGCATGGCTCGATAAAACAAAATAAGTGAACGCGACCCGCTCCCGGCCGCGGCGGGACGGTGTAGTTCCGCTGCGCGGAAGCGGGTTTTGCTTTTAGGGGACATGAAAGTATGGTGGAAAATACAACATATATCACCAAAGCGGAGTCGGCAGAGCAGCAGGAAAAGCGCGCGGAGGAAATTTTGCGGGACATACTTTCTTCGCCGCTGTTCTTCATGTGTGCGGTATTGGTCACACTGAACGCCGTTATTTCGGTGATCATCAGCGGTATGAACGGATTCGGCGATGTATACGGCGGTGCCGTGACGTTTACTTCGTGGGCGTTTCAGATAATCTTTACGGGAAAAGGTTACACGGGGATACCTGCGTATCCTGTATTGTCGGCGGTGCTTTCGGGTATATTCGGCACAGTAACGGCGGCAGTCTTTTGGCTTCTGTATATTGGCGCCAAAAAACGGAAGCTTTGCGGTACGGGCTTTAAGACAATGAAGATCGCTTTGCTTTGCCGCGCGGCGGCGTTTGCTGTGACGGCAGCTGCGCTGTTTGGTATCATAGTCGAATTTATCGTATATGAGATCACCACAGGGCCGAGCCCGACCGCAGATATAGTCGATTACCTTTTCGGATATTTAGGATACGGCATTATGTTTATCGGCGGCATCGTAAGTGCGTTATCAGCCGTTTGCTGTTTTATGATGGTGCGGTCGCTGCACAACTCGGAAAAAGCCGTGCGCGGGGACGGCGCGCTGCGGACGATCCCGCGCTTTGCGACTTGTATGTATTTACTTTGCGCGAAGCTGATCGTGCCGGTGATGCTCGTTGTGGTCGTGGTTATGGTTCCGACTTTTAAAATCGACGATATCGGCAAGTTATGGGTGTTTTTACCGCTCATATGCAAAGCGGCGTTGAGCGCTTTATTTGCCGCCTGCACCGTTAAATTTAATAAAATCGCCGATAAAGTGAAAGTTTAGACGTATTTAAAAGGAGGTTTGGTTATGTATTGCACGAATTGCGGGAGGAAGCTCCCGGAGGACGGTTCGCCTTGCATTTGCGGGGCGCAGAACGGGAATTTCAACACGCAGCCGACGCAGAATTTTCAGACGCCGCCGCAGCATTACGCGCAGCCGCCGGTGCAGTACCCGGTGCAGCCGCCCGTGCGCCCAGTTACGCCGGTACACGGGATGTTAAAACGGTTTGCGTCGTCAAAGCTGTTTTTCATGTGCGCGCTGCTTTTTACGGTGCAGATGGTCGTGTCGGCGGTCTCATCGGTGATTGAGGTGTTCACGGTGCTGCAAAATCAAGCGTATCTGCTGGAACGCACGCCCATAGGCACGAATTTCAACGTAGAGTTTAACGTAAACATTGTGCCCGTTCAAAATATTCTGGTGCTTATCGGGCTTTGGCTGCTGTACGCCTCCGCGAAGAAGACGGACACGCCGTTCATGAGCACAGCGGGCGTCACGCTGTTTAAAGTGACGGAAATTCTCCAGATCGTTGGGTGCGGTATTTTTTGCGGGATGTTGCTGCTCATCGGTCTTTTGGTGCTCCTCGCATCGAGTGGCGCCCCGAACGTGACAAATTACACCGGCTTGCCGGACAATATCGCTATTTTGATAGTGGGTATTGCTTTTGTGGTCGGTTTGGTGTTGAGTGTCCTGCTGCTTTTGTACAGCATCAAAATGCTCGGCGTGTGGACAAGCTTGCAGCGCGCGATACAGGTGGGCGTGCTGCCGAAAAAGCTGCCGGGATACGCGCTCGCTTTGCAGGGATTTTCGATTTTCTGTGATGCCGCCGCGATGATTGCGTTTTTCGTGTTGAACGCGTGGATCCTCATCCCGGGCAGCCTGTGCAGCATAGCCGCGCGGGTATATGTCATCCGCTGTATGGCGGCGTATAACCAGGAGGTTGCGGGGATGGAAGCGGGTTCTTTCTAAAAGGCTTCGATTTTCGGGCGTTTTTGTGCTACCGTTTAGCTTTTATGAACTTGCGCTGCAAGTTCATTGGGAGACCCCCTAATTGGGTCTCCCACACTTTAACAGTCCACCGGACTGTTAAAGTTCCCGTCCTGATTTTTTGAATGCAAAAAGATTTCGCCATTTGCGAATGGCGACTTAGGACGCTGCCCTAAGAGCCCGCCGCCTTTGAAAAGGCGGGCAAAACTTTTAACTACCACTGCTGCAGGCTGCGAAAAATCTTTACAAATCTTTTTCCGTGCGCTACAATAGGGGAAAGATTGTTTTGAAATGGGGTTTTATAGATGGTGAAGATTCCCGAAAATTACACGCCGAGCCTTGGCCTTTACGAGACGCAGAAGGCAATCGGTCTGATCAAGAACGTATTTCTCGTCAAAATTTGTGCGGCGCTGCATCTAAAGCGCGTCACCGCGCCGCTGTTCGTCGACCCCTCCACGGGTCTGAATGACGACTTAAACGGTGTGGAGCGCCCGGTCGAGTTTGACATTCCGGCAGTCGGCGGCAACGCGCAGGTGGTGCATTCCCTTGCAAAGTGGAAGCGCCTTGCGTTGCATGATTACGGCTTTTACGTGGGCAACGGCCTTGTGGCGGACATGAATGCCATTCGCCGCGACGAGGAGCTCGACAATCTTCACTCCATCTATGTGGACCAGTGGGACTGGGAGAAGGTCATCGACCGTGACACGCGCAACATGGCGTATCTGGAAGACACGGTGCGCCGCATCGTCAGCGCCATCTGCGGCACGCTGGACGAATTAAAGTGGCAGTTCTCCGGCCTTTCCACCGAGCTTTGCCGCGACATGTATTTCATCACGTCGCAGGAGCTTGAGGACCGCTACCCTGACCTCACCCCGAAGCAGCGCGAGAACGTCATCGTGCGCGAGCACCGCACGGTATTCATCGAGCAGATCGGCGGCGTGCTCAAAAGCGGCAAGCCGCACGACGGCCGCGCGCCGGACTACGATGACTGGAGCATGAACGGCGACCTGCTGTTCTGGCACGAGCCGCTTGGCATGGCGCTGGAAATCAGCAGCATGGGCATCCGCGTGGACGAAAATTCGCTTGCGGCGCAGCTTAAAATTGCGGGCTGCGAAGCGCGCGCGGAGCTGCCGTTCCACAAAATGCTTTTAAACGGCGAGCTGCCGCTCACCATCGGCGGCGGCATCGGGCAGTCGCGCCTTTGTATGCTTCTGCTCGGCAAAGTACATATCGGCGAGGTGCAAGCTTCCCTCTGGGACGAGGAGACCCGCCGCGTCTGTGCCGAAAAGGGCGTTATCCTGCTGTAATTGTGCTTGAAGCGGAATAAAACGGAAGCCCTCTGCTGCGGTTCTTACTTTGCAGCAGGGGGCCTTTTCTATGCCGAAAAAATCTATAAAGACGGAAAAATGTTTTAACGTTCGCGGAGTTCAGCTGAATTTTTAACCGACAAAGAGGTATGCTCAGCACTTCGTCCACTTCATCAAAAGCGATTTTGGCAGGATATGCGCTAAGAAGCGGTAGAACTTATAAAATCCGCCCATGGTGCAGGCGCTTTTGCCTTTTAATCCGGCTTTCAGGGCGCAGGTCGCCATTTTTGCGGGCGACTGGTGTGGCAGCATGTCGAGCGTGCGGCTTTTATGCGTGGGGCGGTCGGCAACCTGCCAGAACTCTGTAATCATCGGGCCGGGGCACACGGCAAGGACGTTGATCTTTTTGGGCTTTAATTCCTCGCGCAGCGCGCGGGAGAAGCTTTGCACGTACGCCTTTGTGGAGCAATACACTGCCATGCGCGGTGTGGGCGCAAACGACGCGATGGACGAGATGTTCAGGATAAGCCCGCCCGTTTTCATATACGGCAGGCTGTACCGCGTGACGGCGGTCAGTGCGCGGCAGTTCAAATCGATCATCGCGGTCTGGCTTTCGACGTCGCTTGTCGCAAAATCGCACAGCTTGCCAAAGCCCGCATTATTGATGAGCAGTGAAATTTCCGGCTTTTCGCGTTCAAGCAAAGCGTTAAATTGTTTTAATGCGGCGGAGTCGGTGAGGTCGAGCGCGATGGGGCGCAGATTTTTTCCCGGGAACTGCGGCTTTAATGCTTCCAAGCGGTCTTCGCGGCGAGCGATGAGCCAATAGGTGTCGATCTCCGGGCAAAGGGTGACAGCGGCGCGTAAAAACTCGATGCCAAGTCCTGAGGAAGCGCCTGTGATCACGGCGATTTTCATAGTGACTGTCCTTTCAAAATTTTCCGATGGTTGTGTCTCCATTCTACCGCCGCTTCAGCTGCCTGTCAAACGCCTTTTTGGACAATTTGTAAATTCGCGCGAAAAAACGCAAAAAACGGTATAAATTTTCGTGAAAGTGTGGTACAATGACAATAATTACTGTGATGCGTACGCACCGTGTACGCAGAAAGGACGCATACATGACAAATCAAAGAAAAAGCATGCGCTTTATAGGCTGTCTGCTGGCAGTTTTCATGCTGGCAGTTGTTTTTTGTCTGCCGGCTTTGGCGGACAGCGCATCATCGAACACATACACGATCCCGGACACGAACATGACCGTCACAATCCCCGAGGGCGCGACGGTGCTTTCCGTCGATACCCCGGCGGGCGATGCCGCGTGGAGCAAGGCAGGCATTTTGGACGCGAGCGAGAAGATCAAGGAAATGCAGAAAAACGGGACCACGGCGGAGATTATTGCGGCAAACGGCGATACCATAGCCGTAGCGGAGAAATCTTCCGATTACGCGAACTCCGTTTTTAACCTCAATAATCTGGACGAAAAGGGCAAGAAGGATTTTTTGAAATACATGGAGCCGTCTTCCATGGACGGCAGCACGACCGGCACCATCACGTGGTACGACCACGCACAGATTCCGTTCTTTATGATCGACATCTGTGCGGAGAATATCAAGGAAGAGGGACCCGTGTACGAGCGCCTCTATGGTACGCTGTACGACGGCAAGATTGTTTCGTTTGACCTCTTCGGCGATACGAAAGAAATCTCGGAGGAGACGGACGCATTCATGCGCGCCGTGGTCGATTCCGCCGTCATCTCTGCCTTTGCGGAA
>ENA-UOJR01002587-UOJR01002587.1-human-gut-metagenome-genome-assembly--contig:-C115P-NODE-2587-length-12574-cov-5.473840_pt1 | contig 12574 bp, 8 predicted proteins | sample MGYA00242354_ERZ723901 | MGnify/ENA metagenome assembly ERZ723901
TTTCCTGTTGTAAATCCGGCATTTTCTGTAGCATCCCACTGAAACGGCGTCCGCGCATTGTCCCGGCTTTCCAGCTGAACCAGACGCAGCGCTTCCTCCGGTGAAAATCCATCTGCCAGTGCGCGGTTATATTGATTGTGGGTCGATACATCATTGTAATCGTCCATCGACGCATACGCACAGTTTCTCATGCCGATCTCCTGCCCCTGATAGACATACGGCGTGCCCCGCAGCAGCAGATACATTGATGCGAGCATCGTTGCCCCATAATAATTTCTTCCCTCCCGGGGCAGATAATGGTCGATCGATCTGGGCTGATCGTGATTTTCTGTGCAAACACCAAACCATCCCCTGTCTCCTGCCATTTCGTGACTGGAAAACAGCTCTCTTTTCAGATCCTCCGGCGTCCACTCCTGTCGGTCATACCAGAAATAGTTCGGTCCCTTCAATTCCAGCTGGCACCAGGAGAACTCAAACACCATAGAAAATACACCATCTTCTAAGGAAATAAACGAAAGCAGCGTCTCCGGAGTCAGACCGGCTGTCTCGCCGACTGTCAGTGTTTCTCTTCTTCCGTATGTCCGATCTCTGAACTCCCGCAGCAGTGCTTCGATTCCGGGCTGATTCAGTGCGCCGTGCGCAACGGATACCAGACCATCTTCTCCGTCTGCAGGATAAGAGGGCAATCCCGCTTCTTTTTTCAAATAGGTGATGGCATCCAGCCGGAAGCCCCCGATGCCCTTATCCAGCCACCAGTTGACCATCTTATAGATTTCTTCCCGCAGCTCTTTATTTTCCCAGTTTAAATCGGGCTGTTTCTTCGTAAAAATGTGCAGGTAGTAATAGTCCGTTCCCTCGGTCGGCTCCCACGCGCTTCCGCCGAAGATGGACCTCCAGTTGTTCGGTGCTTTGCCGTCGATTCCTTTTTTGATATAAAAATACTTGCCGTAAGGTCCTTCCGGATCTGCTTTTGCTTTTTGAAACCACTTATGCTCGTCGGAGCAGTGATTGACCACCAGATCCATGATGATACGGATGCCGCGTTTCTTCGCTTCTGCGATCAGCTCATCCATGTCCTCGTCCGTTCCAAAGGCTTCATCTATATGATAATAATCTGCAATATCGTAACCGTTATCGTCCATCGGGGATTTATAAACCGGACAGAGCCAGATCACATTTGCCCCGAGGTCACGGATATAGTCCAATTTTTCAATAATACCGCGCAGATCGCCGATCCCATCCCCATTCGCATCATAAAAGCTGCGGGGGTAAATCTGATAAACGACTGCCTTTTTCCACCACTTTTCTTTTTCCATGAGCAAAATTCCCTTTTCCTGATAAGATGATGTCGGGATCAAAAGCCTCGACCTTGATGCCTGCAGAAAGCCTGCTGTCTTACTGCTTCCCTAATACAAAATACAACGAAAACCCGCACAAGGCGGGTTTTCGCAATTGCCGGCAGACACTCGGCAGCTATGAGGTTTTCTCATCATCCGACACTGCCAGTCTGTTTACATCTTAACGGCACCTTCTGCCACACCTGCCACGATATACTTCTGCAGGAAAATATAAAGAATGACAATCGGGATGATCGTTACCAGCACAGCCGGGAAGATCAGCTCCCACGGGTTACCGTACTGACCTGATGTCAGCTTGGCGAAGTATAACTCCAGCGTCAGGGTTTTCACTCCGTTGCTGTTACCGATTACCAGGAAAGGAAGCAGATAGTCGTTCCAGATCCACATACCGTTTAATACGATAACAGTAACTGTAGTTCCCTTTAACAGCGGGAATACTACTTTAAAGAACATCTGAAAAATGTTGGCTCCGTCAATGATCGCCGCTTCCTCCAGAGACTGGGGAACGCTCTTGATAAAGCCATGATACAGAAATACTGACATACTCAGTCCAAAACCGCCGTACATGAAGATCAGTCCGGGGATGTTCTTGAGTCCTATTTTCTCAAAGAGATCCAGCAAAGGATACATCAGAGACTGGAAGGGGATCAGCATTGCTGCGGTAAATCCAAGATAAAGTACAGTACCCAGGATGCTCTTGCTTCTTACCATTACCCATGCTGCCAGAGAAGAAACCATAACCAGAAGCAGCACAGAAATGAAGGTGATCACAAAGGTGATCCAGATGGCGCGGAAGAAATGGATCTGCTGCGCCGCACTGATAATATACTGAAAGCTCCAGGAAGAAGGCGCGCTGACCGGTGAATCCACGATCTCATTGTTGGATTTGAAGGAATTGAAGATCAGGAAAACCAGCGGAGCCAGTGTATAAATCGCAACGAGGGCCAAAATCGCGTGCATCAAGGCCTGACCTGTTTTATGACGTCCCTGCATGCTCATTACAGCTCCACCTCCTTCTTAGATGTAATGGAAACCTGAACCAGGGTTACAGCTGCGATCAGCACAAAGAAGATAACAGCCTGTGCCTGTGCAAGACCGTAGTCCGGGGGAGAACCGTCACGGGTTGTATACAGGATCTGCATCGCCAGCATTCTGGTACTGAAGTTACCGTCTGTCAACGCTACGTTCTGATCCAACAGCATGAAGCATTTGGACAGTGTCAGGAAAAATACGATAGTAAAGGATGGCATCAGCATCGGAACCGTGATGCTCTTAAATCTCTGCCAGGTACCTGCTCCGTCAATCGCCGCCGCTTCCGACAGATCCTTCGGAATATTATTCAAACCGGTGGTATAGATGATCATCATATAACCGGCCATCTGCCATGTGATCAGCATTACCAGGGCAAACAGCGCCTTGGTGTTGTCCTGCGTCATGTTGCACAGCGCAGGAATGGAAATGATTCCGTCTTCTCCGAACAGAATCTTGGAAAAAACGATTTCAAAAATGAACTGCCAGATATAGCCCAGTGCCAGGCCACCTAACAGGTTAGGCAGAAAGTAGATCGTGCGGTATGCCGCAGCGCCTTTGTTCAGGCTGGTTGCCAGAAGCGCCATTGCAAGGGATACCACGTTGATCGCTACAACTGCCACAAGCGTTACCTTAATGGTATATACAAACGCATCAAGGAATTTTTTGGTTTTAAATGCCTTAACATAGTTGTCGAAGCCAACAAACGCTTCCCAGAAATGATCACCGCCTGCAAAGTAGGTACCTCTCCAGGCTGTAAAGGAATAAATGACACCCATGATGAACGGGATCACAATTACCATAACAAACAAAATCAGGGCCGGAAGCGCTAACGGTACAAATCTTTTTTTATAATATCTGTCCATTACGTCTCTCCTTGTCTTTTCTTTTCCCCTGTCGTTTTCCGGCTTTGCCGGAAAGAGGAGGCTGCCGCAGCCCATGTCGCATGTTTGCGGCAGCCGGAAAATCCTGTTTTACAAAATTCTGTTTCGTTCTGTCACTTTTTATATGGCTCGGTCGAGATTATTCCAGACCAGCCATTTCAGCCCAGCTGCTGATGGCATAATCTGCGATATCGCTGTAAGCGGTTTCAGGCCATTCTGCAGTATTTACATAGTTCTCCATCATCTGCAGACCGAAGTTATCGGTAGCCCAGCCCTTAGGAGCGCCTGCGTATGCGTTGGTCAGAGTCTTATCCGCAGCCATGTAGGAGATAATGGAATCGCCCAGGCTGTAGCCAGCGGAGGTTGTTGCAGGATCAGCGTTGTAAGGGATGAAGGACATTTCTTCCACAACGAACTTCTGACCTGCTTCAGTGGTGTTCAGCCATACAAGGAACTCTTCTGCCAGTTCTTTTTCTTCATCAGAAACCTTGTCGTTGATGCAGTAGTAGTTCGGTACGAATACCGGAATGGACTCAAGCATATGCTCAACTGTCAGACCTTCTACCTTGATGTCATCCTGTGTGAAGGGCATCTTAATGGGCAGGAAGGTCAGGGTATCAACGATGTCAGCATTTGCTTTCTTGATGTTCTCGTATGCCCAGTTGCCCTGCTTTAAGAAGATTGCCTTGCTGTTTGCGAAGGTTGCAACAGAAGGATCATAGCCATTGGTAGTTGCATTGATCAGTTCCGGTCCTCTGGGGGTTGTTGCATTGGCGGTCTTTAAATCCAGAGCCTTTGCATAAGCTTCGAATGCACCCTTGCCAGCCTGCAGCTGTTCCAGAGTAGCTTCGCCGGCTGCCTTGGAATCCGGGAAGATCGCGTCTACTGCAATGTTAACGAAGTGGTCACCATAGGTCCATTTTTCGGAGCCTGCTACAGAGAATACGCCTTCCAGAGTAGCTGCCTTGCCGGTCTTCTCTGCTGCCAGTGCGAATTCCTGACCGCTTAAGGTAACGCTTCCTGCTGTGCCTTCTTTGATGTAGCTCTGCAGAGTCAGAACCATCTGCTCAAACTCGTCATAGGTTGCTGTCTTGAATGCTTCAAGGAAAGCGTCTACCTGATCTTCACCAAACAGAGCTGCCAGCATCTCTTTATCTACGATGTAGCCATAGCCTTCTACGTTATAAGGAATACCATAATTTGCAGTGCCATCTGTCAGGTTGAAGCTCTCCGGGATATCAGCTACCAGCTGTTTGAACTCTTCATTGGTTGCCTTGGAAAGATCCATTGCAAATCCGCCCTCTGTCCATTCAACCAGAGATTCGGAGTTCATGCAGGAGAAGATCGCCGGCTTGTTCTTGGAGTTCATTTCGGTACGAAGTGTGTCATCACTGTTAACGCCGGAACCCAGGGAGAATACCTTAACCGTAACACCCTTTTCCTCGCCGAAGGCCTCTGCTGCAGCTGCCATAGCGTCTGCGTTCTCACCCTTGTTGTTAAAGATGTACAGGTCGTAATCAGCGGAACCTGTAGAGGTGGAAGCTGTGTCTGCGCTGCCTGTGCTGGAAGAGGAGCTTCCGCAGCCTGCCAGTGCGCTCACTGCCAGCATGCCTGCCAGTGCAAGGGATAACCATTTTTTACCTTTCATTTCATAATCCTCCTTGTTTCTTTATGGATTCTGAGAAGCTGTGGTTTGTAGAAGTTGTCCTGTAAAACCGCTGCATCCTTGAATCCTTTTAGAGCTCTTGCCTAATGTACTGAGCTCTTGTTTCCTGATGAGGTCATCATAGCACCGTCCTATATGTATGTCAGCCGATAACATGTGCACCTTTTATACTTTTGTCCCTTTTTACAAATTTAAAATGCAATATTTGTACAGTTTCACGAAACCTTTTTCTATTTTCAGCTACGCAAAAGTTCCAATTTCATACTATTTATGCTATTTTTCTCATTATGTGGTATATCAAATGTGTTTTCGAAATACATATTGTGTTACCGATGACATACGATACCGGGGTCACAAGATCTTTCGCCCACAGGAGCTTGCTCATGGATGGGCGAACGATCTTGTGACCCGCCCCAATAGGAGCATAAAAGTGGGATGATAATCCCACGATATGCGACTATCGGGCAGGATTGTGGGAGTGCGCAGCACGGAACAATCCTGCAGGTATCAAAACCAAGGCCCAGGAACGTTAAAATGCCGGAGCTTTTTACGCTCCGGCATTTCTCACACCAGTTTCTTTTATATTTCCGTCTTCAAAACCGTAGTCCCCCGCTGCACCAACCGTACCGGCAGTACAATCTTCTGGGGGACAGACTCATTCTTCAGACTCTTCGCAATATATTCCACGCACAATTCTGTCATTTCTTCCACAGGCTGATGGATCGTCGTGATCTGGGGTGTTGTTACCGTCGATATCATCGTGTCATCGAAGCCGACCAGCTGGATATCCTCCGGCACCCGTTTGCCCATCTGTACGCCGACCTGGATCACCTGAGAAGCGATCAGATCACTGCTGGCAAAAATTCCATCCACGTCCGGGAACTCCTGCAGTGCCCTGCGGATAAAGTCTTCATAATGCATGGAGCCGTACTGCAGTCTGTCGCTCACCAATATGCGGTACGGAATTCCTGCCTTTTTACAGACATCGGAAAATCCATCCGCACGCCGGTCCGCAGGCATGTCCTTACCGGCGACGCCGCCGAAATGCAAAAGATTCTTACAGCCGCATTCAATCAGATGCTCTGCTGCCAGCTTGCCGCCCTGATAGTTGTCACACTGTACGGAAATCGTATCATCGTCCCCTCCCCGCTCCAGATTCACGACTGGGATGTTCATTTTGCGAAATTCCCGTGTCTGAACATATTTGCTGCACAGCACAATGCCCGCCACACGGTTTGATATGCACATATCCAGATAGTCCTGTTCCTTTTCCGGCTGCTCCTTTGAATTACACAAAAGCAGCTTAAAGCCCTTTTCCGCTGCTGAGGATTCTAAATTACTGATCACCTTTATAAAAAAGGGATGCGAAATATGCGGCACGATCAGTCCGATCGTATTGGTATACTGTTTGGAGAATGCACGTGCCAGCTCATTTGGCTGATAGTGCATTTCTTCCATTGCTGCATATACCTTTTTCCGCGTCCCTTCACTGATATATCCCCTGTTGTTTATAACACGAGATACTGTTGTTGCCGTTACACCCGCCCTCTGGGCGATATCCTTTAAGGTTGCCATTTTCTGTCTCTACACTCCATTTCAAATCAGGAATATTCCTCTCCCACTAGTATTATAAATATTATTTCGTAAAATATCAACCGGTAACATATTCCCGTTACAGTTCACTCGTACCCTTCTGAGTTCAGATTCCGTGCTTGCACGAAAATCTGAGTTAAGAAGGGTACGAGTGAACTGTAATATATTCCCAGAGTACAGATTCCTTTACAGCGCCCGCGTCGATTCCTGTTCCAGCAATTCTCCCGGAAAAATCTTATGCTGATGGCTGCTTTTGCCATCCAGCAGATCAAACAGATGATGGACAGATTCTTCTGCAATTTCCTGAATCGGCTGACGGATCGTCGTCAGGGTCGGATTGTAATAGCTGCACAGCTCAATTCCGTCAAAGCCCGCAACAGAATAATCCTGCGGGATCCGTTTTCCCGCCTCTGCGATCGCCCGACAGGCTCCCACTGCCATCGTATCTGAAAAAGCAAACACTGCCGTAAACTCTTTTCCTTCATCCAGCAGCTGTCGGGTCAGAACATAACCGTTTTCCATACTGTAGGACGGAAGCTTCGGATTCATATAGCAGATCAGTCCCTCATCCGGCTCGATTCCCTGTTCCCGAAGTGCCCGCAAATATCCCATCAGACGCATCCGACCGATGCTGACATCTTCTTTTCCCGCAGCGAGCACCGCGATTTTGCGGTGTCCCAGTCGGATCAGGTAATCTGTCATCCGATATCCTTCTTTTTCATCGTCAACAGACAAGGTGGAGTAATTATCGTGCCGGATTCCGTCCGGTCCTTCTCCGACTGTTGAGAGAATAAACGGTATCCGCAGCTTACTCAGCTTTTCTTCTGAATGAACAAAATGTCCCCCAAGAAAGATCAGACCTGCCAGACGTTTTTCCTTTACCAGCTCCAACGCCACATCAACCTCATCCTCATCCGATTCAACGTGCCGGATCACCATGGAATACTTTTTCTTTTTGATCTCATCCTCCATGACCTTGATCGCTCCGGCAAAAAACGGGTTTGTTAATCCCTTCACAAGCACAGCGATACACTTTCCGTCCGTCCGCTTCAGATACCGCGCACTGTTATTCGGAATATACCCATACTTCTGAATGATATCCATTACCTTCTGCTTCGTTTCAGGATTGATATCCGGATGGTTATTGATCGCCCGGGATACCGTGCTTACTCCAACGCCGCACATCCGTGCAATATCTTTAATTGTGATCTCTTCTATCTCTCTGTTTTCCTGCTCCATTGCTTCTCTGCCCTACCATACTTATTGTTTCGACCGCAATTGTCAAAGTTTCGCGTTTCCTCCGACATTTTATAGGAAAACCCCCGTAAAGTCAAAACAATCACAAAATTATCACAAAATTATAAAAAGCCGCCCGGCTGTTTGCAGTAGCCGAACGGCTTTATTCTTTTTTCTAAATATGTATTTTTATTCCGGTACGCAGCTCATCCTTTTACAGCACCAGCTACAACACCCTCGATGATGTACTTCTGGCATGCCAGATAAAATACAATGATCGGAATGATGGCAAGCACCAGGACGCCCATCATCGCACCCATGTCGACAGAGCCATATCCGCCCTTCAGATACTGAACTGCGATGGGAACTGTTTTATACTTCGTCATATCCAGTACAAGATACGGAAGCAGATAGTCGTTCCAGATCCACATCGTCTGCAGGATTGCAACCGTAATACAGGTTGGCTTCATAATCGGCATAACAATTCCGAAAAAGGTCTGCAGCGGCGTACAGCCATCGATCATCGCAGCCTCTTCAATTTCCAGCGGGATGCTCTTTACAAAACCGCAGAACATAAAGACGGAAAGCCCTGCGCCAAATCCCAGATATACAATGACGATACCAAGCGGATTATTTAATTTCAGCATATCCGCCAGCTTGGACAGGGTAAACATTACCATCTGGAACGGAACGATCATCGAAAACAGACACAGAAAATACAGCGCAGTTGTAAAACGATTCTTTACACGGCTGATATACCACGCACACATGGAGGTACACAGGATGATCACGCCAACAGACAGCACCGTAATAAAGAGAGAGGTAAAGAACGCGTCAATAAAGCCGGTTCTCTGGATTCCCTTGATATAGTTTTCGATGCCGACAAACATCTTGTCCTTAGTAATGGCAAAGGGTTTCTTACTGATATAAGCCTTCTTTTTAAAAGAGTTAATCACAACCAGCGCGATCGGAAATACATAGGCAATGGAAATCAGGGTAAAGACCAGCGTAAAGATCCAGCCATGCTTTGCTTTTCTCACATTCATTACTGCTGTACCTCCTTTCTACGTGTCAGCCAGTTCTGCGTCAATGCGATCGCTGCTACCAGCAGGAAGAATACGACCGCTTTCGCCTGACCGACGCCCTCCCAGCCGGTACGTCCATAAAATGTACGGAAAATATTCAGCGCCAGCAGCTCGGACATGTTGGAGGGCTCGCCGTTTGTCAGCGCCAGGTTCTGGTCGAACAGCTTAAACGAATTGGTCAGGGTCAGGAATGTACAGATCGTAATGGAGGGCATTACCATCGGAATTGTCACGTTTTTCAAAATCTGTCCGGAAGTCGCACCGTCAATCTTTGCAGCCTCGATCAGATCTCCCGGGATATTCTGAATTCCGGCAATGTAAATGATCATCATATAGCCGATCTGCTGCCAGCACATCAGAATAACCAGTCCCCAGAAGCCATAGACGGAGGAATAGGTCAGTGTCCGGTTCATATACAGCAGTACACCATTTAACAGAAGCTGCCAGATATAACCCAGGATGATACCACCGATCAGGTTCGGCATAAAAAATACTGTCCGGAAGATATTTGTCCCCCGAAATCCCTTTGTCAAAAGCAGCGCTACCGCAAATGCAAGCACATTGATCAGCACAACCGTCACAACTGTGAAAATCGCTGTATACCACAGGGCGTGTACAAATGAAGCATCTGTAAAAATTTTAAGATAGTTTGAAAAACCGATAAACTTTGCATCTGTTACCGTCGTGAACTTGCAGAAGGACAAATATACACCCATCGCAAAAGGCGCAATAAATCCAAGGATAAATGCAAGAAATGTGGGCAGAACAAAAATCGGCCAATACCGTCTGATTGCTTTCTCCATAATTTCCTCTCATTCTGCCGCTTTCGTGTTCTCTGCATCCGCACAGGCGGCATTGTTTCAAAACATCTGTAATTACCGCACGTAAAGCAAAAATCCCGTGCGTGAAAGGGAAAGGGCGGGCACATAGCCCGCCCTCTGATTATGATCCTCTTTGTTTACCTGCATACCGATTTTTGGTGCAGGACTCTTATGCAGCTAAATTATTCCGCATGTGCTGCGTCATACTCTGTCTTCCAGCCATCTACGAATGCGGTTACAACAGCATCCCAGTCGCCGGTGCCCTGAGCATACTCAAGCAGTGCGCTGCCGACGCCGTTTTTCCACTCTTCAGAAGGCATTGTGGTGAAGTTCCATGATACAGGTGTCTTACCAGCTTTGGTGTACTCATCATTTGCAAGTACCAGCGGGTTCTGAGACTGATAACCGTCTTCAAAGGTCTTGAAAGGTGTTACAAAGCCCATGGTGTTTGCCAGAGCGTCACGACCGGTATCGCTGGTTACAACCCATTCCATGAAGTCCAGAGTTGCCTGGATATCAGCAGGATCTGCATTCTTGTTTACACACCAGTAGTTCTCGGAACCGGTGCACAGGCCCTGATTTTCTTCGCCTTCTGCGCCAATATAGATAGGAAGCATGCCAAGATCTTCATCTGCTACTTCGTTATCCTTGATGTCGTTGTAAGCCCAGGTACCATTCTGGTAGAAGACAGCTTCGCCAAGTGCAAATTCGCTGGCAGCATCTTCACCAGTCTTACCGGACAGCAGAGCCGGATCACAGGTAGAATCTGTGATGTAAAGATCGAAGATCTGTTTGTAGTTGTCCAGATAGGTTCCCTTGATAGCAGGAGAAGAGGTAATTCCGTCTGCCTTATATTCATAGTACAGAGGCAGGTTTGCCAGATGTGTCTTAAATCTCCAGTCAGAGGAGGAATCAAAACCGGCTGAAGCGAATGCACCTTCTACGCCAAGGTCATCCTTGTGAGCCTGAATTCCATCTGCAACTTTCTTCAGTGCTTCGAAGTTGTTCAGCTCATCGATGGATTTGATCTCTGCATCATCCAATGCAAAATAGTCATTTAACAGTGCCTTGTTGTAGATCAGACCATATGTTTCAATTACATATGCAATACCCTGAACAGCGTCGCCATCCTTTAACACATAATCGTCTGACAGTACGTTCTTATAAACCTCGCTGTCCTTTAAGTCATAGCAATAATCCTTCCAGGAAGCCAGACCAACGGGACCATTTACCTGAAACAGGGTAGGTGCTTCTGTCTTTGCCATTTCGGACTTCAGAGTAGATTCATAGGTTCCGCTTGCTGCAGTTACAACAGTTACCGGTACGCCGGTTTCAGCGGTGTACTCTGCTGCAAGATCTACCCAGTCATCTGCCTGCTCGGGTTTGAAGTTTAAGTAATAAACCTTGCCTTCGCCTGTGGCAGCAGCCTCTTCCGTTCCAGTCTCTGCCTCGGTATCTGCAGCCTCGGTCTTTTCCTCAGTTGCTTTCGTTTCTGCCGGAGCAGCTCCGGTATCTGCGGTAGTGCTTCCGCAGCCTGCAAGCATCGTTGTTGCCATTGCCGCACTCAGTAATACACTGATCAGTTTCTTTTTCATAGCTCTACCTCTCTTTTTTATTGGTGACAGGCGCTTTTCTCAGCGCAATTCCTGTCTGTTGTTGTCCCGGTAATGCTCCCGGGAACGCTTCCGGAAACGTTTCCGGATGCTATGGTTGTATATTACCACGAGGTACACCATGCGGCAATATCAATTTATTCAGATTGCATGTTTGTTTTTTAAGAACTTGTATATTCTATACAAATTGCATATTTTTTCATCGAAGTGCCTGTGTGATTCCCTTCACCGACGACAAATACTCCATTGGAGACATTCCCATTTCTTTTTTAAACTGTCTGGAAAAATATTGTACCGATCCATAGGACAGACGTGCAGCAATTTCTGTGATGTTGCAATTTTCTTCCCGCATCATTTCCCGTGCACGTCGGATCTTCATTCTGCTGAAATATTCCATTGGTCCGCATCCGAATTCCTTATGGAAAAGATGCTGCAGCGCAGACCGGCTCATATAAAAAACATCACAGAGTGTATTCATATCGATTTGCTCCTGAACATGCTCCTGCATATAGTGGACGACCTGAATCAGTCGGGAACTTTTCAGATGTGCTGTCTCTTCCGTCAGCTCAAACCGTTTGGAATCGTCCGCCTTTTCTTCCCGCTCCCTGCGCAGCGTCAGCAAAAACAGCTCCAGATTCAGCAAAATCATCTGCTGCGCGTACAAGAATATTTCCTTTATCTACATATAAAAATTCCCAGAAATCCATCCTTTCCGCTGTCATTACTACAGTTGTGCAGATCGTGTTCTGTTCCATGGCAGGATATGCCTTTGCGAGAATTGAGTTCCCGTTCAAAAACTTTATTTTCGTACTGCTGTTATCCGTCCTGATGGTTCCCGGACAGATTTTCCTGCTTCCCCAGTATCAGTTAATCCAGAAGATGGGACTGTTGAACACCATCCCGGCGCTGTTTCTTCCGAACCTGTTCAGTGCCTTCGGTACATTCCTGCTGCGGCAGTTCTTTATGTCCATGCCTCAGGAGCTGGAAGATGCCGCAATCGTAGATGGCTGTAACCGGTTCCAGATTTTCGGACGTATTATGGTTCCGTTAATCCAGCCCGGTATCGCAGCGCTGACCATCTTCACCTTCAAGTTCGCATGGAACGACTTCATGTGGCCTCTGATCGTCAACAACTCCATGGATAAGCTGATCTTAGGTCCTGCACTGTCCACTCTGCAGGGTCAGTACACAACACAGTACCCGATGCAGATGGCAGGCGCCGTATTAGCCGTTATCCCGCTGGTTGTAATCTTCTTCATCTTCCAGAAGCAGTTTATCGAAAGCGTGGC
>ENA-UOJR01002588-UOJR01002588.1-human-gut-metagenome-genome-assembly--contig:-C115P-NODE-2588-length-12568-cov-4.767522_pt1 | contig 12568 bp, 10 predicted proteins | sample MGYA00242354_ERZ723901 | MGnify/ENA metagenome assembly ERZ723901
ATAATGGTATTTATATCAAGACACCGATTTATTTGTTTCAGAAATATTTTCATTATTATTTTTCGCCGGAAAATTATCTGATTTTTGATACGGACGATTTATTTTATTACTCCACCCGCACCATAAGCCGCCGCGGAGGGCATCTTTTTGTTGCCGATTACGGAATGCAGGTGAATATTTTATCCCGCTATGGCATTAAAAATTATGCCGTAGCCGGACGGGATTATCTGTTTGCCAACGGAAACACAAGAGATTTCCGCTATGAAAACCTTGTGATTATCAACCGCTATCACGGCGTATGCCAAAAAACAAAACAGGGACAGATTTATTATGAAACAAAAATTCACTGGAACGGTGATTTATTAGTCGGGCGCTATGAAAATGAAATAGAAGCTGCCATTGCCTATAACAAAGCAGCTTCCACTCTTTTAAGAAAAGGATATCTGAAAGATTATCCGGTTAATTATATTGAAGAACTTTCCGATTCGGAATACCGCTCCCGCTATCAGGTAGTAGATATTTCCGACAAAATTAAAGTTCTTAAATCGCTCCTTTAATAAACAGCACCATAAATAAAAGAATCATAATACCATTCAGCACTGAGCCAACCGCCGGTGTCACATGGTAAATATCTTCTTCTTTGTTACAGCGAACCGCAAGCACAAATCCAATGATACTAAGTACCATCGTTGCAAGACCGAGCGCACCAATTTCCATTCCTGCCCTGCCTTTTGCATGTCCGGACACAATGCAGAGTGTCAAGAGAATAATAATCGAAAGGACACCCAGTACCACTGAAATAATTCCATGCTTTGGATGTTTCTTATCACTAAAACGTATTCTTTTGCGATTTCCAAAACGTACTTCCATCTTCGGTCTCCTTTCACTTTCTTCCGAGTGCACGAATGATTTTTTTTGAAAGATAATAACAAATATATCCCAAAATAACACCAAACGTATTTAGGCACAAATCATCGACATCAAAGCATCCCACTTTCGTCACGAGCTGAATCGTTTCCACAACAAGACTGAAAGCAAATCCAAGGAACGTCACAAACAGCCCTCTTCTAAAATAATGCCCCTTAAAATGAACACCTTTTCGCTGTTCTCTGTATAGTACCGGGACCAGAAAACCAAATGGCATAAATACCACAACATTTCCTAATAGATTAATAGCAAAGTATACCATGCCAATCTGCTCCCTGTACATCAGATACCGTTTAATTTCCCGAAACAACTCCAGATTGTACTGATAGGTAGTATACGGCTCATTGCGTCCATATTCCTCACTAAAGAAGAGAAAATAGACCAATAAAATCATATAACAGATAAAGCATACCGTTAATAAATTGCTTATGAACCGTTTCATCTTTTCCTCCTAAAAACACAACCAAAATCTATCTTACTGTCTTAAAGTTACTCCTAAGTTTTCCAGTTTCTTTAAGATTTTATCCATAACAGCCGATACATCTTTATCCTCTAACGTACGATCTTTGGCACGGAAACGAATGGAATATGCCAGTGATTTTTCATCTTTTCCAACATTTTCCCCTTCGTAAATATCAAACAAATGATAATCTTCAAGCAGCTTTCCACCGCTCTTTCGGATTACTTCCTCGATTTGTCCGGCTAATACTGTCTTTTTCATAACCAGAGAAATATCACGTGTTACTGCCGGGAATTTAGCAACGCCCTGATATTTGATATCAAAGTTTGCTTTTTCAGCTAATTTTGCAACATCCAGTACAGCAACATATGTCTTTGTTCCCAGATTATAATTATCTGCCACTTCCGGATGTACTTCACCCAAATAGCCAAGGACTTCTCTATCTATCATTATATCCGCTTTTCTTCCAGGATGCAAATAGGAATGTTCTCCTTTTGGCTCATAAGTAACACCTGTTGTGATACCAAGTCTGTCAAGAATTGCTTCCACACAGCCTTTCATATCAAAGAAATCGCCCTGTCCGTACATACCAAGTGCTAACATCATTTTTTCTTCCGGCAGTTTGGTAAGCGGAAGGGATTCCGGCAGATATACATTTGCCATTTCATACAAACGCACATCTTTGTTGCGGTGATTATAGTTTGTCGAAAGCGAGGTAAGCATACCGTTTAACGGTGTTGTACGCATGATACTGTAATCCACTCCAAGTGGATTGGAAATTTCAATTGCCTTGCGAAGCTCATCCCCTTCCGGAATCAGCAGTTTATCAAATGCTTTCGGGCTTTCAAAAGAATAAGTCATTCCTTCCGAAAAACCATACGACTCAATCACATTACGAATCATATTGCAAATGCTTGTCTGGTAGGAAACACCGCCCTGTGTTGCCTCACCGCTTGGAAGCGTTGTAGGAATCTTATCATAACCGTAAAATCTTGCTACTTCCTCTGCCAAATCGGCAAGACGCAGAATATCCTGACGCCAAGTTGGAACATGAACACATTTCTTTGCCTTATCCGGTACAAGCTCAACCATTTCCCAATATTTACACATCTCATCTTCGGAAACATCAATACCAAGTAATGCGTTGATTTTATCAACATCATAAACCACATCAATCGGCTCTTTTTTCTCCGGATAAACATCCACACAGCCACCGACAACTTCACCGGCACCTAATTCTTCAATCAACTGACAGGCACGGTTCATCGCTTCCATCGTAGTATTTGGGTCTAAGCCTTTTTCAAATTTTGCCTGTGCATCGGTTCGCATACCGATTTTTTTACCGGAAAGACGAATGTTTGTACCGTCAAAGCAGGCAGCCTCAAACAGCATCGTCTTTACATCGTCCGTAATTTTGGAATTTTCACCACCCATGATTCCGGCAAGTCCAACGGATTTTTCACCATCACAAATCATAAGAATGGAAGAATCCAGTTCTCTCTCCTGACCATCGAGTGTCTGGAATTTCTCACCGTCTTCTGCTCTCTTTACTACAATTTTATGACCGGCAATTGTATCTAAGTCATACGCATGCATCGGCTGCGCATATTCCTGCATTACATAGTTTGTAATATCTACGATATTGTTAATCGGACGGATTCCGCTTGCTGCCAGTCTGCGCTGCATCCACTCCGGCGATGGTTCAATCTTAATATTCTTTACCACGCGCGCCACATAACGGGAACACAAATCCGGCGCCTGAATTTCAACGGAAATGTAATCCTCTGTCTTTTCATCATTTCCACTCTCTGTTACAACCGGCGGAACAAATGGTTTTCTAAATGTAGCTGCTGCTTCTCTTGCAATACCAAGAACACCAAAGCAGTCCACACGGTTACTTGTCACTTCATATTCAAAATCAGCATCACGAAGGCCAAGTAAGGCAATCGCATCACTGCCAACCGGCGCATCTTTATATTCCGGATTATCACTGAGAATATAAATACCATCCTCTGCTGCATCCGGATAAAAATCGGTTGAAGAACCAAGTTCCTCAATAGAACACATCATGCCGTTACTTTCCACGCCACGCAGTTTTCCTTTTTTAATTTTTACGCCACCGGCAACTTTTTTACCATCATGACCGCCGGCAACACGGCCGCCATCCAAAACAACCGGCACTTTCTGTCCTTCTTTTACATTGGAAGCACCTGTTACAATCTGCGTTGTTGTTCCTTCCTCGTCAATTGCCACCTGGCAGACAACCAGTTTATCCGCATCCGGGTGTTTTTCAATTTTCTCAATTTTACCTACAATAATTTTGTCCAAATCTGCATCGAATTTTTCATATCCTTCGACCTTTGTTCCGGACATTGTCATTGCATCCATATATTCCTGCTCTGTACAGGTAAGTTCCGGTACATAAGCTTTAATCCATGATAATGGTGTATTCATTCTTAAACCTCCTTAAAACTGTTCCAAAAATCTCTTGTCATTTTCATACAAAAGGCGCATGTCATCAATCTCATATTTTAAGAGGGCAATACGCTCTAAGCCGACACCAAAGGCAAATCCTGTGTATTCTTCCGGATCAATACCACTCATCTCAAATACATGTGGATGAACCATACCGCATCCTAAAATCTCAATCCAGCCCTCACCTTTACAGAAACGACAGCCCTTACCGCCGCATTTGAAACAGGTCACATCCATTTCTGCACTTGGCTCAGTAAAAGGAAAATGATGTGGACGGAATTTTACTTTGGTATCTTCTCCAAACAATTTCTTTGCAAACTGTTCCAGTGTACCTTTCAAATCAGCAAAAGTAATGTTTTTGTCAATAACAAGTCCTTCAATCTGATGGAACGATGGAGAATGTGTTGCATCGACATCATCGCTTCTAAATACTCGTCCCGGTGAAATCATACGAATCGGTAATTTCCCCTTTTCCATCTCGTGTACCTGAACGGAAGAAGTCTGGGTACGAAGTACAATTTTATCATTAATATAGAAAGTATCCTGCTCATCTTTTGCCGGATGATTTGCCGGAATGTTAAGTGCTTCGAAGTTATAGTAGTCATACTCTACTTCCGGACCTTCGACAACCTCATAACCCATGCCGATAAAGATTTTTTCGACTTCTTCTAAGGCAATCGTGTTTGGATGACGGTGACCCATCTTTCGCTCACGGCCGGGCAAAGTTACATCGATTACTTCGGCTTTCATTTTTTCCTCGCGAAGTTTGCGCTCAAAAGCAGCTTTCTTTTCCTCTAAACTGCTCTCGATTTTTGCCCGTGCCTCATTCACCATCTGACCAACTTTCGGACGGTCTTCCGGTGCCACATCCTTCATGGACTTAAGGACACTTGTCAGTTCTCCTTTCTTTCCCAAAAAGGCAACCCGGATTTCATTTAATTTATCGAGTTCCCCCGACTGCTCAATTTGAGACATCGCATTGCTTAAAATATGCTCCAATTTTTCTTTCATGATAATCTCCTTTCCTGAAAGATTTCTTTTCTTGTAATAAAAAAAGCCCCTTACAGAGATTTCTCTGCAAGGGACGAATCAACTCGCGGTACCACCCAAATTCCTATCAAAAATGATAAGCACTCATAATACGATAACGGATATCAGCCGTCACTTTCTACTTTTGTCTTTTGACCGTTCAAAAGCAAGACTCCGGTGCGAAATTCAACTGCTAACGGAACCTGACAGAACTTACAGCCGATGATTCTGTCTCTCTGAAGGAAATTAACAGTCTGTCTGGCAAATACCAACACCTTCTGCGTCATTTTCATAATGAAACCTTTTACACTTTAGCATATATGGTTGTTCTCTGTCAAGTGTTCGATGGGAGGTTTTTAGTTTCCGTAGTTTAGAAAAAAGTTTGCGTCTCGTGGGCGTTCTCACTAATTGAGTGCGTAGCGGTATGGGCACTGAAACTACCAGTGCCTCATACCGACGTACTCAAAACCCACGAGCCACAAAGTTTTTCTAAATTACTGGAAATCTAAAAACTGACAGCGAGCACCCGGCACAGGCTACTGCTTTAACAAGTCAGTTAGATGGGTTTTCAATGCAAACTTTTCAGTCGAATTATTTTAATTGAAAGAAACTCATCGTTTTCTTTAACTTGTTTGAAATTTCATCCAAACGGGTTGCAAAACCTGCCAGCTGGTCAATGTTACCATTTAATTCTTCCATCGATGCACTTGTTTCCTCTGTGGAGGCTGCATTTTTTTCGGAAATGGATGACAGATTTTCAAGTACTTCTGTGACTTTGTTTTTCGCACTGTCACATGTTGCTGCACTCTCTCTTACAACCTCAATATTTTCTTTGGTATCGCCAATTCGATTTGAAACTTCTTCAAATTTATGTTTAGTTTCATCCAATTTGCTTTTTTGTTCTTTGGTCTGCTCGGAAAGTACTTCCATTGTTTTCACCATCTCACCGGAAGCGGCAAGCAGTGTATCAATAATCTCTTCAATGGTAACAGTCGAATTCTGGGACTCGTCTGCCAACTGCTTAATCTCATCTGCGACAACGGCAAATCCTTTACCGGATTCTCCTGCACGGGCAGCTTCAATGCTTGCATTCAGACTCAGAAGATTGGTCTGTGAAGCAATCTGTGTAATTAACTGCGTTGATTCCTGTATTCTCTGTACTAAAGTATTCGTCTTTTCAATCTGCTCTGCCACTTTGTAAATCGCATTTGTGGTATCCTCATTGCGGCTTTCCAGTTCTGCCATAATAACGCTTGCATTTTCCCCAGCTTCCGTCATCTCATCCGACAGTTTTGTCATATCAAATATCTTCTGCTGCATCTGGTCAATCATATGATCCATAACCTGAATTGCATCTACGGCATCCTGCACCTGTTCTGCCTGTGAATGTGCTCCCTGCGAAACATTGTTTACAGCATTTGCAATTTCTTTGGAATTGATGCGGCTGTCATTTGAGCGTTCTTTAACAACGCTTTCTGTCTCCGTAATATGTCCGGATGCCTCCTTGATAGAACGGACAATCTGGTAAAGTGTTCCTCTCACTTTTTCCAAACTCTCTCCCAATACGCCAATCTCATCCTTGCAGCACAGCGCTTTTTCATTTACATGGAAATCCAATTCTCCTTTTGTAAAACGGAGCAAATCATCCTTAAGCGCAATAATCGGTTTCAAAATCCGTTTGGTTGAGAAAATGCTGAAAAGAAAAGCCACGATCATCATGACAATGATACCTACAATTAACTCTATGGCAATATTGCGAATTACAATATTCATTGCCTGGCTGGTATCTTTCACCTGAGACCGCATATCATCTACGTAATTTCCTGTCGTTATAACCCAGTTCCATGGTTCAAATTTTTCTGAATACGCAATTTTCGGAGCCACGGTAGTTCCATCTGATTTCGTAAAATAGAACTCGTTAAAGCCACCACCGTTATTCGCTTTTTTCATAATATTCTGAAGAATCAATACACCGTTCTGGTCTTTTAACTGCTTACGGTTTGTCCCTTCCTGTTTACTCAGAATCGGGTGCATTACTAAGTTATAATCCGTATCGTCAATCCAAAAATAACCATCATTTACACCATCTTTGTCATAATCTGTACCATAACGCATATTACGAATTACTTCTAGCGCCTGTTCTTTTGCTTCTTCTTCGGACAATTTGTCATCCTGCGATAAATTATAATAATGAGAAACAATCGAAATTGCTGACTCAACCTGCGTCTTAATTTCAGTATTGTATCCATCGGTCATCGTATCTTTATAATTCTTTATACCGATATTATTTGTCGTCCGAACACCTATCATACCAATTACTGCTGTGATAATTACCGCTGCAATCATAATGCTCATTGTGGTAATCATCATAATCCCTCTTGTGCCAATTTTTCTTTTTTTCATGCTTAACCTCCTCGATGTCATCCAAAACTGCATTTATTCAACACAAAATATTATACTCCTTTTTTTCCTAATTACTACCTTTTTTTGTGAATAATGACATATTTTTAACAAATCTACCTTTTTTTGCAAACGCTTTGTGGGAAGTGTTTGCAAAAAGTCAGTTAGATGAGTTTTTCAATTAAAAAAATTCAACTGAAAAGTTTTGCACTGAGTGGGTTTTGAGTGCGCCCACGAAGTGCAAACTTTTCAGTCGAATTCTTTTCATTAAAAACTACATCTTATTTGATTGTCAAATAGTCAATATAACCATCCCATGTACCATCGTCACTTGTCACAACGAGTTTTACCTCCTGATTGCCAAGTCCGTGTGTTACATTTTTAATCGTATATTCTGCCGGATAACTTCCGCCATAGTAGAACGTTCCTTTTTTCTGACCGCCTACATATAAGTCTACCCGTGCCATCTTTGAGTTGTTTGAACAGCCACGCAATGTAAAGTCATGTGTTCCGTATCCAAAATTCTGCGTATATGAACAGGAATCATTGTTTCCATACAAGGCAACACCATTAAATGGAGAGCTGATTTACCTGCATAGGGACCGCCAAGTTTCATATCTTCGCACTGCACGGTCAAACCATTCCATGTACTGTTTCCACCGGAAGTATTTCCTCCTGAGCTGCTTCCACCGGATGTGCTTCCCCCAATTGTCAGATTATTTTTGTAAACATCCGCATAACCGCTGCTCTGGTAACCTTCTACATTCAAAGCTACTTCATAGAGTTTACCCATCGGCATGCCAAGGCTTTCCCATTTTTTAAAGTGTTCTGTCACCGAAATGGTTCCGCTTGTACGCTTACTTGTACGTACACTCCAGTACTGTTTGAATGTTGTGTCACCGTCAATTGACGGTTGATTGTAACGAGTTGTTTCATATACATCATACGTTCCGCCATCGACTGTAATCTGTCCTTTGGAAGAAGCTCCAGGCGGACGCCAGGTTCCCCAACTGTCTACGATGTAATATTCAACCAACGGGTTTCTGGACCAGCCATATACACAAAGGTAAGAATTTCCTTTGGGCTGGTAGTAACATCCATAATCAATGGAAATATTACCAATCTGGGAATATGTTTTTGTGCAGTCAAAGGTTTTTCCTTTGCGGAACAACGCATTCCCAATGTTGTCCCACCAGCAGCTGAAGTTTCCACCACCGTTTAAGGTCATGCTTGTATCGCCATAATTCTTCCACAGTGCGTAATCATAACCGTCTTCAACGCCGGTCTTTTCGTTGTAGATCGTCGTAGCTGCCTGAGCCGATACGGAAGGAATCATCATTCCGATGCATAAAAGCAATGCTACAACACCCATAAGTTTGTTTCGTTGCATTTGGCAACCTCCTTTCTCTGACATTAAAATATCACATTTTAACTATAATGTAAATACTATATTTGTTGATTTTTTATAGTTTTTTGGCTATGTCACTATTAGTTTTTGTGCAAATTGCATGCGTTTTATGTTGATTTTTCCCCGAGAATTGCATATACTTAGCACAGTAAAGAAAAAAGGAGTCATTCGATGGAAACAAATAACCTTTATATCTGGTCCATAAAAAATATTAAAAGCAATCGCATTTCCATTCATGCGGCGCAGGTTGCTTTTTTTATCATGGTGTCCTTTTTTCCTTTTTTAATGTTTTTTATTACCTTGTTAAAGCATACTCCCATCAGTGAAGCGGTCCTTCTTGCCTCCGTACAGAAGGTCATTCCTGCCAGTTTAAGTTCCCTTATCTCAACGTGGCTGAATGAATCGTTTGAGGCATCCACAACCATTCTTTCCGCTACCGTTATTTCCGCATTATGGGCCGGTTCAAAAGGGTTTGCTAGTATTGCCTATGAATTGGAAGCAATATATAGTGATGGATTGGATAAACACCGTTCTTTTTTTTCAAGGCGTTTTCATTCCATCTTAGATACCGTTTTATTTACAATTATGATTATTATTAGCTTAATTCTTCTTGTTTTTGGCAACCAGATTATCCAGTTGATTAATCGCTTTCTGCCATTTATGCAGCACATGACATTACTTTTGTTTTTGCTGCGCTCGGCATTTTCTCTGTTACTGTTTACGATTTATTTCGCCTTTTTGTACTATTTTATACCGGGCCGCCATGCGCTGTTTAGGGAAGAACTTCCGGGTGCCATCCTGTCTTCCTTTCTCTGGATTTCGTTCTCGTATCTGTATTCTTTTTATGTGGATACCTGGGGCACGATTTCATCGATTTACGGCAGTTTGACATCCATTGTCTTTTTGATGTTATGGCTTTATTTCTGCATCACTTTTCTTTTTCTTGGTGCGCTTTTAAACAAATATCTGCAAACCTACCACAGCATTCACCCCATCAATGACCTCAGACGGATTTCTGATATTGTAAAATACTACCTAAAAAGTAAAATTTGAGAATTTCCTCGCACTTTTTTCCCTGAGCTGCCATTTGATTGGCACCGTTTTGGCTCATCCCAACACCGTGACCATAACCGCCTCCGGTGAAAATATAAGAATCTCCCTTTTTTTCTATTGTAAAATATCCGCTCGGCAGACAACTAAGTCCCGACACTTCTTTTTTATCTTTTCTAAGATAGATTAATTTCTCACCACCAAACAAATTTCTTAAATTATATTCTGTGTAAATCCGCAGTGTATTTTTGCTCCCCGTAATTTGCGCCATCACTGCCACACCGCTTTTTCCTCTTTTTAGAATTTCTACTTTTTTGATTTCTCCTAACTCTGTCTGTCCGGTACTGAAAAATGTTCCATCCTTTTGTTTTGTCTGAATCTGTGTCGGATTTTTTTCATACCGGCTTTTTATCTTTTCGGAAATAAATTGCTGCAATTGTTTTTCAGACACGGTTGTCCGCCAGCGATACCATGGCGAATTGGTATCATAACTTTTTATTTCACCTTGCAAAAATTCAGAAAAATCCGCTTCTTTCTGCAAATCCAGTGTTTTTCTACTATCTCCTAACAATACGCACGGCATAAGATAACTTCTGTCTTTTTTCGCAAACCATACCTCCTTAATCCCGGCAGAAACTCCTGCAGAAACAGAATAAAAATAAGTTTCTGCCACTTGGTTTTCTGCAAAAACAACCTGACCTTTTGTTTCATTAACTGCTGCGATGGACGCAGCATCCTCGCGCAGATTGTTATACACCTGGAATGACACACTGTCGTCGACGTGCGCACCTAAAGCTGCCAGCCTTTTTCCCGCCATCTGCTTGATGGCATAACTTCTGGCGCATACTGCCTGCGCTTTCAATGCCTCCTTTTGATATTCAGTCGGCATTTCACTTGGCACAACACTATATAAATATTCCTCTAATGGCAGCTCATTGATTATATGTAATGCCTTGTCCACTAAATCAATTTCAAAAATGCCCCGGTACTCCGGATGTCCATACTGCTTATTTACACTCTCTACCCGGATTTTACCACCCGAATCCGGTATCACCACGATATGTTCCTTCACGTTTTGTGCCGTCAGTTTTTGCTTTTCTGATGCATCAAAATGTGTCTTCTTCTTTCCTGCAACCACGGTATACCCGGTTGTTCCTGAAAGCGTAACACTTGAGAAATCATAACTGTGATTTTTGTCATTTTGTAAAATCACACGAATATTAGCCGTTTTCTCTTTCTGTTCATATAGCAGCACCGCACAGATTTGCCCGGATGCCGCAACATATTTTGCTCCCGACTCACCTACCGATAATTCGTTTGCTTCCCCCGGTATCACTGTGCCATCACTTTTCAGATGATAAACACAAAATTCTGCATCCAGCGAAACAAAACCATAATTTTCAATCTGCAGTTTTTTATCCATAATACGCAGAATTTTTCCTTGGATCATATCTGGTTTTTTCCGAACTTTTACAACTTTTCCCTGCTCTTCAATTAAGTCTGCTACCCCGCTTATTTTTTCTTTGGAAACAGCAGAACGAAGCTGCCACGTTTTTTTCTGCCCGCGCCAGATTCCCTCAACTTTCTGTTGTTTTACGTCGGTTATGTACACATTGCGATACTCTTTTTTTGTTTTTACGACGCGACTCTCCCGAAAGGACTGAAACAGCCACAATCCGGCCACACAAAAAAACACAAGAAAAAATACAACAATTACTCTGCCTGTCCTTCTCAAAATAAAAATCCCCCTTTGCATTATAGTTTATGCAAAGAGGGTTTTATATATTACCATTCAATAAGCATTGCGCCCCAAGTTAATCCACCGCCAAAGCCTGACAAAATAATTTTATCTCCTCGCTCTAATAAATGATTGCGGTTTAACTCATCAAGCAATATCGGAATACTCGCAGACGATGTATTTCCATAACGGTCAAGATTCATCGGAAACTTATCAATGTCCACCTTCAGTCGTTTCGCAATCAGTTCCAAAATTCTGACATTTGCCTGATGCAGTACAAAGAATTTAATGTCATCTACATCCGTTTCTGTTTTTTTCAAAATCTGTTTCACACAACGTGGCACCATGGTAACGGCAAACCGAAACACTGCCTGACCATCCATGCGGATATAGTCTTTTTTTCGTTTAGAATTATGAAATGGATTTTGAATTCCACGACCTTTACACGTAAGTACATCACCCTGTGTACCATCTGACCCGGTCACACTAGCAATCAGTCCTCCTACATTAGAATCATCTTTTTGAACAATCGCAGCCCCTGAGCCATCCCCAAACAAAATGCAGGAACCTCGATCTGACCAGTCCACCTCTCGAGATAGAGTCTCAGCACCAGCCACAAGGACTGTTTTTGCCATTCCCATTTCAATATAAGCATACGCCGTATTTAAGGCAAATAAAAATCCGGAACACGCAGCATTAATATCAAAGCAAGTTGCCCGTATCGCGCCAATTGCTCCCTGTACCGAACAGGATGTACTTGGCACATACGTATCCGCCGATACCGTGGCTACAATAATCATATCTAACTCATCGGCTCCTATCCCTGCATTTTCCAGTGCAGCCTCTGCCGCATGAGCAGCCATATAAGTCGTTCCTTCTTTTCCATTTGAGAGATGTCTTTCTTTTATACCGGTTCGCTGTCGAATCCACTCATCATCTGTATCCACAATAGTTGACAAAAAGTTATTATCCGCTACTTTTTTTGGAAGGTAGCTGCCGGTTCCTATAATTCTGACTGACATAACATTTCCCCTTTATCCTAAATTCAAACATCGTATAGTATAAAGCCTTACTACGCCAC